>Ga0207864_1000013_pt1 | contig 351762 bp, 314 predicted proteins | sample HigsolmetaAR202D_FD_184834 | JGI IMG/M metagenome (GOLD analysis project Ga0207864, IMG submission 184834) | Ionic liquid and high solid enriched microbial communities from the Joint BioEnergy Institute, USA - AR20-2-D (SPAdes) (version 2) ... | reverse complement strand
AACCGGTAGGCGGAACCGTGAATGTACGTTCCCGCTCTACCGATTACGTGATGCGATTGCTCGCTTATTTGCTGCTGCCCTCCCGCCTCCGGGGACCATTCCCCTAAAAAGTTCGGGATGACTCATGTACAAGCTCTCTGCGTTCTGTGCTCTCAAGGATACTCCCGCGATGGTATGCGAACGATCGCCTTTTGCTGCCGACACGACTTTTGGGTAATGCATAGCTCCCGCAAAGGCGGGAGAAGGGTGTATGCGCTTCCGCGCATTCGCGATCTTCCAAACTGGCGTCCTTAGCACTCAGCTTTCCGCAGCTTCGCAGCGAGAAGGTTCGGGACGACTTTATACCAAACCCGTTTAAAGACTTGTGTTCTTTTGACGAAGGAAAAACGTAAACCGGAGAAAGAGAGTCACGTTCCACTCTGCCGAAGGCCAAATACAAAGTAATCAATCGGATTTGGTATTCGGCAGCGAAATGCAGCGTTTCAAGCTGCTCGCTGCAAGCAGCGGGCACAGTGATAGCAGTGATAGCAGCGATGCAGATGAGCAGACGTTTGGTTCGGGAAAGCGATTTTGTAGCCGTAGGCGGACGCGGTTAGGCCCTTTTTGAGGGAAGAGTCCTTCCCGCCAGTAAAATGCAACAAAACGACTTCGATTTGAAGAATGATAGGATCGTCGGGCTTTTTGCTGTTTCACAATCCTTGTTCTTCAACTATACTTAGAGCAATACACTCTTTAAAGAATCAGAACCAAGCGACCACGATTGTAGACCTCAGCTCCGCAGCATTGCGCGCATATACAGTGTCGTATCTTTGGAGGTTTCTATGTTTCGATCGCGTGTCTGCACGACCGGATTGCAAGCTGCTGCCAAGGTGGCCTATCAGCTCAGCGATCTTCTCTGCATAAGCACCTTTTCAAGGCATGAGCTCGGCCTAGACTCTTCAGAGCAAGGCAATCTCTGGGGCGAGCAGACCAAGCTGCTAAGCGATGCGAGCGCACCGGAGGCGCTGCTGGCGCTACGGGCCACCCTGCACGCTGGAGGATTCGCTTCCGCACTGCTGCCAGTTGGGCAGCTTATGGCCTGTTACCACCAGCTCAGCACGATCGCTCTGGAACAACTGCCAGCCGTGGTGCACCTTAGCACTGTCAAACAGCCCGAGAAAGCCCAGATCGGCGATTTTAGCGAGCTGATGGCGCTACGCAATGCGGGCTGGGGCCTGCTGGTGGGCGGCAGCGTCCAAGAGGCCCACGACCTCGCTCTGATCGCCCACGCGGCGGCGCTCTACTCACGCATTCCCTTCCTCCACGCGATCGAAGCTCAGATAGCCTCGGCCAGCCTGGCCCTGATCGAAGCACTCTCCGAAGAACAGCTCCGCAGCCTGATCGACGCTTGGGCGCTGCTCAGCCAGCGTCAAACCGCGATCACGCCCGAGCGGCCCGAAGCGCGCCTGCTCGCGCTCGACAGCAGACTCGGCTTCGAGAGCCTGCAGGCCAGCCGAGCCAGTTATCAGCAGTGCAGCGCTGTGCTAGAGGAGCTGTTTGCGCGTTTTGCAGAGCTGACCGGGCGCGCCTACGGATTATGCGAGTATGTCGGAGCCAACGACGCCGAGCGGGTGCTGGTAGCAATGGGGACGGCGGCCCAAACGGCGCGCCCCGCCGTCGAAGCGCTGCAAGCCAGCGGCGAAAAGGTCGGTTTGATCACGATCCGGCTGCTGCGCCCCTTCCCACAAGAGGCTTTTCTGGCCTGCCTACCGTCCAGCGTCAAGCGACTGGCCGTGCTCGATAGCAGCTACGAGGCGGGCGCCCCTGCCCCAGCGCTCTGCTCGGAGATCGGCGCTTGTTTGCTGATGGCGCTGCAAAACGGCGCTTGGCAGGGCGCGCTGCCCACGCTCTGCAGCGGCATCTACGGCCTCTACGGCAAAGCGCTGAGCCAAACTCAGATCGGCGCTGTCTTCGCGGAGCTCGAGCGCGCCCTGCCCAAACAGCACTTTAGCCTAGGGATCGAGGACGATCTGCTGGGCAGCAGCCTGCGCCTAAATGCTTGGCAGCCGCAGCCCGATGTGGCCCGACACTCGGCCTTCTGGTACGGCTTAGAAGAGGCGGCGCTTTTGGAGGCGCTGGCGGTTATGGGCAACGAGTTGGCCGAAGGCGAGCTTCAGTTGCAGGCCCAACGGCTGGCCGACGAGGGCGCTTATGGCTTGCAATGGGCCGCGAAGGGCGTAGCGCTGCCAGCCAGCATAGACGAGGCCGAGCTGCTGATCTGCCCTTCGCTCGAGGCGCTTGAGAAGCATTACGACAAGCTGGCCCAAGGCGGAAGAGTGCTACTGATAAGCCGCTACGAAGATGAGCAGCTTATTCAGCACCTATCACCCCAAGTGGCCGAACAGCTCTGGCTGAAGCAACAAGAGCTGCTGGTGTTCGATGCGGAAGATCTGGCGGAGCGCAGCGGGCAAACGGTCGAGCGCCTGCTCTGGCTGGCCTTTTGCAGCATCAGCGGGCTGGCCGAGGGCGATCAACGGGTGAAGGCGGCCCTGAAACGGGTCGAGCGCCGCCAACTCTTAACGCAGCAGGGCGAGTATCGCCCGCAGCCCCAGCGCAACGACGCGGACGAGCTGTTCGAGGCCCTGCTGAAGGGTTGGCAGGTTCCGGTCAGCGCCCTGCCCAACGATGGGCGCTACCCAGCGGGCAGCAGCGTCTATTTGTTAGATGAGAAAACTAGCAAAGTGGCGGTTTGGAACGGGCAAAACTGCAACCAGTGCGGCTTGTGTAGCGCGATCTGTCCCCAAGGCGCGCTGCAGGCCAAGCTTGTAGCGAGCGAACAGTTAGAACAAGTGCCGAGCCAAATGCGCTCGCTGCCGGCCCGTCTCGAGGGCTTGGAGGGTTACGAATATATCTTGCAGGTTCAGCCCGAACTCTGCAATGGCTGCGGGCTGTGTGTCGAGATCTGCCCCGACGCCAGCCTGGAGCTGAGATTACAGCCAGATTACAGATCAGAAGAGTGGATTAAGTGGAACGCATTCCAGAATCTGCCGGATTATCAGCCCACGTTGCCCGAGCAGAACACGCTCAAGCTGCTTCAATTCCGAGCCAGCTACCTGAAAGCGCCCGCCGATAAGGCCAGCCTCGCGCTGCGAGCCTGCCTTCATCTGTTGAGCAAACTGGGCGGCCAAGAGGCGATTCTGGTCTATGATCCGGCTTTGCATTCACTGAATGCGCCGTTTTCGCCCTGGCAAAGCGATGCGCGCGGGCGCGGGCCGAGCTGGCTAGCCTGCCACTGGTCTGAGACCGTCGAATTGTGCCATCACCTGGCCGAATGTCTAGCGCACCAAACGGCCCGCGCCCGCGCTCTGCTGGCCGCCAGTTCGCTGCAAGCGGCCGCTGCGCTGAGGCAGATCCTCGAACAGCAGCACGAGCGGCCCGAAGCGCTGCGCCAAGCCGTCGCCCAGCTCAAACGCCAATTGGCCGATCAAATCGCCGAAGATCCCGATCCTTCGTCAGAGGATGTGCAGCTTTTGGCCCAAGCCGATCAGTTGATTCCCAAGCAGATTTGGGGCGTTCTGGAGGCCGAAAAGCTGCGAGAGAGCGACTGGCATAAGCTGCAAGCCTTGATCGAACAGGGCAGCCATCTGAAACTGCTTTTGATCTGTCGCGATAAGGCAGCGCTCGAACGCATCCCAGCGCGTCTGGGCCAGAGCTGCTACCAAACCCAAATAGCCTTAGCTGCTAACCCATATCAGGCGGTACAGGCCTTGCAAACGGCCCATCGCTTTGCAGGCAGCGCCTTGATCTGGGCCTGTAGCGTCGATCCGCGCCCGAGCGATGCACACCCACACCTTATGCAGCCAGATGCTAGGCGTGCTGAAGCTGCAACAAAGCGTCCACAAAAAGCACTCTGCAACTGCCTATCGAGCATCGCTTGCCGCTGTGCGAGCAGCGCCAAGTCTTCATCGGCCAAAGCCGATTTTTCAAGTTAGAAACGAGCAAGCTTATGCAACAAGTGATCGTCGGATTCCATCAAGACCACGAAGGGCATTGGGTCGCCGAACTGGCCTGCGGCCACAACCAGCATGTTCGCCATAATCCGCCGCTCAGCGACCGCCCTTGGACCCAAAGCGCAGAAGGGCGCGCCAGCAAGCTCGGCTTAGCGCTTAACTGCGTCAAGTGCGACGAGGGCGCGCCGCGCGATTGGTGGCCGCGCGACGAAAGTTAGCGCATACGAAATCCGGTTGAACAGGTTGTGTTTTGAGCTTCGACAGGTTTGATAGCACATTCCGCACGCTTGGCTTTTGAGGCAGCGCTTGGGCGCAGGCAGACGAGTAGCCGAATGTAGTGAGCAAGCTGTTGATAGCCGGAGGCGGACACGCTAGAAGCCGAATGGAAGGTTGAGAGCTCTCTGCCAACGAATACAGTACCTGAAGTGCACAAGCGAATCTGTTATCGGAAGCGCTCTCGGCTTGAAGCAGCGCGAACGCAAGCCAGAGCGCTCTCTAGACTGACCTATTCCTCAGACTGAAAGACCTGAAGATCCGCTTCAAGCATGCGGTGACGAACGTGTCATCGCTCAATTGGCTCACCTGCTCCCCTGCTCGATTAACGATCAGCCGCTGAACAAGCAGACCAACTTCATAGAGATGCTCTAAGAGGCGCATTTCAGCATAGCGAAGCTCTAAAGCGCTTCGGCCAGCCGTGTGTAGGCTTCGGTCGGAGCCTTCGCGCGGGCGTAGAACAAGTTGCATAACATTTTTTTAACCATAGGGGCTATGCAACACTGAGATTAAAGACTCGTTATGAGCTAGTGGATGATTTCACCCAAATCGCTATTTATCTGCTTCGGAGGGGAAAAAAGAGTAATCGTACAAGCTACTACAGTGCAGCTTACAAGCGCAGCGCTACACCTATGGGAAGACTCAAACCTGGCATAGCTTGTGCTTACTCTAGTTTCACCATTCCCCTCTCACCGTTGATGAGTGACAGACTAAGTAATAATTTATTGTTAATTTAAATTTATTATAATTTTCAGAGTGACGTTTCTGAACTTTATACTCAACGGTGTATAGAAAAGAGAAAGAGAGGGTAACGGCCGATCAAAAAAAGGGTCTCTTGGAGCGAATAACTTGCACTAACGTCGTAATCCACAACTATGCCTTGAGAAGTTTTCGTATCAAGTAATTACCCTAACATTTATCAGTATTTTAAGCCTAAGGCAGAACAGCATTATGAGAGATCAACATCGTCTTCATCGTCAAACAGCTCTAATTATGTGGATCGTTGTGTTACTGGTATCAGCTAGCTTCCCTAGCTCGAGTCACGCTGCCCCGCTGTCTCAGACGACACTGCGCTCACAAGCTCAAAATGCTACAGTGTGTCCTAACGCCGAGATCGAATCGAACGACACCTTTCAGTCTGCCAACGATTTGGGCGAGCTGAGTCAGGCCGTCTGTCGATCGGGCAAGCTCGAACACGCTAACGAGGCCGACTGGTATCGTTTTCGAGTCGCTAAGCCTGGCTCGACGATTCGCATCGATCTGAGCCAGTTACCCGCCGACTACGATCTCGCGCTCTTCTCTGATCTCAAACCCGCTAGCATCAATCCTGACGAAAACGTCGATGGTATCACCGATCTCGGTCGCTTAAACTCGATCGGCCGTTTGAACTCGATTGGGCGCTTAAACTCGATCGGCCGCTTAAACTCGATCGGACGCTTAAACTCGATCGGCCGCCTCAACTCGATCAGCACCAACCTAGGCACCACACCCGAATCGATCGAGCGCTTTGTCTGGAAAGAGGGCGATTACTATATCCTCGTCTATTCTGCCAACGGCGATGTTCAACCTAACCAAAGCTATCGCCTCGATGTTGAAGTCGAACTCGGTTCGCTTAAAGCTGTCTCCGAAGCAGCTCAACTGCCGAACGTAGCTAGCTCGTGGAAGTGCCTCGCCAACCACAAGCAGATCTTTGTGGTCAATTCAGCGCGTATGAGCGCTATCTATGGCGCAACCAGCACCAACGGCATGATCTCTGCCTTGAAGCTGAACAACCTAGGCAGCACATCGGTTATCCTCGATCTTTCCAAGGACACCACGCTTGGAACGAACTTTAACACGACACTCTACAACAAGTGGGACGCAGCCGAGAATCGTGGCAACCCGCTCTACGCCAACTGGGTTGCCCAAGCGATCCGCTCGGTGATTTTGAGCGCACTGAACCAGAGCACGTGTCGACCCGAAGGTATCGTTTTGGTGGGCGGCGACAATGTTATCCCTTTCTTCCGCATCCCTGACGAGACCGAGATCGCCAACGAGGCCGACTACCTCGCGACCGGGCTAATCAAAACAGATACGCCGCTCTACGGCTCGATGTTCTACCGCATGATCCGCAGCGATAACCCCTACGCCGACGCCAAGCCGATCGAATGGCGCGGGCGCGAGCTGTATGTGCCGGAATTCCCGGTCGGCCGCTTGGTCGAGCATCCCAGCGATATTCAGAGCCTTGTAACTAACTACGTCTTGGCCGACACAACGATCTATCTTGCTAACGGCCAAAACGGGGCCTTCGTTAGCGGCTACGACTTCCTGACCGACCAAGCCGACGCCTTGATCAACACCTTGGTGCAGGCTGGCACGCAAGATCCTAACCTTGGCACGCTGCTGACTGGCAAGCCGAAGATCACGAGCTTGGTCAACGATTCGTGGCAAAGCAGCGAGCTCAAGAGTCATTGGGGCCAAGGTCTGCTGCAATTGCCCAAAGGCTCGTACCTCAATCTGCTGAGCAAAGGCCAGAGCATCAACGCCATCAACGGTCACTTCCAACATTGGCGCGCCATCCCCGCCGCCAATAACGACGAAGGGCTGCTGGCCGAGGAATTTACCTCGCGCCGCCCGAGCCTGCCGATTCTGGGCATTTTATCGCCACTGTTGCCAGTCAGCGGTTACTACGCCAACACTCTCAACTTCTCGATCGGCTGCCATAGCGGTTTAAACGTGTTGCCAAGCGAGCTGGCGGCCGGAGTGGAAAACAAATATGCCGCTGACTTTGCCGAGGGCATTTTGCAAAACCACGGCATCTGGATCGGCAATACCGGCTATGGCTACGGCGATAGCGAGCTGATCGCCTACAGCGAGCGTTTGTCGGTGCTCTTCTTAGAGGAGCTGACCCGCTGCACCCAAGATGGCTGCAACCAACAGAGCAACTCGCCCGGCGTGAGCGTCGGCGAAGCCCTGCAGCGCGCCAAACAGCGCTTTGTCGCCAGCAGCGGCCCGGGCGGTTTGAATGTCTACGCCGAAAAGGCCATGCTAGAATGGACGCTCTACGGCCTGCCCAACATTCGGGTCAAGGTGCCGGGTTCGAGCGTGCCCTTCCTGCAAGAGACGCTGCTCAACATCAGCAATCTGATCGCGCCCAGCCAGCTCAGCCAAGGCTTCACGCGCCTGATCACCTTCACCAATAGCTTTGACGAGGTCCCTCTGAGCAGCGGCAAACTCACGCGCAGCACATCGCAAGTCGAAGACTCGTTCAGCCCGGGCATTAAAACGATCCACAGCAGCGATCAGGTCAATCCCGGACGTCCGGTGTTGCCGCTCGTCACCTACGATCTGTCGCTCAGCGCCTTCCACGACCTGAGCAAACAGCCGCGCGTACAGCAGGTTCGTCTGGTCAGGGCCAGCTCGCACGAACATAGCTTCGAGCCCCATATCGCCGTGATCGTAAGCGACACCCTCAATACAGCTCAGCCTGAGATCGGCTTCGAGGGCGATGGAACGTGGGAGCCCGATCTCTTCTACTCGACCATTCGCCTGCGCGACGGCAAGATCAACAACGTCGAAACCTGGCGCGATCTGCTGCAGATCAATCCGGTGCAATACCAACAGTTCGGCGATCAGGTGCAGGGCAAATTGCGCCGCTACGATCAACTCGTCTTCGAAGTCAGCTACATCGCAGAGGAAAGCGCCCCACCCAGCTTGAGCAACGATCTGCTCTCGCCGCTGGTCGCCAGTGTATCCAACCTTGTCAAAGGTCTGACCGGCCTGAAGCTCTTAAAAGTAACTGCTGTGGCCGATGACTCCAACTCTGGCAATACGGGCATCAGCCAAGTGAACGCGCTCTACCAAGAAAATGGTGAGTGGAAGAGCGTGCCCATGCAGCGCACCGATGCGGGCTTCTACGAGGTCGAGCTGCCCATCTCTGCTTCCGGCGAGCTGCCCGAGGTGATCGTCGAGGCCCAAGATGGGGCGGGCAATCTCACCCGCAACACGCCGCAACCCGGCAGCGGCGACACGAGCGCCGGAGGAACGGGCTTGCCCTTCATTCCTGAACAGCCCAGCAGCAGCCACAGCGTTCTCCTTCCCTTCATCCGCAACTAAAAGTTCCAGCGCGCCTCTTGAGTTTGAAGGCTCAAGAGGCACACTGTTTTGCCTACTGTTTGCCACAACCTCCGCTTCCCGCATTTTCCTCTGCGGGCCATTGCTTTTCAGCAGGCGGAGAGGCGGCTAGCCCCCATGCGGTCCTTAGCGCGTCCGCCTCCGGCTACCAACATCCCGCCCAACAAGCGAGGCTTTCTCGTCCTCAGCGCCCCACCCCTCATCGCCAAACACTCACCACTGCAAAACCTCTTTCTGCATCCGTTCTGCCGAAGTAGCGATTGCTGGGAGCTTGGCTCATACTCCTTCGATCAGCGCGCATTCTGGCGCGAAACCCGCAATGACCTCCAACTCAGTGGGGATACACTCTGGGGCTAACAGATAGGCGGTCAGGCGCACATGGCCAAATGAAAGATCTAGCGGATTTGGTATGATAAGCCGATCCTCTTTAGCAGAAAGGGCATTTCTATGAGGCATATCTCCGTTCGTCCCATGCAACAAGGCGACATCGAAGCCATCGTCGCGCTCTCGTTGCGCGCTTGGGAGCCGGTCTACCAGTCATTCAAGAATGTGCTCGGCGAGGCGATCTATCGCCATATCTTCCCCGAATGGCGTAGCCACCAAGCCAATGTGGTCGAAAGCATGTGCCGCAACAGCGAACTATACAGCGGTCTGGTCGGCGAAGTCGATGGGGTGGTGGGCGGTTTTCTGCTCTACGAGCTGAAACGCGAGACGCGCACAGGTGAGATCCAACTGCTGGCGGTCGATCCTAACTACCAACGGCTCGGGCTTTCGCTGCGGCTGAATAGCGCGGCGCTCGAGATCTTCCGCAAAGAGGGCATGCAGCTGGCCTTCGTCAGCACCGGAGGCGATCCGGGCCATGCACCCGCGCGCGCCGCCTACGAGAAGGCAGGCTTCGATCGCTCCTTGACGATCGTGCAATACTACAAATGGCTTGGCGATGATCCTCAGCCCGAGAGCTAAGCACGCGTTTATCGCTCTAGAAGGGTCTCGTTTTGGCATTGGCATGCGAACAAGCTCTCCTCACGGCAGATAATGCTTCGTAACAGAAAGCTGGCCCCTTCTGTTGATGGATGAACTGTTGGTAGCCGTAGGCGGACGCGCCAAGCAGCGAATGGGGGCTAGGGCAGCCAACGCCCGTTCCATCTCGAACGCTTTGGGCTATAACGGGCGATCGTGGCCGTAGATGCTCGAGGTCGGCGATTGGGCGCTGCAAGTGCATAGCTTGCTATTGCGGGAAGGCGGCATAATCGTTGAGCAGACGCAAACTGAGCAAATGCTGCTCTAACCAAGCTCGATCAAGCTCAAAGGCGCCCAAGAGGGCTTGGATCACTGGGTGTTGCTCGGGGCGGCGACCGCCTTCGACCAAGACATGGTTGCAGAGCATTAGCAGCAGCGCTTGGCGTTGGCGCGGCCAGAGCAGGGCCGCAGCGCGCTCCAGAAACTCTTCAAAAGTGAGGCTGGTCAGCAGCCCTTCGGCGCGCTCAAGCTGCGCGGGCGAAACACCATCGAGGCGCTGAACCGGCAGCCAAGCGGCTGGGCTGCGCCCGTCGGCGGCATAGACCGTGCTCTCCTTGCGCAGATAGGCCAAAGCCAAGATCAAGGCCGTGGCTGGGGTTAGGCTCCCAGCCGGATAGTCCGCATCTAGTTCGCCCCACGAACCCATAATCGCTCCTTCTTCTAGCAAACCAGGCTTCTTAAAGGTCTGTTCGCTCTATTTGGCCATGATACAATGGAATTATGCACCCTAAAAGCCTTTTTGTTCGTACCATAGTGTAGCAGAAATGTTTGCTAGGATCCGAGAGGTTTCCTTCCGGGAGGTATGAAATGAGTTTTTTTGATAATATTACACGCAGTATCAGCCAAGGTGTCGACCGCGCCAAGTTTGAGGCTGAAAAATTTCAGCGCACCACACGCATTCAGGGCGAATTGAATGAGATCAAAAAAGATCACGAAAATAAACTGAAAGAGATCGGCGAGCGCGCCTACGAGCTCTATCGCGCCGGCCAGATCGGGGCCGCCAGCATCGCAGCGCTCTCGAGCGAACTGGAACAGCTGAAAAACCTGATGGTGCAGAAAGAGGAAGAGCTGAAGACAGCCCAAAACGAGGTCTTTGTCGAGTCTACTCCGGCAGCTAAACCGCAGCCCGGCCCTCAGTCGGTGCCGATTCAGACCGAAAACAGCGCTCCGAGCTATACCCCGCCGGCTAGCTATACACCTCCGCCCAGTCCGGTTACTCCGGCCAGCCCGGCAAGCCCAGCGGTCGGCATCGAGAAGACCTGCCCCAACTGTAGCTTCCAGATGCCGCAAACAGCGCTCTTCTGCCCGAACTGCGGCAACCGCGTCGGTTAATTGCACAAGCGGCCATTCCTCCAAAGTGTGGTGGGAATGGCCGTTTTTGTTATGCATCCGCTTAGATGATCCCCTCAGCTTTATTCGTTTTTGTATCGTGAGGGCGGCCTCGCAGCACAGAGAGACGCCCCGTTTGTTGGGCGGGATGTTGGTAGCCGAAGGCGGACGCGGAGAGAACCGAATGGAAGGCAGAAAGCTTACCGCCAGCAGGCTGCTTGGGTTAGTGGAGGAGGCCGTGGGCGGCCAGCGCCTCCAGCAGCTTCGTGACGATCCGATTCGGCTCCGCTTCAAAGCGATTGACCAGCACCACGATTGTAATGCCCGATTCGGGCAGATACCAGAACGAGCTGCGATAGCCGCTCAGCGCACCCGTATGCCCGAGCGCGAGGCGGGCCTGAGGGCTGAGGTTGTTGGCTGGTAAAGTTCGACGCATCAGGCCCAGGCCGTAGGCCAGATCGGGGCTGCCCCAACCGCCGGTCGAGACAAACTGCTGCATCAGACCCAAGTGTTCCTGATCGAGCAGTTCGCCCCAAAAGAGCGCCTGCGAAAAGCGCCCTAGATCGGCCGCGCTGGAGTTGATGCCTCCCGCCGCCCAAGCGAGCGACATATTCAGCGCGCTGTAGTCTTGGCCGCGCACATAGCCGTGCGCTAAGGAGCCGACCTCGGCGCTCGCTGGAGCGAGCTGGGTGCGGCTCAGCTGCAAACGTTCAATAATACGCGTCTGAAGCTCATGTTCCAGCGAATGCGAAGTTACCCGCTCGATGATCATACCGAGCAGAATGTAGTTGGTATTGCTGTACGACCAGCCCTGGCCGGGCGCAAAGAGACGTCTGCGCTGCGCCACCTGCTGCACCAGCTCTTGGGGCGACCAAACGCGCTCGGGCGAGCGTCGGGCCTGCTCGACCATGCCGTTGGTGAGGTAATCGGGCAGGCCGCTGCGGTGCTGCAGCAGCATCTGCACCGTGATGCGGGAGCCGTCGGGCAGCAGACCCGGCAGCCACTCTTCGACAGTCTGATCGAGGCGCAGCCAGCCCTCTTGCACCAACTGCAGCGCCACCGTTGCCACAAACAGCTTGCTAACGCTAGCGATGCGTAGCTGATCGTCGGCCTGCATGGGCCTGCCTTCGCCGATCTCGGCCAAACCAGAGGCGCCGCTCCAAGCTTCGACGCCTGGCACAAGCACAAAAGCCGTCGCTCCGGGCGCGCCGATCGCTGCGCGTCCCTCGTGCAGGGCTTGTTCGAAGGCAGCCGCCAATTCGCTTTGGGAAGCAGCCTGAACGTGCGCGACGCTGAGGCCAGAGCCACACACACAGAATACGAGCAGTAAGAGCCAAAGGCGGGTAAGCGGATGCATGGCGTTTCAACTCCTTCACAAGATCGGGCCTGGCTCTAGGATACTCGATTTTTTCGCGAGCTCTGCAGGCTAGCGCGTTCGGGAAACAAAAAGCGGGCGATAAACGTATCTCTAAACACTAAACGCGTCGCTTGTAGCCAGAAACAGAAGAGGTCGTATGAGCAGGGAACCCGAACCGATCAATCCCAGCGAAATGTTTGAGGAGTTTTGGCAGAGCTGGCTCGAACCCGAGGCCACGGCCTACCGCAGCGAACATGGCTATCGGGCCGATTTAAAGGGCGACTTGCCCAAACTGCCCACCGTCTTGGCGCTCTACGGCCTTATACTCTGCGGAGTCGCAGCTTGGCTGGCCGCACAGCCGATCCTGTTGTTTATCGACCAACAAGGCATCCATTTCAGCGCGCTGGTCAGAGTGCTGATCGCGCTGCCCATTTTGCTCTACGGCCTGCGCATGCTCTGGGCCAACCTGATGAAGCTGATCGGTTATGTCAACACCGAAAGTGCCGAGCTGATCTTGCTGGACTCGCCCCAACGGCTGGGCCAAACGCTGCAGCTTAGCTACCGCCTGCGTACCACAGGCCGCGCCAAGATCGCCCAAGTGCGCGCTTTCGTGCGCTGTGTCGAGCAGGTCCGCCGACCGCGAAGAAAACGACGGCACATCATCGAAGAGCATGTCGTCTGGGAGCAAGCCCTGCCCGTCGTGCGCCAAGATGTGGCCCTAGATGACTTTAGCGTTTCGAACTACGAAGTGCTACTGCCGCATCAGCTTCCGCCCTCGTTCGAGGCCGCCAACAACAAAATCATCTGGCGCATCGAGATCGAGCCAAAGACCAGCGGCTTGGGCAATATTCGGCATAGCTATCGCTTACAAGTGCTACCCGAGGTGCTGATATGATCTGGTTTGAACTGGCCAACGCAGGCGAGTACGAGACGGGCAGCCAATTGGAAGGCAGGCTGCTCTGGACGCCGAAAGACGACAAACAGCCCAAGCTGATCAGCGTTCGGCTCAATTGGCATAGCAGCGGACGCGGACTGCGCGATGAGGGCACTGCTCAATTCGAGAGCTTCACAGCGCCCGAGCCGCTGGTGGCGGGCCAAACCTACAGTTTCTCGTTTCGCTTCTCGATCCCTAGCATCGGGCCGGTCAGCTATGCCGGTCGGCTCTTACAGCTCAGCTGGCAGCTCTACGCCGAGATCGATCTACCTTGGGCCGTCAACGAGCGCCTCAGCCAAGAGATCAAGGTTGTACCACGGGTGCTCCAAGCCCAAGCGCTCAAGCGCTAAACAAAAACCGATCAATTGAGCTTTGCACTCAACTGATCGGTTTCGCTTTACAACTACGAGCGATTCCAGCAGGCTAGTTGCTTATGCGCACATCGCCGCTGCTGGTTGTGATCGACAGCTGCACGCTGCCATCGCCCATACTGCCAACCAAGACATGCTCGCTGTTCTCTTCGAGCGTGAGCTTGAGGTTGCTATCGATCGATCCCGAGCTTGTCTTCGCATCGACGCGCAGGTTACTCGGATCGCTCAGCTTGAGCTCTACATCGCCCGAACTGCTGGCGATGCTGCTCCGGCCGCTCAGCCCGCCACGATAGCGAATATCGCCGCTGCCCGTTTCCAGATTGAGGCTCTGGGCCTGCTCATTCTCGACTTTGATCTGACCGCTGCTGCTTAGCAGTTCTAGCTGCTCAGCCGAACCAGCAAAACTAATATCGCCACTGCTGGTTGTCACCTGCACAACTTGGGCATCGACAGCCTTGAGCTGTACCTCGCCGCTGTTGCTGCTGACCTCGGCTCGCTCGGCGTTGATCGTGTCTAAGCAAATATCGCCACTGTTGCTATGGGCGCTGATATCAGCTGTAATGCGTTCGAGCACGATCTCTCCGCTGCCGCTGCTCACCTCAAGCGGATCATCGCTCTCTTGAATCTTTACATCGCCGCTCAAGGTGTTCAAAACCACTGGGCCAAGGTCGCCCTTGAGCTGAATATCACCACTATCGGTCTGAATTTCGAGCGCGAGATCGGCGGGCATCACAACCCGATAAGAAACATCACAATTGGAGAAACAGAGGCCGGAAGCCCGGTTGCGAATGGTGAGCTGACGGCTACCTTGTTCGCTGACCATTGTGTTGCTGCCCCAAAAGCCCCGCTCGACCAACTCAACTACAATATCGTCGCGCTCTTCGACTTCAAGCACAAGGTTTGCCGAACCAAGATCAAACACAATCTGCTCGCTGCTGGCAGGAAAACGTTGTAGGTTCGACTGAGAGCGCGCTCCAAAGAAGAAACCATTCCCCATCAATTCGATCGCCAACCACAATGCACCGACAATAATCAAAATAACGGCGAGATTACGATTGTTTTGGCGCGGTCGTTGATAATAGGCCTCGGCAGGAAGTTTCTGCTCTGCTACGCCAAAACCATAATCTTGCTTCTGGCTCTGCTGCTGGTGATCCATATCGTTACCTTCACATCTTTGATAATCTTTTTACAAAGCCCGCCAAGGGGCGAACAGCTAACTAGACGTTGAACTGATATGGCTTGTTGCAAGCACTATCGCCCAAAAACGCTCGTAAGGCAGAAACTCCATCTAAAGACCGAAATCGCCAAGCCTAACCAGTTCGTCTCTTTTTTCGTTGGCGGAGAGGCGTCTAGCCCTCATTCGTTCCTCACCGCGTCCGCCTACGGCTATCAACATCCTGCCCAACAATAGGGGTGCTATCTGCCCGCGCCGAAAGAGCATCCGCAATGGGAAGCGACTTTAGCTGGGCAATCACAAGCGACCACTGCCCCGCTTTGAAGGGGATTGGGCTTCGACACGCTCAGCCACCAAGCTGCCGTACCCTGAGCCTGTCGAAGGGACACGGCAGCCATATCGCTCAACCACTTTCCCGCTATGAAGGAGATTCAAAAAGCACTGTCCCAACTCTGGGTACAGTGCTTTTGCTTTGCAAAGCAAAAGCGGCGGATGAGCAATATCATCCACCGCTTTGATTATGTTAACAATGAGCGCTTAGCCGCCACCAGCGCCGATGCCACCTTGAATACCACCCTCGGTCAGAGAGTAGACATCGAGCAGCTTATCGACCTCTTCAGCGGGCAGCAGGCCCTTCTCGACCACAACTTCCTTAATGGTCTTGCCGGTCGCCATAGCTTCCTTGGCGACAGCAGCGCCGTTCAGGTAGCCGATCACCGGGTTGAGCGCGGTGACCAGAATGGCGTTCTTAGCCAACCAGCCGCTGGCCTTCTCGCGGTTAGCGGTCAGACCGTCGACACACTTGGTGGTGAAGGCGCTGATCGCACCGATCAAAACATGCATGGCCTCGAAGACATTGTGAGCGATGATCGGCATCATCACGTTCAGTTCAAGCTGGCCAGCCTGAACCGCCAAAGCGATGGTGTAATCGTTGCCCATGACGTGGAAACAGGCCATGTTGAGCATCTCGGCCAGTACGGGGTTAACCTTACCGGGCATAATGCTCGAACCGGGCTGAACCGCCGGCAGACGCAGCTCGTCCAGACCAGTGGCCGGGCCGCTGGAGAGCAGACGGAAGTCGTTGGCGATGCGGGTCAGGGTCAGACAGAGCGTGCGCAGGCTGCCCGAGAAGTCGGCGATATCGGCCATGTTCTGCATGCTCTCAAAGAGGTTGCCGCTGCTGCGCACCTCTTGACCCGAGAGGCGGCCCAGCACTTCGATCATGCGGCCGTGATACTCGGGGTGAGCGTTCAAGCCCGAACCAGTGGCGGTACCGCCGATGCCCAAGCGGCGAACGCGATCGGCCGAAACACGAATGCGCTCGCTATCGTTGCGCACAGCCAAAGCGTAGGCGCCGAACTCTTGGCCCAAGCGCACCGGAACAGCGTCTTGCAGGTGGGTGCGGCCCGATTTCACAACATCGTCGAACTCGACAGCCTTCTTCTCCAACGATGCAGCCAAGCCATCGACTACGCCCAACAGCTCATCGATGCGCCACAGAATGCCCATGCGAATCGCGGTCGGAATGGTATCGTTGGTGCTCTGAGCCATGTTCACATGGTCGTTGGGGTTAACGGGCTTCTTGGGATCGTCGAGCGCATAGCCCAGAATCTGGTTTGCGCGGTTGGCGATCACTTCGTTCAAGTTCATGTTGTGGCTGGTGCCAGCGCCCGCCTGGAAGGGGTCGACCACAAACTGGTCGGCATGCTTGCCAGCCAGCACCTCGTCGGCGGCCTCGATGATGGCGTTAGCCAACTTGGGATCGAGCAGACCAAGGTCGCGGTTGACCTCGGCGGCGGCGCGCTTAACGAGCGCTTGAGCCCAAACAAAAGCCGGGTAAGGGCGCTGACCGCTCACGGGGAAGTTCAACACAGCACGCTGTGTCTGCGCTGCATAGAGCGCATTTTCGGGTACTTGGACTTCGCCGAGCGAGTCCTTTTCAATACGATAACCCATATCAGCTCCTTTGTGATAAGGCTAAACAGACGAAATATAGTAACGGTCGAGCGCACAAGGGTCCAACCGATTACTTGACGATAACTTCGCCCAAATAGACGGGCTGCTCGTTGAGACGAGCGAAGGTGTCGGCCAGATACATACCGACTTCAAGTCGATAGGTTCCGGGCGGCACTTCAGCTGGAATAAAAAGATCTTGATCGTCGCGCAATAGCTCGCCCACCTGCCAGGTCGGGGTCGGGCGAGTGCCCTCCAAAGGCTTGATATCGCGCTGGGCCAACTTATTGCCCTCAGCATCGATCAAGTGAACATAGACCGTATAATCCGGGCCGACCGGCAGAATACAGCGCCAATAGATCGCCAAAGGCAGCACACCGCCAGCTTGAACCTCGCCCGGGTGTTTGTAAGCCTCTAGCACGATGGGCGAGCCAAAAGGAATATCGACCTTAGTGGCGTCGCTGGCTGGCTCGACCAAACGCGCGAGCTGAATCACGGCGAACTCTTCGCCCAAGCTACTCGGGCTACTCTTAAATGTTACACCAGCCCGAGAGATTATAGCGCGCAATTCGTCGCGATATTTACTGGGCGTGCGCGACACATTGGCCACCAAATAGCTGTAACCCTGTTCAGCATACCACTCTATCGGCTGTTGGCGAATCGGTTTGCCACCCGAGACGCGGTACTGATCGCTCGGCAAGATCAAAGTCTGATCTTCCAGCCAAATGCGCGAACCCTGCGGCACATTGGCCAGCACCCAATCGGTCGCGCGCATGCGCGTGGTCGGCTGGGCCATAGCATAGCTCTGAATGATCGAGCTTTGGGCGGGCGGCACAAAAGCGCCCAGCAAGAAGGCGAGCGTCAGCAAGCCCAGCACAATCGGCTGAGCCTTCCTTCGGTCCGCAGCGAGGCGCGATACGGCTTGTTTGGAAGGAAGGCGCGCCAATAGAGCCGACAGCCAAGCGCGCTCCCGCAGCCAATCGAGCGCTGACACAATCGTCAGGCCCGCAAAAATAAACAGCAAGGGCACGATCGGCTGGGCGTTGCGGAAGAAGACGATCGGCACATTGGCGATCTGAACCAAGTAGGGCAGGAAGAAGCTCAGCAGCAGCAGATCGCCGCGGCGGTGGCGCAGGGCCGCGATCGCGATACCGATGCCACCACAGATCGTCAGCCAATCGGCGTCTTGTCGCGCGATGCCCCAGAAGAATTCCCACTGATACTGCGGCTCGCTCACCTTGTAGTTGATCAAAATCATTCCGACATCGGTGAGCATTTGGGGCAGCAGCGCCAGCCAGTAAGGATTGCCGAGCGTAAAGCCAAGCCCAACCCCCAGAGCGCCAGCCCCCAGCAGGCCAAGCAGTCGCCAAGCCCGCGCTGGCAGACTAGCGAGATCGTCGAAGGCGGCGTAGGCGGCCGCGACGACCAAGGGCAGCAGCAGCGTAGCAACCGTGTATTTGGTGGCTGCCGCCAAGCCGATCAGCGCGCCCGTCAGCAGCACTTGGCCCAAACGCCCCCATAGGCCTGCCTTGCGATAGAGCAGCAGAGTCGCACTCAACAGCGCCAGCACACTGAAGAAGGTCAGGGGAATATCGGTTGTGGCGTAGTGCGAATCGCGCATATGAGGCGGGAAAAAGGCCAAGGCCGCTGCCGCCAAAAGACCGACCTCGCGCCCATAGATCCGTCGCCCCAACAGATAAGTGATGAAGATGCTGCCTGTGCCCAGCAGAGCGGTCAGACTGCGCCCCCACGGATAGTAGAGCGCGGTCTGAATATCGGCAACGGTTTCGTACAGCCCCGCACTAGCGCCCCGCAGATAGTGCAGCGCCACCATGCCAGCCTGCAGATAGGTGTAGGCTGGCGGATAGGTGAACATACGCGGCTTGTAGTCGGCGGTCTGTACCATCTCGATGGCCCAATCGACCGTATTCCATTCGTCGGGCTGTTCGAAATAGGGCAAACCGAAGCTGACACCTTGCAGACGCAAAAAGAGAGCCGCAAACAAGACAGCCGCCACCACCCCAGCGTGCACGCCCTCGCGCAGGCGCGTCAGACCACCCTGCCAAAGCCAGCGCCACACGGGGGTCGCTATACCAAGCAACAAAAGGAGGCGCAAGAGACCCCCTAAAGGGTTTGCGCCCGCCAAAAGCGTTCCAAAAAAGCCAAGCAAACACAAACCCGGAAGCACATTCAACAGGCGTTCTCGCCAAGCTCGAGTCGCCTCGCCTTCCGAGCGCAATCGTTCATCTCGCACGATTTATTTCACCGTCACAGCAAACTCCGACCCATAACAGCGCATCGCCGTCAGCAGCCGTAAAGTCTCTTTACTGTTGTCGATTGTACCATAGGTATGAGCTATCATTTCCGGCCTAGGCCCGCTCTCTGGTTATCGTTTTCAAGCAAAAGTCGCCTAGCAACAGCATGCTAGACGACTTGCGGCAGCTTTCTGCCATCATCGGCCTATAGCCATTCACCATTCTGGCGGCGAAGTCTTTAGCCGCCCATTTGGTCCTTAGCGCGTCCGCCTACGGCTACCAACAGTCCACCCAACAAACTGGGCTGCTAGCTGCGCGCCGTGCTCTTCGCCATCAGAGCGATCGCACCCTAAGCCAAGGGTACGATCACTCGCTCTCATTGCCAAAAGGAAAAAAGAATTATCAAGTTCCGCTCTGCCGAAGCCCAAAAACACAAAGTGTATAGCCTGATTTGGCATCACAAGAAGTCAATCGAGGCAGTTTTTCTGTACACGAACAGAGCGGCAGACAAGCTAATGACGGTCGCAGTCCAGCGTCGATCAAAGCTCGACTTTGACCACGCGGCCTTCGCGGCGCGCGCGCTCGGCTGCAAACACCATCAGGTGGGTTTCGAGCGACTCGCGCGGGCCAGAGCGGATTCGGCTGGGATCGTTGTTGGCCACCGCCTCTACAAAGCTGGCCATGATGCCTGCATCGCCGCCGCCATGCCCGCTCAAAGCGCCCTCTGCGCGCTGCTTAGTGGTGTCGATCACTTCCTGGGTCTCGGTCAGGAAGTCGAAGATCTCGATCGTCTCGCTATTGCCGCGAATCTCGCCCTTGGTGCCAAAGATCTGGGTTTCGCGCTGGCGCATGGCCGTAAAAGCGGTCATGGTGAAGCTGGCGGTCGAATCGTCTTCAAAGCGCATATTGACGACCTGATGATCGACCACATCGTTGTCGCAGCTATAGACGCAGCGACCATACGGCCCAGTGCGCAGAGCCTCCAAAACGCTCTCTTCGCTATTCTCGGGCGTCAGCACATCGACGGGCCAGCCATAGCGGCCTTCCTGCACCTGCCTGAGATAGAGGCGCTTGGCCGAATAGGCGCACTGCTGCTCGATCGGGCAATCGAGACAGCGGTCGGCCGCACCCTCGGGCTTTTGATCGGCCCGGAAGTGCTTGAGGCTGCCAAACGACGAAACTTCGACGCAGCGCTTATCCATAATATAGCGGATCCAGTCCAAGTCGTGGCACGACTTCGCCAAGAGCATCGAGGACGATTCGGCTTCGTTGCGCCAGTTGCCGCGCACAAACGAGTGAGCTTGGTGCCAGTAACCGACCGGCTCAAGGTGCTGAATGCTCACAATATCGCCGATGCGGCCCGACTTCAGCACAGCCTTGAGCTGCTCGGTGTAGGGCGTGTAGCGCAACACATGGCAGATCGCCAGCATCACACCGTTGCGCTCGGCAGCCTCGGCGATGCGGCGGCAGTCCTCTTCGTTCGGGGCCATGGGCTTTTCGAGCAGAATGTGGTAGCCAAGCTCGGCAAAGGCAATGGCTGGCTCGATATGCATCGCATCTTGGGTTGCAATGATCACTGCATCGGCGAAGCGCGGGCGCGCCGCGAACTCGCGCCAATCGGTCACTGTGTTTTCCACAGCGAGATCGTGTTTTTCGGCGATCCGCTCGCGATGCACCGGACGCGGCTCGGCTACACCCACAATTCGCGCCAGATCGGGCCGTTCGATCGCATATTCGGCATAGCGCGAACCGCGCCCACCAGCACCTACTACCAGCAAAGAAACAGGAGCCATACAACACCTCAAGCAAAACGTTAAGCGAAAAATGAATGATGCCTATTGTGCCACAAAAATAGGGGTTTGCAAGCGTACCACTAGCAGGAACGCTAGCTAAGCATGCCAAACAGGCGTGGTATAATCACACTGAGGATTAGTTATGCATTTCAAATTCGGGAGATCGTTTTGCTCACTGACATCTATCTGATTCGCCACGGGCAACCTATACATAACCCTTCGATCCCGTACCATACCTTGCCCGGCCCTCCACTCAGCGACTTAGGGCGCGCCGAAGCCAAAGCGGCTGCCGCCTTTCTCACTATCACCAATATTCAACACCTCTTTGTTTCGCCCTTCGATCGCACGGCCCAAACCGCCGAAGCCATCATCGATCAACTCGGCATCGATGCGACCTTCACCCAAGCGGTTGCCGAACATGCCCTCGACGAACATAGCAGCGATGTTCGGGCACGTATAGGCGCACTGCTCGACACCCTCGATAAGGGCGTGCTGCAGCGCATCGGCATCGTCTCGCATGGCTCACCTATACGCGAGGCACTTATGCACCTCACCCAAGGGCAGATCGATCTGAGCAAACATGTTTACCCGGGTAACAACCCCGCCCCAACCTGCGGTATCTGGCACGTTCGTTATGTCAACGGCCAGCGGCAGTGTACCTTAGTCTTCAAGCCGCTTACTCCAGCGACAAAGATCTAAGCTGCCGCTGTTTGCACTATTGCTTATGAATGAAGATCCAAACAAAGCAAATCCGGCAGAGTCGCAAGAGCCAGCCAAACCCAACCCCGATGATGCTGCGCCTCCTCGCATTCCGTCTGTGCTAACTGGGCGCACCTATATGGGCATTGTCGAGCAAAAAATCGCAGAGGCCGAAGCTCAAGGCTTATTTCGCAACCTGCCCGGCACGGGTAAACCGCTCCACCTCGACGACGACTCGCTCGTTCCCGAAGAGGATCGAGTGGCCTTCCGCATCCTCAAAAATGCTGGCTATGCCCCACCTTGGATCGAGTTGCAAAAGCGCATTTTTGAAGATCAAGCGGCCTTAGAGAAGTGGTTGCAAAACGCCCAACAGCGCTGGCCCAGCGCCACAAAGCAGCAACGCGAGATCATACGCAACGACTATCGCGATCGCCTGCGCGACCTCGCCAAGCTGATCGACTACTACAACTTGATCATTCCCAAAGGCATGCCCCAGATGCCAGGCGTTCGCGTCCTCGAAGAGCTTAAAAAGCTCGGCTAACTTGCGATTTGCCCGCGAGCGCTGGGGTGCAACTATCCCCCTGTTCGGCGGGCGGGATGCTGGTAGCCGAAGGCGGACGCGCCAAAGACCGCATTGCACTACAGACCTTACCGCCAAGTGCTCATAGCAAAATTAAGGAATAAAAAAGCAGAGCGAGGAAGCTTCTCCTCACTCTGCTTTTGCGTTGCGTTCGTTCAGGCTATTCGCTGATCATCACGGTTGTTTTGCTTTCCTCTTCGTCGTAGGTGATCATCACGCTGATCTCGCGGTCATCTTTAGTGGCCTTCAACTGCACTAAAGTGTCGATCTCAACGCCCATATCGACCTTCTCGACGCTCCAACCGTTGGCAGGCAAGCCCTCTTCATAGAGCTTCGCAACATCGGCCAGCGCATCGCTCGTGGTGTAGACGGTCATTCCACCAAAGCTCGAATCACTGAGCAGGTTGTTCGGCACCGGAATGTCGCTCGCTGCACCGGTCTCCTGACAGGCTGCTGGCAACTCAATGGCGCTGAGCGAATCGACCGAGGAGAGCTCGTAATCCCAAGTGACCTTGCCCTCCTTGCTCGACGAGCTGATCCAGCCACCCTTGCCCGTAGCAGTGCCAACATACTTCACAACCAGATCGCTGTCTTGAGCGATCCAAGCCTCGGCAGATAGCTCGCCCGAGATCAACAGACCACCCGAAACTTCTTCGACCTTATAACGATCAGTCTTGATGCCATTGACCATTTCGCCACGCGCTACCAGCTTGGCCGATTCGAGGCCGTTAACGAGGCTGCTGGGATTGAAGAGCATGTTGCTGCCATCGTTATCAGGGTCGCCCGAGTAGATACAACCTGCTTCGCCGTCATTCTCGCTAAACAGATAGGTCTTTCCATCGAGGTAGAAGAACTCGACCAACATATCCTTAGAGTCGGCGTCGTTATCGGACATAAAGGTCTTGGTATACGAAGCGAAGGGTTCGCGGATCACGCTCTGCGAGTATTCGATCCTGCTCGATACAGGGTTGCCATCGTCATCGGTCCCTTCAAAGACAAAGGCGTAGCTCAGCTCGTAGCTATCAAGTTTGGCCAAGTTACCAATGATATCGCTAATTGAGCGCTTCTCTTCACTCGCACCTGTGTCGGCATCTTCAGCGCTCTCGATATCCTCAGCAACTTCTTCAAGATCGCTTGCTGTCTCCTTACTTGTACCACCCGAGGTGCTCGGGGCTTGAACAGCAGCCTGCTCTGCCTCCTTTGCAGCGCCGCCGCCGCCACAAGCCGCTAACAACGCCAGAGCCAACACCAATGTCAGAGTTGAAGAGATTCTACGCAACAATTCGGTCCTCCAATTGTAGCTTCAGAGATGATCACAAATCACTGTACTATACGAGCGTCGCTTACAAAGGTTTCCAAATTTCTTCAACATTTTTCAGACAAAAAAGAGCGCCCAGACCGAAAGGGTCAAAGCGCTCTACTCTGCATGTTATCAAGATCGGGCAAAAGTCCTGGCACGCTGCGAAACAGCTAGCTGCTTATCGCACGGCGAATGCGCGCAACCAACTGGCTCAGCACAAACGCGGTCGCGCCCCAAACGGTGTAGCCCTGAATAGCGTAGAACGGCACTTGCATCAGCATTCCGCGCCGCTCCCACTGCTCGACGCGCACCGTATGAGGGTCGAGTAGCAGGCTGAGCGGTGTCAACAACACCTCCTCAACCTCATCAACATTGGGGTAGAGCTCGGGCATAGTTGGCGTAAAGCCGATGATAGGATGCAGGCGAAAATTGCTCGGCGCGATATAGACTGGATTAAGGCCGCCCCAAATCTCAACCAAGGAAGAGGGAATGCCCAATTCCTCGTTGCATTCACGTAAGGCCGTCGCTTCAAAGGAACAGTCGTCGGGATCGCAGGCCCCACCCGGCAGCGAAACCTCACCACTATGGTGGGCAAGGCGCGAACTACGCACGGTTAACGGGATCAGATACTCGTTTTCGTGGGGGATCAAGAGTAACAACACTGCCGATTCGCGCGGTTGCACGCCTTCGGGAGGATGCAGAGGGCGAAGACTACGCCCTTCCTGATCGCGCATAATCAACAGTTCTTCGGGTGCGAGCGGCTCTGGATCAGCCAGCGCACGCTGCACAAGTTCGCGTGATAAAACCATCATATAAAGTTAATAGCGCCTTCCTAGTTGATCTTATGTTCAATAGAAGACTCTACCCTCAATCGTATCATACCAAATCCGCTTGCCGAGTTCAGCCTTCTGGCGGTGTAGTCTCTCCCCCAAAGAACGTCCTAAGCGCGTCCGCCTACGGCTATCAACATCCCGCCCGCCACAAAGAGGTTGTATCGCTGTGCGTGGAAAGGCCGCCCCAAAATGAAACGATACAAACGGATTTCGTATAAACAACGCAAATACTCGCATCCATCAGGATCATCAGTGCATATGTAGTATACACAATTATGCTCTAAAAAACGAAACACCAAGGCCAAAATCAGGCACTCGGCGTTTCGTCTTCAAAGCTACAGCGAGATTCAGCCTATTTGTGTGCTTTTGAAGGTGTTAACACCTTCAAAAGCCCAGAAGGCCAGCGGAATTCCGCCTTTTCATCGATAGGTGCGCTATAGATGCTTATCTCGCATAAGCGAACGGTTGTTAATGCTAAATCCAGCAAGGCGAGCCATTAGAGAAAACGTTGTGAGGGATCTCGCCGATCACTCGAAATCCCCCACAACAAAGCTAGGTACGTTCCGCTCTGCTGCAGACTACAAACAGAGCCTGATCAAGCGGACATGGTATTACACCTCAAAACGCAGGCTGGTTTGACCGATGCGCAAGATATCGCCCGGGCGCAACAAGACTGCGCTCGTTAAAGGCTGACCGTTCACAAAGGTGCCATGGGCGCTGCCTAGGTCTTCGATCACCACCTGTCCACCTTGGCGTGTAATGCGGGCATGGCGTCGCGAGACGGTTCCATCGCCAGAGAGCTGAATGGTTACACCCTCGGCGCGCCCCACAATGATCTCGGGAGTAACCAAGTCGTAGGTGCGTGGCGGCAGCGGCCCGCTTACAATCACCAGACGTCCCCAACTAGGCTGCTGGTTATAGGGCGCACCCGCCATAGGAGGCACGTAACCTTGCTGCTGCGGCGGTACATAGCCTTGCTGCTGCGGCGGTACATAACCTTGCTGCTGCGGCGGTACATAGCCTTGCTGCTGCGGCGGCACGTAACCTTGTTGTTGTGGCGGCACATAGCCTTGCTGCTGTGGCGGCACGTAACCCTGTTGTTGCGGTGGCACGTAGCCTTGCTGCTGCGGCGGTACGTAACCTTGTTGTTGTGGCGGCACATAGCCTTGCTGCTGCGGCTGTGCATAGCCACCTGCAGGTGCAGGAACTTGGGCTTTGTTTTTGCGACGTCGCATCACAACCAAAATAAGCATTGCCAGCACAAGCGCCAACAAAATGACACACGCGCCGATACCGATCAAAGCAAACTGCATGTCAACCGGCTCAGCCGTGTCTGTCCGCTCGGGAATGGGGATCAGCGGGCCACCAAAAGAGGCACAGGCATCGATACGTCCAGCTCCGAGCACTTGCATCTCGGCAAATTGCTCGGGGTGTTTATCGTAGATATCAACCGCGCCCTCTTTTATAGCCTGAAGAACTTGGTCGGCGGTCCAATCGGGGTTGGCAGACCAGAGCAGAGCAGCCAAAGCCGAAACATAGGGCGTCGCTTGGGAAGTGCCGCTCATATAATCGTAGTTGCGACTGAAGCGCTCTTCCGCAGGCAAAGCGTCGCTAGTCAAAAAGACCTCGTAGGTCGGCATGGTCGAAAGAATATGCTCGCCCGGAGCGGAGACATCAACCCAGGGGCCAGAATTCGAGAACTGTGTCTTTAGGTCGCGCGCATTGGTTGCGGCAACCACAACCACATCTTCATTGGCGCCACCAACGGCGTTGGGCAGTGGAACATAGTCGTTGCCAGCGGCCACCACTACCAGCGCGCCTTGTTCTTGAGCAAAAAGGATCGCATCTTCGATCTCGGGCGACACATCATCTACAGAAAGCATTAAGGTGGCCCCAAGGCTCAGATTCAAAATATCTGCGCCCTGTTCAGCGGCGTAGCGAATACCAAACGCAACCGCCATATTCGAACCACTGCCCTCAGCATCGAGCACGCGTATGGGCAGTATCTGCACATCGGGAGCCAGACCAGTAATGCCTTCGGCGTTGTTTAAGGTCGCCGCAACAATGCCCGCAACGTGGGTTCCATGACCATTTTCATCAGAGGGATCTTCGTCAAAATCAATAAAATCGAAGCCATCGTCGCGCAAATGGCCGACTAAATCGGGGTGGGTCAGATCGACGCCACTATCGATGACAGCCACTGTGATCGAGCGATCTCCAGTGGTATGCTGCCACGCGCATTCAGCCCCTATCGTTTGCAATGCCCACTGCTTCTCATAGGATGGATCGTTTGAACGCACAATCTGTTGTGCCCAAATCACCTGTGGTATGGCGAATCCCGCTAGGAGCAAAGCGATGCCCCAGCGCAGCCAACTGGTTTGATACAACATTCGCTTCATGACTCTATCTCACTTAATTGGTTGGCGGATTCGCTGGTGGTAGCGTGAAGGTACGTAGATACCACGTTCCATCCAGCTTAACAAGTTCAAAGGTGAGATCGACATCTTGTTTGGCTGTCCCGGTACCTTCAAGTGCATATTCCATCGAGGAGACTAAACGCACATGGGCAAGCTCACCCGTATTATCGATCAAGCTATATTCAGGATTTTGGAACGTTATGCTTTGGACATACCCCATATAAGAACGCAGCTCCGGTGCGATTTCGCGACGCCAATCTGTCGGCTCGATCAAGGCCAACATCGCACTCGGATCTCGCTTTTCAACGGCCGCAACAAAATCCTTGGCGACTTGAATCGCAGCTTCGTTATCGGCTTCGCTCGGCTTGCCAGAGCAGGCCGCCAACACCATGCCGATAGCTAGCACCAATCCGATGATCAGCCACTGCCGTACCATACTCGTCGCAAAAGATAGTTGCCGCACTGTAGCCATATGGCTCATACCTGCTCCAATCTGGACATAACAATACAAATACGCCTATAGAAAACCGAGAGCTTGAAACGCTTCTCTAAGACGAAACACCACTACTGGCTAGAATCTAGAATACGTTCGCGTCGAGGTAGGGTATAGACGCCATTTGAACGCCGAGGAAAGACATGTTCGGCGACAGTCTCGAAACGGCGCGTCTCTTCCATATAGAGATGTTGCCCGATACGTATCGCGTTGTCATCGATTTCGATCACATTGTAGGAATTTTTGCCGTGTTCGCGCGATTTGCCGCGCCGCGATGTCGAGGTGCCACTTTGACAAATGATCGTCCCTTGGCTAAGTCCGGGCATCACATCCAAGGTGGTTCCCACATACGAAACATGGATATGTCCACAGAGCATCAATTCGACCCCACAACGGTCTAACATCTCAGCCGCCTCTTTGGCGTTAGCGATCTTGCTGCGCTTCTCACTGCCGGGGGGTGGCACGATATGATGGTGCAGCACAGCGACCTTGCAGGTACCTGCTGGGGCGCGTCGAAAGGCCGCTTCCATCTTGGCGAGCTGATCTTTACTTAAACGACCGCCATCTTGGGTCAAACCGTGAGCCGTACAGCCGCCGACCACCATCAGGCCGGGCAGCTCAAAGACCGGGTTCAGATTCTCGGAGATATGGCGTTTATAGGCGACATACGGTCGAAAAACGCGATTAAAAACATTAAACAGCGGTACATCGTGATTGCCCGGTACCACCAAACGTGGCTCTGGCAACATGCGCAAATAGCGAGTGATCACCGCCCACTGAGCACCGATATCGGCACGCTGAACAAAGTCACCAGATACCACCAATAGATCTGGCGCGAGGGCATGCGCTTCAGCAGCAAGCTGTTCAGCCACATCGACTCGAAATGGACGACCTGCATGCAGGTCGGAGATATGCATTAACGTATAGGTCACTCCCGAACTCCTTTGGAACAGAACTCGCTGCAACCGCAGGAGCAACGTTGTTCTCGCATATAACTCAAAGTAGCTATCTCCTCATTTACATTTACACTACAGAACGATAAACAACAGATATTTTCTTGTTTGTACTGTCGATTGTAGCATACTCTCTTAGAGCCACTCCTCGGTCTTAAAAGCTATTTCCCGCTACATATCAAGGCTAATCATAGCAAATCCGCTTGTCTTTTTCAGATTACTGCGGCTAGGTTTTGCCCCAAAAGAAGGTCCTTGGCGCGTCCGCCTACGGCTACCAACATCCCGCCCAACAAACCAGGCTTGTAGCTGCGTGCCGAAAGGCCTCCCCATAGCCGATAATTCAACCGGATTTCGTATGACTTGACTCAGATCTTAATCACAATACGATTCAACTCCGCCTTTCGTTCCATATTCTGCACAAGTGAGAGAAATTGTATCCTAAACGAAAAGCGCTTCCAAATCGGGAGTCGCGAGCGAGCGTTCTATAGACAATCTGTAGCAATAACAAAGGGCTTTTGTAAGAACTATTTCAAGTCTATTATGCTACAATAGCACTAGAAAGCAACGGAACGCCTAGACGATAGCATTGAGGACAACATAGCATGGAAATGAGCCACACACCCAGCCGTATACGTCAACTCAACCTACGCGATCTTCTCGACGAGCTCTTCCGCATCTTTCGCAACAAATTCACCACCATCATGAGCGCCACGCTCACAATTGACGTGCCGCTTTTGCTGCTCCAACTCATTTTATCGATCGTCACCAGCTTCACAACCTCTCAAATGATCCTCGATCCTAGCAGCTCTCCGTCAAGATTGATGTTCGGTATGTTAGGTGCGTCGCTCTTTTCCTATCTGATCTCCTTTGTGAGGATGTTTTTTACCCTTCCGCTGCTGCAAGGCAGTATTGTGCATATCAGCATGCACGATCTGCTCGACCGTACCATTGGGCTTAAACAAGCCCTTAAACTTGGTTTAAGCAACGTACTTCAGCTCGCCCTGACGACGCTGTTGATTTCGGTCGCCACAGTGATTGTGATTGCGCCTTTCACATGTGTATTCTTCTTCGTGCTCTTCGCTTCGCTGGGCACAGCGGGAACATCCTTCGGTAGCTCCCCTAGTGAAATGCTTGGTATCTTTCTGATCGCCGCTATAGTATTGATCATTCTCACGCTAGGCGTCACTCTTTTATTTTTGCCCTTTATGCTCTATCTTCCGGTGATCTGTATCGAGCGCACCAATGCGATCGATGCCCTCACACGCAGTTGGAGGCTTGTTAAAGGGTCCTATTGGCGGGTAGTCGGTTATCTAATTGTAGTCGCGATCCTTGGCGGGCTTCTGCTCTACATCCCCACCATTCTAATCATCGCCGCCGGATATCTGCTCTTAGATCCGACAAACCCTTGGCTACAACCACTGACACTCTTTGCCACAACGATCGGTCAGCTCTTCTATGTTCCGATCAACGTAATCGCCTGTACGCTGCTCTACACCGATCTACGTGTTCGCAAAGAAGGTTTCGATATGGAACTGAATCTCCGCAACGCAACCCAAGCCTAAATAGCCTGTTCGTTCTGTAGGCCGAGGGTGTGTGCCAAGCCTTCATACTAACTTCCACACACCCTATCGCCATCCATCTTCGCTCAACGAGAAGCATTCTTATCCAAGGAGGCCGGCATCGATACGCCCAATCAGGAACGATCGCCACTGATCGTAAACGATGTTTTTGAGCAAATATTTATGCTCTACAAGCGCTACGTTATTGCTCTCGTCGTACTGATTGCGCTGCTTCACAGTCCGATTATCGTGTTGGAACTTCTCAGGGCTACCAAACTTCCGGTTAGTAGCTTCGGCAGCCTGCTCAATCTTATTGTTGCACAACTGGCACCATCTTTAGCGCCACAAGCAACAAACAGCATTTCGCTCGAGCATATCGTTATCTGGATGCTCAGCGGCTTAGGGATCGCGCTGCTACACTTTATGTTCACAGGGCAACTCAGCGCTGCACTCTTGACCCATATCTTGGTCTTGAACCAACGGCTGCCCCGCCCACAGCTTCGCCAACTGATTGTGCTTGATGGGCGCAGTTGGGCGAGATGCCTCGCTGCCGGTGTCTGCGCTGTCTTGTTCGGTTTCGGCTTAATGGGGATCTCTACCGCGCTGGTTCGCGGCGCCCACAGCGCTTTTAGCCAAATCTATCCCAACTATTGGAGCACTCCGCAGCAATCGCTGCTCTGGCTGCTCCTCGTAGGCGGCCTCTGTCTGATCTGTCTGGCTGTGAGCCTCATGCTGCTCTTGCGCCTGCTCTTCTTTCCCGAAGTAATCGTAGTTGAACAGGTCGGCATATTCAATAGCTTGCGACGTAGTTGGCAGTTGACCGGCAGCGCCCTCTGGCGGGTCTTAGGCAGTGCAACGCTGATCTGGATGCTGATTCTGATCGCGAGCAGCATCGCCACAACTAGTCTTTCGTTTGTGGTTCACCTTATCGCTCAAGAGGCGTTGCAGAATAACCAAGTCTCCCATATCATAGATCGTGTGCTCTATCATCTCAGCCTGATCGTGCTGGCACCCTTTCAGCTTGCAGCCTACATTATGCTCTATTTCGAGCTTCGCAAACGCCAAGAAGGCCAAGCAAGCCGTTTCGAATAAGCCTGTTAGGATACCTATGGCATCTCGCTTTCGCTATGCGCTCATACTGCTTGTAGCAACGCTGTTGTTTTGGCCGATCCATACTGCACAAGCCCAAAGCATCCCCGACCGCGAAACTTATCTGGCTTGGCTACGGGAAGCCTATAGCGCTGCCCAACGTAATGACCTGCTCGGCCTGCGCGAAGTAGCCCCGCGCCTCTACACAAGCAGTGCTCTGCAGGTCGAAGGTGAGCAGATCCCGCTCGATAACAGCTGGCTCCGCACGGCCCTACAAGCCGAAGAACCCGATCTCGAAATGATCAGTCTGCGCCTTGGCGCTCTGATCGATATCCTCGACCAACCACTCACACCCGTTTCAGCCAGCGCACTAGAGGATCTAGAGACGATTCTGGCTCGCATAGCGCCGCCACAAGAGCCAAAGGAACCGAGCTGGTTTGAACGCCTGCTCACTTGGCTATGGCAACAGCTTGAGCGAATCAATCTGCCCGATCCTTCACCTAGAACGAGCGCCCCGCTCGCTATGGTTGGCAATGCGGTTGTCTGGATTGTTGCCATCTTGATCGTGCTTATTCTCGTGGCGCTGATCTTCTATGTCGCTTCGCATGTGCGCCGTGAGGTCGTGCGCGAAAGCAAGCTCAAACAGGAACATGAAGAGCAGATCACAAGCTCGGTTGAGGCTAAAAGTCAGGCGAGCCTCTCGGCCCAAAGCGGCGACTACCGCACTGCTGTGCGCTATATGTACCTTGCCGCCCTGTTGCATCTGCACGAACGAGGCCTGATCAACTATGACCGCACGCTCACAAACTACGAATATCTGAGCCGTCTACAAGGTAATAACGAGCTACGCAAGCGCCTGATCCCCATCATCGATACCTTCGATCGGGTCTGGTACGGCGCGCTCGAGATCGACGATCAGAGCTTCGAAGAGTATCGCAAGCAAGTGGAGGCCCTTCGTTCATGAAACAGCGTCGTGACATATTCATCCTAGTGGGCCTCTTCGTGCTGATGTTTATCCTAATCAGCTTACTGCCGAACGATGGCGATGGCGCTCTATCGCGCATCCCTACCAGCCATTCTACTAACCCCTATGGCACCCAAGCTCTGCTGTTGTGGATGCAGGAGCTGGGCTACGATGTCGAACGGCTCGAATATCGCGCTTTTGAGCTTGATAGCGACGATATGGCCTTGTTTATCTTCGACCCAAGCGCGTCCTTCAGCCTCGACGAGATCGAGCAGCTGCTCGAGTGGGTCAGCAACGGCGGTATTTTAGTGTTGACCGCCAGTAATAGCAGCCCACTAACCAGCAGTCCGATCGACCAGCTACTCGAAGAGTTCGAGATCACAACCTCGGGGCCGAGCACAAACCAGATCGAGATCGAACGAGCGCCCGTCAACCAACCCTTCTTCGATCTACCGCCCGTTCAAGAAGTCGAAGTGCGCACCACCCGCCGCTTAGAGATCGAGCGTAGCGAATACGCCCAGTTGCTCGGCAGCCCACAAGACCCGATTATGATCGGTTTTCCTTACGATTTCGGCTACGTGTACGTCGTAAGCAGTGTCTACCCCTTCAGCAATAACGGGCTTGGGGTGGAAGAGAATGCCCGCTTCGTTCTCAACCTTTTGCAGCGCATTCCCGACTACGGCCGCGTGCTCTTCGACGAATACCACCATGGCTATGTGCAAACACCGTCGCTACGCAACTTTTTGCTCCAGCAGTCGTGGGGCAAAGGGTTGATCTTCGCCTTCGTCAGCATTCTAATCTTTTTGATCTGGACAGGACGCCGCTTCGGTAAGCCGATTCCGCTCAAAGAGGAGCTAGCCCAACGCAGCAGCAGTGAGTATGTCGAGAGTATGGCCGAGTTGTTCCAGCGAGGCGGCAAACAGAGCTACATCAGCCGACACTTCTACAACACTTTCAAACGTCGCATCGCCCGTCCGTTCGGCATCAACCCGAAGATCGACGACAGCCAATTTCTGCTCGAACTCGAACGCCATAACCTGCCCGATCGTGATCAGATCGCACAGATACTGGCCAAACTACAGCATAAAGAGCTGAGCGAAAAAGAGCTGCTCGAAGTAATTAAACAGGCAGATCGTTTGCTTGAAGCAGAATAGAAAGTTCCTTCGCCGCTATGCGTACACAGTTGTCGCACTCGCTGCAAATCCTCGATGAAAGCTTTCAGCTCTACCGCAGCCACTTCGTCACCTTCACGATCTTAGCGGCTCTTTTTGTTGTACCTGCGATCTTGGTCTTCCTCGGCCTCATGCACTTTTTTTCAGACACCAACAGCGTCTGGGCGCTATTGGGGGTCTTAACCGGCATGTTGCTGATCGGTCTGCTCGGCATCTATACGATCTGCTCTATCTCGCGGGCTGCTTGGTCAGCAAGCAACCGACAACAAGCGCAGCTGCTGCAAGCGCTGAGCATTCCGCCTCTCCATCTGCTGGGCGTGAGTTTCTTTTCGATCGTCAACTACCTCATCGCCAATATCGTAACTTCACTGCTCTTTCTACCCGTTAGCATATTCTTTATCTTTCTATCGGTTTTTCTCGGCGCAGCGCTCTCCTTCACTAACAGCAATAACGACAGCTCAATGATCTTCGGGCTGATCGCAAGCATGCTGATCGGCTTCTTGTTCTTAGTGATTATGTTACTCTCACTGATCGTAAGTGTGGGCACTATTCTGGCCTTAATCTATAGCCTTCAGGGCTTGATCAATGCACCGATCCGCTTCAGCGATCGCATCAACCACACTTTCGCCATCTTCTTTCACAATTTCGGACGCAACATATTAGTCTTTATGGTCGCAGGCTGCCTTATTCTTGTGCTCGCTTTCAGTGTTACGATCGGACTAAGCTCGGTTTTGTACTATCCGATCGAAGCACTCAACATGGGCGAACGCTCTAGCGCTCAACTCATATTCTTCACCAGTTTAGGCCTAGCTGGGCTTGTGCTTACACCGATTATGCCGATCATGGCGGCGGTGCTCTACAAACACAACAGTTACGAATACGAGGCGGGTGAGCTGAACGAACGCTTCGAGCAGCTTGTCTCTAGAACACAACGAGAGGCGCTTCTGCAACAACGTGTATAATACAAGGACCGTTGTATTTCAAAATCAAGGCATCTTGGCAGGCCCTGCCCTCGTTGGACAGATGTGCCGCCTCGTATGCGAGATATGAGGAAGCTATGACTCATCCATCTCTTGCAGGTGTTTTTCCCCCGGTTGCGACACCCTTTAAGGCCAATGGCGATGTCGATTTCGATGGCTTGGCTGCCAACCTCGAAAAGCTCAACAAGCAACCGCTTGCTGGCTATGTGTTAGGCGGTTCCAATGGCGAATTCACTTCGCTCAGTGTTGAAGAGCGCCTCGAAGTGGTTAAACTTGCTCGCCAGCTCACCCCCAAAGACCGTCTGCTGATCGCTGGCTCGGGCATGGAATCGACGCGTGGCACTCTAGAGCTAACCGAGAAGGTCGCGGCTCTAGGCGCCGATGTCACCATCGTGGTAACTCCGGGCTATTTCAAAACCAAAATGACCCCTGAGGCTCTGGAGGCCTACTATCAACAAGTCGCCGACGCTTCGCCTATTCCGGTGCTGCTCTATAGTGTGCCTGCAAACACTGGTGTCGATCTGCCCGCCAGCACGGTCGCCAAACTCTCGCAACACCCCAATGTCATCGGTCTGAAAGATAGTGGCGGCGATATCACCAAGATCGGTCTAATGTCGCATACCACCCGCGAAGGCTTCCAGCTCTTGGCCGGCTCGGCTGGTTTCTTGCTCGCCTCGCTGGTGGTTGGTGCTGTCGGCGGCGTTATGGCGCTCGCCAATATCGCAGGCCCGCAGCTCTACGAGCTCTACAAACTCTACAACGACGGCGATCTAGCAGGCGCCCGTGCCCTCCAGTTGAAGCTGATCGAAGTTAACACCGCTGTTACAGCCCGCTTCGGCGTCGCTGGGCTCAAACACGCTATGTCCCGCCTCGGATACGCCGCCGGTCTCCCCCGCTCGCCTCTCCTGCCGCTCAACGATAGCGATAAAGCTACCCTCGACGATATTCTTGTTCGAGCAGGGCTGCTTTCTGCTTAACCATATCTAGAAGCCTCATATCCACGGGTATACAAGCAATTTTGACGCTTGTATACCCTATTTCTTCTTATACCAAATCCGTCCAAAGCCGAGCCTTCTTGTAACGCTAGAAGAACACAAACTGGGAAAGCGTTGTATGAGATTTCGCGCTGCAGCGCGAGATCTTATACAACAAAGATTGTTGAGTTCCGCTCTGCCGAAGGCCAAATAACAAGTAATCAACCAGATTTGGTATTAAAAGGGCTACTACTGAGTTTCATAAATAAAAATTCATTCTAAATCAGTTTGGAATCTTTGGTTTTAGGGGGCGGCCTCTGCGCACAGAGAGACGTCGGATTGGCGGGCGGGATGTTGGTAGCCGTAGGCGGACGCGGTTAAAACCTTCTTTGGGCCAGAGACCTTAGCGCCAAAGCTCTAAAGCTAACACCTAGATTGCTATCACAGTATCCATAGCAATTCCGCGTAAAACTTACATTCTCGTAATGTGAGCAAACGAAAACGAGGGAAAGTGTTGTGTGATATTCCGCACTATTACACGAAATTATACATAACAAAATAGTCACATTCCACTCTAGCAAAGGCTAAAAACACAAAGTAATCAGTCGGATTTGGTATTATTTGTAGCCAGAACGAATTCCAAGCAATTTTACAGTAATGAGTTCTAAACCAAGTTCATATCCTTCTATGCGTAACCTTCGAATTGTTCTAACGGTTACGTTATAGCAAAAAAGGGTGTATCATATATCACTACAAAACATAGAATAATCCTAACAATCAAACAAAAATGCACAAATCACCAGCCATAAACCATATTCAACACAATTTTCACTTTATTCGCCAACTTATAATCAAATTTATACTATTTACGCTCATATTCCAATATGTTCAGTTTAGAAACGTTTGCACACTATGACAGAGAGCATTACTCAACCTGTTTTACCGGCCGATCGACCGCTTCACGCACTGGTTGTTGACGACGATACTGTAATGCAGCATCTGCTTGAAGCACTTTTGACGGCCCACGGCTATAACGTCAGTATTGCCACCAGTGGCGAAGAGGCCCTGAGCTATCTCTCGCTGCTGTCGCCAGATATTATCCTGCTCGATGTGTTAATGCCTGGCATCAACGGTCTCGAGGTGTTAGATTTCATTCGAGCCGAACAGCGTGACAGCGCTGTGATTATGACAACTGCGTTCGGCTCAGAAGAGATGGCGATCAATGCCCTACGTCGCGGAGCCAACGACTATCTGCGGAAACCGCTCGAACCGCGCGAATTTAGCATGGTGTTACAACGCACCGTAGAACACCTGCTTTTAAACCGTCAAAACCAAGCACTGCGCCAACAGCTCGACGAAAAGCGCCGCCAACTCGAAGCCGAACTGCGCCGAGCCGCCAGCGTTCAAAACACGCTCTTGCCCAACACAATGCCCAAAGTCGATGGCTTCGAATTTGCTGCTCGTTGTGTGCCAGCCCGCCAAGTCGGCGGTGACTTCTACGATTGGGATGAGCCAAACAACCGCTTGTTAACCTTCTGCCTCTGCGATGTGATGGGCAAAGGTATGGCCGCCGCGCTCATGATGGCTACCGTCCGGGCAGTCTTTCACGCAGTGGTGCGCGATAGCCCACCCGTCGAGGCTCTACGCTATATGATGACCACGCTCGACAAGGACTTCGAAGCCAGCGATAGCTTTGTGACGCTCTTTATGGTGCAACTCAACAAAGAGACCCAACGCTTATCGTATGTCGATGCGGGGCACGGCTACGCCTTTATTTTGCGCGCTAACGGTCAAGTCGATCTATTAGAGAAACGCGGTTTACCTTTGGGAATTATGATCGATGAGACCTACAGCCAAGAGGAGTTTTCGCTTTCGAGTGGCGACGCCCTCATTATCTACAGCGATGGATTGATCGATGCACATCAACATCGCGAGCTTGATCACTATGCGCTTGCCGATGAAATCCGTTCGTGCCAAAGTGCTCAAGCGATCGTCGATCGTTTAGTCGACTTTGCAACCCAAGCAACAAACGAGATCCCTGACGACATCACCGTTGTTGTTATCCGACGATCTAAGGATTAGGCACAAACAGACGAGTATTGTGCATAAGTAGGGCGATTCTCATAGTATCACTGGTGTCTGCAAGGTAGGGGAAAAATAACACAATATAACGAACGGTTGTCACTCCTCTACTTCTATTCTGTGCAAATTGGAGAAAATAGATGTATATCACAGCAGAACAACCAAGCTCGCATGTTACGATCGTTCATTTATCAGGGCGGCTCGATTTACAATCGGCCCCTGAGATGAAGCAATACTTAATAGATTTAGTAGGGCAAGATTCTCATCTTGTTGTGGTTGATCTGGAAGATACCATTTTTGTGGATAGTTCAGGTTTAAGCGCACTCATTAGTGGACTGAAAGCTGCTCGTCAAAAGGGTGGCGATCTCCGAATCGCACGTCCCTCCAAACAAGTCGAAGTCATCTTAAACTTGACCACCCTTAACCATATTCTCAAACCATACACCAGCCTGGAGGATGCCCTTGAACACTATGAGTGAACTACTCTTTGAACAGGAATGTGTGCTCCCTGCCCAGATCGAGCAACTGCAACACTTCCACACTTTTATTAATGGCTTCTGGCAGAAATGTAAAGAGATCGCCCCCATCGCGCCCGACGAGGCTTGGGACATGCTCTTTACAACCGCTCTAGCCGAGATCGTCGCCAATATCATTCGTTATGCCTACGCACCGCTGCCTGCTCCAGGAGATATCACAATCACGATGCGTCTTTTTGAAGATCGGGTTGTGGCTCGTGTCTGTGATCGAGGTGTGGCCTATACCAATGAAGCACTGAAGGAAACCTGGGATCACGACGACCTCTTCACCTTGCCCGAGGGAGGTATGGGGCTTGTGATAGCGAAGACTGCGGTCGATAGTCTGGGCTATCGTCGCACAAAGTCGGGGGTTAATTGTTGGCGCTTGAGTAAAGCATTAAGCTAATGGGGAGAGGTGATTCGCCGCTGAAACAGAGAGGTGTAATCACCTTAAACCTACTGCTTCCCTTAGCAGTGTCGCCCAACCCAAAGGATGGGCGATCACCATCTACGGCAGCTACAGTTTATCGATCTAGGTTAGATCACGAGAGATGAGAACCGCTGGTCGGGCTATCGACATGATAGGCCAAAATAATGAGGTTATGGTCTTGACCAGCCCGGTCGCGCGCATGCGCTAACAGTCGGCCTTCGAGCGTGAAACCAAGTCGTTCGAAGATTGCGCGCCCTGCCGCCTGACGCTCGAGCATCTCCACTACAACTTTGCTCACCCCTAAGTCACGCGCCGCCTCGAAAATCGAATGCGCCAAGGCATTCCCCACGCCACAGCGCCGCCATTCCGAGCCAACTAACAACATAATTCGCCCTACGTGATTCGACCAGCCCGGCAACTGACGCACCGAGGCATAGCCGACGATTCGGTTATCGATGGTCGCAACACACTGACGCCAATGGCTGGCGAAGCGTGCGTTAATCAAACGCGTAATAATATCTGGGTTCAGAAAATCGTCTTCTAGATAGAGTAGATCATCTTGGGGCAGGCTTTGACCAAACTGTAAGAGTTCAAAACGATCGGCCTCTTCCAGAGGACGGATAAATGCAGTTTTGCCGTTACGCAGCACCGTTGTTGCAATATGCGACCACGCGAGTTCTTTCATAGTTCCCTCGTATATTTGTACGAAAACAAGTATATGCTAGCTGTTAATCACCAAATTAAGAGCGTTCGATCCGCGCAACGCTCTTACTCTATGATGCGCAACAAAGCAGAATGATAAGCTTGTTTGACGTCATCATCGACCCAAAACACCTCACTGTGCCGTTGGAAAGAGGGAGGAACGCTCATAGCACAACTGCTTGGATTGGGATTCTAATGCGCTCAGGATCTTAGCGAAGATAAGGTTCGCAGAGCTGAAACACATTTTTGAGGGCCTGAATCGGATCGCCCTTGGGCAAAAATTCATGCGCCAGGTAGCCAGTATAGCCTGTGTCGCGAATAGCCCGCAACACACTTGGGTAGTAGATTTCTTGTTCCTCATCGAGGTCATTGCGTCCGGGGTTGCCCGCCGTATGGTAGTGGCCGATCCAAGCATGAGCCTCACGAATGGTGCGAATAAGATCGCCCTCCATAATCTGCATATGGTAGATATCGTAGAGCAACTTAACGGCTGGCGAGTTGACCTGCTTACATACCTCAACGCCCCAAGCCGTGTGGTCGGCTTGGTAATCGGGGTGATCGACTTTGCTATTGAGCAGCTCGAGCACAAGCGTAACACCCGCAGCTTCCGCCAAAGGTGCCAAGCGTGCAAAACCCTCGGCCGTCACTTTAGCACCCTCTACGTCATTGAGGCCTTTACGCTCGCCCGAGAAGCAGATCAAGTTGGGCACGCTCCAGCGCTGAGCTAACTCCAGCTTAGCGCGGATCTCTTGTTCGATTCGGTCGTGCTGATCAACGCGATTAAGACCATTAGCAATGCCATTGTGGCCGCCCATCGACGAGATCTTCAGACCGAAATCACACACAAGCTGGGCATATTCGGGTGGCACAAGTTCAATCGCTTTGAAGCCAGCCTCAGCCGCAGCGGTCAAAAAGGCTTCGGGAGCCATAAGCCGTGGAGTAAAACACCACCACGAGACAGATTGAGTAATCGCCGTCATAAAGTGCGTCTCTGCAACAAAATGAATACATGGCCCGTCCTTATCGCTCTGGAAGCCATAAGGACGGGCACCAGGCACTCGACGATCTCTAAATTCCGGGGAGAGATCGCTCTGTATTCCGTGAAACGTGCATATGTTAGTATGCACGAACTTCGCTCAAAATTGCAACAGCAAAATATCCAAACTTCGGCTCGCTCTTGTTAAGAAGGCCTAAGCACTGATCTCGCTGATTCGCACCGGGCGGTTCTCTTCGTACGAACGGCGCGCCGCCAAGCCGATCACAACCGGAGCGCGACCGTCGAAGCCTGTAACAGGTGTTGGAGCATCGTTCAACACGGCGTCGACAAAAGCTTGCATCTCACTCACAAAGCTCTCGGTATAGCGATCCATAAAGAAGTTGAGCGGCAGATCACGACGAATGCTAGTTGCGTCACTGATGATGGCGCTGTTGGGATAGTTATTTTCAGTCTGAATAGCGCCAGCGCTGCCAAAGACCTCAACGCGCTGATCGTAGCCATAGACCGCTTTGCGGCTGTTGTCGATGGTAGCGGTTACCCCGTTGACAAAGCGCAACACAATAAAGGCGGTATCGATATCGCCAGCCTCGCCGATCGCAGGGTCGATCTTCACGCCGCCCACCGTGTAGACCTCTTCAACTTCGCTGCCGACCAAAAAGCGCGCCATGTCGAAGTCGTGGATGGTCATATCGAGGAAGATGCCGCCCGAAACTTTGACATATTCGGCCGGAGGAGGAGCCGGATCGCGGCTAATGATATGCACGATATGAGGATCGCCGATCTCGCCGCTCACAATCGCTTGGCGCACGCGGCGATAGTTGGCGTCGAAGCGACGATTGAAGCCGATCTGCAGCTTCACGCCTGCCTCTTTGACTGCCGCCAAAGCCTTGTCGATCGCCTCAAGCGAGAGCGCGATCGGTTTTTCACAAAAGATCTGTTTGCCTGCTTTGGCGGCCTCTTCGATCAGAGTCGCGTGAGTATTGGTGGCCGAACAGATCAGCACTGCCTTGATCGAGGGATCTGCGAGAATCTCGCGATAGTCGCTGGTTGCAGTCGGAATGCGGTTGATCTGGGCGCACTGCTGTGCCGCTTCAAGCGATACATCGGCGACCGCTACCACTTCCGCTGCGGGGATACGATTCGCTAAGTTCGAAGCGTGTACACGCCCGATACGGCCTGCTCCGATCAGGCCGATCTTGAGACGATCCATACCTTCTATCTCTTTTGCTAGTGTCTACTGCCGAGCTGAAGAGAGCGCGGCAAAGATCATAATCCAAGTGTACGCAAAAAGGCTCGGTTACGTTCGGCGCTCAAACGCGGCGCACCCATACCGGGCAACACATCTTGTTCAACCGTAATAAAACCACGATAGTTATGTTCGCGCAGCCAATTCGTTACGGCCGCAAAATCCACACAGCCCTTGCCAAGCTCGCAAAATACGCCATGCCCCACGGCTGTAAAGTAATCCCACTCTTCGCGGCGAGCTTGCTCAGCGATCTGAGGATGGCAATCTTTGAAGTGCACGTACCAGATGCGGTCGGCGTGGCGATCCAAGGCTTCAAGCACAACTGCGGGATCATTTTGACCGCTGCCATACAGGAAGTGGCCTGTATCGAAAACCAAACCGAGCGTTTCGGGATCGGTCATGCTCAGCAGAGTATCGATCTCGGCAGGCGTCTCAACATAGCCAGCGCAGTGATGATGGAAGACGGTGCGTAGTCCAGTTTGCTCGCGCACAGCCTGTGCGATGCGGTTCGCGCCATCGGCGAAGACACGCCACTCTTCGGGCTTCAAGCCCAGCTCCGGGCCGATTCGTCCAGCCTGTTTGGTGCGCACTGGGTCACTACCGTTCTCATCGGCCAACACAAGGAAGGGCGGATATTCGGAAGAGGCCACGGCTGCTAGTTGACGGGCGACGGTCAAGACCCGCTCCAGACCTTCATCGTGGGCATCGGGATCGCGCAAAGCAACCGGCACAAAAGCGCCTGTCATTGTCAGTTTGCGCTCTGCCAAGACCGCATGCAACTGCTCGGTGTTGGTTGGCATAAAGCCCCAGTCGCCCAATTCCGTGCCCGTGTAGCCGCTCGCCACCAGTTCATCGAGCATCTGCGCATAGCCGATCGCTTCGCCAGCCAAGCCTTCAAATTCAAGTGAGCCCCAAGAACAGGGTGCGTTTCCTACCAAAATCGAATTGCCCATAGACACCCTCTTTCGTTTGAAGGAAGCAGTTGGCAGCCTAAGCTGCCAACTGCTCGCAAGGCTTTAGAACTTGCGCGACCACTCTTTCGGCCAGCGCTCGACAACCACCTTAGTCTCGGTGTAGAACTCGATACCGTGGCGGCCCTGAGCGTGCAGGTCACCGAAGAAGCTCTCCTTCCAGCCCGAGAAGGGGAAGAAGGCGATCGGGGCAGCTACACCGATATTGATGCCGATATTGCCAGCCCGGGCCTCGTAGCGGAACTTGCGCGCAGCGGCGCCGCTGCTGGTGAAGAGACAGGCTTGGTTGCCGTAAGTGCCGCTGTTCACCAAGGCGATCGCCTCATCGATATCGTTGACGTGCATCAGGCTCAGCACCGGACCAAAGATCTCGGTGCGCGCGATCTCGCTGCGCGGATCGACACCATTCAAAATGGTCGGGCGCACAAACGAACCCTTCTCGTAACCAGCGATAACAGGATTGCGCCCATCGACCAGCACCTGAGCGCCCTCATCGGCACCCACACCGATCAAACGCTCAATGCGCGTCTTGCTCTCGGTGCTGATAACCGGGCCCATCTCGTTGCTCAGATCCATACCGTAGCCAACCTTGCGGCTCGCAGCGGCATCAGCGATCTGCTCAACGAAGGTATTGCGCGCCTCGCCGACGGTGATCGCGATCGACGAAGCCAGACAGCGCTGACCAGCGCAGCCGAAGGCCGAGTCGGCGATGATGCGGGTCGCAGCATCCATATCGGCGTCGGGCAACACGATCACGGGGTTCTTGGCGCCACCTTGGCACTGAGCACGCTTGCCATTGGCGGTTGCGCGGCTGTAGACATAGCGCGCCACCGGAGTCGAGCCAACGAACGAAACAGCTCGCACTAAGGGATGATCGAGGATAGCATCGACGGTCTCTTTGCCACCGTTCACCACAGAGACCACACCCTTGGGCAGCCCGATCTGCTCGATCAGATCGAAGACGCGGCTCATCGTCATCGGCACCTTCTCCGAGGGCTTGAGCACAAAACAGTTGCCGGTCGCGATCGCATAGGGCATAAACCAGAACGGAATCATGCCTGGGAAGTTGAAGGGAGTGATGGCGGCCACAACGCCCAGCGGCTGGCGATACATAATCTCGTCGATACCGCTTGCGATATCTTCGTTGTTGTAGCCCTGCATCAAAATCGGCGTACCACAAGCCACCTCAACGTTCTCGATACCGCGTCGCATCTCGGCCTGGGCCTCGGCAAAGGTCTTGCCACACTCGTTGGTAATCAGCTCAGCGATCTCGTCGAGATGGGTCTCGAGCAGATCCTTCAGCTTAAATAGATACTGAATACGCTGTGTAACCGGAGTGCGTCGCCAGCCATCGAACGCAGCCTGAGCTGCCTGTACCGCAGCATCAACCTCTGCAGCGCTCGATAGTGGCACACGTACCATGCTCTCACCGGTCGCGGGGTTGATCACATCGCGGAATTCGGTTGTGGAAGACTTCTTCCATTCGCCGCCAATAAAGTTAAGGATCTGGCCGTCCTGAATCATGTGATAGGCTCCTTATTGCGTAAGCTTTGCCCAAAATCTCGAAAGCTACTTCTAGCAAGCCGCCTGTTTCCTTTAGAGCGTTGGCGGCGCGGTCCCTAGCCCCAAAGAAGGTACTACCCGCGTCCGCCTACGGCTACAAACAGTCTGCCCGCCGCAACGGGCTTCTAGCTGTGTTCCGATACCGCCCCAAAACGAAACGCAACAGATCGCGTATTAGAGGAAATAGCGCTCTTTGCTGCGCATAACTTCCCACTCAGCTCGTTTAGCCTGCACATCTGGCGAAGTGCTGACTTCAGCGACCGGAACATCCCACCAGCCTTCATAGCCGTCGATGCCCTGCATACGTTCGTTGCGAATATAAATCAGAGTCGTGCGCTCGGTCTGCTTGGCCTTCTGCAGGGCCTCAACAAAATCCTTGTAGGTTTTGCAGCGCAGCACAATCGCGCCCAAGCTCTCGGCGTTGGTCGCCAGATCGACCGGCAACTCGCCGATCTCTTCGGCGTTATCGTCGGGCAACACATTGTCCTGCGGATAGGCATAACGTGTACCGAAACCTTGCTGACCCAGCGAGCGGCTCAGCGAACCGATGCTCTTGAAACCGCTGTTATCGAACAGCGTGATGATTAGCTTGCGATCCTCCTGAATCGAAGTGACGATCTCTTGCGAAAGCATCAGATACGAGCCATCGCCCACCATCACATACACATCGCGCTCAGGAGCGGCCATCTTCGCGCCCAAACCGCCCGCGATCTCATAGCCCATACAGCTATTGCCGTATTCGAGATGGTAGTTCTTGGGGTTGCGTGCGCGCCAGACCTTGTGCAGGTCGCCCGGCAAGCTACCGGCTGCACAAACCATAATCGCGTTGGGATCGCTCAACTCGTTGACCGCACCGATCAACTCGCCCTGGCTAGGCAGCGGCTCAAGCCGGATATCATAGATCCGCTGGACCTCAGCATCCCATTCGCGCACCAAGCGCTCGGCCATACTGCGATACTCGGCGGGCACATGATAGCCCTCCAAAAGCGCGCTCAGCTCCTTCAAGCTCTCGCGGGCATCGCCCACCAAGCCCAAAGCGCCGTGCTTGGCCGCATCGAAGGCGACCACATTCAGGTTGATAAAGCGCACATTGGGGTTTTGGAAAGCGGTCTTCGAAGCGGTTGTAAAGTCGCTGTAGCGCGTGCCGATGCCGATCACCAAGTCGGCGTCGCGAGCGATGCGGTTGGCCGCCAAAGTACCTGTTGCGCCGACTGCACCAAGCGCCAAGGGGTGATCGTAGCGCATACTGCCTTTGCCCGCCATCGTTTCGCCGACCGGAATGCCCGTCTGCTCGACGAACTCGCGCAGCGCCTCGGTCGCCTCGGCATAGATCGTACCGCCGCCCGCCACGATCATAGGGCGCTTGCTCTCGCGGATCCAGCTTGCGGCCAGTTCAAGCGCAGCACGGTCAGCGCGGTTGCGCGGTACACGCCAAACCCGCTTGCGGAACAGCTCGACTGGATAATCGTAGGCCTCGGTCTGCACATCTTGCGGCAGCGCCAAGGTAACTGCGCCCGTCTCGGAAGGGCTAGTCAAGACCCGCATCGCCTCGGGCAGCGAGGTGATCAGCTGGTCGGGGCGGTTAATGCGGTCCCAATAGCGGCTGACCGGCTTGAAACAGTCGTTAACCGATATATCTTGCGACAGTTCCGATTCAAGCTGTTGCAATACCGGAGCCACATTGCGGCGCGCGAAGATGTCGCCCGGCAACAGCAGCACCGGAAGACGGTTGATCGTCGCGGTCGCAGCGCCTGTGATCATATTGGTTGCGCCCGGCCCGATCGAAGTTGTACACGCAAAGGTCTGTAAACGGTTTTTCACCTTTGCGTAGGCGATCGCAGTATGCACCATCGCCTGCTCGTTGCGAGTCTGATAGTAGCGGAAGTCGGGATACTGCTGCAGCGCTTGACCGATACCCGCAACGTTTCCATGCCCAAAAATGCCGAAACAGCCAGCAAAAAACGGCTGTTCAATTCCATCCCGCTCGACATACTGCTCGCGCAGGAAGGCAACCAGCGCCTGCGCCATTGTCAGGCGCACGGTCTTATCGCTCATAGCACCCTTTCCCTTTACACTTACAGATCAGGATTCGGCAACATCTTATCGCGGATCACGCCCACAAACTGATGCCAAGCCTCGTGGAACGAGCGCAAGGTGCGCACCGTTGCGCCAAAGGTATCGAACTCTTCCACCGTCATACCATCGGCGTTGTAAGCGCGTCGATAGTCGGGAATACGCTCAAGCAAGGTCTCGACGATCTCTGGGTCGACCGGAATGTGCATGCGCGGCTCTGGCTTCACATCCGACTCATTGTACTTCTTCTGCCATTCCCACGGAATCGTCAGAATCACATCGCCGCCCACAAACTCCGTCCAGTGATAGAAGTTGCGATAGGCCGCCGCCAGCAAGCGAGTGCGATAACCGCGCTCTTGATAGATCTGGTATGCGTGTTTAAAACAAGCTACACCACACCACTCCAGATACTCGGGGTTAATATCGATCTTGTCGCGCTTAACGAGCACCTTCATCCAGTCATCGTTGCGGCCCACCATCATGGTCGCGACTGGGCGCATAGTCGAGACATCGAGACCTTCGGACTCGCGGCGCTTCAGACCGCGCTCGATGGCCTCGGCAGCAGCCAGCACCTGCGGCACCGAGAAGCTAACCGTCACATTCAGGTTCACGCCACGGTAGGTTGCCTCTTCGATCATCGCGATACCAGCGCTGGTAGCGGGCATTTTCACCTGCATATTCGGCGCCAACTGCGAGAAGGCCACCGTCTGCTCGAGCAAGGCATCGCGGTTGCGATAGAGCGCCGGGTCGGTCTGAATCGAAAGCCGCCCTTTGGTATGACCGCTCTCTTCAAACAGTGGCAGTAACAGTTGCGAACCGCGCACCGCCAACTCTTTGTACACCTGCCAGCTCACCTGGGTCTCGCTCCAGGTCGGGTTATCGCGAATCACCTGCTGAATACGATCCTCCCACAGGTGCATCTCCTTCTGCAGCACATTCAAAACAATCGCCGGGTTGCTGGTCGCCCCAGTGGTGCCGCGCGGAATCGAATAGGTGAGCTCTTCGACCGAACACGAGTCCGTCCAATAGCTGGTAATCGTGTTCAATGTCATTTCATGCAATGGCCCGTTTGCGTTCGTCATGAGAAAGCCTCCTCGCTCCGTTATGTCAAACTTTTATCGCTGAAGCGGCTAAGCGATGCGAACCGAGCTATGTCGATCTCCTACTCGCCGCTTCATCACATGCGTGCGCAGCATTGCGCCGATTAGATCCTTCGATTGATGGGGTAGATTGGAATTCGCGGATCAAGCCCTTGATAGGTCTCTTTGACCCAAGCGTGAGCCGGATCTTCAACATTGGCAAGCGATTGAGCGCTTCCGGCCAATACATTCAAATAGTAGGTGTTGTATCCGGGCGGGCTCGAAACGGGGTGATGACCTTCTGGCACCATTACGGCATCATCGTTACGCACCACCAAAGCTGCATCGAAGGGCTTGCCCGCCTGAGCCAAGGGCGACTCGGGCATGGTATAGATGCGCTGGAGTGCGAAACCTTCGGGGCGATCGATCTTATAGTAGTAGATCTCCTCAAGGTCGGCTTCAAGCAGATTGCCTTGAGCGTCGGTCTTATGAATATCGTGCTTATGAGGGGGATAGCTCGACCAGTTTCCTGCCGGAGTATAAACCTCTACAATCACCAAACGGTGACAGTCGAAGCCAGGGGGCAGAATACTGTTGATCTGGCGGCTGGCATGGTCACCACCGCGAAACTCGGTCGCGATGTCGTCGGGGGTCACCAAGCGCGCGGGGTGATCTTCGTCGCTCGGCACCCAAGCCACTGCGAACTCGGCCGGCTGAGCGGCGCTGACCGTCAAGGTGCTATGGCGCGGCAGATAGAGGGCATGCGGCAAACCTGCGAACACATTGGGGCGGCCGCCGACTTGAGGCCAGCTTCCTCGGTTCGATTCGACGCTCACAACCCCGCCCAGCGGCACAATCGCCAGCTCAAAGTCACCGGTTTCAAAACGCCAGCTTTCGCCACTTGCCAAACGACGAACCTGAAAACGAATATATTCCCAACCAGCCAATTCGGGCGTTACTTCGACCACCACTTGGGGATCGCTCGAATTCCCGGGGTGTGCCACCAGATTGTCAGCCGTATATTGACGCATACCCAATCACCTCTCCATTGATCTATGACTGCCGCGTATGCTGATATTGCTGCGCCGCAGGTCAGATCTGTTACAAGCATGATGCAAACGTTTGCATCATAGGCAATAACAACAGGTCAGGGAAGCGAGCGCATTTGTTACTAGTATACCATCTTCTGCGCCCGATCCCGTCTTAGTCTTCGTCGCCAAAAAACACTTAAATCACTACGCTAGAGGGCCAGTGCTCTCGCGCAACACAAAACTCGGCATCAAAATATGATCCTCGACCGATTTACCCTCGATCACATCGAGCAGCTTTTGACATGCGATCCGCCCCAGACCACGCTTCGGCTGGCTCACGGTTGTCAGCGGCGGCGAGATATAGCCCGCCATCGCGATATCGTCGTAGCCGACCACGCTCAGATCGTGCGGCACCTGCAGCCCCAACTCGCGACAGGCCATCAAAACCCCGATCGCCACCATATCGTTGTAGCAAAACACCGCCGTCACCCCTGCATCGAGCAGCAGTTTAAGCAAGCTGCGCCCCACTTCAACATCGCCCGTGCTGCTCGCCACTGGAGGGTGGGCGATCTGCACCCAGGTCTCTTCCGCCGGGAAGCCCGCCTGCTGCAGCCGATCTCTGTAGCCGCGCAGTCGTTGGCGATTCGAGGTCAAGCGGTTGCTCACGCCGATATAGCCGATCTTGCGATGTCCCAGCTCTAACAAGTGCGAAACCGCCAGCGAGGCGCCGTAATAGTCGTCGACACCCACAGCGCACAGCCAATCGGGCGCGTGATCAGCCTGGCTATTGATCAAAACCGTCGGCACATCGACTCGCATCAAACGCTGCTGATGGTTCAGATTCAACTGCGAATCGGCCACAATAATGCCATCGACCCGCCGCTGTTGAAAGGTCTCGATCACCATCAACTGTTGAGAAGGATCGTTTGAAGAAGCGCTTAAAAAGACGCTCATTCCTGCCGCCCGTGCGATCTCTTCAACACCGTTAGCGACATCGGCGAAAAAGGGATCTGCGATCGAAACGACCACCAGACCGATCGTGTTCGAGCGTTGAGTCTGTAAGCTCTGGGCGATCCCGTTAGGGGTATAGCCCATCTCGCTCGCGATTCGCTGAATAGTCGCCCGCACTTCGCTGCTGATCAACGGGCTATCACGCAAGGCGCGCGAGACCGTCGAATTCGCTACCCCCGCCGCGCGCGCAATATCCTCAATCGATGGTCGCCTTCGCATGCTCCTACTCGCTTCTCGTTAGGTTATGCAGACGTTTGCACTGGTGTTGTCTACTATAGAAGAAGCCCGCTTATTTGTCAAGGTTATTTTTGTTCAATCAAATAATCGTCTGCCTTGAAGAGGGTTTTATCACTTCCCAATCGGCGATCGGGCCTTCGACCAGCACAAACAGAGGATGTAGTTCGGGTGTCTTCACATGCCTATAGCGTTCGTACAGCTCAGGGGCGCGCAATTGCAACTTAGCGAGCAAATGCTGCCATTCATAAGCGACTTGGCCTGTGCTAACGGCCAGCGACGTATGCACATGCGGCACAGCGATTTTTGCCTTATCGAAGCGATAGCCCCGCAGCTCGGCCTCGTCGTAGACCGCCAGCAGATAGGCGTTGATCGCGGCCTGCGGATCGTCGGCGGCCCGAAAGCGCTGCAATTGCGGATGCTGTCGATAGCCTTTGGTTCTCTCGGCCAACACATGCTGAGCGAGCAGCGTCTCGCGCCAGAGCGCCACCAAACCCTTCGCATCGAGATAACACGGATGCACACTCCAGATTCGCATGTTCAGCCTCCTTTCAGCATCGGTCGCTCTCCTTCCAGTCTACAAGCAAACCGCCACACCTCAAAACCCGTATCTTCACAATCTGGCAGATCCGATACAACTTCCATTGTGGGGGCGGATTGTCCACACAGATAGCAGTCTCTTGCGGTGGGCGAGCTGTTGATAGCCGTAGGCGGACGCGCTTAAGGCCTTCTTTGGGCTACAAGCCAAGCCGCCAGAATTCTAAACAATAAATCCGTTTATTTCTTTCTTGAAATCAAGAGAACTAGCTGTAAACGCATACCTGAAGGCTAAGCTTGCTTCAACAAGCAGCTACAAACAAAAGCATCATAAGCGCCCGTTCTCTATAGGCTACTTATGATGCTTTTGTTATGTGGCGGTATAGTCTTTTGCTACAACGAGGGTCTTTAGCGCGTCCGCCTTCGGCTATCAAGCTCCTAAGCAGCCATTCGTGCTATCGCCTCGCAGCTTCGCTGCGACCGCTTGCGCGCCAGCAGCACTAGCGTTACGCGAAAAACGGCTCGAATGCGCTTTCTGGAATCTCTAAGCCGAAGCCCGGCCCATCGCTCGGCACGATCCAGCCATCGACAGGCTTGGCCAGACCCGGTATCGGCCAGCCTTCCTCGAGCGGCACCCCGGGAGGTGTACCCACAAAACACTCGATCCACGGCACACAGGCGGTAGCATAGCTAAAGTGCTGACCAAAAGCCGTATTGCCGCCGCCGTGCAAGATCACACTCACGCCGCCCGCATCGGCAGCCGCCGCGATCTTTTGGCAGGTCGTCACACCGCCGCACCAATTGATATCGGGCTGCAAAATATCAACCACCTGATGGCGAATCGCCCACTGGAAGGGCACATGGCTGTACCAATGCTCGCCCGTCGCCAAAGTCTGCCACGGCAAACGCTGGCGCAGCGCCACATGAGCATCGAAATCCTCGGGAATCAGACACTCTTCGATCCATTTCAGGCGGTAAGGACGCAGAGTCTCGGCCAGACGCACCGTATAATCGGTGTCGAACGCCATCCAGCAGTCGAGCATCAGCTCGCGCTCTGGCCCGATCAGCTCGCGCGCCTGAGCCACAAACTCTTCGTTCTTGCGCAATCCATCTAAGCCGTCGGCCGGGCCATACGGGCAGGCCAGCTTAAAGGCTTGAAAGCCCATTTCTAGATACCAATCGACGTCGTTGCCGGTTGCGTAGCAAAACAATCGATCCTTTTGCGGGCCGCCAAGCAACTCATAAACTGGTTTATCGAGCAGCTTGCCGCGCGCATCCCACAGCGCCAAGTCGATCGCACTGATCGCATACGAAGCGAGGCCAACCGTGCCATAGGGCTTGGTTAAGCGAAACATCATATCGGCCAGCTTCTCGCCCGCCATAATATCTTCGCCCACCAGTTGCGGCGCAAGGTGATCTTCGATCACAGCGGCCACCGCGCGCCCATGGCCTGTCTCGCCGATGCCCCATGTACCATCTTCGAGCGTCACTTTGCACCAGACATTCTCCCAACGCGGCAGCCACATACTGCGGTGAGCCTTCACCTTGGGATAATGCGACATCGGATTAGCCACCTCAGCGTGCTTCGACCAAGGATCACGACGCTGAGGCGTTTTGTACTCTTGGCGCGGCAGATTCAGCCGCATCGCTTCGATTTTGCTGATCTTCACGGCAACTCCTTTGTTCCAAGATAGAGCCTTCTATCCGAGCAAGGCGCACCATTGCACCCTCAGCTATACAGCTCCTCGCGCGAAACAGCGGCACCATCGCGTTCCGCCGAACGATAGGCCGCATCCAGCAGTTCAACTGTGCGCAGACCAACCTCAGCAGGCGACTGCACCTCAGCGCGACCCAAAATCAGATCGGCCAAATTGCGCGATGGAGCATAATAGGGGTAGATATCATCATCGCTTAGGTCAGCCAGCGTCTCAAGACTCTGGTCGTAGCGTCGAATGCAGGTTGTATTCGCCACCAAGTCGATATCGACCGAGCCATGCTCGCAGTGAATCAGCAGATCGAGCTTGCGTTGATGGCCGTTGCCCGTACCGCTGATTGCGCCCAAGGCGCCGTTCTCAAACTCGACCGTGATCGCATTGACTTCATCGACTGTCAGACCATTGTTTTGCATCCACGCCATTACACGCCGCATACGCAGACCGGTTGTAAAGAACATCACACCCGCCGAGTGCGTCACCTGCAAATGGCCAAAGCCACCGCCCGACAATTCGCGGTCGGCATAGACGCTTCCGGGGCCGTGTACTGGGTAGTGCTGCTTGATATGGCTCTGCTCACGCCCGCTCAAAAAGTGGTGGATCTGCGAACTAAAGCTGCAGCTCACATACTGAATCTGGCCAAGCTCGCCACTTGCAAGCAGTTCGCGCACATGGCGCATATGCGGGTTGTAGTGCCAAGGATAACCCACAATCAGGCCCAAATTGCGCGCCTCGGCTAACTCAAGCAGTTCGCGAGCATGCTTGGCAAACAGCACCATGGGCTTTTCAACCATTACATGCAGATTATGTTCAAGCGCAAGCTTAATCAAGGGGTAGTGAGTCGCATGCGGCGTAGCGATCACAACACCATCGAGCTGCTCTTGCTGCATCATCGTTGCAGCGTCGGTATAGGTTTTATCGACATGATAGATCTCTGCCGCCGCCCCGAGGCGCTTGGGGTTCAAATCGCACAATGCGACAACTTCGGCATGAGGGTACTCGATCAAACTGGGGATATGAGCATAGGTTGCCCACCAACCTGTGCCAATCACGGCGATTCGTGCCTTCTCTGGCATACATGTTCCTCTCTGAACCTACAAATAGCATTTGGGAATGTTTCGTCGGTGCGGCTCTTATAGCATCAGCATAACAAAATGTCAATCTACACCTCAAAATGATTGTACATGCCGTCGACTCGTACTATACTCATTCTTAGTTCTTTGCATTTCAATCGCCGCATTGTCACTAGGGGAGTATTGTTTCGTTCCAAGGAGGCCCTATGAGCGAGAAGCACCACACCAACGCGCCCCAAATCACCTGTGGCATGCTGATCCGCAGACCGGTTCACGAAGTCTTCAACGCCTTGGTAGATCCTGCTCACACCAGCCGTTTCTGGTTCAGCTCCGGAAGCGGAAAGCTCGCTCCCAACGCCCGCGTTCAATGGCGTTGGAACACCTTCAAACTTGCGGTAACGGTAGAGGTCATCGTCTTCGAGCCAAACCGCCGCCTCGTTGTGGCTTGGCCCAGCCCAAAGGGCATAAGCAAGCTCGAATGGCGCTTCACCGAGCGCCCCGATGGCTCAACCTATGTCAGCATCAGCGAAACAGGCGTTGATCTCAACAATCAGCGTCTTCAACAAGCGCTCGGCTCTAGCGAAGGCTTTACCTTGGTGCTCGCTGGCCTCAAAAGCTACCTCGAACACGGCAAAGTTCTTCCCCTTATCACCGATCGTTACTCCGCCGAACTATCTCAAGCCTAATATTGCAGCATACAACAGCTACGAGATGTTGAAGTCATATTCAACATCTCGTAGCATGTACGCTATACCTTTGATGCTAGTGCTTATCCATATCTCAACGTGCCTACCAACGCGCTAAGACCTCAAACTCTACTCCAAAGCCCCGCGAATAAGCCATTCATGTTCCCTGATAGCTCTTGCATCCACTTTGCCCTGTCTCCTTCTTCTCGCCTCCTACTGAAACCTCTTTAAACAACAACTCGTCTTATGAGCAAAGAGGCTTTGTCACACCCCGCTATTGCAATTCCTCATACAAATACAAACGAGCGCAAACAGCTACTAACAATCCTACTTCTCTCAGCAGCGTTTCCACTTCCAAGCGCGCCTTCCGCTAAGCCCTACATCTTTCAAATACGAGCTTCCAAGGCTAATGATTTCACTTCTTTTTAATACCCAAATAGACAGGTAGAAACTGGTTCTTTTGGACGATCCATAAATCAAACAAACGTTCTAGAATGAACGGGCTGTTACTAATCGAGCTACTTCACAGCATACCCGGCGTCCAAAAATCTAAGGGATAGCAATAGAAAAAGGACAGAAACTCTATGCCTAAGACATTTCTTGCCGCAGCGATTAACGCTGCTATAGCGAATGTAATTACAACGGCTGTTTGGTTTGCTGTAACCTTTTGGGTCTATCTTGAAACCCAGTCGGTCACCGCTACCTCGATCTTAGCGGGCATCTATGTGGTGATCGTGGCAGTTTCGGGCTTCTTTCTTGGATCGATTGTCGATCGCTTCAAACAAAAAACAACCTTCATTATGGCTCTGGTCGGCACCTTCGCCTTCTATGGCCTCGCCGCCATCTTATTTGTTGTAAGCCCGCCCGAAAGCTTCAAAACCATCGCCAGTGTTGTGCTCTGGATTTTCATCACACTCATCTTGTTCGGCTCGATCATAGGCAACTTGCGCGGCATCGTGCTCTCGACTCTTGTCACGATCATGATCGAAGAGAGTATGCGCGATCGCGCCAACGGTCTCGTCGGCACCATCAACGGCTCGGCCATGCTGATCGCATCGATTATCAGCGGTGTCGTCATAGGTTTCTTCGGCATGTTTTGGATGTTAGCCTCTGCTTGTATTATCTTGGCAGTATTGGCTCTCCACATGCTAACGATTGCTCTACCAGCCGCTTCGCACCACCAACATCCCGAAACGCACAAAGAGACACAGAAGCTCGATCTACGCGGCACCTTGCGCACGATCTCGCTCATTCCTGGCCTCTTCGGTTTGATCTTCTTCCAAACCTTTAACAACTTCTTGGGCGGTGTATTTATGGCGCTGCTCGACGCCTATGGTCTCTCGCTTATGCCTGTACAGGCATGGGGTCTGCTCTGGGGCATTCTGAGCACGGCATTCATTATCGGAGGCGTCATTGTCAGCCGTTATGGTTTGGGCAAGCACCCGCTACGGCTGCTCTTCCAAATCAACATGATCGTTTGGACGGTCTGTATCTTCTTTACGATCCAATCTTCGATCCCGCTCCTAGCGATCGGTATCTTCTTCTGGATGGCATTGATGCCCATCGCAGAAGCAGCCGAGCAAACCATCTTGCAAAAGGTCGTTCCGCTCGATCGTCAAGGACGGGTCTTCGGCTTTGCCCAAAGTGTCGAGCTATCGGCGGCACCGCTCACCGCCTTTTGTATCGGACCCATCACCGACTATTTCTTCATCCCCTTTATGACGACAGGATTAGGGGCTGAATTGATCGGTAGCTGGTACGGCATCGGCCCTGAGCGCGGTATGGCTTTAGTCTTTAGCATCGCAGGCTTACTCGGACTGATCGCAACCCTTATCGCTATGCGCACCTCCGCCTATCGCACGCTCTCGAAAGAGTACCACCACGCACCACAGACGGCTCTGGCCTCATAAAACTAAAAACATGCTCAAGCAAAGCAGACATTCCGCTTTAATAAAGAGCTCGTTCCGAGTAAGAAACAGCGTTGTATCCAAATCGGCCAATCGTTTAGGTGCTTATGTAATCGACTGGCACAAACAGCACAAGGTATGGCAGCTTATGCCATACCTTGTTTCCACATCAGTAAGTATGATACCAAATTCATTTAAAGACTTGCCCACTTGGAGTGTAAGAACACAAAACCGAGGAAAGAAAAGAGACAAGTTCCACTCTGCTGTAGGCCAAATAGAACGTAATCAAGCGAATTTGGTATAAGCTAAGCAAACCTAGAATTGGGTAGTGCAAAATCCGCTTAAAGACGTATAGTCTTTGCAAGCTGGGAGAAACAAAATACTAGGAAGGAACAATAAGTAAGTTCCACTCTGCCGTAGGCCAAAAAGAGACAAGCTAATCGAATTCGCTACTACAGCATAAAACGGCCGTAGGCGACAAAGGCGCTCAAGAGCAGCAGAACAGCGTTCAGACCGATCACTTGCATCTCTTCGCGCTTCATATGCAACAGAATCGCCAACAGCATAACGATTGCCAGACAAAAAGCTGCCAAAGGCGTCAGCCAAACCAAAATACCTATTAGGCTCGGCAAGATCAGCCCAAGCGCGCCCAGTAATTCGCTCATACCAACAAAGGTCACAAAGCCTTTGCTAAAGTCTTTCACCCAAGGAAGTTTCGCTTTGGCCTGCTCATACTGAAACGCTTTCATAAAACCAGCAAAACCAAACATACCTGCAAGCACAACTTGGCATATCCAGAGTGCGATGTTCATAGCATGTCCTCACACAAGCTACAACAAAGCGAAATATCACGCTTATGAATGAGATAACGGGATCACGGTAAGTCTATAGAAGTTCGTATCGTTTGTCAAATAAGTAAATAGTGATATTCTAGGCTGTTAGACTCCCCAAAAGCGATACAAACACATACAATGGGCAGACAAAGGAGGAACGAGCTATGTGCCGCAATATCAAACCGCTCTTCAACTTCGATCCGCCGGTTAACCAAGACGAGATCCGAGCCGCTGCCTTGCAATACGTGCGCAAAGTGAGCGGTTTTCAAAAGCCATCGCGTGCCAATCAAGCTGCTTTCGATGCCGCAGTCGATGCGATCGCAGCGGCGACCCAGACTCTGCTTGAATCCTTAACGACCGATGCACCCAAAAAGAACCGCGAGGAAGAGGCAGCCAAGGCTCGCGCACGTAGCGCTCAACGTTTTGCAAGCTAGAAAGCGCAACAATGCTAGAAAGTGAGCTAACACTACAGATCGAACAGGTCTATGCCGAAGAATCACGGCGTGTTTTGGCGACTCTTATTCGTCTGCTGGGCGATTTCGACCGCGCAGAAGAAGCGCTCCACGACGCATTTCGGGCTGCGCTCGAACAATGGCCGCGCGACGGCATTCCTGCTAACCCGCGCGCCTGGTTAGTTTCAACAGGGCGCTTCAAAGCCATCGACTCTTTGCGCCGACGCGCTCGCTTCGACGCCTCATTGGCCGAAATCGCCCACCAGATCGATCTCAACACGCCCGAAGAGTTTGAGATCGACGACGAAGATCAAGTACAAGACGATCGTCTACGTCTGATCTTCACCTGTTGCCATCCTCTGCTCGCGCCCGAAGCGCGCGTCGCGCTGACCTTACGTGAAGTCTGCGGCCTGACCACCGAGGCGATCGCACATGCCTTTCTGCTTCAGCCCACAACCTTAGCGCAGCGTATTGTGCGCGCCAAAGCCAAGATCCGCGACGCTAAGCTTCCCTACCAAGTGCCCAGTCGGGCCGAATTGCCCGAACGTCTCGATACTGTTTTGCAAGTCATCTACCTCGTTTTCAACGAAGGCTACAGCAGTTCTTCCGGCGAGTCGCTCACCCGTCCCGATCTCTCAAACGAAGCGATTCGTCTGGCGACCCTGCTCTATCAACTGCTGCCCGAAGCCGAAGTGCAAGGCTTATTGGCACTGATGCTTCTGCACGAAGCACGTCGCCCCGCTCGTAGCGATCAAAATGGCGACCTTATTCCGCTCGAAGAACAAGATCGATCGCTCTGGAAGCGAGATCTGATTGCAACAGGCACACAACACGCCCAAGAGGCTTGGCAAAAAGAGGGCATCGGCCCCTACTGCATTCAAGCGGCGATCGCAGCCCTGCATTGCGAGGCCACAAGCGTCGCAACAACCGACTGGCCACAGATCGTCGCCCTCTACGAGCTGCTGTTGCGCCTGCGTCCCTCGCCCGTCATCGAACTCAACCGCGCTATCGCCATCGCTATGCGCGACGGCCCCGAGCATGGCCTTGTACTTGTCGACCAATTGATCGAAAGCGGTCAACTAAACAACTATCATCTGCTCTATGCCACTCGCGCCGACCTCTGCCGGCGTCTCGAACAACGCGATCAAGCCCGCCAAGCCTACCAGCAAGCGCTCGCTCTTACCAATCAAGAGCCAGAACGGCGCTTTCTGCAAAAGCGGCTGCTCACTTTAGGCTAGAGCAAAAACTGTTACAAAAATCTAGCTCCGATCTGTCGATTTCGCCCAGCCCGAAACGACAATCTTGTGAAGGCCCAAGATCGAAGCTCATTCATCTACGAATCATCCAGCTCGTGAAGTGGATAGCTCGAAGCTCAAGGGCTAAACAGTGGCAATCGTATGGCGAGCGGCGCGCTCGCCGATAACACAGGAGAACGGCAATGCAATTTCTGGTCTATAGCCCGATCTTTCAGCCCGACGACGGCACTCCACCCAGCCCCGAACTGCACGAAGCGATCAACAACTTCGTTCAAGAAGCCCAAAAAGCAGGCGTATTGGTCACCACTGGTGCGCTCGCGTCCCAAGGCAAACGCCTCCAGCGCGAAAATGGACGTTTCGAAGTTACCGACGGCCCATTTGTCGAGGTCAAAGAGCTGACCGCAGGCTTTGCGATCTTAAAGACCGCCAGCGAAGAAGAGGCCATCGAGTGGAGCAAACGCTTCCGCGATATCATCGGTGACGGTGTTAGCGAGATCGTTCAGCTCTACGGTCCCGAATAAGCGTCCGCTCCGTTTAGAAAGTCCGCGTACTCTCCTTAATCAATAAAACCTTCCTTCAAGAGCTAGATCGCTCCCTCAAGAAGTATTAAGCAGGCTGTTATATGAGATGTGGTGCTGCTGTACCACATCTCATAACACTTGCACTGCTACAATCTCAGCTTCTCCATAATTCCTTCGATCAGATAACACCCTACACCGCTCACAATCTCACTCTAGCGGTAGAATCACTAGCCTTCATTCGGTCCTAACCGCGTCCGCCTACGGCTATCAAGTCGCCATCCAGCAAAATATCTTTGCATTGCGCTGCCTTCCTTGCAATCAAGGTGCACATTGCGCTCGTAATAATCCGTTTTCAAACACCAACATTGTCCGCTTTGATACTAGCAAAATGTTCTCTTACATTTACAACTCTCCGTCTAAAGAGGGCTTCACAACTCGGCAAATTATGCTATAATCTAAGCACATTTGTTCTACTACCTTCCCATGTAGGTAGATACTCAAGAGATTCTTTCTGAGCAGAAAACAGAAAGGTAGGAACCATGCCCAGTGTACGAGTATTGGTTGGTACCCGCAAAGGCGCTTTTATCTTTCACTCAGACGAAGAGCGGAAACGGTGGGATATCCAAGGTCCACTCTTCGGCGGTTGGGAGATCTACCATATGAAAGGATCACCTCTCAACCCAAACAGAATCTATGCCTCTCAATCGGGAGGTTGGTTCGGCCAAGTCGTTCAACGATCAGACGATGGCGGAGAGACATGGGAAGCTGTCAGCAACGAATTCCTCTATGATGAAGGCCCAAAAGAGCATAAATATTACGATGGCTCCTCGAAGCCTTGGAAGTTTGTGCGCGTCTGGCACTTCGAGCCTTCCATTCACGATCCCGAGACGGTCTATGCAGGCGTCGAAGACGCTGCGATCTTTGTCAGCCGCGATGGAGGAAAAAGCTGGAAGGAGCTAGCTGCCTTGCGCAACTTCGGCACAGGCCAAGAATGGGCTCCGGGTGCTGGAGGTCTTTGTCTGCATACGATCTTGCAAGACCCACGCAACCCCGATCGGCTCTTCGTTGCTATCTCATCGGTAGGCGCCTTCCGTACCGACGATGGCGGTCGAACCTGGAAGACAATCACGAAAGGTTTGCATTCTGATTATCTGCCCGATCCCGATGCAGAAGGCGGTCACTGCGTTCACAATATGGCGCTGCACCCCTCGCGCCCCGATGTGCTCTTTATGCAAAAGCACTGGGATGTGATGCGCACCGATAACGCTGGCGATCTCTGGTACGAGATCAGCAACAACCTCCCCACCGACTTCGGTTTCCCGATCGCCGTTCATGCCCACGAACCCGACACCATCTATGTGGTTCCTATCACCAGCGATGCACTGCACTATCCGCCCGAAGGTAAACTGCGTGTCTATCGCAGCCGTAACGGCGGCCAACACTGGGAAGCGCTCGGCAACGGTCTGCCTCAAGAGAACTGTTATGTCAATGTGTTGCGCGATGCCATGGCCGTCGATCAGCTCGAATCGTGTGGTATCTACTTCGGTACCACTGGTGGTCACGTCTTTGTCTCTCCTGATGGCGGCGATACTTGGCAAGCGATCGCCGAAAACCTTCCGAGCGTGCTCTCAGTAGAGGTGCAAACACTGCCATGAAGATTCGTATCGAGCTACCCTTTCATTTGCGCAACCTAGCCCAAACTGGCCGCGAAGTAGAAGTCGAGGTAGCTGCACCCGTCAGTTTGGAACGCGTTCTCGACGCGCTCGAAGAGCGCTATCCGGTCTTGCGCGGCAACATTCGTAACCATCACGACAAAAAACGCCGTGAATTAGTGCGCTTCTTCGCCTGTGAGGAAGATATTTCAAACGACGATCCCAGCCTCGAATTGCCGGCCGCCGTCCAAGCAGGCAAAGAGCCGCTGATCATTTTAGGCGCGATCGCGGGCGGCTAACAGCGAAGGGCCATCAGCCAAACAGCAACTAACGGCTAACACAAGGTCATAACAAACTTGTATGGGGTATCGTGATATTGCACGATACCCCATACAACAACAAAGAAGCATCATTGTAGCCAAAGGATTATCAAGCGTTCGCGCTAAAAGCTAGCTACTTTATACCAAATCCGTTTAAAGACGTGCATGCTCTTAGCTCAGAAAAACGAAAAGCCGGGAAAGGGTTGTGTGAGATTTCGCGCTGCCGAAGGCCAAATAGCACCTAATACCATTCACAACATCTATAGAGATACTTCTCAAGATGGAGGACAAACAACTCAAGAGCTTATATCTTATTCAAGCTCCTCTTTGCTGATCTACAAACCTCCTATAACCCAGCAGGAGCAACCAACAGCTTTTTGCAGACTTATACAGTAAAAAAGCGCTTGGTGTCGTTATCCCACACGTTGCTGAACAAGCAATGTTGTACAAACTACGCACCTAAACTAAGAGTAACCCTATCCATAAACCCATAACAAAAAGAAGTAGTTGCCCAATCTAAGCAACTACCTCCCTTGATATTGGCAACTCAAGCTGACAAACTGTGTTTAGCTAGCGCTCGGCGGAGGTGTAGGGCGTTGAGGCGGAATCGGACGCCCATTCTCATCGTCGCTGCCATAGTCATGGTCGGGGTGGTTGGCTTCACCGATCTGCCAATAACCACGGGTGACGATCGAAGTCGGCGCAAAGCCACGCTCTTCGAGCAAGAAACGTCGCACGCGACGCACAGCCTTCGCTTCACAGGCGATATAGACTCGCTCCGCATCGGCAAGCGCAGGCAAGTTGCGTACCGCTTCTTCCAGCGCACAATTAGCTAAACCCGGCTGATCGTTGCGATAAACCCAAGCTACATCAAGACTCGCAGCGCTCTGCAAAGGAATCTCATCGCTCGCATCTTGCACTTCGATCCGCACCGTCGCCTTAGCCTTAGCTGGCAATGCTTCCAGAATGGTTGCGATCGCTGGCAGAGCTGTCTCATCGCCTGCGATCACAAAACGCTCAGCGTTTTCGTCGATCTTATAGCTTGGGCCGGGGCCACCGATCAATACAACCTGACCGGGAGCCGCTTGTGAGGCCCACTGTGATGCAGGGCCGTGCCCATGCAGAATAAAGTCGACATCTAACTCATTAGCAGCCGGATCAAAACGACGCGGCGTGTAGGTTCGCACTCTGGTTGGGCGTGGTCCGTCCGGAGAAGGTGGTGTCGGTTCGCTCTGACCCTCTTCGGGCAAAATGAGCTTGATATATGCACCCGGGCCATTCCAAGTAAAGCTCGCAAGCTGCTCACCTGTAAATGTCACCCGAACCATGCGAGGTGTCAAACGTTCTACTCGACTTACAACCGCACGACGAGGTGGAGGACGGCGACGAGGTGCGGGTGTAGGATTCTCTGCAGGTTTTGTTTCGGACATATCGCTATTCACTTTCTGCTCAAAGCTATGTAGTTAGATCATAGCATACCCTACAAGCTACACTTGAGCCATCTAAACCTACCAAAATGGCTAGGTTGGCTTCCAAACCACTTCTTTTGGAAACAAACTACTATCCTCTCTACTGGGTAGTTCCCGTACGTCTCTTTGGGTCTCTAGCGTATCGTGTATAGTTGCAAAGGAAGAGCAATGTCTCACCACGCGATTGTGCTTCGTGGAGCACGCGAAAATAATCTCCAGAATATCTCGCTTGATATCCCCAAGCAGGCCATTACCATCTTTACGGGGGTCTCTGGATCGGGTAAATCGTCGATCGTCTTTGATACGGTCGCCAGCGAAGCTCGTCGTCAGCTCAACGAAACCTTTAGCACCTTTATCCGCAACTTCTTGCCGCGTTATGCTCAACCCGATGTCGATACCATCGAGAATATCAGCATGGCGATTGTGGTTGACCAAAAGCGTTTAGGCGGTGGCTCGCACTCTACGGTTGGCACCGTCACAGATATCTTCTCGATCTTGCGTATGCTCTTTTCACGCGTAGGCCAACCCCAAGTTGGCTCGGCTAATCTCTTCTCATTCAACGATCCACAAGGCTGTTGCCCCGAATGTAATGGTCTTGGGCGCAAGCTCACGATTGATATGGAGAGGTTCCTTGATCCAAGCAAGTCGCTACGTGAAGGTGCGCTGCTCTATCCTGAATTTGCGGTCGATTCGTGGGAATGGAATATCATCGCCGAAACGGGTTTCTTCGATCTGGATAAAAAGCTTCAAGACTACAACCAAGAAGAGCTAGAGGCTTTACTTAATAGCAAACAACAAAAGATCGAAACGACTCTTGCAGGTAAAGCAATTAATATCACCTATGAAGGTGCGATAACAAAATTTACCCGGAAGTATATTCTGCGTGACCTCAAGAGCTATGCAGAACGCACCCAAAATCTTGTGAAGCGTTTTATCACTATGGGTCCTTGTCCACTCTGCCACGGCGCTCGGCTTAGCCAAGCTGCACTTGCTTGCCGCATTCACAACTATAACATCGCCGAGCTTGCAAATATGGAAGTGGGTGAACTGATTGCGGTTTTGCGCAATGTAAACGAACCGGAAGCTGCTCCATTGATCGCTTCACTGCTACAACGCCTGCAATATCTGGTCGATATCGGCCTCGACTACATTACACTGGCTCGCGAAACCGACACGCTCTCGGGCGGCGAGTCGCAACGCATCAAAATGGTCAAACATCTAACCAGTAGCCTAGTCGATGTGATCTATATCTTCGATGAACCGAGCGTCGGCTTGCACCCACGCGATGTGCATCGCCTCAATGAACTGCTTATCAAGCTGCGCGACAAAGGCAACACTGTGCTCGTGGTAGAACACGACCCCGATGTGATCAAAATCGCCGACTATATCGTCGATGTTGGCCCGCGAGCAGGGCGCAACGGCGGCCAGATCGTTTATCAGGGCGATTACGCTGGTTTAGTCAACAGCAATACCCTCACAGGGCGCTATCTACACCAGAGCTTGCCGCTCAAACAAAATCCACGCCAACCCAAAGGCTGGATGCCCATTCGCAACGCGCAACTCTACAACCTTAAAGGGATCGACGTCGACATCCCTCAAGGAGTGCTGACTGTCGTCACTGGCGTGGCAGGTTCAGGCAAAAGCACCCTGATCAATCATATCTTCTTGAACAGTTATCCCGATGCGATCCGAATCGATCAGTCTGCGATTGGAATCTCAAGCCGTTCCAACGCCGCCACCTATACGGGCATTATGGATGATATTCGCAAAGCCTTCGCAGCAGCCAACAAGGTCAGTCCGTCGTTATTTAGCTTCAACTCCAAAGGCGCTTGCGAGAACTGTCAAGGTCTCGGCGTGATCTATGCCGATGCGGCCATCTTCGAGGAAGTCAAACTGACCTGCGAAGTGTGTGGCGGCAAACGCTTTAAAGATGAAGTGCTGAACTATAAGCTCAATGGCGCTTCAATTAGCGATGTTTTGAGCATGACTGTTGAGCAAGCACGCGAAATTCTAAAAGGCAAAGAGATCGAACGCCGTTTGCAAACACTGGTCGATGTGGGCTTGGGTTATTTAAGTCTTGGGCAGCCGCTCAATACCCTCTCGGGCGGCGAATGTCAACGCATCAAGCTAGCCAGCGAACTGCACAAGCAAGGCAGCATCTATGTGCTCGATGAGCCGACCACTGGTTTGCATATGTCTGATATTAGCTTGCTGATGGGCATTATCGATCGCCTGGTCGATGCAGGCAATAGTGTTATTACAATCGAACACAACCTCGACCTGATCAAAAGCGCCGACTGGATCATCGATATGGGACCGGAAGGAGGCCATAAAGGCGGCCAAGTGCTCTATGCAGGCCCGCCCCAAGGCTTGCTGGAATGCAGTCAATCATTTACAGGCCAATATCTTAAAGAACACCTAAACGTGTAACTATTTTGAAGCTATCCACTAACAAAATACTGGTAAGGCTAAGCTCCTTACCAGTATTTTTATACATGCATTTCTCATTGTCTCTTTCACAGCCTCCTATATCTCTTTCACAGCGTTCGCTGTTTCTTTCACAGTCACTGCTGTTTATTTCCTACAAGCCGCTGTTTCTTTCACAGTCACTGCTGTTTATTTCGCACAACTCGCTGTTTCTTTCACAGTAACCGCTGTTTGCTTCGCACAGTTCACTGTTTCCTATACATAGACCACTGTTTCTTTCACATAATCCGCTGTTTGCTTCACATAGCCCGCTGTTTCTTTCGCATAGTCCTGATTGTAATCAAGTTTCAGTTTTTATGTAAAACTATGGTAATACGTACTACAAATCCGGTATCTTTTCAAAGCGAAGCTACGGTATAGAAGTACTCCTGCAACACTTGCAGGTCGACCTTCCACTATTTAGCGACGGAGTTACGTACCATGAGCACAAGCTCAAATCGCCGCATACCCTCGAGAGTCCTTGAAGAAGATCGTTATGCGCTGATTGGTTTGCAAAGTTTGGAAAGTTATGCTCCAACTAACAGTAATTTCAGCATCGCTAACCTTACTACTCTGCACAGCCAAATGCTTGCAACTCAATCCGAGCTTATTAGTGCCCTGCAAAAGGTCGAGACATTGCGTGATCAAGTGGCCGAAGCCGAACATGCCTTTCACGACGGCATTCAAGGCGCTAAGATTCAAGTCATCGCTCAGTATGGAGAAGATGCCCTAGAAGTTCAAATGTTGGGTTTAAAACGCAAGTCTGAACGTCGCCGCCCAAGTCGACGCCCACCAACGCCACCACAAAATGTAGAAAATAACTAACGAGCTTTCTATAGCTTCCAAGCAGCGCGGTCGTTGATCGCGCTGCTTTTTTATTGCTGACCTACAGCTAGCGTAGCGCTGTTCTCTTCGTCGGTTATGCAGTTCAAATGCTAAACGGCGATCTACATACTCTATAATGCAGCCATCAATTGATAAAACGCTAAGTACATATCGAGAAAACATAACCTTATGACGACAGCAAACCAGACAGCCCTACATGCCCCGTGTTTAGAATACTATCTGCGTTTCTCAGCTCTTGAAGAGCAGCGCTTAGATGTGGAGCTGCGTATCAGCAAGCTCGCGTCTGATCAGGTCGAACTCATGATGGCACGTTGGTCGCCGGGCTTCTATAAAGTCGAAGACTACGCCAGTAGAGTTGTATCGTTCCGTGCTAGCAACGCTGCAGGCGAAGAGCTTGCCATCGAGCGCCCCAAAGATAATCGCTGGCGAATCGCAACGGCTGGCAGCGAGGAGCTTCGCTTTCACTACAGCCTGCTCTGCAAAGAGACAAGCGTAACAACCAACTGGGTCGCACCTGAATATGCAATTCTGAATGGCCCAGCGACCTTTATCGGCCTGATTGGCGCTGAAAAGCAGGTACATAAAGTTATTATAGAGCTGCCCGAACAGTGGGCTGGGGTCTGGTCGGGTCTATCCCAAGAGCGCGAAGCTGACAGGCGCCAAGCAGTATTATTGGCAAGCGACTTTGATACGCTGCTCGACTCGCCGCTGCTCTTGGGCAATCCTCAAGTGGGATCGTTCGAGGTTGCAGGCAAACAACATACCATCGCAGCAGTTGGCGAGCTGGGCGATTGGGATATGGAGCGAGCTTGTAAGGATATTGCGCCCTTTGTGGCTGAAAACGCACGCTTCTGGAACGGTCTGCCATACAGCAACTATAGTTTTCTGCTGGTCTTCCGCAAGGGCGGCGGCGGTTTGGAACATGCAAACTCGACCTTGGTGACCGCCAACCCAGAACGAATGGTCAACGAAGAGGGTTATTCGGCCATTTTGACCCTGATCTGCCACGAATACTTCCACGTCTTTAACGTCAAACGGCTGCGCCCGATCGAACTCGGGCCATTTGATTATGAAGATTGGCCGCGCCCAACTAGCCTCTGGATCTCGGAAGGTTTGACTTGTTACTATACCGATCTGCTGCAACGCCGAGCCAATATGCGCTCGCAAGATTGGCTATTACAATCGCTGACGCGCGTTGTCAGCAAGCTCCAAAACGCGCCCGGACGGCTGTTGCAAAGTCTCGAAGAGTCGTCTGCCAATGTTTGGAACAACAGCCTTTCGGGCATCAATCCATCAGACGATACAGTGAGCTACTATGACAAAGGCTATGTGGTTGGCTGGCTGCTTGACGCGCGTATCCGTCGTGCCAACAACGATCAGCGTTCGCTCGACGATGTGATGCGCCTCGCTTATCAGCGCTTTGGCGGCGAGCGCGGCTTCGAGCATCGCGAGTTCTGGGCCTTATGCGAAGAGGTGAGCGGTCTCGAGCTGCAGGAGTGGTTGAGCCATGCCATCTGCAGCGCTACAGAGCTCGACTATCAAGAAGCCTTAGAGTGGTTCGGTTTACAGATCCAGCAGATCGAACAAGAGAAGCCGGTTTGGAAGATTGGGCTTGCCGCAAACCGCACAGAGGCCCAAGCAGCTCACTTTGCCGCTTGGCAGCACAGCGAAGCTTAAGCGGTATCTAGTCTCGGCTCAGTTCAGGTCTTCGGTCCGCTCTGCACACTCTGTCGATTCGCTAACAAGGCTTTCGACAAACTTATAAGCAGTGCGATCTTGATAAAGATCGGCAACTGTAGATACAAAAGGGGTGATGCTAGAGCGGAGAAAACAGATGCAATATCAGATCTTGGTCTATCAGAAAAAGGTCGAAAACCAAGCGAACAGTCTAGCAACTTTGCAGCAGTGGCGTGAGGCTTGTAGAGCCAACAATGAAAGTCTAGCCGAGCGCGGTTATCTGATAACAAAAATCGATCTGGGGCCACAACGCGAAGGATTGCGGATCGAACTGCGAAATGACGAGCTTATACTTGAAAATAACGACGCTCGTTATGAGCAAGAGGAGTTGATCAGAGTGATGCAAATCGAAGCGTATGATCTTAACCATGCGCTGCAGATCGCAACAGCTATGCCAGAGCTGCGCTTCAGTCGACTAGAACTGCGCAGCAGCGCTGAGAACGATGCTCTGTCTCTGCAGGAGCTATGAGTGCTCAGTATCTGCGTCTAAGCAGCTATCCCCTGTAGGGTGACGGGCAGGATGTTGGTAGCCGTAGGCGGACGCGGTTGAAAGCTTCTTTGGGGTAGCGAGCTCGCCGCCGTAATACGAAATACGCCAAGTGGATTTGGTATGACGAGATGCTGATTGGGGTTGGTTTGTGATGAGGAAACAAGATTAGCGCTACACTACGTAAAGCAGCTAGCTACAAACTGACGAGAGAGAACAGAACAAGAGACCTCCGTGCGGGGAGGCCTCTTGTTGTAGATGGAAGACAAAACGAGGGAGCTTATTCGGCGGCTGCAGGCTGAGGATGATCGACTGCGCGCGAGAGCGGAAGCTCGGGCAGGAGCAGCACAATGATCAGCAGTACAATCAGTTCTAAGGTGGCCGAATACCAATAGATATTGGTGATGCTTGCGGCGTAAGCTTCCTTAACGGCTCGTTCAACTTTGGGAGCGGCCTGCTCTGCTTCGCTATGCAGGGCTGCTTCTTCGCTATCGATCAGGCTCATGGCCTGCTGCAATGCGCTTTGATCGGCGCTGCTTGTGCCCGCGATAAGGTTTTGCAGCTCGTGCGAGAGTTGAGTATCGGCAAGCAACTGGGCCCGAGCGTTCGTGTCGCCCTGACCGAGCGCAAGCTGGGTCTGAGCACGGACACTTTCTAGATGAGCGATCAACGAGCCAGAGATGGTATTGTTAATATCGAGACCATCGCTTCCTGCACCCTCGCTGGTGCTGACATTGCGGAAGTCTTCAGGCTTAATGGCGGTCGCCAAGGCCGGACTCAGGTCCTGAGTGATGGGTGTAAAGCGCGCGACCAATTGACTCGAGAGAGTTGCCACCAAAACAACCGTGAATAAGGCTGCACCGAAGGCCTGACCAAGCTGTTGAAAGAACTGTCGGTTGGCTGTCACTGCGCCAAGATCTCGACGGGGCGTCGCGTTTTGAACAGCTAAGTTCAAAAGCGGAATAGCTGGGCCCATACCAATACCAAGTAGGAACTCTCGCCAGATCACGGCCCAAACAGTCGAGTCGGCGTCTAAGAAGGCCATCAATACAAAACCGACCAAAGCTAGTGCAAAACCAAACACCATAATTGGTTTGTAGCGACCGGTTCGTTGCACCAACATCGAAGCAACATTGCTGCTTAACACAAAGCCAAGCATCAAGGGGATTTGGGTTGTACCGGCTTGAGTCGCGCTCAGACCTAACACATTGACCAGATAGAGCGATAAGAACATAATCGCTCCGAAGAAGGCCGCCCCGTGCAAGATCGAAACAACCACACCGATCGAGAAGAGTTTATTTTTAAAAAGCGCCAAAGAGATAATCGGCGACGAGACTTTGGTTTCGACCCAAATAAAGGCGATCAGCGAGATAATCGCCAGAATAGACATGCCGATAATCATCGGCGAGCCCCAAGGATAGATTGTTTTATCGAGCGATAAGGCCAGCATCAGCGGCACAACTGCAAGGATCAGGAGAATCGTGCCGAGCCAGTCGATTTTCGCTTTAGCCCCGAAGCGGATCAAGGGCATCTTCAAAAAGATAAATACTAGGGCAATAATACCGATCGGCACGTTGACGAAAAAGACCCAGTGCCAACTGAGTTTATCGGTGAGCAGACCACCTAAGAACGGGCCGATCACACTCGATAAACCGAAGACCATACCAAAGATGCCCATATATTTGGGACGTTCGGCGGGCACAAATAGATCGGCGGGCGTTGAGAATGCGGTCGATGTGATGGCCGCAGCACCGATACCTTGGATGATTCGATAGATCACCAACTGCAACATGCTTCCAGAGATGCCGCAGAGGGCCGAGCCGATCAGAAAGACGATAATGCCCCAGAGAATAATTACCTTGCGGCCGAACATGTCCGACAGTTTGCCGTAAATCGGTACAGTCGCTGTACTTGCCAAAAGATAGCCGGTTGAAACCCAACCAACCATATCGATGCCTTGAAAATCGCGGACAATCGCTGGCAATGCGGTCGAAACGATCGTTTGATCAAGGGCCGAAAGGAAAAGACCTACCAAAACCGCAAACAAGATCTGGATCTTGGTAGCCTGCGGCAAGGTTGTTGGATCGATTCTTTGAGCAGACATCGCTTGCGCGACGCTATCACGAACAGCCATAGAGCTCCCTCATTCTTTTTTCACTACCTCAGCACACACAAAAGCCCGCTCAAAGCTGATTGGGCGTGCCCGTAGAACATCTTTCGATGGATAAGATTACGAGCGTGGATCGGAAGAGACAGGGGAAGCCTTTGACTGGCTCACCTGACGTAAGGCCTCGATTGCTGAAGCTAGCAATTCGGGGGGCAGCTGCATAAAATGCTGCACCATACCATCAACTCGTGTGCGATGAAACTCGCGAAGTAAATGTTTACCCTCGTCGGTGAGAGCGATCAACTTCTGACGTCGATCATGGGGCGCTTCGATGCGCGTCATTAAACCACGACAAACCAATTTATCAACCATCATACTGGCGTGAGCCATCGAAACTTCTAATTTAGCGCTTACATCTGAAATCGTGCAGTTCTGATGACGATGTGCTAGGTTCATAACTGAAATAAGCGGTATCGAAATCTCTTCACGACGCAGCAATTGCATCACATCGTCGATCGATGAACTCATAATGTCGCCCACAAACTGAACCAGCAGCTCGCGAACTTCATCGGGCTGAATATTCATAATTACTCAATATCCATAAATAGTTCACAACACTGAACTATTTTAGTGTAGCACTTTTTTATAACATGTCAAATAGTTGAAAGACGATCAGCTTCACCAACAATAGAAAGAGACCTCTCTATGAGAGATCTCTTCAAGACTAAGCGTGAACGAGAACACTCTAAAAGGCGCTATAAGCTTGACATAGCCTTTTCGTTTTGACGCAAGAGCGGCGCGGCTGTGTGTTCAAGCCAATAGTCGAAGCTGATCATGGTTGGACGTAGCCTCCAAACGGCCTCAAGGTCGACACGATAGCTGCCTTCGTTGAGCCATTCACAAACGCGAGCGATATCTTCGCTCTGCTGGCGGATCTGCTCGATTGGGATCTGACGATAAGGAATGGGGCGACCAGCAACATGGCTCAAGGCTTGCGCGATCTCGATGGGCGTGAGGGCCGCGCTGGCTAGCTCGATGGTGCGACCGATGTAACGCGCTGGTTCTGCGAAGGCCATGGCCGCAAAAGCTCCGATATCATCGACAGCGATGACCTGCAGCAAGGCATCGGGCAGAAAGGGCACTGCAAAATGGCCATCGGGCACACCATAAAAATCGCCGATCAGATCATCCATAAATCCGGCGGGGCGCAAGATAGTAGCGGGCAGCTCGAGGGCTGCGATCTGCTGCTCGATCTCCCATTTGCTAAAGCCTGGGCGAAAGCGAGTTTGATCTTGCGCGCCGCCGACCGATGTATGCACATAGTGCTGAACATTCGCCGCCTTCGCCACTTGAGCGAGCTGCGTGCCGCGTCTGATCTCATCTTGATAGCCGAACGGTTGAACACTAAAGACGCCATAGACGCCTTGCATGGCTTCTTCGAGCGATGAGCGATCGTCGAAATCGCCCACAGCCAGCTCGCAACCGGCATGGAACAGCGCCTCTGCTTGAGGAGTAGCACGATTACGCACTAGCGCCCTAACGCGCCAGCCATCCGCGAGCAGATGACGCACAGTGGCGCCGCCCTGTTTGCCCGTCGCGCCTGTAACCAGAATCGTTTTGTGATGACGATCCATTGTGTCCTCCTAAATAGATCGATAGAAGGGGAGCTATAGTCGATTGGAGCCGGCTCGAGTACACTATACGCAGCGCGATGAGAAGATACAATCAACAATCGGCCCTAGCTGTTGAATAGCCAACAATATGCTGAGTGTGTCGATTATTGAAGAGGCGAGGAGGAAGATGGAGCGAGAAACAGAAGGGAAACGCCGCGATCGTCGGGTGTTGCGCTCGCGCCAGGCCTTGATCGAAGCGTTTCGAGCGTTATTAGAAGAGAAAGCATTCAGCGAGATCAGCGTCTATCAGATCAGCGAGCGAGCCGACCTCAATCGTGGAACCTTCTATGCCCACTTCAGCGATAAGTATGAGCTATTAGAACAGCTGATTCGCGAACAATTCCGGGCGTATCTCGATAAAGGGCTGAGCGATTCGCAATACAAGCAGCGCAATAACAATCTGCAGCGCATCATTCAGCTTGTGATCAGCTATTTTCAAGAGTCGCGCTGCATAATGAGGCCCGACGCGCCTATTGCATATATCGTCGAGCGCGCTTTGCAACACGAGTTGCAGACGATCTTGGCAAACTGGCTGCAACAGAACAGCGGCATGGAGAAACATCAATGGTCCATGCCGCTGGAGATGGTCGCGAGTATGATGGCGTGGTCGATCTTTGGGGCCACAAGCCAGCTTTGCAGTAACAAAACACTCGTCGAGCCTGAAGCGCTCGCCGCGCAGCTAGAAACGGTGCTGATGCAAGGGATTAGCAGCTTGTGGGCGAGCGCTAAGCTATAAGCTGCGAAGCTGCAAACGGAAGAGCTGGCGCGAACCTCCGTCGGGGCCAGCTTCTAAACACTCGGCGGCGACGAAACCAAGCTTTTGATAAAAGCGCCGAGCCGCTAGACCATCGGGATGATCTTCACCGAAGGTTACAACTTCGATCGTTTCGCAGGTTTGCAACTGCTTGCGCATGTGTTGAAAGAGTCGCAGACCTATACCAGTGCGACGCTGGCTGGCAGTTACGCCTAGCCAGTTGAGTTTGGCGATGGGCGATTTGGGCGAATAGAGAAGCGCTCCCCACAACGGCGCACCAGCGGCAGCGTCATTGGCGCGCACACAAAGCGCTGTGCCTCGCGCAATATTACGCTCTAGCGCAGCGTGAAACTGTGGATCATTGAGCATAGGCCCAAAGAGCGGCTCCATTTCGCGCGCCAATTCGTGCCATGCAGGAAGGTCTGCTGAGGTTGCTTGAACGACAATCATAGCGCCTATCCTTATTTAGACAGCTCGTCAGCTTTGCGCTCAACGCGACGAAGGCGAATTCCAAAGGTGACCGATGGAGACATCCCAATCGAGATTATCACGCTCTTTGGGCAGGCCGATAGGTGGTGCTTGCCAGCCTAAAATAGCGCAATACTGCTGCCATGTGATCGGCGTCTCGGCCATCCAATAATCTCCAAGCTGGACAGGGTGAACGGGGCGCTCATCAGGATCATCCGTCTCTGAAGCCATTAAAAAGCTGCCTGCCGGAATATAACGGAAGACGATACCATGCTCTGTGACGGCCAAACGATCGAGCAAGGCGCTGCGTTCGGCTTGGATGGTGGCGTTATGAGGGTCTAGCCCATAGGCACGATCATAAGCGCTGGCGGCAGCTCGCTCGTGGCCATTGGTGAGCAGTTGACGGGCAAGCTCCAGATAGGGTTGAGCATCTTCATCTGGCTTAGAGGAGCGATAGAGCGTTTCGAGATCCATTGCGCGACAATTGTTTGGCATAACGCGATAAACTGTTTAATTTCAGATCATCGGGCATAGCGCTTGCTTTCTGTCTTTACATGTGCTCGTTTGGAGTAGATCACTTGTCAACGGTTCAAGATAGATCGAAGCCTTAGCAGCAGAGCGAACAGTAGCGCCCGCGTGTTGTAGAGCAAACCTGCTGGTTTTTTTAGCTCTGGCGGCTTGGTCTCTGGCTTCCATCCGTTCCATGGTGCGTCCGCCTACGGCTATCAAGATCCTAATCCACCCACACAAGTGATCGGCCTTCGGCAGAGCGGATCGTTGCTCTTTTCGTTGTCTCATCCCTGTTTTGTCACATTGGGATGCTCTCGTTGTCTGCTTGGGAAAAGAGCACGATTGGACTTCGGCAGAGCGGATCGTGACTTTTGTTGGCGGATTTAGTCTCACATCGTAAGAGGCGCGTCTGTGATTGGTATCGCTTCTTTTAGGCCACCCTTATGGTATTTGCTTAGCTCATGGTATTATAGGGCACCAATCAGCAAAGATAAATATCAATTCCGTTTGTATCGTTCCATTTTGAGGTGGTCTCCCCACACAGATGGAAGCCCATTTTGGCGGGTGGGCTGTTTGTAGCCGTAGGCGGACGCGCCAAGGACCGCATGAATGGAACGTATCGCGCCGCCAGAGTTATAAAGGAAGCAAACGGATTTGTTATAAGCACTCTATTACGCACATGGCAAAGTTGCCTAGTGGCTTATGGCAAGCTATTTTGCGCAACAAATAGCTCCTCTCTGCGTATCTAGGGCCTGCTAACACGCATGTTGTTTGAACCTACGCTTTCATCTATCTATAGTGTCTTTCGGAGAGGCAGTATTTATGCAGGCTGAGACTTCGGCTCAAAGAGTTATAGAACGAAATGTTCCGCGAAATTTCACGTTGGGGGTGTTGGACGGGGCCGCGTATATGTTCGGAATCAATCTGGTTGCGCGCTATACGGTGTTGCCCAAGTTTGTGAGCGAGTTGACCGATGAGCGTTGGGTGCAAGGGCTTATTCCTATGCTGACCCAAACCGGCTGGACCCTCCCCGCCCTTTTTATCGCTCCTGTTGTAGCAAGCTGGCCGCGACGCAAGTCGTTGGTGATGCTGTTAACGCTTGGTGAACGACTACCATTTTTGATTCTCGGTCTCTTGCTCTTTTTCTTGCCCACCCTACCAGCGAGCATCTTATTAGTGAGTTTTTTTGTGTTATACGGCATTCAATCGTTTAGCGGCGGCGCAACCATGTCGGCCTGGAACGATCTGATCGCCCGTTTGATTCCGGCCCGACGTTGGGGCACCTTCTTTGGCTTGCAGTTTGGATTGGGCAGTGTGTTCGGGGTAGGCAGCGCTTGGCTGGCCGGACGTATTTTGGAAGATGTAGGCTTTCCTTATAACTTCGCCTACTTAGCTCTGCTCTGTTTTGGCGCTCAGATGATCTCGTATCTCTTTCTGGCCAGCTATGTTGAGCCGCCCCAAGAGGTGAAACCACGCCAAGCAATGGGCGCATTTCTAAGCAGTATCGTCCCACTGCTCAAAGGTAATAAGGCTTTCAGACGCTATCTGCTCTGCCGTTCGGGCATTGCGCTGGCATTGGTGGGGCATAGCTTTTTCACAGCGGCTGCGCTGGAAGGCTTCAAAATGAGCAACGAGCAGCTCGGTCTGTTCACGGGGGTGATGCTAGCAGCCCAAGCGCTGTCGCACTTCGGTCTAGGCGCATTGGCCGATCGCTGGGGGCATAAGCAGATCCTCGAACTGGCAACCTTTGTGGGCGCGCTTGGCATGGTGATCGCCGTGCTGGCTCCTTCGATCTGGTGGTTTGTAGCGGTGTTTATCTGTGTTGGCTTCGCGCAAGCGGGCTATCAGATCTCTGGTATGACCTTGGTCTTCCAGTTTAGCACCCCGCACGAGCGCCCGACCTATATCGGTGTGGCAAACACACTGCTGGCCCCTGTTTCGATGGTTGGCCCGCTGGTGGCAGGTTTTGTAGCCGAGTTTAGCGGCTACAACGTTATGTTCCTCTGCTTGACGGTGATCGGCGTGCTGTCGCTGATCTCCCTCCACTGGAGTGTGCATGTTGCAGCGAAGCCCAGCACCGCGTTAGCCAATGAGGCGGTTTCTTAAGGCGGGCTAAGCCTTAACACAACGACAGCATAGATACAAAAGATTGCCCTACCAAAGTGTTCGCTTTGAGCAGAACATTCGGTAGGGCAATGGTGTTTAGAGCGAGAACGACTATTCCACTTTGCTTGCGAACCACCACTCCACGCCATCGGCTTGTTTCACGCCTGCGCGTCTATCGGGATCATCTTGTTTGAGGGGCGCTTGAAGCGAAACGGCGCCTGCTTCTAAGGCACGCTGATAGGTTGCATCGACATCGGCCACATAGATATGCACAAGCGAGGGAATGGCAGGCTTATTGGACGGAGCATCGGCGAGCATAATGACGCTATCTTCGATCTGCAGCTCTGCATGTGCGATGCGCCCATCGTTGCCTGCGTATCTACGCAGCTCGACCGCATCGAAGACCCTCGTCAGAAAGGAGATGGTCTGCTCGGCTCGTTCGACCAGAAGGTAGGGCGAAACCGTCGAATAACCAGGAGGCTTATAGGTGTCAGACATGGCTTAATCCTTCACAGAAATGAGTAGATCAGGCTCATAAACGTTTACATAGTAACACAAATTTTCTAAAATGTGTATAATTGTTTTGAGATCTACTAGATTTTCTCACAGTTGTAAGAAGAACCTAACATTCCAACTCGTCACCGTCGTCCAAGCTCAGGATCTCTCGTTAGACTATAAGATGTGACCGAAGGAGGATGCTTGAATGAACGAGCTCTTATTGGATGCGTTTCGGCATAATAGTTGGGCAACTAAAGAACTGCTGGCAACCTGTCGCAATCTCACACCAGAGCAGCTTCATAGCGAAGCGAACGGAAGCTTTGGAGATATCCTCGACACCCTCAACCACATTATCGTCTCTGATGCTCGCTACCAAGGTCATATCTCTGGCTACTATCCAGAATGGCTGACAACCCGCAAAATAAGCAACGACCTCGATGAGCTTTATGCCCGCACCGAACAGAACGAACAGCTGTGGGAGAAGCTCTTGAGCCAGCCCATCGACCCCAATCGAGAGCTGATCTTGGATAACGGCACCTACCGCACTTACGCGGGTATTGTGATCGCCCAAGCGCTGCACCACGGTACGCTCCATCGCGAACAGGTTTGCGCTATCCTCACTCACCTGGGCATCAAGGCGCCCGATCTTCAAGCTTGGACCTTCGCCGACGCAAGCGGAAGAGGCGTAATGATCTCAAGCGAGAAGTAGTATTTTGCGCTCAGAGCACTGCTGAACAACATTTCTCATAAAGAGGCTCGGAGAAGCTGTGTAATACCAAATCTAGGAATCGCTTAGCTCGTTTTGGGCTTCGGCTGAGTGATATTTGACAATGTTTGTTATTTGGAATCTCGCGCAGTTGCGCGAAATTCCAAATAACTTTTCCCCTGATGGTTCATAAGCTGAGAAGCTGTTCGAAAAGAACTGGCGGTCAAAACCTCCAAAACATCTTTTTACAATAGCGAATAGCAACACTGATAGATAATCTATTGGCTCTGAGAGTTGAATGTTATAATCACAAGCATGGAGAAGGCACAAAAAGGAGGGTTTTGTGAAGGGACCACTGCGTGATATGTTTCGGCATAACAGTTGGGCCACCAAAGAACTGCTTTCAACCTGCCAAGTCCTCACTCCAGACCAGCTCAACACCTCAGTGACCGGAAGTTTTGGAAACATCCTCGAAACGTTCAACCACTTAATTATCTGCGAGGCTCGTTATCAGCAGTTTGTTTCGGGCGCTTGCCCTGAATGGGGGCCAGAAGCTCCAGAGAGCAGCGACTTCGATGAGCTGTTCGCCCGCGCCAACGATCTAGAACACTATTGGGAAGATTTGTTCGAGCGGGGGATCGATACAGAACAGGTCTTGTGGTTAGAGCAAGGCAGCTTTCGAACCTACGCGGGCCTTGTGCTCGCCCAAGTTATCCACCACGGCACGCTCCATCGCGAACAGATCAGCGCTATTCTGACCCATCTTGGGGTCGATATACCGAATCTTCAACCTTGGGGCTACGGTTATGCCTCAGGGCGCGGTGTGTACGTAAAAGAAATATAATACCTACGAGATCCGTTTGTTGTTTCATTTTGGGACAGCCTTTCCACACAGCGATACGACCTCTTTGAGGCGGGCGGGATGTTGGTAGCCGCAGGCGGACGCGCCAAGAGTCTTCTTTGGGGGAAGGACTAGACCGCCAGAACGCTGATCTCAGCAAGCGGAGTTGGTATCAAAAAACATAACCTCCTCCGCGCGGTAATGCACGAAGGAGGTTTATGCTGTAATACCAAATCCGGTTGATTACGTTCTACTTGGCCTTCGGCAGAGCGGAACGTGACTATATTTTATTGTGTGAAATTTCGCCTTGTCGCGCGAAATTTCACACAACCCTTTCCCAGATTTTGGTTTTTTGCGTTATAAAAGCGCAAGTCTTTAAACGGATTTGGTATAACAGGCTATGCTGTTTGAGATGCGTTTAAGCCGAGATGAGGAATACGCCACTGGGATGCGACAGCAATCGCTTGTCGTCTTGGCTATAGGCTAGTTCATCAAGGGCCGCAAGAATATCTTCGTATAGCTCGGTCGGTGCGCTGCGAATGTCGGCTTGTAGTAGGAAGTTGAGCAGATCACGTCCAAGTTCCGATTCCCGATCAAAACAAGCTGTCACATCGATAGCCACTTCGGGATAGAGCTCATAGCGATAGTTGAGCTTATTGCGATCGAGTACAGCCAGCAGGCTCTCTTGACCGAAGAGACCGCTGGTAAAGAAGCTATAATCGATTCTGTTCCAGAAGCGATTCATAAGCTGATAGATTCCGCCTTGCTCGGACGAAAGCGAGATCAAGACGTGTCCACCATCGCCGAGCCAGCGATGGGCGTCGAGGATCAAGCGCTCTTCTTGGGTGGGCATATGGTAGAGCGAGTGAATAAAGTGGATCAGTCCATACGAGCGCTCTGGTTTAAATTCCTCTGCTGTCGAGAGAACATATTCAAAGTGAGTAGTGCTGAGGTTCGCTGCTTCTGCCCGGCGCTGGAAGCCCTGCAATTGAGCTTCGTTTGGCTCGAGCGCGCTATAAAACAAGCGCCCAACACCTAACTCTTTGTATAAGAAATCGATAAGTTGGATATCAAACTCACCATCACCCACACCGATGCCAAGCACACTTAGCTCGCCATTGACATAGGACGGGAGATTTTGGCGTAAAAACGCAAGAACTTGGGGACGATCGGCCTGCCAACAACGACGAAATGCTTCGTTTGCCTTTGCATAACCCTGGGCAGACAGTGGCAATGATAGCGGTTTTGCTTCCTTTTCGACCGACATTGATCTGCTCTCCGTAATACTAACTAACTCAAACACATTTGAGCGTAGAGCATGGACGTAGGGCAATTATGCACGCTCTCGAAAAGCGGAACTGATACTGCTTTGCAAGGTAGCAGCGATAGTAATACCTTGCAGGTCGGCACCGATACTGACCAAGTTCTGAGCGACTTCAGGCCCAACACCAGTCAAAGTTATCTCAGCACCTAATAAACGGGTCGCCTTAGCGACATGGATCAAGAAGTTGGTGATCTGATCATCGATCATGGTTAAACCGGTGAGATCAAGAATCACGCGATCAGCGCTATGGTGAACGACCCCCTCTAAAAGCGTTTCTAAAACCTGTTGGGCGCGTCTGCTATCCATCGCCCCAATCAGCGGCATAACTAAAATATCGTCTGCGATAGGAATAAGCGGTGTGCTAAGCTCGCGCAACGCGGCCTCTTGAACTCGAATGATCTCCTCTTGGAAGCGCGCTCGTTCCCGTTCAGCTCTGCGTAGATCGCTGACATCGGTCGAAATACCACAGATCGCAAACGGCTTATTCTCATCGTCATACAGCGGAAATTGGACTGTGAGAAAATCGTGCATCTCACCGTCCAAGGGCATTGTATTTTGGAAATGAACAGCCTCGCCCGTCTCAAAGATATTTTGATCAGATTGACGCCATTCAGCGACAAGATCCTCAGGAAAGAGCTCAATCTCGGTCTTACCCATAATCTCTTCTACGGGTTTGCCCAGAACGCGAGCATAGAGGCGATTAACAACAATCAATCGCCCTTGGGTGTTTTTAACAAAGATCACAGCCGGAGCATTATCGATAATGGCGCGCAAAATATGTTGGTTCGTTTTTAAAGCAAGCTCAGTCTGTTTTTGCAGAGTAATATCGCGCGCTGTACCGGCAACCGCATAGATCTCGCCAGCTTGATCGCGCATAGGGAAGCGCTGCGAGAGATAGATAACTGTCTCATCGCCTTGAGCGACCTGTTCTTCGACCGAAACTATTTGTCCGCTCTCGCGCACTTGATCCATCTGACTTTGCCAGTAGGCTACCAGATCAGCGGGAAAGAGCTCGCTCTGCTGCTTACCGATCACGCGATCAGGCGGTAGACCGACCCATTGAAAAAAGGCGTGATTAGCAGCTTGCAAAACGCCATTCGTATCGCTGGCATACATAACCTCTGGCATACTATCAATCAGATCTTGGAGGATTCTTTCACGTTGTCGTGACTCTTGTAAGGCAGCTTCAAGCTCGGCAACATGTTCCCGTAAATGTTGAACTTCCTTAGAAAGAGAATTATCCATTCCTCATAATCCTTGATAAGAGGTGAGTGTTAAATGTTTATATTTCATAAAATTACATTACACTATCTAAGTTCAAAATGCAATAGATTGTTTCACAAATTAATATTTCTTTTTATATTTAATAGCTATAAATAGATTATCTCAACATATAATTTGATTGTATCAATATTTTTCATGTAATCTTCGAATTTGTTTACCATGAGTGACATAACCCGTAAAGCGTTTCTTTAAAAAAGTTGCTCCATGTTTCGCTTAGCTTGTAATTAGTTAAGCTGCGACACATCGATCGAATGTGTCTGAAGAAATATCCTCCAGCTATGGCAAGAAGCTCTTTTTAGCCTACACCCATACAACAGCTTGAAAGATTCAGGCTGCGGTTCACACTTCGCCCCAGCACGCTTCGTTTGCGGCATAGTCTCTGGCCCAAACAAGGCTCAAACCGCGTCCGCCTACGGCTATCAACATGCCGCCCGCCACAGCGAGGGCTATCTGTATGGACAGATCGCGGCTCCTTAAGAAGAGATAGTGCAAACGAACGTCGTAGTTAACCTCATCTGTTGTGTAAGCGCAAGTCTTTACATGGATTTAGTGTCACTCTCAAGCGGAGCGATTTGGGGGGAGTTCGGATCAAGACGCCTACGATTTTGGCTTGAAACCAAAACCTCTTTTCTGCGTATCTCTTATGCTGATCTTTCAATCACACAGCAACCGTGATCGAAGCAGATCAGCCTGCATTCTCAACAAAGAGAGCAGCATGTAAAGCGATTATTGCAATCTAGCAATAATACGGTTATAGCTATCAGGTATAACAGATAAGAAAGCGATCGCTTCAAGGTCTTCACTCACGCTTCCACTCCTCTCTACTTTCCTTCACTGGCGCTTGCCTTGAGCGGGGTAAGACAAAAGATCTAGTCTACAACTCACAAAATCGCCTAAGGCTATAGCTTTCCTTTTGTTCCGCAAACAGTAGGCTCTTTATGGTTGAAGCAGGGTTTTGGCATTAATAAAGAGATTATGTTGCAACAATCGTAAGCATTCAGCAAGACTACGTGAAGGAATTCTCACTCTAGAATCCAAAATTCGACCTATACTGAAGTGTAGACACATACGAAAACGTCTCGCTCACTACGTTGTTGCATATGATCAGTACAATAGAAGCGTGAGGGCGCGATCCTATGACTCTACCGTATAGCACATTCAACACGAGGCAGCATATGGTGAGCTACTCCGATGACGATAGTCTGCCTATCGGACATACAGCTTATGCCTCTTGGCATATTAGCGATGAGACTCTCGATAAACTTTCCAACGAGCTCTTACGCAAGTTGCACATGCTCTCGCCAGAGCAAGCGCGACAGATCTCTGCGCAAGGCTGTATGTTACGACAAAAGTTGTTAGAGTCTCCCGCTGCGCTCTTTGCAACCCATCGGCTCGGCGAAGCAGAGCTTCAAAATAGTCAAGCGATTACACAGTGGTTTTCGCAGCTTCCGATCGACAATCGGGGGCAAATCTATATGAGTTGGGGTGATAACCACGTTATCATTACCGAGTGGAACGTCTTTTTAGCGCTTTGGGACAACCTCTACTATCCCAACGATACCATCGACCTCTTCGATAGCAGCCTTTCGTGGGCCATCATGTTCGGTCCACGCGAAGAGGTGATCTTCGCCCGCAAATAGGCGCACAGATAAAAAGGCGGATGCACTGTTGCATCCGTCTTGTTTTAGGCTGAGCTATTGAGCTAATTCAGTGTAACCCCACCAGTTTCCCCCGCCCGGCCAAGCGAAGATCGGTAGGCCATAGCTTCGATCGTACTGCACCGAAAGCCATGTCCACCCAATAATCGCGACTTTCACAAGCGCCCCTGCACGCCCAACAAGCATAGGCTCGCTCAAGCGACCTTGAGGATCGAGTTTATAGACGAGGCCCTCTTTGCGCCCCAAGCTGATGGCCTGGGCAGTAAAAGCGAAGGTATGGGCACGCATAGCTTTATTCTCGAGTTGGGCGCACAGATTAGCCGCAGCTTGAACGCCCATCGGCATAGCAGTGGCACATCCGGTACGAATGGTGCAGCCAGCCTCTCCAAAGGCAGCGCTATCGCCAGCGATAAAAATGCTTGGATCGCCCGGCACATGCAGCTCTGGGGTGACATAGGCCCGCCCCAAGCTATCGACGACTAGACCCATATCGCGCAACAGGGCAGGCGCTTTGAAACCACCCGTCCAAACACACACATCAAAGGCCAATTCACGACCATCGCTCAGATGGGCGCGACCTTCGCTTACAGCTTGAATAGCCACCTGCTCGATAAGCGAGATCCCCGCGCGAGCAAAGACATCGCGCAGATAGGCTTGAGTATCGGGGCTATAACCAGCGGCGAAGCTGCCTCTGCTAGCCATAGTCACCTTGAGGCCGGTCAAGCGAGTCGCCAGTTCGCTCGCCACCTCAATACCCGTCAGCCCAGAACCAACCACCAACACCCGTCCTCCTCGTCCGGCCAGTTCGCGCAAACGAGCCTGCTGCGAGCGGATCAGCTTAGGGTTGTCGAGCCGCAGGGTATGCTCGCACACGCCGGGCAGATCAGCGCCGGTGCTACTGCCCAAGGCGATCAATAAGCGATCGTAGCCGAGACGCTCGCTTCTGGAGGCACTGCGCAGCACAATCTCTTGACGCTCGGGCAAGATCCCCTCGACCGCAGCTTGGGTGAAGGCGATTCCACGTTGTGCAAGCGCCGGAGCATAGGGAAATTCTGGTGTTTGAGAGCCGGCAAGTAGCTCATGCAGACGAACACGCTGAACAAAAGCACGTCTCTGATCGACCAAGCTGACATGGGCATTTTTAAACCGCGACAGTCGCGCAGCAGCCATCATGCCCGCGTAGCCACCGCCGATAATCACTACTCGCTTCATTGATGAACCTCTCACCTCAAAACCATCTGACTAGGGGCCTTTTGAAATGTAGGCTCAGTATAAAGAGCGCCGAACGAGCGGCTACGATACTAAAGTATTGATATTCGATAAGCCTTGATTATGATTCCCAAAGCAATTTTTGATAAGCCTATTCCGCAATCTATTACCTCTAACTTGTTAGAGCAATCCGCTCGATCAGTTCAAAGCATTGGCGATCAGGTTTCTTACCTACATTCGGCTGCTAGCGCGTCCGCCTTCGGCTATCAAATGTTGTTTGCTACATTCGGCTGCTATTTGTGTGCTGATAGCGCCCCCATAATCCAAGCAGATAAACATATTCCAATTATGTCAAGACAAACAGAGAGGAGGCTCTGTCGTACTGGACAGAGCCTCCTCTTAAAAAAACCAGCTTTAGAGCACGTCGGGCACTTCGATGGCGACTTCGCGTCCAGCTTCGGCGCTACGGAAGATACCATCCATAATCAATTGACTGTACAAAATACCTTTGAGGTCGACGGGAGTCGGGCCGCCAGCGCGCACAGCATCGATAAAGATCTGGGCTTGGGGCACAAAGTGGTGCATACGCTGCGGATCTTGCACAACCGGTAGCTTAGGTTCGACATTGGTAACAACGCCGAACTCGTCGCGGAAGAGGGTCAGTTTGGGCGAGAGCTGTAGGCCACCTTTGGTGCCCAGCAGCAGGCTTGGGCCAAGGCTATCGGCGTGAGCGGCCCAGTAGGTCATAAAGTGCAGCACCATGCCGTTTTCAAAGCGCACAAAGGCCGTGCCCATATCTTCGACTTCCACATCGGCGGGGACGTGGCCCCAGTCGGTCGGCACATTCGGCAGCGACTTGCCGAGGTGGTAGCTAATCATACCCGAGACGCTGACCGGGCGGGGATCGCCCGTCAAGAACATAAAGGTGTCGAGATCGTAACAGCCGATGTCGACGGTTGGGCCTGCACCTGCGAAGTCTTTGCGCAAGAAAGAACCGCCCGGAATGCGTCGACGATCGCCGCCGATCATCTGGGCATAGTAGATCTCGCCGAGCTGGCCCGATTGAACGATGCGGCGGGCGGTCTGAACTTCAGGCTGCCAACGCTGCCAAAAGCCGGTATGCAGAATCTTGCCGCTGGCTTTGGCGGCGCTGATCATGGCCAAAGCATCTTCAAGTTTGGCGGCCAAAGGCTTTTCACACAACACATGTTTGCCCGCCATCAAAGCATCGACGACCGGAGCGCGGTGGGCTTGGTTGAAGGTACAAACGCTCACGGCGTCGATCTCGGGCAGGGCCAGCAACTCGCGGTAATCGCTGAAGGCGTGGCGAGCGCCCCATAGCTCCGCTGCTTTCTGAGCGCGCTCTTCGATAATGTCAGCGACAGCGACGATCTCTACACCCGGTATGCGTTGATAAGCGCGACCATGCGACTGCGAGATACCACCCGTACCGATAATACCAACTCGAACTGTGGAAGGGCTTGTCATCGTCGACCTCATCTGTTACACGATTGCCTAGCTAAAACGCCTTATTTCGAAATCGATGTGGATTGTGCAGTGCTTGTCCGCAGCCTGAGAGGCATCGCAGACGAATAGCCCCTTGCTTGTGCGGACAAGCTGCTTGTAGCCGAAGGCGGACGCGCTAAGAACTGGATGGAGGGTAAAGACCACGCCGCCAACGTGCTGAAATCTTCCTGATTTGCTACTGGTTGTGATTAGGCTAAGGGCTAGAAACGGTACTCTTTGCCACTGCTAGCCGATTGATAGGTTCCTTCGAGCAGTTGCGTCAGGTTGCGACCGTCTTCAACCGTGATCGTCATCGGGGTGTCGCGCAAACAAGCATCGACCCACTGCTTGAAGGGCATGGGCAGCGGCTTGGGCAGATCGGTCGGCAGAATGTAGCCCGAGACATTTGTGTTGGTGCTGTTGAGTACGATTCCGTTGTAGATCGGGGTACCGCGCGCAACGTAGCCCTCTGTACCGTAGATCTCGATGGGGCTCGGCCCGGCGCGCTGGACCCACGAGGTATCGAGGATGCCCAAGGCGCCGTTTTTGAATTCGACCACTACGGCCGAGTTGTCGTCGATGTTATAGGTACCGCTGAAGTTCTGAACCTTGGCGATCACCGAGACCGGCTCGCCCAAGAACCAGCGCATCACATCGACGGTGTGGCAGCCTAGATCGAAGAGGGCACCACCTCCAGCGGCATCGGCATCGCCAAACCAAGCGCTGCCGCCTTTGAACCAGTTGTCGAGCGAGGCCGAATGCGCGATACGGGCGCGCATGAGGGTGATTTTGCCCAGCTTACCGCTGTCGATCAGCTCTTTCATATAGAGGGTTTCGGGGGCGACGCGACTGGGCAGCGAGATCATAAACTTGATGCCGCTTTCGTGCACAGCCGCCACTACACGATCGGCATCGGCGGTAGTGATGGTTAGGGCTTTTTCGGTGAAGATATGTTTGCGGTAACGACAGGCAGCCAAGAGGACTTCGGTATGTTGCTTGGTAGTCGCATTGACGACAACACCATCGATGTCGTCGCGGCTTAATACCGCATCAAGATCGCTTTCATAAGCAACGCCGAGCGATTCGGCAGCCGCTCGACCGCGTGTCTCGTCGTCGTCCCAAACACAGGCGATGCTTGTTTCGGGGTGATCTTGAACCTGTTTGGCGTATCCGGCAGCGTGAACATGGGCGAAACTAAGCATTGCAATACGCATCATCGCGTCTTCTCCTAACAAATAGAGGATTAAGAGAACGCCGACCCTCACACACGGAGAGCGAAGTTTCGAAAGCTATGATACCAGCAAATTAGTTTGCTGCGGCAGCGGTAGCCTGGATACGGCGTTGCTGCACATCGCAGCTGGCACAGATATTTAAGGTGATCGGATCTTCGGTTGGGGTGACGCTGGGTTGCACAGGCTCCTGCTGCATGCCTTGCACAGACTGAGCGCAGCCGCTACAGGCAAAGCAGAACAACAGCACACACAAGTAGCGTCGCAGGTTTACTAATCGTCGCATAGCATTAGCCTCAGTACGCGTTCAGCTCTTCAAGTGTCAGCTTGGTCGTCCAGCGCTTCTCTGGATCGCCCGAAGGCACGGCATTCAACAACTGACGCGTGTAATTGTGGCGCGGATTGTTGATCACTTCGTCCATATCGCCCTGCTCGACGATCTTACCTTGGCACAACACAACCAATTGGCCGCCCAAATAGTAAGCGGTCGAGAGATTGTGGGTGATAAACAGGCAGGAAATGCCGTACTGATCGCGGAAGTCGAGCAGAATATTCATAAAGAGGGTACGCACCGCCGCATCGATCATCGAGACCGGCTCGTCGGCAATGATCACGCGCGGCTTGAGCATATAGATACGCGCCAACATTATGCGTTGGCGCTCGCCACCGCTCAGCTGGTGGGGATAGCGGCCCAAGACGTCTTGCGGGCGCAGGTCTACGGCCCGCAGCGATTCTTCCATCAAGGCACGCGCCTTTTCGGCGTTATCGGCCAGCTTGAAGTGTTTAATCGCCATTTTGAAGACGTGTTCAACGTGGTAAAACGGGTTATAGATCGCATAGGGATCTTGGAAAACCGCTTGTACCTCACGTCGATAGACCTTCCATTCCTCTTTGGAAAGCTTAAAGATGTCTTTGCCTCGATAGCGAATCGTGCCCGTGGTGGGCTTTTCGAGGCCCAAGAGCATGCGTGACAGGGTGGTTTTGCCGCTGCCGCTCTCGCCAACCAACGAGATCAGAGTCGGCTCGGCGGGAATGGCCAATGAGACGCCATCGACCGCATTGATCATACCGTCGCGCAGGTTGTTTTGCACCCGTCCAGCCCGTTGGGTATCGGCTTGGCCTACACCGACTCGCGGGCGGCGACGGGCCATAAAGGATTTGGTAACGTTATCGGCTTCGAGCAGTGCTGGTAACAACATAGATCAGACCCTCCTGGTACGAAACCCGTTTGTAGCATTTTCGGGCGGCCTCTGCACACAGATAGCAGTCGCTTGTAGCAAACAACGCCTTGTAGCCGTAGGCGGACGCGCTAGCAGCCGAATGTAGGTAAGAGACCTGATCGCCAATGCTTTGAACACATCAAGCGGATTAGGTATCGGTCCTGAGAGCGCCTAAACGTGCAACTTGATCTCTGATAGGGTCCGTTCGCTGTTTTCGCTCTCGACCTTGGGCTGGGTTTCGTAGAGGTGACAGGCGACTTGACGGCCCTCCTCCACAACACCTAAACGGGGCGCAACTTGGCGACAAATGTCCATGGCTTTGCTGCAACGCGGATGGAATTTGCAACCGCTCGGCCAGGCCAAAGGACTGGGGGCAAGGCCCGGAATGCCGACCAGACGCTCGCGCGGGCCGCCGATCTTGGGAATCGACTTGATCAAGCCTTGAGTGTAGGGATGAAGAGGGCGCTTAAAGATGTCGATCGTTGTTCCGACCTCGACAACACTGCCAGCGTACATAATGCCCATTCGGTCGGCCAGCTCGGCGTGAACCGCCATGTCGTGACTGACATACACGATCGTGAGGCCTAAACGCTCGCGGATCTCTTTCAGCTCTTGGAGAATAATGCGCTGGATATTAACATCGAGCGCGGTAGTGGGCTCGTCGGCCATCAGCACATCGGGCGAGAGCGAGATCGAAGAAGCGATTGTGACGCGCTGTTTCATACCACCGCTCAGCTCGTGCGGATATTGGTTTGCGACATAGGGCGGCAGACCAACCATATTGAGCTGCTTTAACATCAGCTCGATGGCGTCTTTACGCGACATATTCACATGGGCGTGAATGGCATCGACGATTTGATCGCCGATTCGCATCACCGGGTTAAGCGCGTTCATGGCGCCTTGGGGCACATAGGCGATATGTTTCCAGCGCAATTTGCGCATGTCTTGCTGAGAGATTTTTAAGAGATCGATAGGTTCATCTGGCTCTTTTCCCTCAACATTTTTGGGAAAGAACTGCGCAGTGCCACTTTTGATGTAACCGGGCAGTTTGATCAAACGCAATAAGCCTTCAACAAAGGTCGACTTGCCGCAGCCACTTTCCCCTGCGACTCCAAATATTTCATCGCGATAAATGCGTAAATCTACCCCATCTACAACCTTGGCCTCGCCAGCCGTAGTTGCATAGTAGATTCGCATATCGCGCACATCGATTAATGTATCTGGTCCTTTGGGTTTTGCTTGCAAACCTAGGTCGACAGGAACTTGCATGACTCTGCCTCTCTATTTCATGCGCTCCCATAGGGGATCAGCGGCATTTAGCGGCCCGTTACGTTCTGCAAACGCGGATTCAGATATTCTTCCATGCCCAAATTGATCAGAGTAATAGCAGTAAAGATCGCGATCAAAATAAGCGGAGGAATGAGCAAAACATCGTAGCGGCCTAGGCTAAACACACCACGACTAAAAAAGATCAAGAGTCCAAGCGAAATTCCGTTGCTGGGGCCTAAACCAATCAAAGCCAAGCCGACTTCAGCGGCCATCGCGCCGAGCGTGCTAAAGGCTAAACTCACCAATAAATAGGGGAGTAAGTTCGGCACCAGCTCAGTCACAATAATTCCAAGCGAACTTACCCCCGAGATGCGTGCTAGATCGACGTAGGGCCGCTCTTTGAGGCCTAAGACCTGAGCGCGAATGGTGCGCGCAGCAAAAGGCCAGCTGAATGCCGCTAAGATCAGGGCCATCATCTCGGGCGTGATACGCGGCGTATAGAGCACCAGCACGACCAAAATCGGATAAGCGGGGATAATCAACAAGATGTTAGCCAACATGGTCAGGCCAGTATCAGTAGGGCCACCAAAATAGCCCGCAGCAAAGCCGACCATGGTTCCTATCAAGGTCGCCACAAAGCCCGACAAGAGGCCGATTCGCAACGAGGTCGCCATACCAAGCAGGTAGGCGCCCAACAAATCACGACCATCACCATCGGTTCCAAGCGGGTGCGTTGCTGAAAAAGTTTGCCAACGTTTGAAGTTGCCGGGCGCTGCAGGGTTGATATCAAACTGTTCGCCGCGCAGCAGCGGGCCGTAGATCAGTGGCCCGATGGCCGCCAACACAATAAAAGCGATCAGCAATATGACACCCATACGAAAGCGCAAACTGGTGTTCCAGCAGTTACGTAGCCACGTCATCGCATCACCATAATGCTACAAGCGCGAAAAGCGGACTAAGTATGTGCTTTAGGACACAACCGCCCGAACACGCGGATCGATTAACGGTAGTAACAGGTCGATAATAAGACTGGCTGTCATAACAGTCACGATCGAGAGCATCACACAGCCCATAATCGTATTGAAGTCAAAAGCGCCGATCGCGCGGGCCAATAGTTCACCTAAGCCGGGGTAGAGGAAAAGCGTTTCGATCAGAAGCTGACCACTCATAATGAAGCCTAACGAGAGCGCCAAGCCCGTCGTTTGAGGCAAGAGCGCATTGCGCAAGCCGTAGCGCAACAGGAGCTGACTGGTCGGCAAGCCCTTGGCCTCGGCATAAATCAGGTAGTCTTCGCCCAAAATATTGACGATCAGCGAGCGCGTCGACAAGATCCAACCCGCCACCGAGACCAAAATAATCGATACCGATGGCAGAATAGCGTGCTTGAGTACGCTCAAGATAAAGGGCAGGTTGAAGCCTTTGGTGTATTGGGCATCCCAAGCGCCTTGGGTTGGCAGTATGCGCCAAGAGTAGCCCAACCAGAGCACTAACATCACTGCCACAAGGTAGGGCGGCACTTGAGAGATAACCACGGCATAGTTTGTTAGCAGCGAAGAGATCCACGAGTTGCGCAACCAGCCCGCCAAAGCCCCCAACAGTAGGCCGATCACCCAAGCCAACAAGATCGAAACGCTCAGCAGACCAACCGTCCAAGGAATCCGCTCTGCCAAAAGCTCCTCGACAGGGCGGGGGAAGTTCACAAACGATGGCCCAAGCTTCTGATGGACGATCGCGTTGTACATCCAACTAAAATACTGCTCACTGATGCTCTTATCGAGGCCAAACTGCTTACGATAGGCTTCGACCATTTCGCTGCCGCCCGCCATATTGACGGCATAGCGCTGTTGCAAAGCGCCTGCCCATGCAGAGACCGGATCGCCCGGGAGCGATCGAAAGAGGAAAAAGGTTATGGTGAACGCTGCCCAAATTGTAAAGAGATAGGTGGCAACTTTGCGGAGCACATAGAACAGGAAACGTTTATACTTCTGCATGAGGATATCCCTTTATGCTGTCACGAAGCGCATACAACGACGGAAGAGCTCCTGTTTTGTATAGCAAAGCCATACAAAACAGGAGTACAGCTCATTGCTTATGCGGCGGTCGGCTTAGCGTTCAGGGTCACAAACAGGTATTGGCCCCACCAGTTGAACGGAACGGTATAGAGATTCTCTTGATCTAAGCCACCGCTCCAGTAGGTTGTGTTCCAATAGGCAGTGTAAATGGTTTGAATGACAGGAACACCGGGGCAAGCGCGCATAAATTCGTCGTAGGCTTGCAAATAGAGCTCCGCCGCTTCGGGAGCATCGGGGGTGATGGTCTTCAACTTGTTGACCACTTCGTCGAAGGCGGGGTCTTGCAAACGCTGAGCATTGTTGATGGCGCGTGTTCCAATAGGTTGAGCGAGATCGCTGGTAAAGTTCTTAAACAGCTCAAGCGGGTCAACGGTTGCGCCACACATCCACCACGATCCACAAGCCCAGCGACCTTCATCGACCGTATTCCACATTGTGCTGCCCTGTAAAGGCTTAACACTTGTCGCCATGCCGAGCTTGTTGCACTCTTCCGAGACATCTTGGGCGATCAAGTATTCGCGGGCCGGTTTATCGCCAGCAGCAAAGCCGGGGGTGATGATCTCGAAGGCGACTTGTTTGCCATCTGGGCCAATCAGTTGGCCGTTCTCTTGCTTATAGCCAATGCTCTGCAGCAACTCAAGCGCCTTGTCAGGGTCATACGTCAAGGTGCCCCACTTTTCGTTAGCCTCTTTATTGATGTATTGATCGAGGTTGCGGTAGGCAGCCCAAGGTGCAATCGCAGGCTGTGAGGGCGGCGCCCAAATGTTGTCGGCGATCTTCTGGCGATTGATCAACATCGAAACAGCACGCCGGAACTCTGCTTTATCGAAGGGCGGTTGGGCGCAATTGAACCAAAAACCGCGCGGACAAGGATCGAGATAGGCTACTTGGTTGATCTGACGCAGTTGAGCGGCGTTTTGGGTGTAGATATCGTAGTCGAGGCCCCCACCCGAATCCGATATATTTGCGATCGCCTCGGGCAAAGCTTGGTCGGCCGCCGGCGATTTGCGATAGATCAGATACTTAGCCGCAGGCAACTTCTCTTTGTTCCAGTAGTTGTCGTTGCGCTTCCAAACGAAGATCTTCTGCTCTGGATAGGCTTTCTCAAACATCCAAGGGCCGGTTGCCACAGGCGGGTTATTGCGGAAGGTCCTTGGATCTTCTTTCTCCCAAATATGTTTGGGTTGAACGGTAAAGCCTGTACAGATTTTACAGATAAAGACCTGATGGCCGCGTGGCTGTGGATCGGTAAAGGTAATCAATACTGTTTCGGGATCGGGCGCAGTCACTTCTTTCCAGAACTTCGCATCAGCCGATCCATCAGCACCAAGGGTCGGATCGTTCTTGAGCATGTTCATGGTAAAAGCGACATCCTCGGCGGTGAAAGGCTGGCCATCGTTCCAAGTTACACCGGGACGGATTTTAAGCGTTAACTGAGTGTAGTCGTCGTTGTAGCTATAACCGGTTGCAAGCCAAGGGGTAATTTCGCCAGTGACATAGTTAGCGTACCAGAGATATTCGATCACCTGCTGCTGGTAGCCGCTAGCAAACTCGTTACCGTTGGGAATGTAGATGTTGAAACTGTCGAAAATGCTGTAGTCGGTCTGATCCATCACAATCGTTTCGTTACGATTGTAAGGCAGGGTCACACCATTGAGCACAAACTCTCCACTGGCAGCGCCACTTGAGGCCGCAGTAGGAGCAGCAGTAGGCGCTACAGGGGCATCAACGGTAGGAGCAGGCGCACTGGTTGGAGCAATGGCGGCGTCAGGAGTAAGGCCACTTGGCTGAACAACAGCCAAAGTGGGTTGTTCTTCTTGGGCAACTGGAGCAGAACCACAAGCCGCCAATAGGCCAGCTCCACTGCTTGCACCCACAATTCTGAGCAAACGACGGCGAGAAAGGCGTCGCTTCAACGATGAACCACTCGAGAACGTAACATCAGAACAATCAACTTCGATTGCCATGTCTTGCCTCCTCACAAATACGTCCGATATAACAAACAATTTGTAGATGGAGTGACCGTGCCGGATACGGCGGAGTAACTGTGCCGAGCTCGGCAGCGTTGCAAGGTTACGATGTGGGGTGTATGTTTAGTTGTCAGGTGTGTATCAAAAATGTATCATATTGAAAAAAGGTTTGTCAAGCAGTCGTATAGAAATTAGAGGGAGGTTGTCCAAAATTGGTATAGACATTTACATACTTCAACCTACACTCCTCGCCATCTCCGACAGACAACCCTAGCGCCATCGCATCGCTTCAGGCCTCGCTTGAGCGGTCAGAGCAGAAGCGATCCTCCCTTCAGATTGGGGTGATTTTCGTATCCTAGCCAGAAGAAAAACAGTATTCCGATCGAGCGAAGGCTGAGCAAAAACGTAGATGATCGAAACACAGATAGCTGTTAAGTCCTAAAACGTGTACAACCTTGACGATCATTACAAGACAATGATATCATAAGAAAATCAAAAAATTGTTTATACCTTATGATGCCTATGACACGTTATAAAGAAGTTTTTGAGCGCTTACGAACGCAGATCATAGGTCAAGAATTACCAGTAGGTACGAAGCTACCCAGCGAGCTTGAACTTGCCCAAGCTCATGGGGTTAGTCGCGGCACAATACGCCAAGCCTTGAATCTGTTGATGCAAGAAGGCTGTGTCGAGCGCATTCAAGGAAAGGGTACCTTTGTCAGCGATCACTATCTCAACGTAAAAACAAACCGAGAGGGCAGCGAACGTCGTATCGGCTTGATACTCCCTTATATGCGCGATCAACTTTCACTCGATATTCTGATTGGGGTGGAACAAGCAGTTAAATCACGCGGTTATCAGTTCAGCTTCGCCTATGCCGACGAACGTGTCGAACAACAGGCCCGAGATATCCAGCGCATGCTAGCCGACCGGGTGGCGGGTTTAGTCATTTTCCCCGTCAGCAATATGCGCTACGATAGCTCGATCTGGCAACTCAAAGCCGAGGGGATTCCTTTTGTTCTGATCGACCGCTACTTCCCCGACTTAGAATGCGACCGCGTGACTGCCGATAACTTCGCTGGGGCTTATCGCGCAACCGAACACCTCATCATTTTAGGCCATACCCAGATCGCATTTCTCTATGACAGCCTCGCAGACTTACGCACCACCTCGGTCAACGATCGTTATGCAGGGTATCGCCAAGCACTCAACGACTATCACATTCCCTTCGACCAAGAGCTGATCGTGCAAATCGAAAAGCCAAAAAACGACGGACTATCCGATCCCTTCATCCAGCTACTCCAAAAACCCAATCGCCCCAATGCAATCTTTGCCGTCAACGATTTTTTGGCTATACGCCTGCTCCAAGCGGCTCGACGCTGCGGCATCAGGGTGCCCCACGAACTCGCCCTAGTCGGCTTCGACGATGTAACGCTCTCGGCACACATCAGCCCGGCGCTCACTACAGTCGGCCAGCCCCGGGTTGAAATCGGCTTTAGTACGGGCAATCTACTGCTCAACCGCATCGAAGGCTACGACGGACCCTACACTCATACTGTGCTGCCAACCAACCTGATCGTACGCGAATCGTGCGGCGCCCGCCTGCGTGTCTCACGAAATAGCGAAAGCGGGGAAGATTCACAGACGGGCGATTCTTCAAAATAAAACCGCGTTTTAGCTATAAAGTAGGCGTTTTTCGTGTAGGCGAGCAACCATTGCTGCCCGCGAAGAAACGCCTAATTTTACAAATATGCGTCGAAGATGTGTCGCAACCGTATAGGGACTAATCTGCAAAATGAGACTGATATGTTTATTGGGTAGGCCTTGGGCGATCAGCCGAGCAATGGAGAGTTCGCGTGGGCTCAAGCTGACCATACTTTCGTCAGAAACATCCTGAATGGCACGCATAGCGATATAGTAACGCTTGCCATTGAACTGCATTTCATACAAGATCTCATCATCGCTTTGAGGTGCAGGGTGGTTTTCTGAAACGTCGCTTGAGCTACGTTGCACCAAGTGTTCGACAATATGACAAAAAAGCTCTTGAGGTAGCAGTAAGGGTGCTTCGTGATGAAAATGGGGAGACTGCTCATGTAAACCGCTTACGGACATGGATACCTCCTTAAAAGGTTAGCTACTCAATTCATCAAGAAGAAGCACTAGCATGTTGTTATTTTTCTATTTCACGCTCCTATAGCATACATTTCAAAAAAATATATGCGCTATAATGTAGGAAATGGTATGTCTTTCATTCTTATGGACGTTTCTCAAGTACAAATATGTTCTCGAGTTTGAATGAATTTAGAACAAAGACGTAATCTTCACTAAAATTCTTTCTGTAGCACAAACGGGTGTCACTCATCTGAGTGACACCCGTTATTTCTATTTTATAGCCCGATTCTATTCATTTTTCACTTTATAAATACACATTTCAACAATTTTCTTTTACTATCAAACCTCTTTCCAGAAAAATACGAGTAATGGACATATACAATCTAGTTTGAATAGTTGTCACTTATTTTAGTTAAGCGAATTGGACTTCTTTAAAGATGTGACTATCAAGAATAGATCTTCTTTGTTATACAAGAACCAGCAAGTAATTGCTTGGATTCGGTTTTAACAAAGGAGTGTTTACCATGACCGCTATCAACAATGGTCAAACAGAGTGGGAGTTCGAGGATGAGTACGAAACTCTCGGCCAAGGTGAGTTCGAAGATGAGTACGAAACTCTCGGCCAAGGTGAGTTCGAAGATGAGTACGAAGACGAGTTCGAGGATGAGTTCGAGACCGTCGGCCAAGGTGAGTTCGAGGATGAGTACGAAGACGAGTTCGAAGGTGAAGAATTCCTTGGCAAGCTCGGTCGAACAATCAGCAAGATCGGTAAAGTCGCCCTCCCCGCATTGCGTTCGGTTGCAAAAGTAGCTGCGCCGATCGTTGGAACAGCAGTAGGCGGGCCATTGGGCACAATTCTCGGAGGTGCTGCCAGCGCTCTGCTAGAAGGGGAGTATGAAGACGAGTTCGAGTACGAAGGCGAGTTTGAGGATGAGGTTCGCAAGCTGCCTCAAAATACCCGCCCCACACCTCAGCAGGCCCAAGCCGAGTACATGGCCGCTGTCGCAGCCCAAGCCCAAAGCGAAGCCGAGGCCGAGGCGATGATCGGTGCCGCAACCCTGACCGTGTTGCGTCCACACGAACGCGCCGAACTGCGCGATATCCTGCCCCATTTGGTGCGTGGTACCGCCATTTTGACCCGTGTTCTGCGCCGCCACCACGCCACCCGCCCAGGCGTACGTCTGATCCCGTCGATCGTCTCCGACACCAGCTACCTTCTTTCGCAGCGTGCTGCCCGAGGTCGTCCAATCAGCCCTCATGTCGCAGCGCGTGTTATGAGTCGCCAAACCCGCCGCGTGCTAAGCCACCCACGTTCCACGAACTTAGCGTTGCGTCGCCATGTCTATGGTAGCCGCATCGCTAATCGCAGATACAGCAACGGTTTGTATCCTCGTCCTTACAGGAATATGTCTATGGCGCGCCAACGCGTCTTGCGGCGCGGCCCTTATATGCGAGGCTAAACACAGCCCTGACCTTAGCAAAGCAAAAAAGGAGAAGGTTCATGTCCGATCTACAAGAATATGAATGGCAGGCGCTGCCCGAATACGAGGATGAATTTGAATTCGAGGCAAACCCAAAGCCTTCCAAAACTCAACGCCAAGTCGCCGTGGCAGCCGCTCGGGCTGGGCTTCGCGCCCTCAATACACCGGGTTTGAATAGCGCGCGCGAATTTGAAGACGAATTTGAATTCGAGGATGAGTACGAATTTGAAGACGAGTTTGAGGATGAGTCGAATCCGCAAGCACGAGCGCTGGCCAGCCAAGTCTTGATGGAACATCTGGCCCAAGCGGCAGCGCGCACGCCCAACGATGCCGAAGCCGAAGCCTTTATCGGAGCGCTCGTTCCTTTGGCAGCCCAAATCCTTCCCAAAGTTGGCTCGGCCATTTTGAAAAATGCGCCTCAACTTATTCGTAGTGTCTCTAACATCACCAATACCTTGCGTCAATCACCTCAAACTCGCAAGATGATCAGAACCATACCAACCGCGTTACAGCGCACGGCAAACAAGTTAGCCCACCAACAAAAGCAAGGCCATCCCATCACAGCCCAACAGGCCGTGCGCACCTTGGCCAAACAGACCGCTCGCGTCATCGCTAACCCGAACCTAGCCCATAAAACACACCTCCAAATACAACGGGCCAACCGGCGGATGTTACGAAGCAGCGCTTGCCAACGGGAGTGGTAGACCATGCACGCTACAGCTCTCAACAGACGAAATAGGCGGATCCGGCGCCCAGCCAAGCCTTCCGATATGGCAAACACAGGCCCGCGGCCGTCGCGCCCAAGCAGCCAAGGCTCGGACCAGCTCGAAGAGTGGCTCGAAGCGCAGCAAACCAATCTCTTACGTCACACCGCTGCTTTACGCCCCTTTCAACGCAGTGAGTTTGGCAGTGGCCCAGAAGCGCCGACCGAAGGACATATCCAAGCCGTCAATCGCTTGATCGAGCAGCTGCGCGCCCCGCTGGAAAGCAAAGCTGAGCGCATGGCCGGGCGCATCGCTCAGAGTCTGCAGGCCCCAAACGAAGCGCACCTAGCTGCGGTCGTCAGTGACAAAGAGCGTACACATGACCATGTGCGAGCGATCGAGCGGGTCTGGGACTTCTATTTCGAACTGTTTGGGCAGCGCCAATCGCGTTTTGGAGCATGGTTGTTAGGGTGCGACCGGATCGCACTCGATTGTTATCAACACATTTTCATAAATCTTGGCACGGCCCGTTCGATCCCAGCTCCTCCACCTTTCTCCTACATGCGAACAGGCTTTTCGCCAGCAACATTTCGGCGAGGCATTCCCTTGCGGCGTCTAGGGCAACAACTCAACCCCTTCCCGCTGATACAACTGCCCTATCACCGCCTGGTTAACCCCTGGACCCTGGGCGCGATTCTGCACGAGGTCTGCCACAACATTCAAAACGACCTCGAACTCCAAGTCAGCGTGCCGCGCACCATCGCCTATCGTCTGCTTCAAGCGGGAGCCAGCCGCAGCGTCGCAATGACTTGGACGGGCTGGAACCGCGAGATTTTCGCCGATCTCGCCGGCCTGTTACTGGGTGGGCCGCCCATCGTCGGCTCGCTGATGGATGTGATCGGGCGCTCGTCGAAGGCTACCTTGCGCTTTTCGCCCGGCGCGCCCCACCCAACACCTTATCTACGCGCCCTCATTAGTTGCGAGCTGCTGCGCCGTATGGGCTTTCCAGAAGAGGCCGAAGGCTATCAACGGGCTTGGAAGCGCTTATACCCTCGACCGAGCGCTGGCACTATTCCACACGAGCTACTCGCCAGCGCTCCCGAGGCGATCCGCATCGTGGTCGATGCGATCTGCTACCGAGTGTATCCGTCGCTAGGCCACAAACGCCTTGCCGATGTGATTCGTTTCGCGCCCAAAGAGCAGCAGATGATGCAAGAAGCCGCCCAACGCTTGGCGGCTGGCACCGACCCAGGTGTTGTTCCCGAACGCTTTTTGATCGGAGCTATCCGTCTCGCTTTTGAACAAGGATTAGCCACACCAGAACAACTCACCAAACAGTTCTATAAAGAATTGGCGCGACGCTAGCCCGATCACTATCTTCAAAAAAGGCTAAAGTTATGGCAACAGAAAACGGCACAGATATTGAAAACATCCAAGCCTTTCCCTTGCTTACATCACAGCTGTCGCCCAGCAGTGGCAGCCCTCAGACCAGCGGCAATGGCAGCGCTAATCTCAAGCAGATCACCGAACAAGCCTTCCGCGACATTCTCGCTATCCGTCCTTCCAACAGCGATCCTAAAAGCATTCTAAGCGCCTTACAGAATGCCTTCACCATCAACCACGTCGATGGGCATACCGAGTGGAGCTGGACTCCGCGCAGCTTTACGGTCCAGGCCGACATGGGCGAAGTCACCGGCGCCCAAGCAAGCATCTATACACGCGCCAAAACTGCCCTCGATCAGTCGATCATTCTGCTCGACTCGCTTAGATCGCTGCGCGGCGATAGCGACGATGAAGATAGCGATGCCGCCCGCAGCATGATCCGCAGCAACCTGATCGATCTGGTCAATGAGCTGGGGCGCGTCGGCGGGCCGCGTGTGCAACTGGTCGATAGCAAATTTGAAACGCTCTTGGGTCCGGCTCCCACACCAGCCCTTTCCTCTCCGGAAGACAGCAATTCGATCGATCCCGAGCAAGTGGAAGGCTTGCTTGGCCGGTTGCGCGAGCTTTTCGGCCTAAATCGCATTTTGGTCAATACCATCGCCGAAGAACAAAACCTAACCAACTTCTACATTCTGGTCGACCATATCAGCGCACTCCGACAGAACTGGATCAGCCGTCGCCACTTCTTCACAGGCGAAGGCACGAACGTCTTTTTGGGCACGCAATTGGTACAACTCGGCTGGGCTTTAGCGGTGCTGGCCGATACAGTCTATGAAAGCGAAGCGATTCTCGATTCGGTCTTTATTGGGGCAGCCGAGCGCCAAACAATGCGTCTCGACTTTCGACAATATGGCTTGAACAGTATCACCCTAGACGAGCTGTTGAGCTGGATTCGCCACTTCTCCTCGCAAGAAGGGCCACTCACCATCCGCGAAGCTGGGAAAGACGGCGTGATCTCGCTGCTTGGTACAGTCAAGCGTTTGGAGAGCTTGCTGAGCAGACTGTACGACGAGATTACAGGCAGAGCTAACAACGGCAATATCCTGAGCGTTGGCATGCGCACACCTCGCGTCCAGCATAGCTTCAACGATCTGCTGATTCACACCCAACGGGTCGAGCAGCTTATCGCTCAACTGCGCCGCCTGCCCGATCCCGAGATCAGGTTTATCGAAACAGCGCAAGACGATCAAAGTTGGAAGTTTCATATTTTTGGCAAACACTTCCAAGATAGTCTACAGATCAAGCTGCTACGCTCAAACGGTAACGACGTAAGTCCTACGAATTATCAAGTTGTGAGCGAAAACTTGATCTTCGCGATCTTTCCCCGAAAAGATCGGCCCTTCCACATTGTCATCACCAATCCCGATCAGGGCAGCGTTTCCTTCGAGGTAAAGGGAGACGAACCTTGCTCAGATGGAGTAGGACTTTCCTAAACCATCAACTAAGCAAGCTTGGCTAGAAAACAATTCATCAGATTAGGTCATATAGCCATAATACAACCTAATCGACGAAGTGACGAGGCAGATTATGACTACAGAACGAGACCAGCGTGAGTTTCAAGATCGGATTGGAGCTCTGCGCGAGCAGGTGGTCGATCAGTTGGCCTCCGAGATCGCGCTCAAGCCCGAGCTGGCCGATACGATCGATAAATACATCAACGATATGATCCATGCGGTCGTAAGCGCCGATAACAATCAAGCTCCGCCGCCCGATAACGGTCTAGCCCAGTTGATTGGTATCGGCCCGCAAGCCGCAAACAGCCTAGGCGAAACCCGCCTCCCACACCAGATCGCACCCTACGACGAGCACGTCATGTCGGAACGCTTGCTGGCTATCGGCGATCTCTACTACATCTACCAACACGAAACGATCGGTATCTTCCGAGTCGTTCAAAAGCTGCAAGAGCTTTTTCGAGCAGGTATTGTGCGTCTATCCGAAGGGCCTGGCGCCTACGCACTCTATCAGTTCGACCGCCGCGAAGTGCTCCGCTATACCCGTCGCGACCGTTTGATGGCCTATCGACGCGCCTTTGGTTACGGCCAAGGCCCCGTTGCTGCTGGCTCGCGCCCCAACAGCGAATTCCACACACTCTTCAGCCACTTTATCAACCAAGTCGTGCTCTACTGGCGCGACAAACGTGTCTCCGATGTGATCCGCGAGCGCTCTTACGACCCCAGCTTCGGCAGCGTGGCGATCGTACGCCGGGCCGGACTCGACCTACGCAACAACCTCAAACTAATGTCGTTCGGTCACTTGAATGTGATGCGGGTCGAAGTTATGCAACTGCTCGAAGAGGCCTTCCGCATCCTCAACTCCGACGATATCAAACGCCTCTATGGGGCCGACAACGCCTGGGATGTGGTCGAAGATGTCTTGGTGCGCCACTTCCGCGAGCGCCTTGCCACCTCGCCGCGCCAACGCATGGCCGTGGCGGGCCGCGATATTCTTCGCTGGCTCTCGCAAGGCCACATCTTGCAAGACCAGCGCACCAAGTTCGAGGCCATGTTGCTTTCGATCGCCGAGCCTTGCGAAGAGTGGCTGACCAGCGCCCAATCGCTCGGTCTGGCAGACCGCAATTCACAACGCCCGGGCGAAATTTGGAACCAAGCGCGACCGAGCGTGCCAGCCAAGCGCAACGGTCGGCCCAAGCCCAGCCCACGGCGGCAGTACGAACCGGAATACAAGTTGTAGCCGCGCAGAACATGATTTTGCGCCCCACAGTTATCCAAACGAGCCGATCAAGCTGGGGCCAGCTCCAGCTTGATCACAATCGCAAGTTAAGGAAGAAGTTATGACTACAACTCGACCACTCTTGCGCGGGCAAGCCGGGCGTCCAAGCGCCAAAGGCTTACAACAAGCGCTCAAACGCCAAGGCTTTCTGGTCACGCACCACTTCCTCGAACGGCTGCAAGAGCGCGCTCTGCAACAGGGCATTCGCTTTAGCCCAAGCAGCTTTAGCCGAGACTTTCAACGCGCCAAACACTTCCGCCAAACCCGCCCGGGCTACAACAGCCGCATCGCACTGCTGCGCGGCATGCCGATTCTCTACCGCATCGGCGGGCGGGTCGGCAACCGCATCAAACTGATCGGCATGCTGCCCCAAGGCGCACTGCCGCCCGTCGCCCCCATCAAGGCGCCGCGCCAAGTGCCGCGCGAATCGTTCCTCTACGAGCTAGAGCTTTAACTACAGATCCACCTAATGAGTTCAGCGCTTTGGCGGCTTGCTCTTTACCATCAATTCGGTCCTCACCGCGTCCGCCTACGGCTATCAAACGGGCTAACCTGCCCTCATCCCCGACCCTTCTCCCGCAATGCGGGAGAAGGGAGCCTCGCTTCCTCTCCAGATTTTCTGTACTTCAAATCTGCTCGCTTGCTTCAAGCTTTTTTGGCCTTCGGCAGAGTGGAAGGGACCATTTTTGTTGTGTGAGATTTCTTGGCCTCCGATAGAGCGGAACTTAGCTATTTTTCTCTCCCTCGTTGTGTTTTTCCCATTGCAAGCATGCACATCTTCAGCGGCTCTGCTCAAAGTTGGCCGATCGCCGAGGGCGTGGTAAGCTAAGGCTATTAGAACAAAGGAGAGACTTGTGCAAACCCACGCCCTTTTATTTGACCTTGATGGCACTTTGACCGACCCAAAACCTGGCATTACCCGTTCGATTCAGTTCGCCCTAACCGAGCTGAAGCGCCCCGCTCCCAGCGAGGATGAATTGGCGATCTATATCGGACCGCCTCTGCGCAAAAGCTTCGCCTACATGCTCGAAACCGACGATAGCGCCCTGATCGAAGAGGCCCTGCGGCTCTATCGGGTACGCTACGGCGATATCGGCCTGTTTGAAAACCAGGTCTACCCGGGCATTCCCGAGCTGCTGGCCAGCGCCCAGCAAGCTGGCAAACGCCTGTTTGTGGCCACCGCCAAGCCGCGCCAGTTCGCCCAGCGCATCCTCGATCACTTTGCTTTGTCGCAGTATTTCGATGTGATCTACGGCGCCGAATTCGATGGCCGCTTCGATAACAAAGCTGATCTGCTGGCCCATCTCTTTGCGACCGAAGGAATCGACCCTGCCAGCGCGGTGATGATCGGCGACCGCGATGCCGATATCAAAGCCGCCAAAGCCAACGGTGTCGCCTCGATCGGTGTGCTGTGGGGCTACGGCCCACGCGCCGAGCTAGAAGCCGCCGGAGCCGACGCGATCTGTGCTACGCCCAAGGAGTTAGCCCAGATCGTGCTGGCTTAGCCAACAAAAAAGGCTTCCCGCCATCGAACGGGAAGCCTTTTGCGCAAATGCCTCAGATTATCAGCCCTTCGGCAACAGCTCCTGAGTCAGCATCTCGATATGGGTGCTGATCACCTGGGGATAAACCTCTGGCCCAAAATCTTCTTCGTGCAAGCTAACAAAAAAGAGCGCGCGTAACAGGGCCGCGATCATAGGCGGCTCGTGCCGTAAATTCACCCCCGTGTTGTGCCAAGCCGAGGCAAACTCGATCGCAAAAGCGTTATCCTTCTTCTTATGTAAATCTAGCAGCTCGAACGGCAGCTTGCGCAAGAGATGCTCATAGTCGTCGGTTGAAAGATGCACAAAATGAGCGTTGCGCTTCCAGAGCGAGACCGCTTCGGCGAGCAGCTTGCGCATACGCACGCGCGGCGACTCGCTCGTCACGTTGATATGCCGGAAAAGCATGGTCTGGAAATCTGAGCGGAACTGTTCCATCAGTTCATAAAAGAGCTGCTCTTTCGATTCGAAAAAGAGATAAAAAGCGCCCTTTGAAATGCCGACCGCGTTTGTTAGGTCTTCGACGCTCGTTTTGCGCAGACCATAGGTCGCAAAAAGATCGCGTCCCTTCTCGTACATACCCGCACGAATGATAGCCTTTTCGCGATCTGTAAAGCCTTTTGGCATATCTAAACCTTTCTATAAACACTAAGATGTTTATGTTTATATGGTCATATCCTAGTTATAGTATATCCAAGCGATTATGTCAATAGCGGGAGCTCCTTTGAAAGCAACTAAAGTGCTTACGCTTTGAGAATGGTACAGCCTAAAACGACGCTCTTCGTGCATTGATTTCGGTGGAGGGCAGTGAGCGTACAAAGGCTGCAACGAAAGCAACGAATACAGCGAAAGCAGCGCAAGGGCTACCACTTGCGGCGGATAGGCTGTTGATAGCCGTAGGCGGACGCGGTCAGCACCTTGTTTGCAGTAAGCGACCCTTCCGCCAAAACAAGCTGAGAAAATGCTTGGAGTGGAAAGTGATCGGGCGGCTTGAGAAGCGCAAAAATAAGGAGATTCCGTAAGAAATTACGAAATCTCCATCAACAAGCGAAATATGCGACTTATCTCAGCACATCGAGCAGCTTGGGCAGCGAAACATCGTAGCGGTATTCGATATTGAAATGGCCCGCATCGAATTCTTGGTATTCGTGGGCGACCCCAAGCTCGTTGAGGCGAATGCGCATGCGGCGAGCACTGTAGTGCAGATTAAACTCGTCGCGATTGCCGCAGTCGAAGAAGATCAAGCGCATAGCCTGCAAAGCTTGGGTATACATCGGTACAAGTTCGTAGGGATCGCAGGCCAGCCAGCGCGCCCAGACCTCCTCGCGCCGCTCGCACAAGTGTAAATCAAATGGCAGATCAATGCCCAAGGGCGCGTTGGGATTAGGCGAGTAACAAGCCGCCATAGCTAAGACATTGATGGCTTCAAAATCTTGTGTGCTCTTATGCCCCTTGAGCTGAAACTGTTTCCACCACGCTTCGACACCACCAGCCGCGCTAAAAGCGTTAGCCGCCTTGGGGAAATCTGGCCCATAGCAGAGATCAAAGACCATATCGCCGCTGTGGCAGGCAAAGGCGCTGAAGACATCGGGGTGGCGCAAAGCGAGCATAAAGGCACCGTAACCGCCGCTCGATTTGCCGAACAGACCGCGCCCGCGCGGCTCGGCGATGGTGCGATAGCGCTGATCGACCATAGGCACAAGCTCTTTGACCAGGTAGTCTTCGTAGTTGCCCACCGCGCTCGAATTGCGGTATTGGCTGCCTCCCAAGCTGGTAAAACAGTCGGGCAGCACCACAATCGCATGCGGCATACCATTGGCATAGAGGAGTTCTAAACGATCTTGCAGGTTCAGACCCCAGGCCTTGACGTTTAACATGGTTTGGCCGCGCCCCGAAAAACCCGCCAGGCCGTATAACACTGGATAACGCCGTTCAGGGTCTTCGTCGTAGCCGGGCGGCAAAATAATAGGTACACGTCGCGTGGCAGGGTCACCTAAAGGGTTATTTGCGAGAACTTTACTCTCAAACAGCTCAAATACAAGACTCGTATACATCATTCACTCCGGCACAGATACCACAAGTGGCATACAGCTTCTACCATTTATCGTACTATGAACTTGCTTATCATATGCATATTTTTCACAATTGTAAATACGCTTTGTGTGGTGTTCACATCAATAGAGGCTGTTTCCTGCTCCAGTTCTGCTCGATTTTTCAGCGCTCAGGCGGCAAGGGTTTCTCCCCCAAGAAGGCAGCTAGCGCGTCCGCCTACGGCTACAAACAGCTTATCCGCCGCCTGCGGTCGTATCGCTGCCGCCCCCAAACGAGGCCGCCCACAACCCAACAAACGCATTTCGTACAACCTTTTACTCGGCTCAAGCTTCGTGCCCGTTTCAGCACTCTGTCATCAGTGTCTCAAGCGCTTCGGGGGCGGCGGCCAAAGAGGTGAGAGCGTGGAAGAGCGCATCAAGCACAGCTAGATCTCGTTCAGAGCTGAGCAAGCGCTCGATCTGTTCGATCACATCGCTACGCCGATGCAGCGCTTTGAGCTTGCCCAGCGCCAAGGCTGCCGAGCGGCGAATCTCGCCGGCGCCGCGAATGGGCAAAATCGCATTGAGACCATACGACAGGGCTGGCAAGAGCTTATCGATAGCTTGATCGCTGTAGAGCGGGTGGTTAAGCAATCGCTCAGCGGCGGCGATGTGCGATGGCAAGACATCGTAGCCGCGATGATCGTGCAGGGCTGCCAGCAAGCTCGCCTTCGCCTCAAGCACAATCGCGTCACCGCCCGCCGCGACCACTTGGGCGGCTGCTGCACGCATGCGCCAATCCAGATCGCTCAGGTGCCCGATGATCGCTTGGCACAGTTGCGGATTAGCCCGCACACATGAACCGAGATAGTCGACGAGCTGCTGGGCGAAGCGCTGACGACGCTGCATATTCATGACCGCATCGGGGCTATGAATCGACGCGATGACCGGCAAGAGGCGCTCCGCTAAGCTAGCATCATCGGCCAGATTACTTATTAAGGCCTCGACGGCTGCCAAACGAACCTGCACATCGGTATCGTCGAGGCAGCACAGCACATAGCGATAGAGGTCTGGCTCGTCTTTGCGGGCCAAAATCGGAGCCATGGCCTTGATAGCAGCCGCCTTTACGGCCTTATTGGGGTCCGAAAGGCAAATAAGCATTTTCGTAATCAAGCTGCTATCCTCTTCGACAAAGGCGGTCAAGACCGAAATGGCGGTACAGCGCACACCCCAAGCGCTATCAGAGAGGCGCGCCACGATTTGAGTACGAATGCACGGTTGCGTCCGAAGCAGCGGACGGATCGCTTCGATTGCGACGCTGCGCACTACCCAAGCGGCATCATTGATACGTCCTACGATCTGCTCGGCTAGAAGGCGATCTTGGCTTAACCAAGGAGCCAAAACCTCGATCGTGGCGGCCCGCACCGTCTCGCTAGGGTCGCCCAAGCAAGCCATAACACGTTGGCGTAAGGCCTTATCTTGGGCCAGCAATGGGCGCAGCGACCACACAGCTGCCACCCGGACATCTTCCTGATTATCGTACAAACGCTTTACGAGCAGGTCGCGCAAGTCGGGCCGCTGCTGCATAAACGGTGCCAAAGCACTCACAGCTTGTTCGCGCACAAAGGCGTCGCTATCATCGAGGCGAGCGATCACTTGTTGATAGATGGCCGGATCTTTAGACAAGATCGGCGCGAGCAATTGCAGTGCGGTTTGGCGCACATCCCAAGCTTCGTCGTTGAGGCGCTCAGCGATGCGCTTACGCAAGGATTTCGAGCTAGGCAACAAAGGTGCAAACGCCCGCATAGCTGTTTTCAAGACATCAAGGTCGCCGTCATCAAGGCAGGCCAGCAGATATTTGCGCAGATTGCGCTGCTTGGGCAGCAGAGGCGCAAGGGCGTTAACCGCAGCTTGACGCACCCGCCAAGAAGTATCTTTTAAACAAGCGATGATCGACTCGTGAAGCTGTTTATCGTGCTGCAACATAGCTGCCAAGGTCTGTACCGCTGTCATACGTACATCCTCATCGCTATCGTGCAGATAGCGCGCAACCTGATGGCGCACCTGAGCTGATTTGGGCAGCCGACTAGCGAGGGCATCGATCGCGGCGCAACGCACCTGCCAATCGTCATCGTCAATCTGTGCAGAGATCAGGCGATATAACTGTTCATCGTTGGCAATAATCGGCCCCAATGCCCGAATCACAGCTGCACGCGCGAAAGCAGACTCCTCACAGTCGAGGTTGTTCCAGACATGTTGAACCAGAGCGATGCCATTCGGACTGCTGAGAGTATGCTCGGGCAAAATCGCCAAAATATTACGGCGAGTGCGCCAATCTTTGTGTTGCAAGGCCGATTGCAAATGGTCTCGAGCGCTACGATCGCTAATCATAATCGTGCTGAGAGCTTGAATCACGCTCCGCCGTACGTTCCAATGTTCATCTTCGAGCAGAGCGATAACTCGCTCGCGCAGTTGCGCATGTTGGCTCAATAGCGGCGTGATGGCTTGAACCACAACAGCCCGGATTTCTTCATCGGGATCGCCTAGATAGGCGAGAATCCGCTCGGAGAGCTCGGGATAGCGAGTGATTAAAGGCGCAAGCGCTTTGATCAAGAGGCCACGCAGCTGCGCAGGACCGTCTAAGCGCCGCACAAACTCAGCACGCAACGAGGCATCGTAAATCAAAAGCGGGCTCAGTCCGCCAACGGCCGCTTTGCGCACATCGAGATCGGGATCGTCGAAGCGCATCAACAGTAGCTGTGTCAGCTCGCTGAAGGCCGCAACCAAGGGCGACAGATGCTCTACCACCAACACGCGCACTTCCTCATCGGGATCATCAAGATGCTTGATCAAGCAACTGCGCACCTCAGAATGATTGCCAGCCAGCGGGCCAAGTGCATGGACAACCGCGACTCGCACAAAGCCACCATGATTTTCGAGCAGAGCCAAGACTTGGGCGCGTAGGTCGCCGTAGACATCTAAAACTGGAGCGATGGCCGCGATCACGGCACTGCGACCCCAACCATTGCTACTCTCTAGGCGAGCGGCGATCACATCGAGCAAATCGTAGTGTTTCGAGATTAGCGGGGCGAGCGCTTTAATGGCCGCTTGAGAGACTCGCCAATCGCGGTCTGCCACACAACGCACGATCAACTGACGCAAATCTTCGTGTTCAGCGAGCAAAGGAGCTAAGACTCGAATCGCCGTTTGGCGAATACTGCTATCGGGATCGTTGACGAAGCCAGCGATCTGATCGCAAATGCGTGGGTGTTCGGGCAGCAGCGGCTCAAGCGCTTCCATAGCGGCGCGACGCATATCTTTGGAATGAGCGTATAAGCGCGCGGTGACCTCTTCGCGCAATTGAGCGTGTTCGGCCAGTAGCTTCTGAAAGATCTCGCGCTCATAGGTATTGAAGCTGACATAGTTTGAGAAGAGGCGGTCGATAGGCAGCGCTAAAGTGAGCACTTCAAGTGCATCGGGTAGGCGCAGTTGATCGCCCACATGCAGGCGCGTAAAGAGGTAGAGGCGCCGCATAGCTGCTTCAACCAAAGCAGGGATATGGCTCTTGATCAGCTCCTGCAGGGCCGAAACGATCATACGCAATAACATCGGCTGCGCACCGATGTCATCGACGGCGCAGTCGGCGGCCAAGAAGAGATCGCGATGCAAAATATGCTCGAAATCGCTATCGGCGTGCAAAATGTGCTCGAGCAAAACGGTCACTTCAAAGTTGCGGTTGTCGGAGACGCCCAAACGGGCCGCAGCTAACAGAATCGGCTCGCGCCAGCGATTGCTATGCAGATGAGGACGCAGCAGGTTCCAACGCTCGTCGCTCTTCATACGGGCCAGAGCGCGGGCAGCGAAGTATTCTTGAAAGGTCAGGTGACGAAAACCGAAGGCATTGTAGCCGCGCTCGACCAGCAACCCAGAATAGTGGCGCATATCGTGCATAAACTGCTCGGCGCGCCGTTCGGCTTGGCGACGCTGAGGCGGTGTTGCTAGCGCCCGCTCTAGCCCTTCATCTTCCCATAAATAGAAGGCTGTGAGCTGTTCGAGCAGATCTTGTTTAGTGGCCGTGCCGCTCGGACGATGCTGCTGCATCCAGAGCGCCAACGTGATCAGCGCACCCTCAGCCTCCTTCAGATCGATGCGCTGCTCGATCTGTTGGCGCGCACCACGGCTACGGTTGGTCTCCCAAGTTTGGATCAAGGCATTGACATACAGATCATACAGCTTGATGCGGCGTTGGGGTAAAGAGCCAACTTGACGCTGAAGCAGCGCGAGCATAGTCAAGAGTAACGGGTTGACAGCCAAACGCTCCACACCCGGATTGCTGGTGATATCTTCCAAGAGCTGACGCTCTTTGTGTTGGGCTAACAAGGCTTGTTGCGGGCTAAGCTGACCATCGTGCTCCCAAGCCGCGATAGCGCGGAACCACTGGCGGGCGAACAGGGCGATCTCTTGACGACCGAAGTCCAGCACCGTCACGTGGGGGATATTGCCACTGATGGGAGCAGCGCGATACCCATAAATACGACTGGTCAACACAACTCGATTGCCTGTACGCACCACTGTGCTGATAAAGGTGCCGACCTGTTCGGCCACATACTTACGTCGGCTCTCGTCGGTCACCTCGTCGAGGCCGTCGAGCAGAACCAAGGCCTCGCCTGCATCGAGAGCGGCCTGAAAGATCTGGTCGAAGCCGGGAGCGGCTCGCCGTCGCGCATAGTAGTGCCCCAAAAAGTCTGCGATGCTGAGATCGTTGATCTCTTTCAGCATCTCGTCGTAGCTGGCGAGCGGCACAAAGATTGGCAGGCGCTCGGCATCTTTGCCCTGCAAATGGAGATGTTTGTAGACATGTTCGGGGCCGCGCGCAAACACCAAAGCTAAAAACTGTAGCAACGTGGTTTTGCCGCTACCCGGATCGCCTAAAATAACTAAGGCGCGCTGTTGCGGGTCAGAGAGCACTTTGCTGATCGGGAAGCGCTCAAGCCGTTCACGTGCCCAGCGCTCGCGTTTGATCGCGTCGAGATGCAAATAGGCTTCGCGCAGCTCTTGCTCTTTCTGCTCATCGCGCAACTGGCTCGACTCTTCCAACAGCCGTAAGATGCGTTGCTCTTCGGGAGTAAAGGTATCGGCCGATTCGGGCACGTGGGCGACCGCGCGCAAATGGACATAGACATCTTCAAGCTGCAAACGAATCGGCTTGATATCGGTAGTTAAACCTTCGAGGCGCAGGTAGGCGAATTGATCGATGATCAAAGCGATATAACGCTGGCGTAGCAACTTCAGATATTCGGGATCGCGGCTATTTTGCTCGATCTCGCGAAGAAAGCCACGCAGCAAGCCTTGGAATTGATTCAGCAAGGCCCTGCGTTCCAAGCTCACTTCGTCAGAACGAACGTAAATGCCTTGCTCACTATCCATATCAACCAAGATATCAGCTTGACCCAAGGTGCTCGCGATCAGCTGATAGGCATCAAACGTCGAGATCGAAGCCGCACTGATCGCTTGGGTCAGATCGTAAAAGTCACGTCGCATCTCGGCCACATCGGTTGTGATCAAGGCCAAGAATTCTGCCGACTGTTCGGCAGCATCCGCTGTGCGAGCAGCCGCAGGCGCAAGCGCACTGGTACGCTCGACTAAGGAGTGCAGCATGCGCAAGGCGATCACATCTTGCAAGGCTTCTTGGTGCTGCGCCTCGCGATAATAGGCCGCGATAAAATCCTTCATCATGCCATCGAACACCGCACGGGTCGCTTTGTTATCGCTGAAACCCGCCTCGATAAAGGCACGATACAAACGATCGAGATCGGGTTCAAGCCCATCTTGAGGTTCGATCAACTGCACTAGCTCTTCGTAAACCTCTTGACTATGGGCAAAGCTGGTTAGGGCGCGGTCGCTCTGGCGCACCAAACTAGGATCGATGGTTTGGGTTGTTAAGTGATTTACCGCTGCCGATAAGCCTGCCTCCATAGCGCGTAAAACAGCTTCATGCTTATCGGAGGCAGACAAAGCGCGACGAACCCGCCCGCTAGTTTCGTCGATCAGGGCCTCGGAGATGGCTGCAGGCAAATTGAGCATGGCGGACGAGAAGGGTGTGAAGCCGATCGCATGCAGAGTTGCGATATCGGCGGCAAAACGGAAATCCGCTTCGGGCCGCTCGAATTGCTTGCGCCCAACCTCAAGGGCCTGCTCAAAAGTCAAGACACCCCCTTGCGCTTTACGTAGCTCGGCTTGACCCACGCCAACAAAACCGATCGCACAGCCTGTACAATCGAGGGCGTGATAGGCATCGCTAGCAACCAGCGATTCTAGGGTTTGCCACGACATCAAGCCGTGATCGAGCGGCTCTTGCATGCGGCGTTTACGCACATTAAAATCGCGTAGACCGTAACGCCGCGATACTGCGATAAAGGCGTGGTCAGACATAACAACCAAAATCGGCAGTAATTCACAGGCGAGGCAGATAGCACTGAACAACAGAGCAAGGTCAAGACAATCGCCCTCGCGAGGCGTATCACAGATCTCAGCTATAGTGCGAATAGACTGCACAGAGTGATCATGCGATGGTTTATCCCAAGCGTACTGGATAGATTGTTCGGTTACACGCTGATAGATCGCTTGTAGAATTCGGTCGTAACCCGCCTCTTCTAACAAGAGATCAGGCCCGCGAGTCGCAGGTAAAAGCGCCGCAACAGCATCGGGTTGGATATAGCGTGCGATCCCGCGATAATCGCTTTTCGGCCATGCTAGCCAAAACACAATAGGTCTCCTCTGCGCTGATATCAGGCAGCAACTTCAAACAGATCGTGAACCGGGCTAGGAGTGCCTGGAGCAACTTTGTTGGTTTGGACTTCGATCCGATAGGTACCTGCTGGGCAGTTTTCAAGGCTCAACTGCCAAGCATCGTCGCTGCGCTGAAAGGGATGGAAGCTGGTGTGATGAGGTTCGGCTAAGGAGCTGAGTTTGCCAACTAGTTGGAGCGAATCGTTACTACAATCGAGCAATTGAGCTCGAATCGTGACGGGTTCATCGGCGAGATAGGCATCGTCAAGCTCGAGCCTGATGGCCGCTTGGCCGGTGCGTGCGCGGTCGCTAGGAGCCAGCGTGCCCAAGACCGATTCCCAATCGGGCACCTGCCAGCGTGTGATATGTTGATAGATCTGGTCGAGCAGATCGGGGTGGCCTTGTAACGAGCCATGCAGCTCCGAAACAAAGATTTCGCGGTGTTCGTTGGCGAGCTCAGCGGGCACGGCCGAGATAGCTGGCACGGTACCATCGCCCCCAGACGGAATACCGCTCTGGCGCATGCGCTCGGACTGCTCGCTGCTAACCACAACGCGTCGCCCATCGACTCGGGCCGATTGCAAGGTGGTTTGGCGTACCCCAACCACAGGGAAGGTTAGATAGGCATTGCGATGTTGCTCAATGGCGCGACGCTGTTCGGCAGCTTGGCGCATGGCTTCGTGATAGGCCAAGGCATCGCGGGCTTTCTGAGCCGATATTCCTTCGATAGCATCGAGATCGGCGACGCGCAGATAGGCATTGTCGCGCTGCACCACACGATAGATCGGCAAGAGCTGATAGACCGAATTGAAGGTGCGCAGAGCTTCGGTCGCCTCCATCCAACGGGTTTTGTAGCCGTTGCAAAGGAAGTTAAGCGATTTGGGTGAACCACGATAGGGTGTTCCAAAGCTAAAGAGGCCCCGAGCATATTCCCAGCCGCCTAGCACCTCGAGGTAGTAGCGCGCGATGAGGCCACCCATACTGTGGGCCACAAAAATCACTTTGGCGTCGTGGGCGCCGCTGGCTTCGCGCCAGAGCGGCAGTTGGCGGTCGACGAAACGTTTGAGTTGGCGAGCGATCACGCGGTTGTCGCGGCGCCAATCGTAAGGGAAGGGGAAGAGGTTCGCTAGGGGGTCAGGGTTGAAGATCGAGCCCTGTTCGAGCTCAAACGAATCGAGCAGAAAATCGAGTGTGTCGGAGTAGCCATCGATCTTCCAAAAGCCGGGGATCATATGCAGGTTGGGCATTAAGGCGACCGCCCGAATGCCATCATCGAGCTCGTCGAGATCGGGATCGTCGTTGGCAGGTAAGATTAGGTCGCGTACTAGCTTTTCAGATTGCAAGAGGCGTGCAGCAGCACTTAGAGAAGGTGCCCAGATATCTCGACCGTGTTTTTGTAGAATGCTGCCCATAATGCCGGGAAGGACGATGATCATGTCGCGCATAGGAAGAAGTGCCATTGTTATCACCTCGTGTGTGGTTGTGTTAGATCAACAGTGCTTGTTCCGATCACGCTCACTTTTCCCTTTTTCCCCATCATTCCAAAGATCGCTGCCGATTTAAACGATCTTAGCTTTAGAGCAAGTGTTTTAGGACAATTACCAAGGTTTAGATCGACTGTGAAAGTTTTACAGCCTGTTATTAACTACATAGCATAGTTAGCGCCAAGATAAGGAACCGTCAAGCATAGCTTGATTACAATTAGAATAAAAATAGCCCTATAAAACGGGCCATAAACCTCTTTTTAACCCCATCTAACATCCAACTTAACAGGTACTTTCGCCTTTTAACAAATTTTATGAAGCTGTTAGCTATGGATCAGTACTGATGCGTACACTTTTAGAATTTTCATTTTAGTGATCCAAATGCCATTTATTTAAGTTTGTATTACTTCAGTTCAGCATGTTTCCATTATTTTCAGACTGTTTCCCGCCGGTCTGTAAGTTATGAACACTAAATAAATCCTTTGCGCACAATCACTACTAAATCATAACCGTTTTTCAACTAAAGTGAGAAGAATCGGACGATCGAAACTCTTCCCAGTAATCGGGCTAGAAGAGTCCGGACGAGCAAGGGAGCACTCAGTACAAGCAATTGTGAGCTTGCACTCAAAACGTCGAGCATGATCGAGCGTTCTGTGCATAAGCAAAAGTAGTATGTGATTGTTGGAACAGGAGTAGGAACACTGAATAGTAGGAAAGACGCTCTGTAAGAGGCTAAGCACGATCTGCTGGCTACGAGCGGGAGGTTGCCTGAAGCGTATCAATTAGCAGAACAAAGGGAGAGACGCTGACAGCTAACAGCCCGTTTGGGTGGACTGTATGTTGATAGCCGTAGGCGGACGCGGTCGAGATCGAATGGAGGGTAAAAGAGCTAAGCGCTTTTTGCATTCTCAAAACAGGCGTTGCGTAGGCACTGAGTTCTAGCGTATACTTTTGCAGGATCTATGCAAGAGCATTGCAAGAGGAGAGCCTAAGATGTTTAGTTTCGACCGACAACGCGCGACTCAGGCAGCCCTGCGCCAGCTCGACGACGCGATGACCAAGAACGCCGATATCTTGGAGAAGCTCCAAAAACATACGATCGATTTTCGTGATCAGTTGTATGCGGCTTACCAGTTTATTGAGCGTGAGAGTCTGCAGAGTCGAACGCTGCTGGTGCAAACCAACCGGGTCGAGGCTAACCTGTTACAAGTGCAAGTGCGCGGGCGACCGGCTATGGATTTGTTTGTAGATAGCGAGGTGGCCTACGATCAGCGGGTGGCCGATCAAGGCAAACCTGAACTGGCGACGCGCTTGTTCGCTCTGTTTGGGCCACCCCAACGAGGGCTCTTACGCCACTATACTATTTTCATCTCGGGCGAGTGGAAACGCACCGTTTTTGTTTCGCGAGGCGGAAAAGTGCAAGCGTTAAGCAGCTTGCGAAGCGAGATCAACCCCGATATCTTGCTCGATGAAGCGACCGATCTGTTAGGGCAGCTCTGTTCGGTGTATCCGACTTGGAATCCGTTAAACGACGATCCTAACAGTGTGGGACGCGAACAGGTGCGCGACCGCAGCTTTAGCAAGCGTGATCCACTGGGGCTCGGTTAGTTGGCATAACGCGCCATGCCTAAGGCACATAAGCTTCGACACGAAGGTTTCATACCAAATCCGTTTGATTAGGTTCTCTTTGGCCTTCGGCAGAGCGGAACGTGTCTCTTTTTGGTGTGTGAGATTTCGCGCGGCAGCGCGAAATCTCACACAAGCCTTTTCCCGGCTTTTCGTTTTCCTGAGCGAAGAGAATGCACGTCTTTAAACGGATTTAGTATCAGCGCTTTTGAATGCGATTTGGCTATCGATAGCCAAATCGCATTCGGTTTTTTGGCCTTCGACTGAAGGGTACTTGACAATTTTCATTCCTCAGTATTTTGTTTTTCTCTGTGGCAAGAGTGTGAGTCTTTAGCTTTTAGGCTGAGAAGAATCCGGTTTATACCTTGGAAATGAAGGTTCGAGCTCGGTCTTTTATCGATCGATCGTCGGCTAATAGGCGATAGGAAGATGATTCGGGGTTGTATCTGTGAGTTCAAAAGATTGGAAGGTGTCTCGAAGTGTTTGGTTTTTTTGAAACATTTTTCTCATATAACGTAAAAGAGTTTTGTTTATTGTCATTATGTTTAGTATTTACACATTCGCTACGGTTATAGCAGGATAATGTTTGTAGAGAAAAATATACAAGGTGTGATGAGATGTTTACTCTATGTAAACAAAAAGTTCCGTATAATGGGCCAGAAAATAGCAAGATCTTGGGTTATTTTGCGATATTTCGGCTGATTTGACATTAAAATATCATAGTACCAACTGCGTAGTATTGGTTATTTTTCGCTTCTAGAGTGATGAATTGCCACTTATAGGCTGAGATGGAAAGGCGAGGGGAACAGATTTGCGCATTCAAGAATTTGGCTTTATAATCGGCTCAGCGAGTGATTGTTCCTAATTACACAAATTGATTCGGACTTTGTTCAAGTTGACACAATCTCGTTTCTAGCTATAATTATGAGAATAATTCCTCAGAATTATGACGTTGATACGATAATGTGGTCGCTATAACAACGTGCCGAGGAGACAACGTATGTTAACCTCGTATCTTCCAATCCTCATCCTCTTCTTGGTCGCTGCATTTATTGCAGTATTCGTCATCGCATTCTCGTCCGTGTTGGGTCCAAAAAAGAGTACCACGCGTAAACTGAATCCTTACGAATCGGGTATGGAACCGATTGGTGAGGCGATCCGTCGCGTCCCAGTAAAGTTCTACTTGGTTGCGATGCTCTTTATTCTGTTTGATATCGAGGTAATCTTTTTCTACCCCTTCGCGATGGTCTTCCGACAGCTTGGTGTCTTTGGCTTAATTGAGATTGGTGTGTTCATGCTCATTCTCTTAGCCGGGTATGTATACATCTGGAAGCGGGGTGCATTCCGATGGGAATAGAACAAAAAGCCGCCGATTTAGGTATTGTGACCACCTCGCTTGAGACTGTGGTCAACTGGGGGCGCACCAATGCGATGTGGCCGTTGCTGTTTGGTCTCGCTTGTTGCGCGATCGAGATGATGGGCGCCCAGGGTTCAAACCACGACTTGAGCCGTTTTGGTATGGAGATCAACCGCGCTTCTCCGCGCCAAGCCGACTTGATGATTGTGGCAGGCCGTGTGAGCCGCAAGATGGCTCCGGTTGTGCGCCGTCTTTACGATCAGATGAGCGAGCCCAAATGGGTTCTGGCGATGGGTGATTGCGCATCGTGTGGTGGCGTGTTCAACAACTATGCGATCGTCCAAGGAGTCGATGAGATTGTGCCAGTCGATGTCTATGTGGCGGGCTGCCCTCCCCGTCCTGAAGCGTTGATCGATGGCATTATGCAGCTTCACGAAAAGGTCAAACGCGAGAAGCTTTCGGGCGTTAAAGAGCCAGGGCAGATTCGCGTGGGTGGCCGTGCTGGTGCCGTACCGATCGAATTGACCTAATTCGAGCTTCAGCAGTAAGCGGTGGGTTGTAGATAGCGACTACATCGCGTAAGCGATTTCAAATCAAGCGTGTCACTAGACTAGAGGCATCAATGGAGCATGCAACAGTTCTGGAACGTCTGCGAGAGCAATTTGGCGAGGCGATACTTGAGCACACGGTCTTTCGCGGAGATCTGAGCGTTCGGGTCAAAAGCGAGGCGATTGTTGATGTCGCGCGATTTCTCCGTGATGATCCGCAATTACAGTTCAACTTTTTAGAAAATCTGTGTGGCGTCGACTATCTGGGGCGGGATCCTCGTTTCGAGGTTGTTTACCACCTCTTATCGTTTAAGACCTACGACCGGATCTGTCTGAAAGTCGGTTTGCCTGAAGATAATCCAACTGTGCCGACTCTGACCGAGCTTTGGCCTGGCGCGAACTGGCAAGAGCGCGAAACCTACGATATGTTCGGCATTGTGTTTGAAGGTCACCCATCGTTGGTGCGCATTCTTATGCCGGATGATTGGGAAGGCCACCCGCAACGCAAAGATGTGCCGCTTGGCTATGAAGAGGTGGCATTCACCTTTAACCAAGAGCAGATCTATGCTCACAAGCCGTTTGCCAAGGAGTGATACTCATTCGATCGGCAAGAGCCGATCGTTGGTTTCTCAAGCATCATTGAGGTTGTTATGACGCTGCTTGCAGTTCCTGCGCCGCGCGACCTTACCGAGGCGGCGCTTCAGGGCAAAACCGATAATATGGTGTTGAACATGGGGCCACACCACCCCAGTACCCACGGTGTGTTGCGCCTCGTAGTTGAGCTCGATGGCGAAACTGTGGTGGATGTAGCGCCAGATATCGGTTTTTTGCACACTGGTATTGAAAAAACCATGGAGAGCAAGACCTACCAGAAGGCGGTGGTGCTCACCGACCGTATGGACTATTTGTCTCCGCTCTCTAACAACTTGAGTTACGTACTGGCGGTCGAGAAACTTCTCGATTGTGAGATTCCGCAGCGTGCTCAAATCGCTCGTGTATTACTGGCCGAATTAACCCGCATCACCTCGCACCTGATGTGTATCGGCTCGCAAGCGCTCGACTTGGCAGCCATGAGCGTGTTCTTGTACTCGTTCCGCGAACGCGAACAGATTCTCGATATTTTCGAGCTGGTTTCGGGCGCGCGTATGATGACAAGCTACTTCCGGGTCGGAGGCTTGGCTTACGATATTCCTGCCGAATTCTTCCCAGCAGTCGAGCAGTTGCTCAACGACTTGCCCCATCGCGCAGACGAGTACGAAGACTTGCTGACCAACAACCCGCTCTGGCTCGAGCGAACAGTCGGTATCGGTGCGACCAATGCCGAAGATGCGATGGCCTTTGGCTTGACTGGTCCGGCGCTGCGCGCCGCTGGCGTTGCGTGGGACTTGCGTAAGACTCGGCCGTATTGCGGCTACGAGACCTACGATTTTGAAGTGCCAATCGGTACCCGTGGCGATGTGTTCGATCGCTATCGTGTGCGTATGGCTGAGGTTCGCCAAAGCATTAAGATCGCACGCCAAGCGCTCGAGCGACTGAAAGAGACCGAGCCGGGCACCCATATGACCAAAGATCGTAAGATCGCGCCTCCTCCTAAAGAGGAGATCACTCGCAGCATGGAGTCGCTGATTCACCACTTTAAGTTGTGGACAGAGGGCTTCAAACCGCCGCGCGGCGATGCTTACGCGGCTGTCGAGTCAGCTAAGGGCGAGCTAGGAACCTACATTGTGAGCGACGGCGGGCCCAAGCCCTACCGCGTGCACTTCCGAGCACCCTCGTTCATCAATTTGCAGTCTTTGCCGCGCCTGTCGCGCGGGCATTTGGTGGCCGACTTGGTGGCTATTATCGCTAGTATGGATCCGATTCTGGGTGAAGTTGATCGCTAAGCGATGGCGAATGGCAAGCATGTCGGTAGTTGCTACTTGATTTGCCTGCGCTTCCCATCTTCCAGATAAACGTATGTTACTAGAGACACACGCCGCAGAGATCGAAACGATTCTCGCGAAATATCCCCAAAAGCGCAGTGCCGTTCTGCCACTGCTCTATATCGCACAGGATGAGTATGGCCACCTTACTAAAGATGCGATTCGTGAGGTTGCGTCCATTCTCGACCTGCCGTACACCGACGTTTTCGAGATCGTCGGCTTCTATACGCTGTTTTACAACCGCCCCATGGGCCGCTGGGTACTGCAAGTCTGTGATGACGTACCTTGCTGCTACCTAGGTGCCGAAGAGGTGATCAGCGGTTTGAAGCGGCGTCTCGGGATCGAAGAGGAGCAGACCACGCCCGATGGCATGTTCACTTTACAACGTGTCAAGTGTGTGGCTGCCTGTAACAAAGCCCCGGTTTTGCAGGCGAACTTGAACTATATCTACAACCTTTCTGACGATAAGCTTGATGCACTGCTGCGCGATCTGCGCGCTCAGGCGGAGAGCGGCCAGAAGCTCAGCATCTCAGGGCGCCTAGCCGAGGATTATGATGCGACTCCCGAAGGTCTGCGCCAGATCGTGCGCGATCTCGGTAGCATCAGCCAGGAAGTAGCTGCGATCAAAGCCCAGGTCGCAAGCGAAACCGCAAAGACCGAATCCGAGGCTCCAGCAGCCGAATCCGATGCGGAGAAATCTGAGTAAGCGCAAGCCAAGCAGAGGTGCTCGACTGAAGCACTAAGCGACAGTTAGAGACCTGAAAGGATGAGATAGATGGCACTCACTGAACATGTAGTGCTGCGCGACCTCGATGTGCCAAATATCGCCAATTTCGATGTCTATTTGGCGAACGGTGGCTACGAAGGTCTACGACTGGCACTCCAGAAGACGCCAGCAGAAGTGATCGACATGGTCAAGGCCGCAGGTTTGCGCGGTCGCGGTGGTGCAGGCTTCCCAACAGGTGTAAAGTGGGGTTTCTTGCCCAAAGGACTTTACCCTCGATATCTGACCTGTAACTGCGACGAGAGCGAGCCGGGGACCTTCAATAATCACCAGATTATCGATCGCAACCCCCATCAATTGATCGAAGGCGTAGCGATTTCGGCTTATGCCATCGAATGTCATACAGCCTATATCTATGCTCGCGGTGAGTTCGCTACCGCGGCTCGCACGCTTGAGCATGCCGTTAAACAAGCTTATGCTCGTGGCTTCTTGGGCAAGAATATTCTGGGCAGCGGCTTCGATCTCGACATCTACATCCACCGTGGCGCGGGCGCCTACATCTGTGGTGAAGAGACCGCCCTGCTCGAATCGCTCGAAGGTCGCATCGGCCAGCCGCGTCTCAAGCCGCCCTTCCCAGCGGTAGCAGGCTTGTATAGCAAACCGACCATTATTAATAACGTCGAAACCCTCACCAATGTGCCGCGCATTATCTCGAAGGGCGTGGATTGGTACCGCCAGTTCGGTACAGAGCGCAGCCCGGGCACCAAAGTCTTCTCGCTGTCGGGCCATGTCAATCGTCCCGGCAACTACGAAGCTCCCTTTGGGATCACATTGCGTGAACTGATCTATGGTGATGACTACGGCCAAGGTATGCGCGATGATCGCCCCGTCAAGATGATCATCCCCGGCGGCGCTTCGGCCCCGTGGCTGACGGGCGAACATCTCGATGTCAAGCTCGACTATGAATCGTTGGCAGCGGCGGGCACTATGCTTGGTTCAGGTGCAGTGATCGTGCTCAACGATACGGTCAAAGCGCCCCATCTAGCCTATAAGATGGATGAGTTCTTCAAGCACGAGAGCTGCGGTAAGTGTACACCCTGCCGCGAAGGCACGCACTGGCTGGTCAGTGTCTTGCATCGCTTGGCCGAAGAGGGTCTCGGACGGCCTGAGGATATCGCGACACTGCACGACATTTACGGTCAGATGGCAGGGAACTGCTTCTGTCTGTTGGGAGAAAGTGCGGTGACTCCGATCCGCAGTGCGCTGCGCATCTTCCCACACGAGTTCGACGAGATGATCAAAGAGGCAGAGACTCGTGTTCGCGCCCACAAGCATGCTAATGGCCAGCACGCCATTAAGCTTGAACCAGTAGGGCGCTGACGGCTTGAGGATGAGCGAAGGGCGTTTTCGTGATAGGCCGTGCTTCCTTGTCATTTTGAAATTGGCTCTGCGCCGAGAGACCGAGCCCTTTAGAAGAGAGCAATTGTTATGGCCGATGTAACGCTTGTTATAGATGGCAAGACGGTGACAGTTCCAGCAGGGACGAATATTGTCGATGCGGCCCGCGCTGCGAATATCGATATTCCCGTCTTCTGCTATCACCCGAAGATGAACCCGGTCGGTATGTGTCGTATGTGTCTGGTTGAAGTCTGGACACCTATGATCGACCGCGCTACCAACCAGCCGATCTTGAACGAGGATGGAACACCGAAAATGGGCTTGATGATGAACAAGCTCCAGCCCGGCTGTACCACTCCTGTTTCGCCTGGTATGGAAGTACGCACCAAAACCGATAAAGTGCAAGGCACGCAGCGCGGTATTCTCGAGTTCCTGCTTACCTCGCACCCGCTGGACTGCCCGGTGTGTGACAAAGGCGGTGAGTGTCCGCTCCAAAACCTGACGATGGGATGGGGCCCAACCACCAGCCGCTTCGATTACGAAGATAAAGTCCACAACGTGAAGCCCATTCAACTGGGCGATCTGATCTATCTGGACCGCGAGCGCTGTATTCTCTGTTCGCGCTGTGTGCGCTTCGAAGATGAGATCGCTGGCGACCCTGTGCTTGGTTTCGACAACCGCGGTCGCAAGTGGGAGATCATCTCACAGAGCGATCCGGTTTTTGATAGCAAATTCTCGGGTAACACCACCGACATCTGTCCGGTGGGCGCGCTCACCAGCGCTGACTTCCGCTTCAAGGCGCGCGTATGGGAGCTGCGTTCGATCCCGAGCATCGATCCGCACGGCTGTGAAGGCGCAAACATCACTGTCGACATGCGTCACAACGATGTCAAGCGCATCATGCCGCGCGAGAACGATTATGTCAATGAAATCTGGATTGCAGACAAGACTCGTTTCGCTCACCGCTTCGCGAGCAGCTCAGAGCGGCTTACCACGCCGCTGATCCGACGCGGCGATAAGCTCGAGCCCTGCTCGTGGGAAGAGGCGATCCGCACCGTCAGCGAGAAGTTTGTCGAGATCAAGAACGCTAAGGGTAGCGATGCCCTAGCCGGTTTGGCTGGCGACCACTTGGCGAACGAAGATCTCTACGTCTTCCAGAAGTTTATGCGCGAGGTCTTGGGCAGCAACAATATCGACCAGCGTGTCGGTAGCCCAGCAGATCTGCCGCTCAATACTTCTGGCTATCGCTTGGGTGTGGGCCAAGGCACCAACCTGATCACGCTCGGCAAAGAGAGCAGCGTGTTTGTGATCGGCGCTGACCCCGAGGAGGAAGCTCCAGTCTATCTGCTACGCCTGCGCGGTATCAAGCGCCGTGGCGGCAACCTGATTGTGGCTAACGGTCGCAGCACCAAGCTCGACGATGCCGCAACCACCCGCCTGCGCTATAGCTATGGCGACGAAGTGAGCTTGGTTCAGGCCCTTTCGGCTGTATTGGTACAAGAGAATCTGGCTCACGAAGCCGCCAATCAGCGCTTCAAGAATATCGCCAACCTGCGCCAGTCCTTGGGCAGCATCAATATCGCCCAAGCCGCCGAGAAGCTGGGCATCGCAGAGGAAACCCTGCGCGAGACCGCCCGCATGCTGGCTTCGTCTCAGAACCTGATCGTGATGTACGGTCACGAAGCCCAGCAAGTTGGCGCAGCGCTCGAAAGCGCGCTCGAGAACTTGGTGATTCTGACCGGTGCCTATGGACGGGCCAACAACGGTCTGTTGCCGCTCTTGCCCCACAACAATACGCGCGGCGCGATCGATATGGGTATCCGCCCCGATGCTGGCCCCGGCTACCGCACCTTGGCGAGCGCTGGCAGCAGCGCGAGCGAGATGTGGACTGCTGCTCAGCTTGGACGCATTCGCGGTATGTACATCGCGGGCCTTGATCCGGTCGGCAAGTTCCCCGCCAGCCGAGCTGGTATCGAAGCGCTCGAGTTTTTGGTGGTTCAAGAGCTATTCTTGACCGAAACCGCTAAGCTGGCCGATGTGGTTCTGCCCGCCGCAGCCTTCATTGAGCGCGAGGGCACCTTCACCAACGCTGAGCGCCGTGTACAGCGCTTCCGCCAAGCGCGCCTGCCCTTGGGCGAGAGCCGCGAAGACTGGCGCATCATCAAGGACATCGCGCTGGCAGTGCTCGAGCAGACCACCATCACCTTGCCTGCAGTGAGCAAGAGCGCCCAGCAACAGGGCCGTGGCAAGAACGCTCAGGTCAGCACCGCCGTCGCGGTCGCTGAATCTCCGAGCGCCGCTTGGAACTACATCACTGTCAGCGACATCGCTGCAGAGGTGGCGGAACGGGTTCCGGGTTATAGCGCTGCAAGCTACAGCAAGTTGTCGGCAACCGGCAGCAACGGCAACTGGGGTCGCCAAGTCAACGAGCCAGTCTACTACGACGGTACCTCCTACGAGAATACCGAAGGTGTGGGCGTTCAGTTGGCATCGCTGGTAGAAGATCCTAAGAGCACGATCGCTGTTGAGGTTCCCAAGGTCAGTCCGCAGAAGAGCGGCGATGGCTTGACTCTGGTCGGCGCGGTCGCTAACTACAACGGCGGCACGCTGATGCGCGACTCGCTCTTACTGAAGCGTCTGATGGCTCCGACCCTCTTTGTGAGCAACGAGGATGCCAAGCGCCTCAATCTCCAAAAGGGCGATCAGGTCGAGGTCGCTTCGGTAACAAGTTCGGTCGTGCTGAGTGTCAACATCGATCCCACGCTCAAGCCAGGCACTGTGGTTGCTTACAGCAACCTAGCCGCAGCACCTATGGGCAACCTCCTGACCGCGCCACGAACGTCGGTACGTGTGACTAAGGTGGAGGCGTAGTATGGACTTCTGGATGCGGCTGATCGCTCTGATCGTTCAGTGTGTGATTATCGCGCTGGCGGCAACGACAGCATTTGCTTATTTGACACTGTTTGAGCGACGTACCTTAGCTCGTCTGCAAAACCGTATCGGCCCGAATCGTGCGGGTCCGAACGGTGTTTTGCAGCCGTTGGCTGACGCTGTCAAGCTCTTTTTCAAGGAAGATATCATCCCGGCACTGGCTGATCGACCGGTCTATTTGATCGCACCTGCGATCTCGATCATTCCTGCTCTGATCATCTGGGCAGTTATTCCCTTGGGCTGTTGGAACGTTTTGGGCAGCTACAAAGCCTGTTTCGACCCTGCTCAACAGAACGACGCCAATAGCTTCTGGAATATCTTCATTGTCGCCAATAATATCAACATTGGCGTACTCTACCTGCTGGCTGTCACCTCGATCGGTGTCTACGGCATCACATTGGCAGGTTGGGCTAGCAACAGCAAATACTCGATGCTCGGCGGCATTCGCTCGGCGGCTCAGCTCGTCTCTTACGAGCTGTCGCTCGGCTTGGCGGTGCTGGGCGCGATTATGATGGCTGGCTCGCTCAACACCACCGAGATTGTGGATGTACAGCGTGGCTGGTGGTTTGTGATCCCACAATTCCTAGGCTTTGTGCTCTTTATGATCAGCTCGACCGCCGAAGTGGTGCGCGCACCCTTCGACTTGGTCGAAGCCGAGCAAGAGCTGGCCGGCGGTTACAATACCGAATACGGCTCGATGAAGTTCGCGCTCTTCTTTATGTCGGAGTATCTCAAGTTGATCGCCGTCAGCGCGATCGCCGTGATGCTCTACTTCGGCGGATGGAACTTCCCCGGGCTTGAAGCCTTGGGCGATACGCTCAGCCCGATGATCGGCGTGGCTGGTGCCTCAGCAGTAGTTGGCATTGTGTCGTTCTTGGTCTTCGTGCTGAAGGTACTCATCTTCCTGTTCATTTCGGTCTGGGTGCGAGCTTCTTGGCCGCGCCTACGCTACGATCATCTGATGAACTTGGGCTGGAAGTGGCTCTTGCCAATGGCGCTAATCAATGTAGTCGCAACAGCCGCCGTTGTTGTGTTGGTTCCCGACAACCGATACATTCAAGGAATCATTCTCTTCGTGATCGGCGTTGTTGTGATCGTTGGCGCTGCGGCGCTGGGTCAGCCACGCAACAAGCATCAAGTTGAGCCGATCTCGATGGCCCAGATTTCAACGAAGCAGTGAGGAGCGCGAGATGTTAGGTGAGTTGTTCAAAGGTCTACGCACGACCCTCAAATATATGTTCACCAAGCCGGTGACGGTGCAATATCCCGAAGTCAAGCGCCCGGTACGTGAACGCTTCCGAGGACGCCACGAGCTCAAGCGCTTTGGCAACGGGATGGAACGCTGTATCGGCTGTGCATTGTGTGCTGCGGCCTGTCCCGCTGATGCGATTTTGGTCATTCCAGCCGAAAATGACCCCGAAAAACCCAATTCGCCCGGCGAACGATATGCCGCAACCTACGAGATCAATATGTTGCGCTGCATCTTCTGCGGCTACTGCGAAGATGCTTGCCCAACCAATGCCATCGTTCTTGAGCACCAATATGAGTTGAGCTTCTACGATCGACAATCTTCGATCTATACCAAAGAGATGCTCTTGGTGCCCAAGGAGAAAGGCTACGGCGAGATTCCTCCGGTATTACAGCAGTTGAACCGCCGACCTAGCCCGCCCGCTCAGATCGACTTGTAAACGAAGGAAGAACAGAGAGCTTGCGAGCCGTTCTTATGAACGGTTCGCAGACTCAGTTCCTTATGAGGTAATATGGAACTCGCAATCTTCATCATTACGGCCCTTATTGCTCTGGTGGGCGCAGGCGCAATGATCATGAGTCGCAATGCGGTGCATAGCGCGCTCTTCTTGCTCTTGAACTTTGCGGCGATCGCTATTTTATACCTGCTCCTACGGGCACCCTTCTTATTCGCCGTCCAATTAATCGTGTATACTGGCGCCATTATGGTGCTATTCCTATTCGTGGTAATGTTATTGGGCGCTGAACGTGCTGAAGATGAACGAGACGCGATCGCTTGGCAGAAACCACTGGCAATAGGTTTAAGCGTCATTCTCTTCATCGAAGCCTTGATTGTCAGCTTCCGCAACGGCTTCGCCGCGCTACCGGAGCTGTCTGCCGAAGCTGAGCAGATCGGTGCGCCTGAAACAATCGGCCAGGTCCTTTTCTCGAAGTATCTGTTGCCTTTTGAAATAACATCCATCATCTTGCTGGTTGCGATCATTGGCGTGATTGTTTTGAACCAGCGCCGAAAAACAGTGTCTTAAGCCGTTTGTTGTATCTCTCACATCGTACTGATCATCGGGTTGAAGCCGACGCGCAAGGCAGAGGCTGGCCTATGATCCAGCCGCCCACAGAGTGTGGAGAAACGTGGAGTAGAGAGTTATGGTTCCGACCACCTATTATGTACTACTCAGCGCTGCGCTGTTTGTACTTGGGGTACTTGGCGTCCTTCTGCGGCGCAATGCGATCGTCCTCTTTATGTCGGTCGAGTTGATGCTGAACGCCGCGAACTTAGCACTCGTTGCCTTTGCACGTGAACGCGCAAGCACGGATGGTCAAGTGTTGGTGTTCTTCGTCATTACCGTTGCTGCTGCTGAAGTTGCTGTCGGCTTGGCTCTGCTTGTCGCCATCTTCCGTAGCAAACGTACCACCGACGTTGATGAGGTTCATGCGCTGAACGGGTGAGTCGTGCGTGAGTCTTGCTGCAAGACCTTGAACGTCTCGTAAGACAAGGCGCCGGTCAATCACGGTAGAGCAGCCATACTGTTCTACAATGTCGTGTCAGAATGGAATGCACCACGCATCACGTATCACCTGAGGTAGAGACAGATGCTTGAATCGGTAAGTTTTATAATTCCTTTGCTACCCCTGCTTCCATTTTTAGGTTTTGTTGCGAATCTACTCTTTATTCGCAACGAACGTTCAGCAGGGTTGATCGCGACAGCAACAGTTGGAGTATCTTTCATCCTATCGCTTGTTGCGTTTATTCTGTTTGCAATGGGCGGTGGCAGCCGGCCATACCTCGATCTCGTAACCTGGTATTGGATCAATACCGGAGCGCTGATCGTGCCGTTCGGTTTCTTGTATGACTCCCTCAGCAGTACAATGACCCTGCTGGTAACGGGCGTTGGCACTCTCATCCATATCTATTCGATAGGGTATATGCACGGCGACAAACGCCCGGTGCGCTACTTCGCGTATCTGAATCTGTTTGTCGCGATGATGCTTACCCTCGTGCTTGCAGACAACCTCTTGCTGCTCTTCCTCGGTTGGGAAGGCGTAGGTCTCTGCTCCTTCTTGCTGATCGGACACTGGTTCGAGCGCAAGAGCGCCAGGGCTGCTGCTGTAAAGGCATTCGTTGTCAACCGCATCGGTGATGCTGGTTTGTTACTCGCTATGATGGCGATCTTCGCCCTCACCGGCTCGCTGACCTTCTATAGCCAAACTCACCCCAGCGGTGAAGGGGTATTGCCGGGCTTCTTAGATAGCACCAGCAGCTTTAGCGCTATCTTCAACTTCCCAGGCCAACCTATGGTTCTGGCGACCGCCGTCACCTTCCTGATCTTGATCGGTGTGACCGGTAAGTCGGCACAGTTCCCGCTGTTGGTCTGGTTGCCAGACGCAATGGAAGGCCCCACGCCGGTTTCGGCCCTGATCCACGCGGCAACCATGGTTACCGCCGGTGTCTATCTGTTGCTGCGCGTCGAGCCGCTCTTGGAGATGTCTTCGGGCACCCGCGCTTGGATCCTCTGGATCGGTGCGCTGACCGCCATCATCGGAGCGACCGCTGCGCTGGCCCAGTGGGATATCAAGCGTGTATTGGCCTATTCGACCGTCTCGCAGCTCGGCTTTATGGTGGTTGCAGTCGGTCTGGGAGCCTACACAGCAGCGCTCTTCCACCTGCTTACCCACGGTGTCTTCAAAGCACTGCTCTTCTTGGGCAGCGGCTCGGTGATCCATGCTGCAGGCGATGAGCAAGATATGCGCCGTATGGGCGGTTTGCGCAAAGCGCTGCCGACCACCTTCTGGACCTATATGGTCGGTGCATTGGCGCTAGCGGGTATCTTCCCCTTGGCAGGCTTCTGGAGCAAGGACGAAATCATCGCCCACGCCTTCGAGCACAATATCATTGTCTTCGGGGTCTTGTTCGTCGCCTCGATCTTGACCGCTCTCTATATGGGTCGCCAGATCGCGCTGGTCTTCTTTGGCGAGCAGCGTGATCACAGCTATCACCCCCACGAGAGTCCCAAGCTAATGACCGTTCCGCTGATCATTCTGGCGGTCGGCACCATCATCGCAGGTGTGATCAATCTGCCGGGCAGCCACTTCCTCAACACTTGGCTCCAGCCGGTGATCGCAGAAGAAGCCGCGCCCTTCGGCACAAGCGAGATCGTCTTGGCGATCGTCACAACCTTGATCGGTGCAGCCGCCTTCTACCTGAGCTGGCGCTTCTACAACGAGCGTGCTGCTCGCCTGCGAGCCAATAGCAATGACCCGATCTATCGAGGTACAGGCGCGATTTGGGAAGGCTTCAACGAAGGGTGGTATCTCGATGGCTTCTACAAGGCAGCGATTGTACAACCCTTCCGCTCGGTTGCGAACTTCATCGCACAAGTCTTTGACCCGCGCGGAATCGATGGTCTGGTCGATGGCATTGTGCGAAGCTTGAACGGCGCATCGAACGGCATTGGGCGCATTCAAAATGGCTTCTTGCGAACCTATGCGCTTGTCTTCTTAATCGGTGTGGTGCTTATTGTTGGCTACTTTGTGGCGGTGAACCGATGAATACTTTAGGCTTTCCAATTTTGTCCATGCTGTTGGTCTTGCCTGTGCTCGGTGCCATCATCTTGCTGCTGGTGCCACGCGAGAACACCACCCTTCAGCGACAGATAACATTGGCGATCACACTCGCGAGCTTTGTGATCTCGTGGGTGCTCCCGATCACCTTCAACTACAATCCGGGTACGATCGATGCAAGCACACCGCCCGTGATGCAGTTCGTCGATCAATTCCCTTGGATTCCCGCTTGGGGCATGAGCTTTGCGCTGAGCCTTGATGGCATCAGCCTCTGGCTGGTGTTGCTCACCACCTTTATCAGCTTTGTGGTCGCCTTGGTCACAGACAGCATGGTCGAAAGCAACAAACGCTCCTTCTTGGCGCTGTTGCTCTTCTTCGAAGCTATGCTGATCGGCGTCTTCACGGCGCAAGACCTCTTCCTGTTCTACCTGTTCTGGGAATTGGCGCTCTTACCAGCGATCTTTATGGTAGGTGTTTGGGGGCGCGAAAATCGAGTTCGTGCAGCGGTACGCTTCTTCCTGTTCACCTTCGCTGGTTCGGTCTTTATGCTGCTCGGCATCGCTGGTCTTTACATTCTGCACCGCCAAGCGACAGGTGTAAGCACCTTCGACATCGCGCAGATCGTGACCGATATTCGCAGCGGTGCCTTCGAACTGGGCATCGTCAACGAGCGCATTCTGTTCGGCGCGTTCCTGGCAGCCTTCTTGGTGAAAGTGCCGATCTGGCCCTTCCACACTTGGTTGCCCGACACCTATAGCTATGCTCCCACCCCAGCGACGATTATGATCGCCGCTGTAATGAGCAAAATGGGTACTTATGGTCTGATCCGCTTCAATGTGATGCTCTTCCCCGATACCGCCGCTTGGGCGGCTCCGGCGATCGGCATTCTGGCCGTGATCGGTATCCTCTATGGTGCGATCGCTGCCTATGCCCAGAGCGACATGAAGCGTCTGGTAGCCTATTCTTCGATCAGCCACATGGGCTTTATCGCCTTGGGCATCTTCGCCCTCAACCCGGTCGCGCTGAGCGGAGCGGTGCTGCAAATGGTCAACCACGGCGTTACAACAGCCGCTCTCTTCTTAGTGGTTGCCGCCATGGTTGCTCGCAAGGGCAGCTACCAACTCGAGGCCTACAGCGGCTTGTGGAAGGCGATCCCGATCTTCAGTGCATTCAGTCTGGTGTTTGTACTGGCTTCAATCGGTTTGCCCGGCCTGAACGGCTTTATCGGTGAGTATACCCTGATGCAGGGCACAATGTCCTCTTCCTTCTTGGGCTGGGGCTTTGTGGGCTTCGCGGTCTTGGGTGTGATCTTCGCTGCGGCCTATATGCTGCGCTTCTTCCGTGGCGCCTTTATGGGCGAGGTCGAAGCCGAAGGCGCTCAGCTCGCCGAAATCTCGCGCAACGAGTTGCTGACGTTCGGCTTGTTGCTCATTCCGATTGTGGTGATCGGTCTCTTCCCGAACCTGCTCTTTGGTGCAATGCAGCACTCGGCTGCTGATATCACTGGTTCCTTCCTTCAGGCGGCTCAAGCTGCTTTAGGACAATAGTTATGATACAGCCACCTCAAATCGATTTCAGCGTCATCGGAGCACTGACTGTGCTCTGTGTCTGGGGCATCGCCCTCCTGCTGATCGACGCATTCTTCATTGCCGAAGGGCAAAAGCGCGTCACAGGCTATTTAGCACTCGCTGGCCTTGCTGTGGCAGCTCTGGTAGGCCTGCCGAGCTGGGGGCAGAGCAGCAATACCTTCAGCGGGATGGTTCAGCTCGATGGCTTCAGCCAAACCCTGATCTGGATCTTCCTGCTCGCTGCAGCGATCACGATCGTTATTTCGCTCGATTACCTGCCACGCCACGACATCGAAAAGGGCGAATACTATCCCTTGGTGTTGTTCGCGACGGCTGGTATGGTTCTATTGGCCCAAAGCACCAACCTGATCGTCATGTTCTTGGCGATCGAGCTGGTTTCGATCCCGCTCTACATCTTGGCAGGTTTCGCCTATCCGCGCGTCACCTCCGAAGAAGCTGCTATGAAGTACCTCCTGTTGGGAGCTTTCGCATCGGGCTTCTTCGTCTATGGTCTAGCGCTGATCTATGGTCAAACCGGCACAGTGCAGCTCTTCAGCGTCGATGGCAGCGATAGCATCGCCAGCTACCTCGATCGGGCTACGCTGGTGGCAGAAAACAACGTCTTCCTGTTCGCCGGCAGCGCTCTGATCTTGGTAACACTCGGCTTCAAGGTCGCTTTGGTGCCCTTCCACAACTGGACGCCCGACGTCTACGAAGGCTCGCCCACACCGATCGCAGCCTTTATGTCGGTCGGTACCAAAGGTGCCGCCTTCGCCGCGCTGCTGCGCTTCTTGGTGCAGGCCCTGCCCAACCTGCAAGCGATCTGGATGCCGATCTTGGCTATTCTGGCGGCGCTCACGATGATCGTCGGTAATATCGGCGCGCTCAAGCAACTGAACGTCAAGCGTATGCTGGCCTACAGTAGCGTCGGCCACGCCGGTTACATTACCCTAGCGGTCATTACGGGCACCACACTGGGCACAAACGCCTTCTTGTTCTACATTCTGGCCTACACCCTGACCAACCTAGGCGCATTCGCTGTCTTGATCGCCTTGGAGAAGCAGGGCGAATCGGCTTGGAGCTTGGAGGATCTCTCGGGTCTCTGGCAGCGCCAACCGCTGCTGGCGGTCGCAATGGCGATCTTTATGCTCTCGCTGGCGGGTGTGCCGCCCACAATGGGCTTTGTCGGCAAGTTCTACATCTTCAGCGCCGCTTGGGAAGGTGGTCTGGTCTGGCTGGCCGCCATCGGTGTGATCACCAGCGCGATCTCGGCCTTCTTCTATCTGCGCATCATCGCTCGTATGTTTATGTACGAGCCGACTCGCGCCGAAGAGGCCAGTCTCTCGCGCGCGCTCAAGGTTGGCCTGGCGGTTGCCGCCGTAGCCGTCTTGCTGCTCGGCCTGATCCCGACCCCGATCATCGAGTTGGTCAACAACTCGCTCTTGGTCGCGGCGCGCTAAGCCTAGCTTTCGCAAAAACGAAGGCACGATCTGTGACAAGATCGTGCCTTTTTCTTTGGGTCATTCTCCCGAGTTCAGAAAACGCAAGTTTTTAGAGCGGGCTTCGTATCAACATTCAGGCGGCGAGGTCCCTGCCCCAACAAAGGTCCCTAGCGCGTCCGCCTACGGCTATCAACATCCCGCCCGCCGCACAGGCTGGTAGTTGGCAGTGCGTCGCAGCCGCCCTACAGCAAAACAAGGCTAACGGATTTCGAAAGACGTCGCGCTGTCGCGCGAAATAGCACCCAATACACTTCTCATACCAAATTCGGTTGATTACTTTCTATTTGGCCTTCGGCAGAGTGGAACGTACCTCTTTTCGTTATGTGCTATTTCGCGCTGTCGCGCGAAATAGCACATAACGTCTTTCCCTCGTTTTGTTTTCCCCGCGTTAAGCAAATGCTCGTCTTTCAAACGAATTTGGTATCAGCTTTTCGTCTTCGCGCTTTTCCCCACGCTGCAAGCCTATAAACGGATATGGTATGCCAGGCAAGCGGCGTGCATGCGTGTATGTTGGGGGCGGCCTCGCTACACCAATAGCCCCTTCCTTTGAAGGGGAGGCTGTTTGTAGCCGTAGGCGGACGCGCTAAGTGCCTGCTTCGCGCTATAAGCCTTACCGCCAGCGTAATGCTCTCGTTCAAATCAGCGATGGGACTTGAAATGAGTCGAGAGGCCTTAGCAAGATCTTTTTAGGTTTAGCGATACAGCTAGGTATTGACGCTCACCTCTTGGAGAGCTGGCAAAATGAGCTGAACGGTGGTGCCTTCGCCCTCCACACTCGAGATCTCGATCCGGCCATTTTGAAGCGTAATAAATTCTTTCACTAAAAAGAGGCCAATGCCTAAACCATTTTTTGTTAGGCGCTCGCCGTTAGAAGCGCGATAGAAGCGCTCACCGATATGGGGCAGATCTTTCTCTGAGATGCCGATGCCGTGGTCTTCCACTTTCACCACTACATTACCGTCCTGCTCCCTTAGCTCTACAAAAACATCTGATTGAGCAGGGCTATACTTGATAGCATTCTGAATGATGTTATAGACCGCTTGTTCAAAATGGGCCTCGCTGCCATTCACTATATAGGCGTGATCAGGGGCCTGAAAGTGGATTTTTGCATCGTGAGAGAGTAGTTGAAGCTCTTCAACGATCGCCGCGACCGTCGCCCCAACATCGAAAGGTTGCAGTTCGAGCTGAAGTGTCCCTGATTCAAGGCGTGTACTGGTCAAAACCATACTCGCTAAACGCTCTAAGCGCTTGGACTGAAGCGAGATAATATGCACAGCCTTTTTCAGTTGTTCGGGCAGATCAAGCTGAGGTAAAGCATAGCGAAAGAGTTCCGCATAGCCTAAAATAGCGGTAATGGGGGTACGAAATTCGTGAGCTACCGCACTTAAAAAGGTATCCCGCAAGCGAGCAAGCTCCTCTGCGCGCTCACGAGCCGCTTGCTCATAGGCGAGTTGCAGTTCGTGTTCTTTTAAGGCTTGTTCTGCTTGGCGGCGTTCGGTTAGATCGTGGGTTATTTTGCTAAAACCGCGCAAAAGGCCATCTTCATCGACCAAAGCAGTGAGGATCACGCTGGCCCAAAAGCGCGTGCCATCTTTGCGAACCCGCCAGCCCTCATCGCGAAACACACCCTCGGTTTTGGCGGTATGCAAGGCACGAGTGGGCTTCTGGTTCTTGCAATCTTCCTGGGTATAAAAGATCGAGAAGTGTTGGCCTATAATCTCATTGGCCGTATAGCCCTTAATCAAACGCGCACCCCGATTCCAGGTTATCACCTTGCCTTCAGGGTCGAGCATAAAAATAGCGTAATCGCCTACATTCGTCACCAATAAGCGAAACTGCTCATCGTTTTGGTGCATCCGCTGTAAGGAAGAAATGGTATCTTCTAAGGTTCCCTCAAAGTTATCAATCGAGTGACGGAGCTCTTTCAGGCGCTCCTCAATTAGCGTTATATCTCCCAAGGAACCCTCAACACCGTCGATTGATTGTCGAAGCGCTTGCAACTGCTGTTGCATTTGATTTAGATCAGCGCTCTGATGAACATTCGTCATAGGATACTACCTTATTTTTATAAAAAAAGAGCTGCCAACAACAGAAGGCCACAAGCTCGTATCCCATTCCTTTGTTGTCGTGGAGCCAGCGATACCAATCCGCCGCAGCAGATTAGGCTTATCGACAAGGTTAGTGATAAGGCTGAGAGTTCGCGCAAAAATCACAACATTCACGATCAGAACTGTATTGCTCCTACTAAATGTGCCAATACGTCCAATGGGGCAAATATTATAGGAGAAAACGCCCATCTTGTCTATAATATTTTTACTAGTAATCTTTATAAACAAACAAGACCAGATTTGATAGCAAATCTAATTACTTTATTGCTTTTTGGCTTTTGGCAGAGTGGATCATGACAATATTTGTTGTATAAGATTTCGCACAGTTGCGCAAGATGAGACACAATGCTTTTTCCACATGTTTCGTCTGCCCGCCTTACAAGAATGTTTGTTTGTAAGCCGATTCGGTATGAGTTGTCAAGTAAGGAAATTCGCTTCGACAGTAACAAAAAACTAAGTTAGTTCTATAATAGACCCATTCGGGCCTAGTTTGCACGAGGAATATTTGTTATGATCAACTTTGGAATCGTTGGAACAGGTTGGCGCTCGGAATTTTATTTGCGCATCGCTCGCGCTTGCCCTGATCGTTTTCGCGTCATTGGTATGGTAACCCGTGATCCGAGCCGCCCCAATGCGCTAGCCGAACGATATGGCGTTCCGCTCTTCGCTACGGTCGATGAGCTTGTAGGCTACGAACGCCCGCTCTTTATGGTGACAAGCGTGCCGTGGGATGTCAACCCCGGCTTGCTGGCCGAACTGGCCGAAAAGGGTATTCCGGCCCTCTCAGAAACGCCGCCAGCCCGATCGCTCGAAGAATTAAATAAGGTCTGGAAGCTGGTCGAACAGGGTGCCCATATCGAGGTCGCCGAACAGTATTGGGCCCAACCTCACCATGCGGCGCGCATCGCTTTCGCCCATAGCGGCAAGCTCGGCACGATCAGCCAAGCTTTTGTCTCGGCCGCCCACGGCTACCATGGCATCAGCCTGATCCGGCGCTTCTTGGGGGTCACCTTCGAAAACGTCACCATTCAGGCCCGCTCGTTCCATTCTCCAGTGATGACAAGCCCTGGGCGCGGTGGAATATTGCCTACAGAAGAAATTGTATCAGCCCAGCAAATTATGGCAAGCTTCGATTTCGGCGATCGTTTGGGGATCTTCGACTTTACAGGCGAACAATACTTCTCGTACATTCGCAACCAACGCCTGATGGTGCGCGGTGAACGAGGCGAGATTATCGATCACCACGCGGTTTATCTCCAAGATCGCACGACCCCTATTCAGGTTTCGTTTGTACGCCACCATGCCGGGCCAAACGGCAACCTTGAAGGCAACTATCTCAAAGGCATTCAGGCGGGCGAAAGCTGGGTCTATCGCAATCCGCTGGCTCCGGGCGAGCTTTCAGACGATGAGATCGCTGTTGGCACCTGCCTGTTGCGTATGGCCGAATCGGTGCAGGGTGGGCCAGCTTGTTACAGTCTCGCCGAGGCCTGCCAAGACCGCTACCTCGATATTTTGCTTAGCCAAGCGCTGCAAACCGGGCAAGCGGTGCAAAGCGAAACACAAGCTTGGGCCAGCCACTCGTAAGCAAGGCTTACGATAGGAACGACGAATCAAGCAGAGCTCAGCAAGGAGGATAAATGTGACACGCCGTGCAGATTTTAGCAATCAGGAATGGGCGATCCTTGGAAACGCACCCTTAGCGGCGGCCGCCGCTGTAGCCCTAGCGGATCCGGGCCATGGCGCACGCGAAAGCGAAGCCCTTATCACAGCTTGGCATGACGGAGGCGCTCTCTATCAAAACGTTATCTTTATTCAAGAATTGGTCGAGGACTTCAATCCAGAGCGTCCACGTTTTAGCACACCACCGCCCAAAATCGAAGCCGTTACCATTCTTGAAGAGGCGACTCAGCTATGTCAGATGGCGATCGCCTTGCTCTCGGCGCGCGCCAGCGAGGAAGAGTGCAACGCATATAGCAACTTTGTGATCCATATTGCGACCCAAGTTGCTGAGGCGGCTGGCAGCGGTTTCCTCAACTTCGGAGGTCCAGCGGTCAGTTTAAGCGAACAAAGCACCCTACGTGCGATCAGAATCGCGCTCGACCCCAATTTGATCTAGGCTGCCAAGCGACATAAGCTCATCGCTTCCGCTACGAAATGAATCCAAGGTGCTAACTCGCAAACCAGCGCAGAGCTCTGCTCAGGTCTCGTTCGCACCAAACCCGCGCTTAAGCAGGTGCCGCTGAAGGGAAAGAGCTGTCTGCTAACAGGCAGTCTTTCCCTTCTTTTGTGGCAAAAATGCAAGCCTTTAAACAGATTTGGCGTTATTTACACGAAATCCTGTTGCTCACATTCTATTGGGCCTTCGGCAGAGCGGAACTTGGCTATTGTTGTTGTGACAAATTCCTCACAACTCTTTTCCTCGTTTTTGTTTATTCCTCATTGCGAAAGCGCAAGTCCCAAGTCCTCAAGCGGATTTAGTATGACACAAAATCCGTTTGTGTGTTTGGGGGCGGCTTCACAGCAGCAGCTAGCCGTCGGCTTGGCGGACAAGACGTTTGTAGCCGTAGGCGGACGCGGTTAGCGCTTTCTTGCGCGTAGTGGCCTTTGCCGCCAGAGCGCCAAAACATGCTGACTAGATCGTCTCTTTTTGACGGGTGCGAGTACGAGCCTCGGAACGGCGTTTCTGCTCGTAACGATCAAGCACGCTGCTGCGGCTATTGGCAGGTTCGTAAAAGCGATCGCGGGTTTTCGGGCGCTCAACCGGGCTGCGACGCTCTTCGCGAGCTGCAAAATCGCTGCGGGTCGCACGCTCTGGGCGCTCGCCTGCGAAGCGGCGCTTGGGGCGACCCGGCTGTAGGTCACGTTCGGTTCGCTCAAAGGGCTGCTCGCTGCGCTCAAAAGAGCTGGGCTGGCTGAACGAACGCTGACGCTGCTCGAAGCGCCCTGCTGAGCTTTGGCGGCTGCGGGCACGCTCGTCGAGGTTCGAACGCTCGCGGCTACGGGCCGGATAGGCAGCTTGGCTCGTCGGGCGCTCGCTAGCCGGCTGACGCTCGCGGCTTGCAGAATGGCTCGTAGAGCGGCTAGAACGCGCTGAGCGGCTCACAACACTGCTCGACCTAGTATCGCTACGTTGTGGCGCAGGAGCCTCCTCAAAACCTTCTAGGCGGCGTCGTTCTAAGGCATGCCCGATCACACGCTCGATCGTGCGCACCATGGCCGAATCTTCGGGCGTCACCAAGGTATAGGCGTCGCCTGTGCGGGCCGCCCGCCCGGTACGACCGATACGATGGATGTAGGCGTCGGGCGTGTCGGGAATATCGTAGTTGATCACATGCGAAATGGTGGCAACGTCGATACCACGGGCCGCGATATCGGTGGCGACCAGCACTTGGAAGGTGCCATCGCGGAAGCCATCGAGCGCGATCTGGCGCTGGTTTTGCGAGCGATTACTGTGCAAACGAGCCACCTTGTAGCTGGCGCGCTCAAGCTGCATAGCCACACGGTTGGCGCGGTGTTTGGTGCGGGTAAAGACCAGCACCGACTCGGTGGGAGTGCGGCGCAAGAGTTCTAACAAAAGCGCGGTTTTGTTGTGCTCGCTGACCGGATAGATGCCGTGCGAAACGGTTGTGGCAGGCATCGAGAGATTGACCTGGACCGTCTCGGCGTTGTTCGTTGCGGCCAGGGCCAAGTCTTTGATCTCGGGCGCCATGGTGGCCGAAAAGAGCAGAGTCTGGCGCTGCTTGGGCAGATAATCCAGAATGCGCTGAATGCTCGGCAGAAAGCCCATATCGAGCATGCGGTCAGCTTCGTCGAGCACTAGGCTCTCGACCTTATTGAGCTGCACATAACCGCGCGTAATGTGGTCGAGCAGACGGCCCGGACAAGCCACAATAATATCGTAACCAGCTCGCAGAGCGCGCTCTTGCGGGATCATGCTTACCCCACCATAGACAGTCGCGCTGCGCAGACCTGTTCCTTGACTCAAAGCCTGCACCGTCGTATGGATCTGTTCAGCCAGCTCGCGAGTCGGAGTGATGATCAGAGCGCGAATGCCGCCCTTTTTGCCCGCCATTAAACGCTGAAGAATCGGCAGCACAAAAGCGGCGGTTTTGCCTGTTCCAGTCTGGGCCAGACCGATCACATCGCGGCCAGTTAAAACGACCGGAATAGCAGCAGTTTGAATCGGAGTAGCTGTTGTATAACCTTGGCGTTTAACCTGCGCCAGTAGTGTATCACTCAATCCTAATGTATCGAAACTCAAGATAAAAATCCTTTGCAGTAACAAAAAGGGCCTGCTCATGGCAGGCCCACTCGTAACAGTTATGCAACGACGGCGCAAGAGCCAGAGCAAGAACGACAGATGAAAAACGTAACTGATGCTCGATCAGTACGCTGCCGCTGTTTCTATACTCTGGCGCTACGGCTGCGCCGCTTCTCTGTTACAGAGAAAAGGATGTCTCAAACGACTGTGAGCCAATCGGTCGCAGCCGCTTAAGGTTCATCCTTGGTGTGAGGTCGTATCCAACAAAGGATTGTGACCTCTGGGGCCGAACTCAGCGGAGTCGGCCCCGTGTTTATTGTGTAATCGACGGCTTCTTTGAGCCATCAGAAACCCGCTGAAGCCTTCAGCCTAAGCATCACAGCTTTCAGCGGGTCTCGAATTACTTTTTAATAGTTGTTGGAATTAGTAGCGGTTGCGAGGGCCACGGCTGTCGCGGCGTCCACCAAAACCACCACTGCGCTCCTTGTCCTCGGCCTCGTTAACGCGCAGCGCACGGCCTTCGATCTCGCGACCGTTGACGCTATTGATGGCGCCAGCTACGTCGTCGGTGTTCAGCTCAACAAAGCCGAAACCGCGCGAACGGCCGGTGTCACGATCGGTGATCACGCGGGCGCTCTGAACGTCGCCATAAGCGGAGAAAATATCCTCTAGCGAGCCATCGTTAACGCTCCAAGGAAGGTTGCCAACAAACAATTTTACGTAAGACATTGAGAAAACTCCTCGGTCTCTTTCGGACCGTACTACCGACACCATTCAAATTGGGTCGGAATATATACCAGACCAACTTCCTGCACGCTAGGTATACCCATCCATACGGTGGTATAACTCGCCCAAGCGTACGCAACGTATCATTCGGAGCGAAAGAAGATGCGGCTAGCAGCCAGAGAAGAGGTCGTAGACCGAGGATCACGGATGCAAGACTCGCACAACATACGTTGTCAACAGATTGAGTATAGCACAGTGGATTACACTTGTACAGTACTCTTTTTGTAAAAAACAGGTCTTTTTCTGTTTTTCACCAGCATTTGCATTGCTTTTTAGTGTTTTTACACCAGTTTAAAGGCAATATAAATGCTATCTGAAACAGCTTGAGAAAGCCGTCAGATTTCAACAGATCATTCAAAAAGGAATGATCGAGCTTAGAAACTAAGCCAAGAGCAATATAGAATGTTTTTCTACTTTTACTGAAGCAATCCCAAGAAAAACCAATAAAGAGGGGTTGCGCCATCTTCTGAACGTTAGAATATACTCTAACGCGTCGCCCTGCCTAACCGAACCAAACCAACCACTATAACTACAGGCCCTGGACTAAGATGGATTCACTAACGTGGGGAATCGACAAAATCACAAAGAACCAAACTGTATACGATCAGATGAGGATAAATGAAGGTTTTTGGGGGGAAGACATCGGGTAAACCGCTCATCTTAACCACAACACGTTCTGTTTACCCATACTCCACACATCACTCACTCTTCTGGCAAAACACCTAGAGTGAAAATGGTCGGGGCGGAGGGATTCGAACCCCCGACCCCAGCGTCCCAAACGCTGTGCTCTACCAGACTGAGCCACGCCCCGACAGCCTTGTGAAGAATACCACCTTCTGACGTATTTGTCAAGGGTCGTCGCGACACTTTTAGACAAACCAGAAGGGAGAGTATGGTGAGCCGCGTAGGACTTGAACCTACAACCCGCTGATTAAGAGTCAGCTGCTCTGCCAATTGAGCTAGCGGCCCATACAGCCATGTGTTGTCAAAATAGAGAAAGTGGTGAGCCGCGTAGGACTTGAACCTACAACCCGCTGATTAAGAGTCAGCTGCTCTGCCAATTGAGCTAGCGGCCCGCGAACACCAGAAATTATATACAATTTTCGATTTTATGCAAGTCTGCCTTTCTGATCGGGAATTTCGGTCTTTCGGATCTCCTGAAATGTGCAGCCAAACCTCGGCCCAGTTCGCTCTCTCCCTCTAGAAAGCGCTTGGTGGCCTAACTTTCGCAGTATGCTCCATACCTCAGAAACGGACTATCGCGGATGACGAAAAAGCAATGAAGCACACTCTGTAAGCCATTTTTTATTTCACATTCTTTGTGTATAATCATCTCTACCCAAACCATAAACTAAATATGGTGTAAAGCATTCTAGCCTTGGAGGAAATTCACTATGCACAAGTTCTTTCTAACGGCCGTCTTTCTTGCCCTCCTATTATCATCGTTGCAGGTCTCATCAGCCCAAGAGCCCTACCAACAATTTCTTCCAATCGTCCGTAAAGAAGGCACCAGTGAAGCGACCACGCCTACTGTCGAGCCGACTACACCAACCAGCGAGCCGACCACGCCTACTGTTGAGCCGACGACACCAACCAGCGAGCCGACTACACCTACTGTTGAGCCAACCACGCCTACTGTTGAGCCGACGACACCAACCAGCGAGCCGACGACACCAACCAGCAAGCCGACTACACCTACTGTTGAGCCAACCACGCCTACTGTTGAGCCAACGACACCAACCAGCGAGCCGACTACACCAACCAGCGAGCCGACTACACCTACTGTTGAGCCAACCACGCCTACCCCAAGTCCAGCAATTCAGTACATCCCCAATGGTGGCTTTGAAGAAGGCGCTGCCGGTTGGACAATCAATGGCGCTAGCATCATCAATTCACCAACTGATGCTCATTCTGGATCATACTATGTTCGTTTCGGCAACCTAGGCACTACGCGACAAAGCATATCGATAATAGTCACAGTGCCGAGCGAAGCGCCCTATTTAACTTTCTGGTCAAAAGCCGAATCAGTTCTATCGGATTGTTTTGTAGATGCTGGCTATATTTGGGTCGATGATGACCTATCTGACTCGAATCCCGGTGAGATCATTTATCCAAAGTTTGATTTCTGCTCATCAGGACAACACGACTATCGCCTTGAAGTGGTTGACTTCTCGAAGTATGCTGGCAAAACAGTTCAAATCGAATTCGCTTTGTCAACTTCAGCAACATTTCAGAGTTCTTGGAGCGTAGACGATATCGATTTCCGCGATGCTAGCATTTTGGAATAAGTAACTGCCGAAGAAATAAGAAAACCTCAGAGCACCTAAACAGTGCTCTGAGGTTTTAGTTTGGTGAGCCGCGTAGGACTTGAACCTACAACCCGCTGATTAAGAGTCAGCTGCTCTGCCAATTGAGCTAGCGGCCCATACCAGTTATTTCGACTGGTTCACTCAACGAAATATATTATACACGTAGAGCTAGGGCCTGTCAAATCAGCAGTCAGCTATTACAGCTCGATATTGAGCGCTGCCAGCTTGGGTTGCAAAATATGCGTAGCGCGCATAAGTTGAGCGCGTTCGCGCAGATAGTCGATATCGAGCTTTTGGCGACGAACAATACCTTCAGCATCGGCCTGATCGTGTTTGTTCTCTTCGGGGCCACGACCCAATAGAAGTTTGTGCAGCAATACATCCTCAGGGGCAAGCACCATTACTTGAGCGCCCAAAAGCGACATACGTCGCATATGGTTGTGCATGGTTTCGTCAAGGTAATAAGGATAGCTTATCCCTGCGCGACGCACACTCAGGTCGTCAAATACTTTGATACCACGCCACAAAATGCGGTTGCCATCAAACTGCACGGCCTTCTGAGCGCCCTGTAAAAGTTGCACAACTTCGTTGAGTTTGCCAGTCATCACAATCACGTCGACATCTTGAATCGGTCGACGATTCCCATACAAATGGGCAGCAGCTCCGGCACAAATACCCCAGACGAGTTGATGAGAATCGAGAAGTCGTTGTACAAAACCGAGGTTACCAGCGATCAATGACATACTTACTACCCTGTTGTTTCGAAGTATTGTAGGATGTACCCTAGACTATGATAACAGAGCTTGTAAGGGCATACAAGAGGGTATAGGTAGGAGTTCAGTCATTTTTGGTAGTAATTTAATACTACATATATACGTACTATAGAAAACGCCAAAAACAGCGATTATTAACTACAAATAGTAGTTGAAAATATTTCAAAACTACTAAACTGCAGTTCGTGCGAGTAAGCCCGAAAATAACGTATATGCCTGATCCACGCCTATGATACTTGTTTTTTCGACCATATCGGCCAAGCCCACACTTTTACGACAACTAGTATACTATAAGCCTCTTACCAAAAATGTTCCAAGAAGACATGAAAAATGCGTATCGAATAATGCTTGATTCGATACGCACCTTTATCATCTCATCCGACATCGGTTTGGCAAGTTCAGCGCTCTGGCGGCGAGTTCTCTCGCTCTCATGCCTTCCTTAGCGCGTCCGCCTTCGGCTACCAACAGCTCGCCCGCCAATCCGGCGTCTAGCGGTTGCTGCTACGAAACCGCCCCCAAAATAGCGTCATACACACGCATGTGATAGAGAGTCGCTCTAGCGCAAACGATTACCATTCTTTTACTTTTCGCGCTCCGGCTTAGAGCTGAGCGCTGCCACCTGTTCGGCGTTCAGGCCAAACATAAAGACAATGATCGCGCCAACAAACAGACCCACCGCCGAATTTGGAATATGAAAACGCGAAGGGTCGGTGATAAAGAAGCTGATCAAAAAGGAAAGCAGTCCTAAAAAGGCCATACCGAGCGATACAGGCAGATAGACCCGCAAAGGCGCAAACAGCGAGATCATGCGTAAGGTGATGATGCCAAATTTAAAGCCATTGCGCCAGACCTTTTGGCGACTACGCCCCGTCTCGCGACGGCGGCTCACCACTGGCACAAAGGCCACGCTGTAGCCAGCCTTTACCAAAGCCAAGGTGATCGTGATCGGATAGCCATAACGGTTGGGCACCAAATGCAGGTATTCGAGCATCACCGAACGGCGCACAGCGCGGTAGCCGCTGGTCACATCGTAGACCGGGGTTTCGACCAAGTAGCTGCCCAGCGCCACCAAGGCTTTGTTACCGAGACGACGGGCCGCAGTATCGCCGATCGTATCATTGGTGCGCGCGCCGACCGCCATATCATAGCCTTCAGCGATTTTGCCAAGCAGATCAGGAATATAGGCCGGGTCCATCTGACCATCGGCATCCATCACCAAAACCACCTCGCCGCGCGCCGAACGAAAGCCAGTTTTAACGCCCGAACCAACTCCTTTGCTCTCGGGATGGCGCACAACCCGCGCGCCCGCTGCACGCGCCTGCTCGCCGGTGGCATCGGTCGAACCGTCATCAACCACAATCAGCTCAGCTTGGGGCAGCACCTCTGCGATACCGCGCAACACACGAGCGATACTCTCTTCCTCGTCGCGCGCGGGAATGACCACACTCACACTAAAACCATAGGGGGTTGGCGCAAGTGCTTCTTTTGTTTCTACGAATTCTGAAGCTACAAGCTCCTTCATTCTCTTCTCTCTCTCTATCCTGTGGGTTTATTCAACCCAAACCGTGCTGATCATCAAACTGAGCGGGCGTGTATCACTGCTCTCTTCATAGACATGGCCCGGAATAAAGGTCGGCGCTTCGAGCTTAATATCAAAGGTATCTTGGCCCACCAACTTGGCCGGAATAGGCACCTCGTAATTGCGCCAAATGCCGACATCGACCCCAAGCTGCATACGAGTATCGGCCATGCTGATCGTAAGCGGCGTCTGGCTAGCGCCGTAGCCCCCGGCCATGCGCAGTGTAAGCACACTGCCTTCCTGAAGCGGCTCCGTCAAATAGAAGCGAATGATACCATCGCCCTGCAACCAGCGATAGTGGAACATACTGCCATCGGGCAGGCCCAAAATTTCGCCGGGAGAAAAGCCATACACATAGCCGAAATCGAGGCCCGTGCCCAAAGTCAAGCGATTAGTTCTGGGCGGTCGCAGCCAATCGAGCGTCAGCTTTTGAATATCTTCACCAGCGCGAAACTCGGTATCGGTAAAGTAGTATTTGGCCCGCTCATCGCGTCCCTGCACACGAGCGATCTCGCCGCGCACCACGTTGGCGCGATGGGTATCGCCTTTGCCGAGCGCCTCGAGCGCTTCATCGTAGCGGCCCTGCGCCACCAACGAAAGCGCCAAGTCGGTGCGTGCATCGATAAAACCGGGCTGAGCTTCGACCGCACGCGCAAAGGCAGCCTCTGCCGCTTGATAGTCGCCTGAGTTGTAGGCTTTGTAGCCCTCGGCGATATTGTGCTCGCGGGTCAAACCGCGCGCCAAAATGGTGGGGTAATCGCGATAGCTGAAAAAGAGCAGCACAAAAGCGATCACCAAGCCGATCGCCAGCAGACCGTTCCAGCGGCGCAACTTCAACAGATCGATCACCGAGCGCCAGTCAGCGATCAGCCACGAACCATACAGACCGATCACCAACCAGACCGGCAGCAGATAGCGCGGCTCGATATGGATCAAAATAACGATCAGTGTGGTATAGACGATCCAGCCGATCGCCAACAATCGGAACCAGCCATCACCAGTGGTGCTGAGGCGGCGGCTCGGCTCGAGCGCTTCATTTTCTTGCTTGCTGCGCGCCCACATAAACGAAGCGGGCACAGCCATCGTAATCAGGCCTGCGACCGTATAAACCAACCAAATCACGTCGCCTAGGGCGCCCATCGGCCAGATCTCGCGTAGCGGTCGGGTATAGAAGCTCGCTTTCACAAAGAAGTCTTCGATGAACTGGGCCTTCCACATATGCTGGAAGTGCGGCCACAGATTGCGCAGCAGAATGGTCGGATCGTTAGAAATAATCTCGGCGATCTGCTTATTGACGAACTCTTGGCGCTCTTCTTGGGGCAAACTTGCCAGAATCACCTTACCCTCGCCTTCGCCTCCGCTCGAAGTCAAAGCCAACCAGAGATTGACTGGGCCGAGCGTGTCGGTCGGAATAAACTGGCCGTAGGTGACCCAGTTACGAATCGTCCAAGGCGTCAGCACCAGCACCAGCGCGACTGCAAAAGTAGCCAGCCAACGAGCTGCCTTGGGCACCCAACCGCCTTGGAAGAGCGTGCGCAGAAACGGTCCGATCTTCGAGCTTGCGTTCTGCAAGGCGGAGGGCGTCGTGCGGCTGGAGAAACATTCAAGCACGATCCAGCCCATTGCGATAAACGAGCAATAGAGGGCGGGCGAGCGTGCCAAAGCTGCGAGTCCGATCGCTGCACCCGAGCTCAGCAAAGAGATGGTAGCCGCACGTGGCGATAGCTCGCGCTCATCGCGCCAGCGCACCAACAGATAGAGGTGCAGCAGACTAAAGAAGAGGAAGAGCGGCTCGCTCAGAATCAGCGCGGGCAGCTCGACCATGGGGAACCAGATCGCCAGCATGGCGGCAAAAGCATAGCCAGCTCGTTGATTAAAGAGGCGACGCGCCAAACCATAGCCGATTGGAATCGAGAGCATGCTCAAGCAGAGGTGAAACACTCGAATCAGAGGAATACCCCAGCTCGTTTCACCAAGGTTGATACACACCCAAAGGATGGCTGAAAAGACCATGACATGCAACGGTGGCCTAATCAGCCATGCGTTGTCGACATACTCGCCCGTAGCAGCAAAACGCAGCGCCCGCTGATAGTAGTCGCCGTCGTCGGCCGCCGAAAAGCGCGGATCGATCACATTGGCCGCTATAAACCAACAACGCATAGCAAGACCAATCAGCATCAAGGTTACAAGAATGATATCGCGTCTTTGTAGTTTCATCATATACTCAAATATCAGAAAACCTGCTTCCGCTCTAGCTCGTAGCAAATCTGCTTTATGCGTTCAGAGATCCGGCGGTAAGGTCATTACCCCAACCAAGGCTTCTAGCGCGTCCGCCTTCGGCTACCAACAGCTCGCCCGCCAATCCGACGGCTAGCTGTTGCTGCCGCGAAGCCGCTCCCAAACACACAAACAGGTTTCGTATCAAGCGGCAATAGGGCGAGCTGTATCACAACATTATCGCTCAACCTACCGCCGTTCAGCAGAAGCCTGTCTTCCTCCTCCGATCTTAGGGTACACGATAGAGTCGATAGTGGGCAACCCGCCCAAGCAAAGCGCTTTCGGGCAGAGGAGCGCCACCGCGCGCATCCGACCAAAGGAGGTAACTCTGCGTCTCAAGCTCGTTTAAAACAGTTGTTGAATCGGCATCTGCAGAACACAGTGTACCACGATGCGCGATAACCGAATACTTGCCGATCGGGATCTCGGCCGGAACACAGATCGAGAGCGCGGCCTGCTGGGGAACGTGCTGCTCGACCAGACGAACAGCAGCGACCTCATCGGGCAACTGCCCATCGAGCACATAGCTGGTGCCGATCCCGATGCCCGACCATGCTTGTCCCACCAGCAGCAGCACACAGACCAAAGCAATCAATCCAGCATAGGGTAGACCACGAAGGGCGATCCAGATTCGCCACAGCAGCCATGCCGCGCCGAAGGCATAGAGCGGTACAAGAGGCAGAAAGAAACGCGGCAGCACAAAGGCCGTCGAGACCGCCAACAGATAGAGCAGGATCAATAGCAACAGCACAAGATAGCCAAGATCGAGCGCGCCTTTGTTACGCGGCGGCACAAGGCTGCGCAGGGCCTTGCTAAGCCACAACAGCAGAGCCGCTATCGCCAGCCAATTGAGCGGCCAGATCAACAGGCGAAGCTGAATGGCCCGCCCGAATTCGCTGGTATCTTCGCCGCCTGTGCCCACAAAAGCCCGTATGTTGGCGCTCCAGTTATTGAAAAAACGCTGCGGATCGCGCAGAACGATCTCGCTCAGCCCGATATCGTTGGAGACTTCGTCCCAACGCTGCCAGTCGCAGTCGGCATAGACACAGAGCCAGACATTTTTGGCCTGCTGATTGTAGAGCGGCTGGCTGGTCTGCAGCGTATTGACGGCGATCTGAGGCGCGATCGCCACAAACGCTGTGACCAAAAAGAGCAACCACGGTCGCTGCCAGAGCGCAGATTTCACCAAAGGCTTGGACTTGTCGCCGCCCCAACGTTCCCAACAGAAAATAAACAGCAAGCCCCAAGGCAGCAAAACCAAACCCAAGTGGCGCATCAAGAAGGTGGCGCCCGCAAAGAAACCCGCCGCACAAAAAAAGAACGGGCGTTGAGAGGTGTTGGCGCTCAGCAAGCAGGTAATCGTAAGCAGGAAGCAGAGCGCAAAGGATGCGTCGCTGCCCACATAGAGCGCGTATTCAACAAAGAGCGGACTGGTGCTTAGTCCGACCAGTGCGAGCAGTGCAACCAAGCGGCCCGTGAACGGCGGCGTTCGGTACATCAGCAGACAGGCCAGCCAATAGACGGCCGCGCTCATCGCGACCCCGCAGAGCCAAGCGATCAGGCGGCCAGCTAGAAAGGCGTTATCGGCGAAGAGAGGCCGCACCAACCACAACAGCAAGGGATAGCCGAAGTTGTAGAAGCCGTCGGCCTGAAAAACGCGCTCGAGCGTGTCGCGGGTCGCAAAGACACGAAAATCGTTCTCGACACCCGGGCGCGCCAAGGTCAGGTGGTTTTGGGCCGCTCGCCAGACCAAGCCTGCCCAGAGCGCGACCCAGCCCGCCGCCGCCAGATCGATTAGCCAGATCCGCGCTTTCAGCCAACTTTGCACAGCTTCGATCTGGCTTACGCGCCAGAGCAACACAAGGGCCGCCAGCAAGCAGAGGCCGGGCAACAACAGGCTAAAGGGCAGCGGATAGAGCGGCGGCTGATTGCGATAGGCGAACTGCCAGAGCAGCAGCACCACAGCCCAGATGGCTGCGAACAGGGTTCGCCGTTGTTGCGGCCGCCAAAAGCCCAACAAGAGCCAGAGCAAAACACCAAAAACCGCGCCATACACAAGCTGGGCGGGATAAGGCAAAACGCCCAAGCCAGGCACGCGATAGCTGACGCGGTCGAGCAAAACGCCTACCCGCCGTCTATCTTCGCTCAGCTGGCTCAGGTCGCTGCGTAGCTCAAGAAAAAAGTCGTTACGCTTGAAGATCCCAGCTTGGGCGAAACGATCGCGGCCTATCGCAACCTGATACTCGCTCCATTCTGGCCCAACGCTCCACTCGGCGATCTGCTGGCTGCCATTGAGCCAGAGGGTCACCCTTTTGGCGGGCGCTTCGGGCGGCCAAGAACGGATTCGCAAGCTGAATTCGGCCGGGATGCCTGCTTGGGGGAAGATCAAGCTAGAGGAAGCGCCGCTCCAGCGGGCGCTGCCATCGGAGCCTGCGAGATAGGCGCGCTGGCCTTCAGCGGCGAACTCGGCATCGGCGAAGGCTTGCACATAGGCGGCATCGTAGCCTCCGATATCGACCACATGACGGGCAGGCAGTTGGTAAACCACAATGATGCTTATGATGCTGACCAGCAGCGCGCCTGCACAGCCTAGGGCCTGTTTCCAATCCGTTGCTCGACTAGCCACCGACACCCCACCACGCCCAATGCGTTTGAAAGGCTCAATTACGCATATGGATCGCACTACACTCCACATCTGGCGAGGATTATACCATGGAGCAGCGCGCTGCTTGCACAGCGAAGGCCGCGCCCGAGCGCAGCAGCCGTCTGTAAGCGGAACTGCTGTTGATAGCCGAAGGCGGACGCGCTAGAAGCCGAATGGGAGCGAGAAGCCTCTCCGCCAAACTAATGAGCGAGCTGAAATGCAGAAAAAGCTTCGCTATGGCCGCGATCTATGGCTCAGCTAAGGCTAGGGCACAAGCGATTGAAAGGTCGCCAAGGAGTAGGAGCCTTCGACGCGGATGCGGGGCAGCATAAAATCGCCTGATTGGGGCAGGTCAGACATGGTGGTGGTGGCGTTGGTGAAACCAGCCTCTTTGACCAAGTTGACGATATTGCCGCTGAAGCGCCCCGCAGGATAACAGAAGCTGCGGATCGGCTCGCCGAGCTGGGCCTCGATGATCGCTTTGGAGCCAGCGATCTCGTCGCGGGCCTGCTCGATACTCAAGATCGTCAGGTCGGGGTGGTTCTGGGTGTGGGCACCGATCTCCATACCGGCCGCGCGCATAATGCGGATCTGATCCCAATTCAGATACATCGGGCTGCCGACAAAGTTGGTGATGATGTAGAAGGTTGCGACCATGCCGCGCTGTTGCAGAGCGGGAAAAGCCTGCGTGAAGGCGTCTTCGTAACCATCGTCGAAGGTCAACGCGATCGGCTTGGCCGGGCAGGGCTGCTCGGGGCTGCCGCCGTAACGACAACGCATCAAGGTATCCATCGTCACCGTGGTATAGCCCTGTTGGGCGATCCAGTCGAGCTGGGCGGCGAGGTTCTCGGGCGTAACCGAGAGGTTGTAACCCAGGGGGTCGAGGTTCGGATCGACGTAGCGCACGTAGTGGTACATCAGGGTCGGGATGTAGAGCGCTTGGCCTGTGGCAGCCTGCGGCCCCGCAGGAGCGGGCTGGTACTGAACGGGCGGCGCAGGCGAGGGCGATGGCATCAGGGTGGGCGGCGCAGCCGAAGTAGCCTGCAGCTCCATCACGGCGGTGATAGCGGGCGCAGGCGGCGAAGTGATGATTAGCAGCGGCGGCGAGAGGGTCGCCGTGGGCGGAAGCGGCGTGCGAGTCGGGTGCGCATAGGTCGGCGACGGCTCGGGCGTGGGCGTCTCGCTCGACGTCGGGCTGGGCGGGATCGGGCTAGAGGTCGGCGAGGCTGCCCAAGCGATCTGGCGCGCGTTAGGATCGACCAGAGGCGTCAAGCTCAAAACCGCTGCTGCATGGCTCTCGGGATCGAGCGCGATCTGGGCGGTCGGCAGAGAGGTAGTATCAGCTCCACGACTAGCAAAAGCTCGAAAGCGCTGCGGCACAGGGATGGGCGAAGTCAAAAAAAGCAAGGACAGGGCTGCCAGAGCGATCCAAAGGTAGGGTCGCGGACGGGCCGATTTGCGTTTTGGGACGGGGCGGTATGAAGGTCGCATACAAACCTACGCACTCCTCTTTCTCGACAGACACTCAACTATACCATTTTCCACAAGGATGAAGCAAATCTGAAACTAGCTGCGTCTAAGAAGAAAAGGATGAAGCAAATTTGATACTACCTGCGTCTAAGAAGAAAAGCGTTCTAAGCCGATCATCTCATACTTGAGATGTATATTTGTACAAATTGTCATTTCTTCGAATATTCGCTGGAACTTTTTAATCTTTGCGACGTATAGCTATTTTAGCCAAATTTTTCATGCATCACGGAGGATTAAGCACACAGTCAACAAATTCTTCACTATCTTCACCAAACTCTTTTTCTGAGTCTAAAACCCCTTCTTTAGACTGAGGCGCAAAGTACATTCGTACCGCATATTACTTCAACAGAGCCCAAACACCACCAATAACCGCTCGATATACTCTACTTAGGAAAACTACACGTGTCTTGAACAACTTTGTAGGCCATTAACCCATTTTAGTCACCTAAACTCTTTTTAGAGTAATTTCCTCTTGTCAGCCATGTTTTACATGGTCTTAGCTTCGTATTGCCTGTTTCCGGAGTTAATCGCACTGTTAATGATTGTTACGAAGGATAGGTATGCTCTCGTTACACACAAAATTCAGACGTTTCTTTATCTTTTTGAGCTGTTGTCTTGCATTGGGCGCAAGCAACCTCGCTTTCTTGCAAAACCAAGCGCAAGCTGCAGCAAGTCATACGCTTGATGCGCAGCCCGCACCCCAAACAGAGATCGAACTCGCTGCCGCAGGAGATGAGCGTTGGTCGAACATCTTCTCGATGGCAGGCGTTGAGGGCGATATTCGCAATATAGCCCAAGATGGGCTTGGAAATATCTACGTCAGCGGCCAGTTCTCAACCGCTGGCAACACCCGCGCCAACAATATCGCTAAGTGGGACGGCAAGATGTGGCATGCGCTGGGCGAGGGCCTGGGCAGCCAGCCCGAGCAGATCGCAGCCGACGAAAAGGGCGTCTATGCGGTGGGCACCTACCTGCGCAAGGCGGGCGATATCGACGTAGCCGGTTTGGCGCGCTGGGACAACGCCAGCAAAAGCTGGAAGATCTTGGGCAACGGCACCGGCGTGATCATCCAAGGTGAGTACGGCAGCCAAGAAGGTCATCTCTACAGCGTAGCCGCCGCCAATGGCAAGATCTACGTCGGCGGTAAGTTCACCCATATCGATGGCGTGGCTGCCAACAGCATCGCCGTTTGGGATGGCAGCAAGTGGAGCGCCTTGGGTGGCGGCATTATGAACTACGACCAGTTCGAGAACAAACTCGTGCCCGAGGGCGAAGTGCACGCCATTCAAGTCCTAGACAACAAGGTCTACGTAGCAGGCCAGTTCCAACGCGCTGGCGGCCTGCAGGCTTACTCCTTGGCCGTGTGGGATGGCAACTCCTGGTCGTCGTTGGGCGATATCGAATCGGGCGATAGCTTCTGGCCCCAAGGCTACGTTGGCGCGCTCCTGGTGCGCAAAAATGGTGCTAACACCTAGGTCTACGTGGGCGGCAAATTCAAGAAGGCCGGCGGCTTAGCGGTCAACCACATCGCGATGTGGGAGAACGGCTGGAAGGCGCTCGGCTCGGGCATGCCCAACGCGAACGATGCCTACTGGGGCCCGGTGCGCAGCTTAACTCACGACGGCACCTACCTCTATGTGGGCGGCGAATTCACCAGCGCGGGCGGTGTAGCGAGCAAAGCTCTGGCGCGCTGGAACGGCAGCCAATGGAGCACCACCACCAACAAAGCCTTCGCCGAAGAGTACGACAGCGTCTATAGCTTGCTAGCGACCAACGCTGGCGTCTATGTCGGCGGTAGCTTCCGACTAGCTGGCGGCATGCGGGTCGATAACATCGCGCTCTTGAAGGGCAGCGAGTGGATTCCGCTCGGCTTCGGCACAGCTCAAAACCAATACAGCCGCTTACCGGGCGAGATCAACAGCATCTCGGTCGACGCAGCTAACAACGTCTATATCGCGGGCGTGTTCGAAGTCGCGGGCGGTCTGATCACCAAAAACATCGCTATGTGGAACGGCACCAAGTGGAGCGCGCTCGACGGCGGCGTCAACGGCCGCATTCAAGCCACCCTCGCGGTCGGCAACGATCTCTACGTAGCGGGCGACTTCACCCAAGCGGGCAGCGTCAGCGCGCTCAACATCGCCAAGTGGAACAGCGCCACCAAGACCTGGTCGTCGTTGGGCAACGGCATCAACGGCACCGTCTACGCACTGGCCTACAGCGATGGCATCCTCTACGCGGGCGGCGACTTCACCGCAGCTGGCGGTGTCACCGCCTACGACCTAGCTTGGTGGGACGGCAGCAAGTGGAACGCCTTCGGCAACAAGCTGCGCATCTACGAGATCGGCGACGAAGGCCGCGAAGTGAGCACGCTGGTCTATGCCCTAGACGTTCAAGGCACGACCGTTATCGCTGGCGGCCACTTCCAGACCATTCACAACATCGGCACCAACCCGCAAGACATTAACAACTACCATCTGGTCAACAACGTGGTCGGCTGGGATCGCGCCACCGACAACTGGTTCACGCTTGGTCCACAGACCGCCCAACAAGAGCCGGGCGTCACCACCGATGGCTATAGCGGCTTCGGCACAGACGTGAAGGCCGTAACGATCATCGGCGGCGATGTCTATGTGGGCGGCGACTTCAACCTTGCTGGCACCGCGGCGGTCGAAGGCATCGCGCGCTGGAGCTCCAACAACAACACCTGGTCAGGTCTGAATGTGGGTGTGGGCGGTACTAACGAGCCAAGCGTCTACGCGCTGGCGGCCAAGGGCAATACGCTCTTCGTGGGCGGCAAATTCACCTCGGCTGGCGATAGCAACGCGCGCTTCATCGCCAAGTACGACACGCTCAACAAGAAGTGGTCGACCCTCGGCAGCGGCATTGCATACGGCAGCGATCAATATACCAAAGTGACCGCGATGGATGTAAGCACCGATACCATCTATGCGGGCGGCTCCTTCGATAAAGCGGGCGGCTACGGCTCGTCGGGCTTCGCGGCCTGGGGTGGCGCTACCGCCACGGCCAAGATCACCCCCGCCAACGGCGGTCAGGTAGCCGATGCCGATGGCACCAAGGTCAACTTCCCGGCTGGCGCGGTTGCCAAAGATACCCGCATCGACTACACGCCTCAGTTCGCCAGCAACAAGCCGCAACCGAATGGCTACAGGCTGATCCGCAGCTTCCGCCTCGAAGGCGTCGACGCCAACGGCGCCAAGGTGACGAAGTTCGACAAGAGCTACACCTTGACCGTTCCTTACAGCGATGCGCAATTGCGCGCGGCCGGCGTGACCGACCCAACCAAGCTGAACGTCGCCTACTGGGACGGCCAGAAGTGGGTCAACATTCTGCCCTGCAACGGCTGTAAGGTCGATACGGCGGCCAAGACCGTCACAGTGGTGCTCGATCACTTCACCGAGTTCGCCCTGATCGGCCAAGCGAGCAGCTACACGGTCCATCTACCGATCGTCAAGAAGTAAGTCTCTGTTCTAACACACAAGAACGGGTTAGGTCGCAAAACCTAACCCGTTCTTTCGCTTCGCACACTTGGCTTTTAGCTTCAGGCGGCGAGGTCCTTTCCTCCCATTCGGCTTCTAGCGCGTCCGCCTTCGGCTATCAGAGTCTGGCTGCTAACATTCGGCTGCTATCGCTCGCTGCATGGCATTGAAGCTTCGGCGAAAAGGCAGCGCTTGCCCAACGCAATTCGCAGCGCAAGCAACGAAGGTAGCGAACCCAGCGATTCGCAGCGCAAGCTGCGCAGGCAGCAGCAAGCAGTCTCTGGAGTTGGAACACCCATTTTGTAGCCGGAGGCGGACGCGCTGAGGATCGCATGGGAGCGAGAAGCCTCTCCGCCAGATACAAAAGCTAATCGAACAGGGCGCGCCATCGCTCGAAAAAGTCGGGGAAGGTCTTCGCAACGCACTCGGCCCCGCTGATCTCGACATTGGGGATCTTGAGGCCGGTCAGCGCGAAACCCATCGCCATGCGGTGGTCGTGATAGGTCGAGATGGTCGCGCCCTGCTTCCAGCCCGGATAGATCGTCATGCCGTCTTCGCGCTCTTCGACCTGCACACCGAGCTTGCGCAATTCGGTCACAACCGCCGAGATGCGGTCGGTCTCGTGATGGCGGATCAAAGCCACGTTGTTGATGACGGTCGGGCGGTCGGCGAAGGGCGCCAGTGCCGCCAAGGTGATCGTCATATCGGGGATGTGGCTCATATCGATCTCGATGCCGCGCAACTGCTCGGGGCCTTGCACCTCGACCCACTCCGAAGCGCGCGTGACCTTGCAGCCCATCTGCTCGAGCACGTCGAGGAAGCGGATATCGCCCTGCATGGCACCAGCGCCTAAGCCGTCGAGGCGCACCCGACCGCCGCTCAAGGCCGCCGCCGCCAAGAAGTAGGAGGCGTTCGAGGCGTCCGGCTCGATGTTGTAGTCGCGCGCTCGGTAGCGCTGGCCGGCCGGAACACGGAACCAATCGTAGCCGTCGCGCTCGAGCTCGACCCCGAACTGCTGCATCATCGCGACCGTGATATCGACGTAGGGGCCAGCCGCCAGGGGCGTGGTGAGGCGCAACTCGACGTCGTTTTGAGCGTAGGGCGCGACCATCAGCAGGGCTGAGAGGAACTGGCTCGAGACGTTGCCAGCAATGCCAGCCGAACCGCCTCGCAGGCCGTGGGCCTTGACCAAGACCGGCAGGCCACCGTGCTCGCCCTGGCTCTGACAATCGGCGCCTAACTCGCCCAAGGTCTGCAGCAGATCGGCCATGGGGCGCTGGCGCATGCGCGCGGTGCCGTCGAGAGTGTAGCGCCCGTGGCCGATACAGACGTAGGCCAAGAGGAAGCGGGCCGCCGTGCCAGCCAGCTCCACCCAGAGGTCGGCTTGGGGATTGGGCGCCGCGCCGCCCACGCCTTGAACCCGCACTTCGGCCTTGTCTTTGTCGTCTTCGACGGCAATGCCCAAGCGGCGCAGGCCGTCGATAAACCAATGGCTATCGTCGCTAAACAGAGCGCCTCGCAGGGTCGAAGGGCCATCGGCGAGGGCCGCCAGAAGAAGGGCACGATTGGTTACACTTTTGGAGCCGGGCACCCGAACCACGGCGTCAAGCGGGCGGCTCAGTGGCCTAATGATTTCAGAGGTCATAGCTTCCTTCAGTCACGATTCGTGGCCGCATCAAGCGCGAGCCAAACTCTTCAATAACAAATTCGGTCGATCAGCTTACGGCTTTTTGGCCTTCGGCAGAGTGGAACTTCTCTCTTTTTGATGTGTGAAATTTCACACATCTCTTTCCTCTCGTTTTCAGGCATTGCGAGAGGAATAAGCCTTTAAACGGATCGCGTATCAATGATCAATGGTAGTGAAGCGAGCGTTGCTGGGCTTAATCATGCCAGCCAGACCTAAGCATGTCAAGTTGGCAGATTGGCCTTCGGCAGAGTGGAACTTCTCTCTTTTTGTTGTGAGGGATCTTCATTGTCTTTCATTGCACAAGTGACGCTAAGCTTTTAAAGTTGGGGCGCTTTGTGCCCTTTGACAAGCACGACAGGCGCGAGTATCTTTGTAGCTCGATTGCAGCCTGCTACAGAGAGGAAGAATATGCGTTTACGTGCTATGCTGGTCTTGTTGGGAGGCATTCTGGTCGTTTCAAGCTCCTCGTTACTGATTCGCGGCGCTCAAGCCGAAGGCATGTCGTCGTTGGTGATCTCAGCGGGACGCTTGGTGATCGCATCGCTGATTTTGACGCCGATCACCTTGGCACGTGCAAGCGGAGAGATCAGCAGGCTAACGAAACGTGAGATCGGCCTCGGCCTGCTATCCGGCCTCTTCTTGGCGCTCCACTTCTATACCTGGATCAGCTCGCTGGCCTATACTTCGGTCGCCAGCAGTGTGGCGCTGGTTTCGACCAACCCGCTCTGGGTCGGCTTGGCGAGTCTCTTGATCTTCCGCGAACGCTTGAGCAAAGCCGCCATCGCAGGCATCGTTCTCACCATCGTCGGCTCGGTCTTGATCGGCCTCAGCGATAGCAGCGGCGATAGCAGCGGCTCAAACCCGGTGCTCGGCGATATCTTGGCGCTGATCGGCGCGATCACGGTCAGCGGCTATCTGCTGATCGGGCGCAGCCTGCGCAAAACGCTCTCGATCCTGAGCTACATCTGGCTGGTCTATAGCAGCGCCGCCCTCGTGCTGCTGATCGCCGTCGTAGTGAGCGGTCAACAGGTGCTCGGCTTCTCGCCCATCGTCTATATTTTGCTGCTCTGTATCGCGCTTGGGCCGCAGCTTCTGGGCCATACCTCCTTCAACTGGGCCATCAAATATCTCTCGGCGACCTTTATTGCAGTCGCGACGCTGGGCGAACCGATCGCTTCAGCCATCTTGGCGGTGATCTTTCTGGGCGAGCACTTCGTTCCACTACAGTTGATCGGCTTCATTGTGCTTTTGAGCGGAATCATCATCGCAGCGCTGAACGAACAACAGCAAAGCACTAAGCAAACGCCTCAACAAGCCTAAGCGGCTCGTACAACATGCCTATCACTAAGGCATTTGCAGAGAATATGCCCCCTTATGGAGGCAAGCTATGCTATAATGCAGCCGCTTTAAATCATTGTGATGAATGGATTTAGTAATAATCGATGATACGTAGTAGATACAGAGATCGCGCTCAGGTTCGCACTTGGATGGGTGCGTTCGTGTTGTGCGGCAGCCTACTGCTTACAAGCTGTAGCGGTCAGGCTCAAGAGAGCACTTCACAACCCTCCACTGCTACTCCCGTTGCCGCTTTCGAGTCGCCACTGCCTACAGATATCCTTTTTATTTCTTCGCGTAATAATGTGCAGACCTTCTATCGTTTAAAGAGCGACGATAGAGACGACAAACGTCTGGTCGACACTACAACGCGCGACTACCAACCAAGTTTATCGCCCGATGGCAGTAAAGTTGCTTTTATCTCAGAGCGAGAGGGCACACCAGAGCTCTACATTATGTCGCTTGAGAGCGGTGAGACGACTCGTTTAACCTGGAATATCGCACGGGAGAGTACTCCGGCCTGGTCGCCTGATGGTTTGCGCATCAGTTTTGTCTCTGAGCAAGATGGCAACGCCGAGATCTACGTGATCGACGCCGACGGTCAAAACCCAACCCGCCTGACCTGGAACGACGTTCCCGATCGTCTACCCGTTTGGTCGCCCGACAGCCGCCAGATCGCCTATCTCTCTGGGCCAGATGGCGCTGCGACCCTGATGATTATGCGCGCCGACGGTAACGATCAGCGCGCGCTGACCGACCAAGGTGGCAACGAGAGCGCACCGGCTTGGTCGCCCGATGGCAGCCAGATCGCCTTTGTGCGCGAGAACGGCACCCAAGCCGATATCTACCTTGTGCCCGCCAGCGGAGGCACTCCGACCCGCCTCACCGATGGCATCGGGCGCAACACCGCGCCAGCTTGGTCGCCCGACGGCTCTGCCATCGCCTTTGTCTCTGATCGCGAAGCAGGCGTTCCGGGGATCTATCGCATCGATCTGAACGGTGGAAGTCCGGTGCGGCTGAGTGAAGATGGTGTGCTCGACGAAGCGCCGGTTTGGGCGCCCGATGGCTCTGCCATCGCTTTTATATCGTCGCGCAACAATAACTGGGAACTCTACGTTATGTCGCAAGATGGCGCTCGCCAATCGCGCCTGACATCCAATGCGTACGACGACTGGTCGCCGCGTTGGTTGGTGAAAGGTGCCCCGCGTTGATAGGTACGACTTCTTCAAAACAGACAACAGTTTCTGGGCTGCGCTCCGACCTCTGGTCGCGACTGCCGATCGGCCCCTTGAGCATAACGCTCTTATGCCATATCGTGCTTTTGGCCCCGCTAACGGTAACGATTCAGGGCATCTTCGGCCTGATCGTTCTGGCCGTGGTGCCCGGCTGGCTCTTGGTCGATATCCTCTTCCCCAAAGAGCACCAGCTGACCGAACGCATTCCGCTCGCTTACGCCATGGGCCTCAGCTTTATGTCGATGTTGACCCTTGGCCTGCACGTGCTGCCGGGGCCGCTCACGCCGTTTTTGCTATTGGGCGTGACCGATCTCTTCATCCTCGGCCTCACAGTGCTGCATATGCGCCAACCCGCCATCGAGCGCCCCAAAGTCGCGCTCGATCAGCGCTTCTGGCTGCGCTGGCTGCCCGTGATCGCGCTGGTGATTCTGGCCTCGTGTTTGCGCCTAATCGAGCTGGGCTATAGCGAATTCCAAGGCGACGAAGCGCGCGCCACCCTGCTGGCCGCCGATGTAGCCGCGGGCGTCGACAACATCTTGTTGGTGCACCAGAAAGCACCCGGCGAGGTTCTGTTGCCCGCCGCATCCTACTCGCTTTTGGGCAGCCTGAACGAATTCAACTCGCGCCTGCCCTTCGCGATCGCGAGCATCACCGCGCTGCTTATGGCCTACGGCCTAGCGCGCCGCATGATGGAAGAGCTGCCCAACGGCAAAGAGTACGCCCACACCGTCGGCATCATCGTAATGGCGATGCTGACCGTCAGCGGCTATCTGGTCGCCTTCGGACGCCTGCTCCAATACCAGAGCGTGGTTCTGCTCTGCCATCTTAGCGCCGCTTGGCTCTGCTGGCGCTTCTACGAGAGCGGGCCGGTTCGCAGTGCAAAAGGCGTCGATACCATTCAGCCCAATCTGATCGTGGCTGCCATCATCTCGGGTGTCGGCTTGATCGCGCACTACGAAGGCATCTTGATCGTGCCCGTGCTGATTCTGCTCTTCGGCTTGGGCGTCTATCGCCACAAGGTCGCGTTCAAAGATGCGGCCCGTATGCTCGCTGCGACCGTCTTTATGCTGGTTGTTGTGCCAGCCTGTTTCTACGTGCCCTTCGTAACCAGCCCAAGCTTCGCCGTCACCAGCGAATATGTTTTGCGGCGCGTCAGCAAGCAGGGCGGTGTGGGCATTCTCTACAACAATGTGCCCTTCTACATTAATCTGACCGCCTTCTACGAGACCAGCTACCAAGTCGTTACGCGCACCGTCTTGACGATCTGCGCCTTCTGCGTCTGGCTCTACGCCTATCTGCGCCCGCGCTGGCTGGCCATCACGCTGGCAGCGGTCTTGGTTATCGGTGCGATCGTCTCGTACTGGTTCCCTTGGTCACTGATCTTCTTTAGCATCAGCATCAACCTCGTGGTCTGTCTGATCGCGCCCGCCCTACTGGCCCTGTTGATCGGGCCCAAAGTGCCCACGCCGATGCGCACCACCGTGCTCTGGTTCGGCTGTACCTTTATGGTCGCCGCCTACCTAGTGCGCAAGCCCGGCACCCACTTCTACACCAGCGAGCCTGCTTTCGCCTTTGCCGTAGCGCTCTTGATCGGCCAGCTTTTGGTGGCACGCTGGCAGCGCTGGCGGATTCCCGCGCGAGCTGCGCTGGTCGGCTTCGGAGCGGCCTTGATGCTGGTCTCTTCCTACTATGTTTCGATTGTCTACGTGCGCAATATCCCTGAATACAAGCGCGTCTTCCCCGAAGCGCTCCCGAGCTGGCATATCACACCGTACGGCAGCGAGCTGCCCGACGGCGGTTACTTCGGCTTCCCCTACCGCGCTGGCTGGAAGACGATCGGCTACCTTTACGAACAGGGCTTGCTGAGCGGAACCTACGACTCGAACGAAGAGGATCTGATCACCGGTTGGTATACCCGTGGCGCACCACGCTGTACTTGGATGCCAGAATACTATTTTGTGGCCTCACAGGTGCAAGATGTACGCTGGATTCCCTTCGATACCATCGAGAGCAGTTATTCGCCGATCAGCACCATCTCGGTTGGCGACCGCGATAAGATCACGATCTATCAGCGCGACCACGGGCGCATCGATAAGTTTGTGCTGCCGCCCGATATGCAGCCCGCAGAGGGCGCTACCTCGCTGATGAGCATTCCCGAGCGTCTCGATGGGCGCGGCTTTGAAGAGAGCTACGACCGCTTGACCACGCCCGACATGCCGACAGGGCCATCGCTCAGCCCGGGCTTGAGCATGGCAGTGCCGGGGCACGCCATCGACGCGCCTTTTATGCGCAACACACGCCTGCATGGCTACGATGTCTACAGCGGCACAGGCAGCCAAACGCGCTATCTCTCGCTCTACTGGAGCAGCAGCGAACTGCTACCGCCCACTTGGGCCGTTCAAGTCGAGCTGTTCGCCGAAGATGGCAGCCCACTGCCCACACCGCCCACACCTTGTGGCGATGCCGCTCCTATGACTTGGTCGAGCGCGGTGCGCCGCTTTGTCGAGGTCATCTACCAGATCGACGATCCGCGCGCTGCCCTGGCTGTGGTCAGCTTGATCGACAGCGAAACAGGCACGCCCGTCGCCCTCAGCAATGGCACTGGCAGCCGCGTCTACATCAACTTTAAATAGAGCGCTGGGCCGAATGCTGATATTCGGCCCACAAGCTACAAGGCTTGACAGCGCTTGTGGTCGAGCCTACTCTTAGCTACAAGATTACTGAAATAGAGATTTTGCAAGAGGCAAACAATGGAAAAACCGCGAAATGTAAGCGGCATGCGTGACCATCTACCGGAAGCGATGTTGTTGCGTCAGCACATTATGAATACATTGACCCGTGTGTTCGAGCGCCATGGCTTCGAGCCGCTCTCAACCTCGGTGGTCGAGTATGATGAAGTGCTGAGCGGCAAGATCGGCGACGAAGAGAAGCTGATCTATCGCCTCGACGATAACGGCGGCAAGCATCGTTTAGCGCTCCGTTACGACCAAACCGTGCCGCTTGCGCGCGTGGTCGCCCAATACCAAAACCAGATCCAGTTCCCATGGCGTCGTTACGCTATCGGCCAGTCCTTCCGTGGCGAGCGCCCGCAGAAAGGCCGCTACCGCGAGCTGTGGCAGGCCGATGTCGATATCGTCGGCAGCTCGTCGCCGATCGCCGATGCCGAGGTAATCGCGCTGCTGACCGATGCCCTCACCGAGCTGGGCTTCCGAGGCTTTACAACGCTGCTCAACCATCGTCAGATTCTCAGCGGCATCGCACGGGTCAGCGGCCTCGACGACCAAGCGGCGGCTGGCGTCTACCGCAGCATCGACAAGCTCGACAAGATCGGCCCCGAACGCGTGCGCGAAGAGCTTGAGCGCAATGGCGTAAGCGCGGCCCAAGCCGAGCAGATTATGAGCCTTGTGCTGCTGGAAGGCGAGCCGGAGGAGGTGCTGAAGGCCCTCAGCGACGGCTTGGCAGGCGATGAGCGCGCTATGGAAGCCATCGCCAACCTGCGCGAAGTCCTGAGCTACATCGCCAGCATGGGCGTGCCCGCCGAGAGCTACACCGTCGCACCGCGCTTGGCACGCGGTCTCTCGTACTACACCGGCACCGTCTTCGAAGTGCTCGACGCCGACCGCTCGATCGGCTCACTCTTGGGTGGCGGCCGCTACGACGAGCTGATCGGCCAATTCGCCGGACGCTCCATTCCGACCGTCGGCTTCGCTTTCGGTATCGAGCGTCTGCACGACCTAATGACCGAGCGCAATATGGGGCCGCGTCGCAGCACCACCGCTCAGGTCTTTGTCACGATCTTCCCCGAACACAGCGCCGATGCACTAGCGCTGGCCAACGAGCTGCGCAAGCAGGGCTTGAACGTGGTCACGGCGCTCGACAGCAAGCAGAAGCTGGGCAAGCAGTTCCAAGAGGCCGACCGCAAGCAGATCCCCTACGCGGTCGTTCTGGGCAGCGACGAGATCGCCAAGGGCGAAGTGCAGGTCAAGAACCTGCGCGACGGCAGCCAGCGCTCTCTGCCGCGCGACCAAGTGGCCGCAATTCTCAAGGCCGAACTCGAAGCCTAAACAAGGCTTTCACAAACAGGCCTGTACCAGTTCGCTGGTATAGGCCTTTTTATGGGTCTAGCAAGTGTGATAGCTTGCTGCGGCAACATTCGCCGCATCTTTTAGCGTAAAGGTCTCTCCCTCCCATTCGTTCCCTAGCGCGTCCGCCTACGGCTATCAAATCGCCTTCCCAAGCCAAGAGGCGAGCATCTTCCCACTGCTTTACAGCGTTTTCAGCGATTCGCGCTGTTTTCGCTGCTTTCGCTGCTCTTGCAGAAACCTTCCTGGTGCAAGCACCAAGAAGGTTGGGGCACTGCATTTCGCTGTCAAAGCCCTCCAAAAGCTTCTCGCTGCGAAGCTGCGGGAAGGTTAGTGGTCAAGCCGCCAGTCTGGAACAGCGTAAATGAGCAGGAAGTGTATGCAGCCCTATCCCGCGAAGCAGGAGAGGGGTTGGGGGTGAGGGCCGTGCTCCCTTCGCCCGCAGTGCGGGAGAAGGGTCGGGGATGAGGGCAGCTAGCCGCTCTGGTAGCCGTAGGCGGACGCGCTAGGGACTGAATGGATGGTTGAAAAGTATCCGCCTAAATGGCTTGCAGATTCAAGCTAAGTTGACTAAGAGACGCTTCATTCATTATGTCAATCTAACCGTAGAAGTCGGTGAAACCTTCGAGGTCGAGCCGTTCGAGCATGCGCCAGACCTTTTCGGCACTATCGGGGAAGCGGGCTTGGCTGAGCTGTTCTTCGCTCACTTGAGAGGCGCGACTCGGCGCGGGCACTCCCAGCAAGATGCCTAACAGCTCGCTTAAGCTGCGGCGCAGGCGGGGCGTATCTTCGCCCTTGAGCTTGGGCAGAATCTTCTGTTTGATCTGGAGATCGAGCGCGGCCAGCAAAGGTAAAACACCGTGAGATTGCTCAATATAACGCAGAATCTCGCTGATGGTGCGGTAACCAAAGGGCTGACCAGCGCGCGTCATGGCGTTATGAACCTCGACTAGAGTTTGCCAGATCTCTTCGTCGATGGGCCCGTGATAGCTAGCACGATAGGCCTTCAAATCGACTTCGGTCAACTCGATTAGATTCGCGCGGTCGAGCAGTTTGTCGCTGAGGGCGTGGGTGCTTTCGTCGACATTGACCGTGCCGATAAAATGCACATTCAAGGGCAGACGGAAGGGATTGGTGAGCGTTTCACCGCTAGCAGCGCGCACTTCGTCGCTCGGCACGCCTAGATCGATGCTGTGGTCGCTGGTTTCGAGGGCCGAGAGCAGCGGCGCGAGATAGTATTCGGGCCGCGCTAGGTTCATTTCGTCGAGACAGATGTAGTAGGGCTGTTGGGGATCGGCGCTGGCGCGCAGCAGCAGGCGCAAGAAGGGCGTGGCTTGGTAGGTATTGGTGAGAGCGTTGTAGTAGCCTAACAAGTCGCGCGCACTGTGCCAATCGGGCTGCACCGCCACCAGCAGATAGAAGGGGTTAGGCGCTCCGGGCGCTATGCCGTGCACGGCATCGGCGTACAGACGAGTGAGACGGGTTTTGCCAGTACCGCTGATACCGGGTAGAATAACTAGAGGCTTGGTTTGCAGCGCAACATGATAGGCTCGAATCAGACGCTCGTTGAGCGCGAAACCAGCTTGATGAATGCGCTCGACAATCTGCTCGATAGGGGGCAGCGAGCCGGTGTGATAGGGCAGCGAGGATTCGCGCAGCACTCCGGCTTGGCCGTAAGCTTTGAGTTCGGCCTGCTCCATCAAGGCCTCGTTGAGCGGAAAAAGCTCCAACAGATCGTTGATTAAGCGTGTCTCAAGGTCATCGGGCAGAGCATCCCAAGGATAGACGAAGCCAAACCAAAGGTAGTTGGCGCTGCGAGTTTGCAAATAGCGATCGAGCCAGAGCGGCGTCTGGCCGCCTTCGCCCGCCTTTGTAGTAGATGGTCGCACACGTTCGGCAAAACGGGCTTCGCCCTCGCGCTCGATCCGTTCGACCAAGGCTTGCCAAACCGGGCGCGCCGCCTCCCAAAGCTGACGCAGTTCGTTTTTGCGCGTTCCCCACAGCTGAATACCAACCAGAATCGCCCGTTCCGCCCCGCTCACGCCCACCAAGATGCCCGCTCCACGCGGCACACGGTCGAAGGCCATATGGTATTCATCGATCGGTGCTCGCTCGCGCCCACGATTGACGTAGCGCTGCGATTTAAAGCTCAGCTCATAGAAGGGCCATTGACGTGGATAACGGCGGGCCCCCTCGGCTTGAATGCTCTGCGCTAAGCGCAATAAGATCGGATGCAGCGTCTCTTGGACGGCATTCCAGCGCTGAGAGATACCGGGTACCGAGAGTGTCGCTAAGGCTTCTGGAGGGAAAAGCTGGTTGGTCATAGGGTTCTTTAGCTCTTCAAGCTTGCAAAAAGTGATCCGAGCAAACAGTTTTGCAGATAAGCAGCGAATCGACAGATTGTAGTAGCAAAAAGACACGTTACGTTTTTAGGAAGGGCTAAAAACGTAACCTCAAAGTTGAGAAAGATGGAATCGAAACGGCGAACTTAGGCAGTAGGAGGTTTGAGATAACGACGGTCGCCAGCCACAAACTCTTCGTTGGGAGTCGAAGTTGCTCGGAGTTCATCGGGAGAATAGCGCAGCGCCAGAAGCTCTAGCAGCATTTGTAGATCGGCGCATAGCTCGTCGAAGGTGTCTGAGAGCAGCTCTGGATCGTACAAGGCTTCATCGAGGCTCCAAGTTTGGTGAGCGGTCATAGACTGCACACGCGGCGCTCGACCCGGAGCAAACAGGTGCACGGTCTCGATACGCACAAGATGCTCGGGAGAGGTAACCGTTGCATGCAGCTCTTGGATCGAGCGTGCGATCTGGGTGACAAGCTCGATATCGCGACATTGATCGCTTTGCAAAGGAATGGTATAGGTTACATCTACATCGAGCGAAGAGCCAGTCCGAGCTTGGGCTAAACGCTCGTCGACCATACGCTCAATATCCCCTAACGAGTCCCCGCCACGCAATGAGAAGATTGTAAACTCAGGCGACCAACGAAAGGCAATGACTGCACGCAAAGGAGGTTCTTGCGGCCCCTGATCATCCTCATAGCCATCGGGCAAACAGGTGATAGTAAGCGAGCGCCCCAGTGCGTGAGTATCTAAGAGTTCTTGAGTATAGGCGACGTTTAGTCCCCTCCGCTCAATGCTATTGAGCAGTACAGCGACAAACTGTTCGTAGGTCAGCATGCGATTTCCTTTATTGTTGTTTTGCACGCTACACAATTATAACACTCTCGAACGATTGTATCGATGAACAAACTCTCCTGCTCCTATTGTAATCCATCTAGGAACAGCCGCCAAAGCAGTTATAGCAAATTCGTTTAAAGACTGCGCTCTTGTAAGGCGGGAAACAACAACGGGGAAAGAGAATGGACAAGTTCCGCTCTGTCGAAGGCCACATAGAAAGTAAGCAAGCTAATTTGGTACTACAAAGCAAAATGTAGCAGAGACAGGCCAACACTCAGCGTCGCTAAAGCAGCAAGCCAGATTACAATCGAAGCGATCGCAGGTTGTAAAGCAAGATTAGTCTATAATTGTTAGCTCCAGGAGGGAGCAAATTGGCGTACAAAATAGGGGGTAAATTTCGATACAAATGTACTAAAATCTTCCCAAAAGGCGCCAAATATGGTATAATAAAGACGTATGAAGGAGGCAGGATTTGACGATTGCAAAGCCACAAACCTTATCTGTGATCGATACCCTCAGCGCAGGTTACACTGCACTCAATAAACGAGTATGGGTCATCACTATTCCACTACTTATCAACCTGTATCTTGCCTTTGGAACCCCCATATCGGTGGGGCCATTACTGCAAGACTTTAGCACGTGGTTCTTAAGCATTCAACAGCAGGCGCTTGAGGCTAACCCGAATGGAGCGACAACACCGGAGCTTTTCGAGGCAACGTTACAGCAATTCGACGTGATCGGGAAGGCCGATATCCGTTCGCCTTTGTTCCTTATCACCTATTTTCCGCATCTCAGTCTCTTTCGGAACATTGAAACGGTTCATCATATTGCACTCTCGTCGGTCGGTCAGTTCTTCCTCCTACTTGTGCTGATCAATTTAGGAGCATTCATCGCAAGTGTGCTGTATCTGCCTCAAATCGCTTCGACACTGCGCAGCGATCCAGGCAATGTTCTCGGCTTTACACTACACGATATCTGGCAGGTGACTTGGCGCATTCTAGTCTGGGTCATCATGCTCTTTTTCGTTGGGTTTATCCTATTCTTTTTTGCCGTACTCTTTTCAACGATCCTAGCACTGATTTCACCTGGATTGGGGCAGATCGCCATGCTGCTCTTTATGCTGGCTGGCTTCTGGATCAATCTCTATATCTCGTTTGCGATCGAGGCGATGGTCTTAGACCGAGTCGACCCATTTCGAGCTGTTATGACAAGCATTCAAGTGGTCTCGCGCAATCTCACTTCCACCCTCTTTCTGGTCATTTTGATCATGATTATCGGTCAAGGTTTGGGCTTGGTATGGAACCAGATCGCTAGTTCATCGATCGGTCTTGTTATCGCTTGTGTTGGTAGCGCCTATATCGGCACAGGTCTCCTGATAGCACGCATGATCTTTTATCGAGATCGGCTCCGATCTAGCCTCCAGAGCGTGCAAGCTGCCTAACCGATAGGTCAAAGCAGCCTCTTGTGTAGGCACCGTCCTACAACGAAAGTGTTGAAGTTCGGCACAGCGGGGTGCCTAACAACTCTTTCTCACGAAACCGAGTAGCAAAAAACACGCATATACGCCCAATCGACGGCGAGGGCCATGCGCCCTCGCAGGCTATCCTATGCGACTTTGCCAAGTCAACTATGCGTGAATAGATCTTTCCATGTGAAAGCTTGTCTATGTTGAGCTATAGGCACAAGCGGGCTGAACTCCATCAATGGCTTGTACACTATACTCACACTGAAGGGAAACCATGACATCAGAAACTTCAACCACCAACAGCACAACTACCTACGATGAGAACCAGATTCAGGTTCTTGAAGGTATGGAGGCTGTGCGTAAACGCCCAGGTATGTACATTGGCCCAACCGATATCAACGGCCTGCATACGATGGTACGCGAGGTGGTCGATAACTCCGTCGACGAGGTAATGGCAGGTCGTGCAACCAGCGTCGAAGTAACCATCCACCGTGATGGCTCCGTAACAGTTGCCGACGACGGCCAAGGTATCCCAACCGGTATACATCCCAAAATGGGCGTCAGCACCCTCCAAGTGGTTATGACAATTCTGCACGCCGGTGGAAAATTCGGCGGCACAGGTTATAAAGTATCGTCCGGTCTGCACGGTGTAGGTGTGTCGGCTGTTAACGCTCTCTCCTCTTACATGCGCGTCGATGTGCACAACGCACGCGATGGCATGCACTACTATCAGGAGTACAGTGAAGGTGTACCGACCAGCGAGGTCGTGTGCGTCGGCCCGACCGATAAGCACGGCACCATCACCACCTTTATGCCGGATACCAGCATTATCCAGACGCTCGACTATAATTTTAAAACTCTAGCTCAGCGCTTCCGTGAGATGTCGTATCTCAACAAGCAGCTGCGCTTCCGCTTTATCGACGAGCGCGACGACAAAGAGCTGAACTTCTATTTTGAAGGTGGTATCGTCTCGTATGTGCGCCACCTCAACAAAGATCGCAATGTGCTGCACCGCACACCCTTCTATGTCGAGCGGATCGTCAACGATGTCGCGGTTGAGATCGCCTTGCAGTATACCGACTCCTACGATACCGATTCGGTCTACTCCTTTGCCAACAACATCAACAATACCGATGGCGGTTCGCACGTGTCGGGCTTCCGCACCGCGCTAACTCGTGTTATCAACAACTACGCTCGCGCTAAGAACTTCCTCAAAGAGAACGAGGCCAACCTGACGGGCGACGATGTGCGCGAAGGTCTGACCGCCGTTATCAGCGTCAAGCTGCGCAACCCGCAGTTCTCATCGCAAACCAAAGAGAAGCTGGTGAGCCCCGAGGCGACCGGCGCTGTGGGCGCTGCGCTCGGCGATGCTCTGGCTACTTGGCTCGACGAGAACCCCCAAGATGCACGCCGCATCATCGAGAAGACTATCTCGGCCGCCCGCACCCGTTTGGCCGTTCAGAAGGTGCGCGAAACGGCGCGCAAGAGCGCGATGGAAGGCTTCTCGCTGCCCGGCAAACTGGCCGACTGCTCAGATACCAACCCGGCGCGCTGTGAACTTTACATCGTTGAGGGTGACTCGGCAGGTGGTAGCGCCAAGCAAGGCCGCGATCGCCGCTTCCAAGCCGTATTGCCTCTGCGCGGTAAGATCTTGAACGTCGAGAAGAGCCGCCTCGATAAGATGCTATCGAATGCCGAGGTGCGCGCTCTGATCACCGCGATCGGCGGATCGATGGGTGAGCAGTTCGATCTCTCGAAACTACGCTACCATCGCATCGTTATCATGACCGACGCCGACGTCGACGGCGCACACATTCGCACCCTGTTGCTGACCTTCTTCTTCCGTTATATGCGCCCGTTGATCACCAATGGTCACCTCTATATCGCTCAGCCGCCGCTCTATCTGATCAAGCACGGCAAGCAGAGCGTTTATACCTATTCCGATGCTGAGCGCGATGAATTCCTCGCCAGCCTCGACCCAGAGGCGCGCGAGCGCATTGGTCGCAGCAACGCGATCCAGCGCTATAAAGGTCTGGGAGAGATGAATCCCGAACAGCTCTGGGATACAACCCTCAATCCAGCCAACCGCACCATCCTCCAAGTGACCTTGGAAGATGCCCAGCAGGCCGACGAGACCTTCACCATGCTGATGGGCGATCTGGTTCCGCCGCGCCGCCGCTTTATCCAAACCCACGCTGCCGAAGTGCGCAACTTGGATATCTAAAAGCACTTGATAGAAAAACAAAAGAGGGAGTGGAGCTTTGAAGCCTCCACTCCCTCTTTCGTTAGAGATCCATAGCTTGAAAGCGTCGATGCACGCTCTGGTAGGGTGGATAGCGATCTGGCAGATCAGCCCACGGTACATCCGTTCACAAGATCCTGATCATGCCATTGAGCAGTGCCCGATCATCTTATCGTGGTCGCCCTTTTCCATCTGCTCGCGGCGCTGGCCGAATAATCAAGAGTTCAACTACTGCCCACTGTTCGTCGGTGATATCCATTTCAGTCTCCTTTCTCTTCTCTCTGGAGACAGTATACCGTTTTTGAGATAACTTCTATTCACAGTCAGTTGTTTTACAAAGCCTATTACACCTGCTTTAAAGTGTAGCTAGCAATTCTTTACTGCTGTTGAGGTCGCATCTCAGTAACTTGTCGAATGATATCATCAACTTGACGTTTATTTTCTTCAAGAACCCTTTGAAGCCTAAGCAAGTCTACTAAAGCTTCTGGTTCAATAGAACCTTCGTCACTAATACAAATATTGCCAGTTGTAGGCATAATCCTGAACAGTAAAGGCTTTATATTGGAACAATATTTTGTACCTGATAGTGGATCCTCTACAAGAACCATCCCTTTCGGACAGGGGGGTGGGGGTGGGTCTTTTGGCCTTCTATGGGGCTTCCTATTTCTAATAGCAGTAGAAGCTAGTCGAGAATCTAGTTTTTCCTCGGGCATTTCCGTTATGGAAGAAGGTAGGCCTGAAGATTCCGAAAGAACTTGCTCTTCTGGAACTGTATGTTCTTTAGAAGGTACCATGCTAGAAGTAGGGTTAGGCTTACGTTTAGCCATAGTTTTCCTCACAATCATTAATAGAAACATTACGCCTATCAACACCCTAAAGTCTTGAAACGTTCTTCTGAGAACTTTAAACGTTTCAAGGTGCCCGGAAGCGATGTATCTAACCTAGCATATGCTATATGATATCTATATTTCTCACATGCACCTTCAAAGTCTTTTTGTTCCTCCTTTATTCTCGCTTGGTAATAAAGAATCTCCTCTTCTATTCCCAACTCTTCCCTTGCAGGAAATACCTGATCAAATAGAGCTTGAGCCTCAGGATAACGTTGACTATAAAAGAGAATCGTTCCTTTCTGTTTCATGATCATATATTTATATCTATTATAGATATCACTCGTTGGATCAAGATCTCCCAAGACCATTTCTGCTTCACGTATATATAGTTCTGCTAAATCATATTGTTCTTTTTCTCTATAGACTGAAATAATATCTATATAACCATCTATCACTTTGAAGCCACTATTAATGATTGTCTTAGCCGCTTCTTCCGCGCAATCGTATTCCTCCGCCAAAATACAAGATGTTATCAACCCAGATTGTATCCAATAATCAAATTCAATATTTCTCGGGAAATCTTCTTGCAACAAGTTAATCGATGCATCATATCTTCCCATTTTGTTCATAACATTTAACAAACCCATTCTAGCTCTAATATTTCCAGGATCTTCTTTTAATATTTTTTGATATATATATTCAGCTTTATCATATTTCTGATTCATTGCGTGACTATCAGCCTTATTCAATTCATTATCATACTCACATGCAGTGTTATCAAATAAAACTGCATATTCTTTCTTATGATATTGAAGTGTTTCTGCAATAATATTTACAAATTTTGCCAAGGTTATACAGGGAGTATAACTTGTAATAGTATCCTTTTTTAGATGTCCTTTCCCGTTTTGGAATAAATTTAACCTAAAAATTCTATAAAGAGAATCACTATCATCTATAGATATATCTGCTCTATAATCAATAAAGCGAGCACACTCCTGAAGATCAATTATATCCAGAATAATATGCACATCTACTGAAGGATCAATATTTTTAACCATATTTGCAAAATTACCTGTAAATATAAGCTTTTGTTGAGCCTTTTCTTCTTCAGGATCAAGATCTGTATTTGTAATCACTATAGTTTTCACATTATGACGAAAGTCCAATTCTCGACATCTATACTCGCTTTGCAGCCAACGCCAACCAGAAGTACTCCATAAGACAATAGCCAGCAGGAAGAAGCTATTTAAACTGGTAAGGCTGAACGGTCTACGCCGTATCGTTTGACTAAGGCGCTGCAATTGATAAGCTTCTGAACGTCGCAAAAGGAACCATAAGCCAAGCAGAAAGAGGGCAATACAGATCAAAATAATCAGCACAGCCGACTGTTCAAATCGCTCTGGAAGGTTGGCAGTCAACAAGCCAAAGATCAACCAGCCGATCGAAGCGGTTAGACCAAGCGCCGCCGCCAGCAAGGTTATCAGACCAATACGATTCCAGCCGGGATTAATCGCCAGCTCGCTCTGTTTGATAAAGTCCAAAAGCTCAGCATCGTAACCTAAGATCTGAGCGGCATCGCTCGCCAGCCACTGTTGCGCTTCTTGCAGCTCATCTTGATCGAGCAATCCGCCCGAGCGCCCTGCAGCTCGGCGATCCTTCCATTCGCTCAACTGATCCTGCAAACGCCGTCGAAACTGCTCGGCGATTTGGTATTCCTTCAACCAGGCTTTAAAGGTGGGCCAAGCGCTAATCAAGGCTTCGTGGGCCAGATCAACCACGGCATCTCTCGCTTCGAGATGGCGATCCACAGTCACTAAGCGATGTGCTTTAAGAGTATCTAGCGTATAGACAAAGATTGTTGGATCATCGTTGGCGGCACGCAGATCGGCGATCGTTTGTTGGCGTCGAGTATGGGGACGACCTTGGCCAAACTGTACAAGGCGCATAAAGATCCGCTGAGCGATTAGACGAACCTGAGCCTGAGCATGAGGCTGAGCATTTTCCGTAAGATCAGCAAGCGCTTTATCAGCCAATAAGGCGATAGCGACATGCAATCCAGAGGTTGTCTCTTCGCTCATGCCTTCGTAGTCGCGCAAACGCAACATACGATTTTGGGGCTCCATCTGCTCCCAAAGCAAAATCAATGTCTCTTGGAGCAGTGGTAGTACACCCGGTTCATTGGCAACATCGGCCAACAAGCGCTCGACCAAAGCGGGTTCCAGTTCTACACCAACATCAAGCGCAGGTTGTTCGATCGCACTGCGTAAATTGGCACCTCGTAGAGGGCCGATCTCAAGGCGTTGGCTATCCGTAATCGGCCAAAGCTCGCTTTCTAAAAAGTCTTGGTAAAAATCGGCTCGCAAGTTTAGAATAAGCACACAATTAGGGTGCTTGCTTAATGCCAGAATAGCTTTTATAAAGGCTTTTTGCTCTTCAGGGGCCGTCTGCGCAAACAGCTCTTCAAACTGATCGATAAAGATCAGACAACGCTGAGCCTGCGCTCGAAGCAATGGTGTTTCTATAGCTTGGGCATAGTCGATTGTCTGTTGCTCGCTCTGCTTGATCGATAATAGACGCTGAAGGCTGAGAAGAGGAGTAGTGCCGGGGCGCATTTGGTGAATAAGCCAAGTACCAGCTTCGCGATCAGCGAGTTTGGGTAACAAACCAGCCGTAATCATTGACGATTTACCGCTACCCGAAGAGCCGATCACAACAATCAAATGCTGATAACGAATAACTTGACGTAGATGCTCTATCTCCTTGCTACGCCCATAAAAATGGCTCGTCTCCCAAGCAAAAAATGGGCGCATACCAGGGTAAGGACAGCCAATGGGGCGATTGTCGCGTGGAAGCTCGTCGGGAAGATCTTCAACCGTAATTCCAAGCTCATAGAGACGCTGTTTAAGCGCAGCTATTTCTCCCTGAAGAATTCTAATATCATAGACTATATGGTAGGGAAGGTAAGTATCTCGATGAATAGCGCGCTGCTCATGATCATGACGGAGGCGATCACGTAAGAGTTCTAGATTTTTAAGCAGTTCAGATCGTTCATCACTCATACATTCCCTCTCTCAGCCGCCCAAACGAGCCTCTTAAGCCAGTGTAAAACACATATGCTTCAGAATGAAGACGGACTGTTAGAATGTAGAAGCTAACGACAAAAAGTGCTCTCAATCCTTATTACAAAACATTCCTTATATTTCAAAAAATACCACATAAAATTTAGGTTACAGAACGAAACGATAAAATACAACTTTAATTACTATTTAATTTAATACGATAATTTATCGTTTCTATATTCAACAAACGCATCCATAAAGGCAATTATTCCACGAATTTTGTTAAGATATCGTAGAGTTTTCTCTTTTAACGATCATTTACTTACAATACTTATTCGTACTATCATATTGAACACTTTTGAATAATAGTTTTATTGCATGGCTTATGGCGAATCCGCTAGTTCTTTGCTAGTTTCGAAAGATGTAAACGCCAACGGATAACAAGAGATGGGGAGAATTTGTGTGGTTTAGCTCAGCCAAAGAGGATCAGAAGGAGCATCGATCGCCTAGGAGACAGTGTGGTATGATAGCGCCATAGTTTACGCCCCAAGGATGGGAAGCCACTAGGCTTCCTTTCTTTTTTTCTAAGCAGAACAATGTATGTCAAAAGTTTCAGCAACAGGTGCGCTGCTGATTGCGGGCTTTGCAATGGGCACACTGGGCATTGTAACCGCAGGCGTCGGGCCTGCCCTGCCCAATCTCGCAGCCAACAATGCTAGTAGCCTGGCCGGAATCGGCGCGCTCTTCTCGGCTATGTATATCGGCGGAATCGGCGCCCAACTGCTCGGCGGCTACTTCAACGATCGCTTCGGCCAACGCGCGGTTATGATGGTGGGCATGATCATTCTTGCGCTCGGCAGCGCAGGCATGATCAGTAGTCAGGCGCTGTGGCTTACGCTAGCCTGTGCAGCCATAAGCGGAATCGGGCGAGGCACGCTCTCGATCACCTCGCACCTTTTGGTGGCGCGCGTCTTCGCCGAACGAAGTGCATCGGCTTTCAATATGCTCAATGTCTTTTACGGAATCGGTGCGATCACCAGCCCGGCGCTGGCCAGCCTCGCTCTAGCGCGCTGGGAGACAGCCCTGCCCGTGATCTGGCTCGGGGTGGGTATGCTGATCTTGCAGCTGCCGCTGATCTTACTGCTCGACGGCAAACTGCCCGGTGTGGTGCGGCGCGGCGAGCCAAACGCTCTCTACAGCAGCCCGCTGCACGATCCGCTGCTTTGGCTGTGCGGCAGTATGGTGCTGCTCTACACCGGCGTCGAGGTCGGCTACAGCGGCTGGATCACAAGCTATCTCGAACATAGCCTGCCGATCAGCACGGCCGTCGCCGCGCAGATGAACTCGGCGCTCTGGATCTGTATGACGATCGGGCGCGTTGTAGCCGCGATCTTTGGTACGCGCATCGGAGCGGGCCGCCTGTTCCAGATCTGCTCGTTGGCCGTCAGCTTCGGCTTTATCGCCTTCTTGCTGAGCGCGGGCAACCAACAGCTCACTTTTCTCTGCGTGCTCTTTCTCGGCTTGGTGTTCGGGCCGATGTACCCCACCGCTATGGCGATCATTACCCAGACCTTTAAACGCACACCCAGTACGGCGACCAGCGTCGCCTCGGCGATGGGCAGCGTAGGAGCAACGATTCTGCCTTGGTTGCAGGGCACCTTGTTGGAATATAGCAGCCCAAGCAGTAGCATGGCGCTCTTAGCCGCTGTTATGTGGCTGTTCGTCGCGCTCAACGTGGTACGCATGGTGATCACAAAGCGACGCGCTGAGGGCGAAGCGAGCGCTGGCTAGGTTAAGCCGCTTGTAGCCGTAGGCGGACGCGCTAGAAGCCGAATGGGAGCTAGAAGCCTCGCCGCCAAATGATAGAAGCCTAAGTCGCAGGACTTAGGCTTCTGTTGTGGGAGGGATTAGAGCTCGAAAGCGAGCACGCGAGCGTATTCCAACGCGATGATCATATGGCCGGGCTGGTTGGGGTGAATCTTGTCGTCGGCCCAAGCGCTGTCAGGAGTGTGCCGCAAAGCGGCATCGAAAGCGGCTTGGGTACGCACAAGCAGCGTGCCGTATTCGGCGGCGAGCTGGCGAACCGCGGCGCCATACTGATCCATCTGGCGGCGCATAGGCACGCTCAGATCGGGCTCGATCATATAGGGCTCGGCCAAAATCAGGCGAGCGGAGGTCTTGGCTTTGGTCTGCTCGATCAGGTTGCGTAGATTGGCGACGTAGTCGTCGTAGGCGACCGCACCGACACCGCCTCGATCGTAGGTGCGCCACACATCGTTGATGCCGATCATAATCGAGAGCCAGTCGGGCTGCTCGTCGATAACATCTTGCTGCCAGCGCCCGAGCAGATCGCGGGTCGTATTGCCGCTGATGCCCTTGTTGACGATGGTCAGGCTACGCTCGGGGTAACGAGCCAGCAAGAGGCTGCGCAACAGGCTCACATAGCCGTTGCCATAGGGCGCAGCTGCATCGCGACGGCCGCAGTCGGTGATGCTGTCGCCGATAAAGACGATCTTCTGGTTTGTTTCAAAACGCACGGGAACTCCTTTGTAAAGCCTAAACGCGCTTTGGATCTCTTACCAAATCCTTTTTTGGCCTTCGGCAGAGTGGAACTTGACCATTACTGTTGAGTAGTATTGCGTTGTTCCACGTTGCAAGAGGGCAAGCTTGTAAAGGGATTCGGCATAAACAGGGCTGGATGTGGGGAGTATACCACCAAAAAGACTGGACGCTTCTGTACGAAGCGTCCAGTAAGTGATTGCAAAAGGCGGGTGGTTAGTTGCTCAAGACCTTGCGAGCGGCCTTGATCGCGGCCTCGACATGCTCGCGCTCGATGCCGTAGTGGGTCACGAAGCGCACAAGGCGACCGCCCATAGCGCTCACCAACACGCCTTCGGCGCGCATGGCTTCGATAAAGGCGCTGGGAGAGGGCAGCTTAGCCTCTTCGGTCAACTCGAAGATCACGATATTGGTCTGAACGCGAGCCAGATCGAGCTTGACGCCCGGCAGATCGGCGATGCCCTCGGCCAAGACGCGAGCGTTGGCGTGGTCATCCTCAAGGCGTTCAACCATCTCATTGAGGGCCACGATGCCCGCCGCCGCGATGATACCAGCTTGGCGCATACCGCCGCCGACCATCTTGCGCAGGCGACGAGCCTTGGCGATAAAGTCCTTCGGACCAGCCAACATCGAGCCGATCGGAGCCGACAGGCCCTTCGAGAGACAGAACTGCACCGTGTCGACATGGCTCGTCAAGACTTTGATATCGACGCCCAAGGCCACGGCGGCGTTAAACATACGAGCACCGTCCATATGTAGCGGCACGTTGTATTCACGAGTCAGGTTATGCAGCTCTTGCATATAGTCGAGCGGCAAAACGGTGCCACCGCAGCGGTTATGGGTGTTTTCGATACAGACAACACCCGGCAACGAACGGTGGGGATCAGTGGTGTAGGGCAGCTCTTGGCGCACTTCCTCCAGATCGAGACGTCCATCGGGCAGAGTGGTCACCGGCACATAGACGATACCGCCCAAAGTCGAGCCGCCACCCGCTTCGTAGCGATAGATGTGGCACTGGTTGCCGAGTACCGCGTGCTGTCCGCGATCACAATGAGCCATAAGGGCGAGCAGATTGCCCATGGTGCCACTCGAAACCAGCAGGGCCGCCTCTTTGCCAACACGTTCGGCGGCCAATTCCTCCAAATGGTTGACCGTCGGATCTTCACCATATACATCATCACCAAGCCCCGCCGTCGCGATCGCTTCGCGCATGGCAGGGCTTGGGAGAGTTACCGTATCACTGCGTAGGTCGATAAAAGACATGGAAGTTAGCTCCTATTGCAAGAATTCGGCTTGTTAGTGGTCGACGACTGGGCCAGCCGGTCGATAAAAGACATGGAAGTTAGCTCCTATTGCAAGGGCAAATGCCCCTATGTTGTATCCAAACACGATGCGCACCTATGAGACAGCCTGAGGTGCGGCTGCATCATCATCAAAAAGCTCATCGTGGCTTAATTGAGCCGCGTGAAAGTGGTGCATCAAGGCGAGCGTATCGCTTAGGTTGCGTTCACGTTCACGGGCACGATATTCTGCCATATATTCCTGAATCGTGCCAATCACTTCGCGTGGATCGGGCACGGCGTGAATCAGAAGCGGGGTATCGGAGCCAGCCGTCTGGATCTCGACCGTTCCATAACCAAGCACTCGCCCAACAAAGCTCGAGCGGTGCGAGATATTGCGAATAGCTCCTAAACTCGCCGAACGACGAGCCTCGGGGCCAAAGGGCAATTTATCAACTTTAACCAAATTATCTGGAGTCAATTGTAGATAGTCGTCGGTTGTATCTTTATAACGCCAAGTGCCCCACACCCCACAGACAGTAAAGAGCATCACGCCCGCTAGCAAAGCCCAGATCCCCATTTGGAAGGTGGTTTGAATGCTGATAATAAGCAGCACAACACCGACAATAAAAATCAAGGCGGGCCAAAAGACCGAGGCGAAGACAAACAGCCAGTGAGTATACCAAACCACTTCACCCTTTTCATCGTTGATCTCGGGGTTATCAAAAAAGAGCCAGTTCAGCCACTTGGGGGCGTGGCGAACGCGCAGCTCTAAATGAGGCGGCGGAGTATGGATCTTGTCGTTGTAGACGTGCTTATCGATCATCTCGTCGTAGTGCCTTTGGGTGCGCGTTTCATTGATCGCTCCAACCTTAGCACCGATCTTTCCGGTGAGTTCTTTTGGCTTTGCGACCATATTAACCGAGATGCGCCTTCCGGCAGTACGAGCCTGAATGATAACCATACCGTAGTCGAGCCAATAGGTTAGGTAGGTCTTGGCAACAGCGCTGGCACTTTCGATCTTATCGATCGCGATCTGGTCTTGGGTATGGCGATGAAAAAGATCGTGTTTATCGTGAATCAGGCGCTTATTGGTCAAAATCAACATATCGTTGCGCCAATCGGCCCAAATATAGACACAGACCAAAACCAAACAAACGATAAACAAAATCGCTATGAGATTGATCGTATCAAGGCCAGCAGGCTCAAAGGGATTGATCACAAGAATACGACCACCTTGATAGCGAAAAGCCAAAAGCGCGCCGCTTACAAGCAGACTTACCGTAGCTATCCAGCTTGAAATGCGCTTTTTGGCGCGATAATTAATAACAAGGGCGATGCTGCTGATCACAATCGCTGCGATCAAAATAATATTGAACGAGTCGATTAAACCGCGAGCGGCGCTGCCCCAAACAAAGAAGTGGCCGCCGACCCAACGATAAACGACAAAGGCCATCGATAATAGAATCAACACACTTGGTATCAGCCATTTATAAAGCAAGGCGATCCAATGGCAATAGGCGACGTGCTCGATCTGCTCATCAACATCAAGCGTGATATCGAAAGGGATAGATTGTGTCGACCTAGACATCGTTTATCTCCTCGTTCAGCAGCTTGAACGGATTAAAGGCATAGTACCACACTCCAAGAGATAGGCCAACTCTTAGCATTCGAGCGCAGATAGACCATGCTTTTAACACCTCCACAGCCAACAAGCTCTCTCGCTATTGTACTACATGGCGTCGAACAAACCTGCATAACCAGCCGTTCTATAGTAGAATAGACGTGCTAATCTAAGCGTGTGTATGGAGCCACTGTACAGGGCGCGAGTAGAGCGCAGCCCGAAAGAGCAAGAGAGGTTTGTAATGATTGTTTCGCCTTTTGAACAGAGCGAAGAGATCGCCCGCGCCCAAAACCACCTCTGTGCGGCAGACCCTCGGCTTGCCGAGCTGATCACCAACATCGGCGCTTTTCAGTTACAGCGCGAGGGGCACGGTTTCGCCACCCTGATCGACGCTATCGTTTCGCAACAGATCTCGGTCAAGGCCGCCAACGCGATTATGAAGCGGATTGTCGCGCATGTGGGCGAGCTACGCCCCGAAACGGTGTTGGCTTGCACGCCCGAGAGCCTGCGTGCGCTCGGCGTCTCGAACCAAAAGGCCAGCTATATCCTCGATCTTGCCAGCCACGTTGCGAGCGGCAAACTCGATCTCGATCGGCTCGCCCAGCTCGACGACGAGAGCGTGATCGCCCAATTGGTGCAGGTCAAGGGTATCGGGCGCTGGACGGCCGAGATGTATTTGATCTTTTCGTTGGGGCGGCCCGATGTCTTGCCGGTGGCCGACTTAGGGCTACGCCAAGCCGTCCAGCGCCTCTACGCTCTCGAAGAGCTGCCCAAAGCCGCCCAGATCCGCAGCATCGCCGAGCCTTGGAGACCGTACCGCACTATGGCGACCTGGTATCTTTGGCGCAGCCTCAATAATACCCCGATCCAATAACAAACTCACCTCATCAATCAGCACAAAAGGCGTCGCAAAGGACGCCTTTTTTGGCTTATAACGGATCCTCCTAACTCATTTAGTCCTCTGGCGTTATGCTCAAAGCCTCTTTGCGATGAAGAGCACGCCGCTAGAGCGCTAAACTCTGCAAGCGGATTGTCTATCGCCAGCTACCATGAAAAAAGCGAGATCCCAAATTAAAGTTCGGGATCTCGCTCTGTTTAGGGCAGCTAGATGGTGGCTAGCGCAGCTGCTAGATCCTCAATCAGATCGTCGGGGTGTTCGAGACCGACCGAAATGCGCAGCAGATTGTGGGGCGTTGTGGTATACGGGCCTTCAACCGAGGCGCGATGCTCGATCAGGCTTTCGGTGCCGCCCAAACTGGTGGCTTGGGCGAACAGCTTGGTGCGCGATGCCACGCGGCGAGCGTTTTCGGGGCCGCCCACCACTTGGCACGAGAGCATACCGCCGAAGTAGCGCATCTGGCGCGCCGCGATCTCGTGGCCCGGGTGATCGGGCAAGCCCGGATAGAGCACCCGCTCGATCATGGGGTGGTCGTAGAGGAACTGAGCGACCTTGATGGCATTTTCGCTATGGGCGCGCACACGGTAGGGCAGGGTGCGAATGCCGCGCAGCAAGAGCCAGCAGTCGAAGGGCGAGGGAACGCCGCCGCCGATCGATTGGATCAGGCGGATGCGCTCAAACAGCTCGTTCGCTTCGCGGGCGATGACCGCGCCGCCCAAGACATCGCTATGACCGCCGATATACTTGGTGGTCGAGTGCATGACTAGATCGACGCCGTATTGGAAGGGATTCTGGGCCACTGGGGTCGCCCAAGTGTTATCGACCACCACCAGAGCGCCGTGCTGATGGCCGATCTCGGTGATCGCCTCGAGATCGCAGATCGTTAGCATAGGGTTGGCGGGCGTTTCGCCGAAGATCATACGGGTGTTGGGGCGTAGAGCGGCCCGAACAGCGTCGGGGTTCGACATATCGACCAAGCTGAATTCGAGCTGCCAGCGCGAGAGCACATCGCGCAGACTCGAGAGCGTGCCGTGGTAAGCGACCGCCGGAGCGATCACATGATCGCCGGGCTGCAAGGTTTGGAAGATAGCATAAGAGGCCGCTTGGCCCGAGGCGAACGCGGCGGCGGCGGCACCGCCTTCCAGAGCGGCCAAAGTGCGCTCTAGGCCATTGCGATTGGGGTTACCCGCGCGGGTATACACATTGCCCGATGGATACGAGCCATCTTCGGCTCGCAAAAAGGTGGTCGAAAGGGTGATCGGTGGTACAACCGCGCCAGTATGCGGGTCTTGGCCTTCATCGGCGTGAATAGCGAGCGTTTCTAGACGCATAGTGGTTCCCTTCACGGCGTTACGCCGCATGCGTTAACAGAAGAATATCTTGACCTTCGACAGAAGCAGACCGACTCGACCAATTTCCCCAATGGATCGGCTCGATGATCCGCAAACCCGCGTCCTCAACCATAGCACGCAGCGCAGCGAGCGTATAGGCGGTCGCGGCTTCGGGGCGCTGCAGATGGGTCGTCCAGTAACCTTTGCCGCTATCTTTGAAATGAAACAAGCTGGCCTCGCTGTTCATATGGGCGATGCTGATCTCGTCGAGCAGAAAGGCCGTGACAAAAATACGCCCATTGGGGCGCAAGACACGTTTCATCTCACCAAGATAGTTGCGCATTCCAGCTGGCAACATATGGGTAAAGACCGAGGTCAGAAAGATAAAATCGAAACTCGCATCGTCATAGGGGAAGTGATAGTGTTCGGCCCGATCGTGCCCACGAGGATTATACTCATCATTTTGAATATTGGCATGCACAAATTGAAAGTTGGGGTAACAAGGGCTGATGCGAGCCTGACACCAATCGATGGCGGGTTTGACGATATCGAAGCCGCGATAGCTAGCCCGAGGGAGCAGATAGCGAGTTAACGGAAGCGCCATGCGCCCCACACCACAGCCGACATCGAGAACCGATTCATGCGGCTGTAAGCCGCCGATCTCACGAAAATAGCCCAAAAAACGTTCACCAACCGTGCGAAAATCGCCTGCTCCGACAAAATGTAGCCAACGGGGCGGTAGCAGTGGTTCGTAGCGGCCTGTTAAGCGATCAACCAGTTCAAGAGGAGCATAGCGAAGCTGACGAAGACGTATAAACATCATCGGTGAAAGCCAATGATGCAAACTCTCAGTTAGCATAAAGCCTCTCAACATAGCATCACGTTAGCGGAAACAAGCCTCTCAACAGATCCGATTAGGTTATCGCAAAGCTCCTTGTTAAATTCAGCCTTCTGGCGGTATAGTCCCTCCCCCAAAGAAGGTCCTTAGCGCGTCCGCCTTCGGCTACCAACATCCTGCCCGCCACAAAGGGCGTATCGCTGTGTATGGAAAGGCTACCCCACAATGAAACGATACAACATGTGAACCTTATAAGCGGAAACTAGCTATAAAAGAGCGCGGCCTCCGAAAAGCTGCTCGAAGGCCGCGCTCTGTCTTTGAAAAAACTGTTACAAAACACCGACTTCTAAGCAGCGAAAGGTTTAGTTATCGGGTTCGGCGATTGTGATCAATCGATGCGTGAGTTCGACCGATCCATCGACGATAATTTTATCGCCGATACAAGAAACCAAGGTAAGCTGTTCTTTGCCAACCGGCAGAATGTAAGCAACTTGATCGGGAGTGGCGTAGACCATCTCTTTCACACGGTAAGGGTGAATCGCGCCATCTTCGGTATAGACAAAGATCTGATCGCCGATCGAAAGCTCACGCACTCGGGCGAAGGGAGCAGGAATGTGGGGCGCTTTCTTGAAGCGCAAAACGTGGGCCCACATCACCACATTATCGCCTTGGCCTGGGCGGGCGCTCAAGTTATACCAAGCCACATCGTGGTCGGGCACAATCGGCACATTGTTTTTGTCGAGACCGACCGATACCAGCGAATAGTTGAGCTCGATCTTGGGGATCTCTAGTCGAATCGGCTGGCTGGCCTCGGCTTGCTGCTTGCTGACCACACGCTGAGCGGTCGGGCTGGAGGGCGGAGTATCCTGCGGCGCAGTCGATGTAGCCGTAGCGACGCTTTGGGTCTCGCTCGGAACCAGCGTGGCGCTGCTGTCTGAGCTCTGGGTATTGTCGAGCACGGGCTGATCGAGCAGTTCATCGCCAGTGTTGGTAGGGCTAGCGGTCACTTGTGGCGTTGCAGTCGCCGTAGGCGGGCTGATGGTCGCGCTAGCCGTCGGGCTGCTCAGGGGGGTAGGGCTGGCAACAAGGCTGGGCGTAGGCGTTGATTCCTGCAAGGCAGCACTCGCGAGACTCGTGCTAGGCTCGGGCTGACTGGTGCTGGCAGGTGAGCTACCGCAAGCAGTCAGCACAAATATCACTACGCTCCAAAACCAGATATGTCGGCACCGCATACGCGCCTCCTTGTCGTCCTAGCTCAGATGAAATGAGAATAGACCAGTTAACCGTTTGTCGTGTTACGCGAGATATCACACAACATCTTCCCCTCGCTTTCACATATTGCGAGAGGGACACGTTAGCGTTTGGTATCGGGCAGCCTCTGGGCACACACAGCTAGCAGCCTCTTGTGGCGGGCGGGAAGTTAATAGCCGAAGGCGGACGCGCTTAAAGCCTTCTTTGGGCCAGAGACGCCTCCGCCTGAGCGCCGAAAGGCTCAAGCGCATTTGCGCATTTGGCTATCAGAGACCGAATAAAACGTAACGCCAATAGCGATAACTCTCTTGTAAGAGCAAGGGCAGATCTAGCCGCGACACCGGAGGCAGCGGCTCGCCATAGCTCTGCAAGCCCAGATCGCGCGTCATCTTCAGCGCCAACAAGATCTCGTGGGGGTGACCCACCACCAAGAGTGAGCTCATGCCGTGAGCGCGCATCTCGTCTGCTAAATGCGCAAACTGCTCAACACGCGTTTCGAACTGATTCTCTTGCAGCAGCGATTGTTCTGGAAAACCCTGCCCGAGCAGATAGGTGTAGGCTGGCTCCGCCTCGCGATCGACCAAAACGATATGCGAGGCATAGGCCCGCCTATAGAGATTGAGCGCGTATTGTAGCTCTTGCACGCCACAAGGCTCTTCGCTTGGCTGAGGCTCCTGCTCCTCCATCAGCTCGCAGTGCTGAAGCAAGACCACAATCGCATCGGCGCGCCGCGTTTCGGGGTAGCGCCCCTGCACCAAGATCAACAGCGCTACCACCACAAAAGCTCCAGCGATCATTGCGCCGGTCCAAGCCAACATGCGGCCCAGATAGCGCAAACGTCGCCGGAGCAAGATCTGTTCAACTGAAGTTTGAGCCTGATCAGCCATGAACCGCCATATTTGTTTGAGCAATCGCCTCGGCGACTTTCGCTACCATATCGCTCTCGACCATATCGCAGGCTTGGCGAATCGCGTTGCGCAGCGCCAAGGCATCAGATTTGCCGTGCGAGATAATCACCGCTCCCTTAACGCCCAAAAGCGGCGCGCCACCGTAAGAACGATAGTCGGTCGTCGCTTTCAAGCGCATCAAGGGCGGGCCGAGCAGCGAACCATACAAAGCTGCACTGCCCAGAGTGCCGCTCAGCAGAGCGCGCCAGCGCCCCTTGCCCGGTAGAGCCGACAGCAGCACCATCGGTACGATGCCCGCCAAGGCACGCTGCAACCAATTGTGTTTCAGCTCTCGCTTGGCCTTATCAAGTGCAAACTTTACCACAGCTTCGGCTGTTTTCAAGAAGAGGTTGCCGACAAAACCATCGGCCACCAAAACATCGCAACTGTTAGTGACAAGGGCATCTTTTGGCTCGGCATTGCCGATAAAATTCAAGTTGCTTTTCGCCAAGAGCTGATGAGCATCTTGTACTAATTTATCACCCTTGGTCGCCTCTTCGCCGTTAGCTAACAGCGCCACGCGCGGCCGTTGAATGCCCAGCGCGCATTCGGCGTAGATACTGCCCATATGAGCGAATTGCAGCAGAAATTCGGGTTTGCAGTCGGTTGTAGCACCAACATCAAGCACCAGCATAGGCTCAAAAACGGTTGGGAAGATCGAGCCGAGTGCGGGTCGATCGACGCCCGGCAAACGCCCCAAAATAAACAGCGCCCCCGCCATGGTAGCGCCGCTGTGCCCTGCTGATACAAATGCATCGCCTTCGCCGTCGCGCAATAGGCGCAGACCGACAGCTTGCGGCGATTTGCTTTTTCGTCGAATGGCTTGAGCCGGATGCTCTTCCATCTCGATCACATCTGGCGCATCAACAATCTGTAAGTGTAAACCAGTGGTATCGTGACGGGCCAGTTCCGCTTCGATCTGCGCTATGGGGCCTAGCAAGGTGATCTTGCACCCATATGCCCGCGCCGCCATTACTGCACCCTCTACTGGTACGTGTGGCGCGTGATCGCCACCCATTGCGTCAAAAATAATGCGTATCTCTTGTCGTCCCATACGTCCGCAGATCATCCTCTGAAAAGAATACGTTTCTGGCAGTCTAGCATTAGGGTTTGCTGGCGTCAAATCAGGCCAAGTCATGGTATTATCAAAGGGTGGAGCCTGACCTTCTTGCAGAGACACATCATGGGAATCTTGTTAGTCACAGGGGCAAGCGGCTACGTTGGACGAGCGATCACCGCTCGGGCTCTTGCATCAGGATGGCGAGTTCGCACGATCGCACGCAACCCAATGGCGGCTCGTCGTTTACTCCCCACAGCTGTCGAAGTGATCCCCGGCGATCTTCGCTCTCCCGAAGTATTGCGCAGCGCCGTCGAGAACGCTACAGCGGTTATCCACCTAGCAGCGATCAGCTACGAACGGGGCAAAGACAGCTTCGAATCGGTCCACGTTCACGGCACACGCAAGCTGCTCGAGGCGGTGGCTAGCACGGGCGTTGAGCGCATCATCTACATGAGCGCGCTCGGTTCACGCCCCAACGCCACCAGCCGCTTTCTGCAGAGTCGTTGGGCTGCCGAACAAGCCATCCGCGAATGCGGCCTCAACTGGGCCATTATCCGCCCATCGTTAGTGCTCGGCCCAGGCGACTACTTCGTCAGCTTACACCTGCGTTTGATCCGTACCTTCCCTGTTCTGCCTGTGATCGGCAAAGGCGACCAACTGTTGCAGCCGATCGCGCTCGATAACCTAGCCCAAGCCACGATGCGTGTGCTTGCAAACCCCGCCCACGCGACCTATGACGCGGTTGGGCCGCTGCGTCTGCGCCTGACCGAGCTCCAAAATCTGATTATGAAGCTGGTGGGCAAACGTCGCTTGCGACTTCATATTCCAGTAGCTTTAGCCCAGAGCGTCACCCCACTGCTCGAACATTTTACAACACCGCCTCTGCTGACTCGCGATCAGATCTTGCTCTTGCGCGAAGACAATATCGGCGACCCTGGCCCGCTCCAACGCCTGTTTCAGCATCGTTTGCAAACGCCCCAAGAGGCGCTCAGCTACCTCAAAGGGCTGAAGATCGACCAAGTTCGCGGCATTCGTATCGGCTAGCTGCGGCCCGGCACACGATAGCCGCGCAGCATAAAGCGCATCAAGAGCCGATCGCGCCAAAAGAGCACACGGCGCACTGCATAGTAGAGTTTGCGATAGAGTTCACTACGGCGCACATAGTCGTAATCGACCAGCACGATACGCTCCTCCGAAGGGAGCCACATCAGATTATGGGCGCGCAACAAGTTGCGTTGGACGATAAAGCTCCAAAGCCGCCACGGCAACATCCAGGGCTTATTCAAGCGCTTGCGTTCCTCGGGATCGCTGCTCGTGCGCCCATACAGATCGGGCATGCTGCCCGTCTTGGCATAGAAGGCTAAGGAGCGCTCAATAATATCTTGCAACTGCGACGCGATCCGTTCGCGCTGGCGCGGCTCCATACGCTCGTAGTCGAGATGGTAGAGCGGCTGGGCATCGCGCAAAAAGGGTTGAAGCACGATCACCTCGAGCGCGCCATCGCTATTGCGCGCGATCAGATACTCGCTCGGAATGGTGTAATCTGGCCCCAAACAGCGAATATATTCCTCGGCGGCGTGGCGCATGGTTTTGCACTCTGCCAGCGCATGCGCAAGATCGTTAACGGCCAGATCGCCCTTGCGTTTGAGCACAAAGCGCCCATCGTCGCTGCGATAGACCTCGGTCTCGTTGCCGCCAGCGATACGCTCTACCACATGATCATAATCAAGTGCCGCAAATACATCGTTGCAATATAACATCATAAGGTTGCGTTCAACAATATCTCTACTAAACTAGGGAAATGACGCTCTAGAAAAGCCGATAGTTGCAGCATTCAAGAGTATTTGGATCAAGAATTCGTATCTCGCTCAGCAGCAGGCCGATTGTGAAAGCAAATCCCATCACTTCGTTGCTTTTGGCCTTCGGCAGAGTGGAACTCAACTATTTTTTCTTCCTCACATCTTTGCTTTCCAGGTTGCAAGAATACAAATTCTTTAAAGCTGATTCGATATGAGAGTACAGGCTCACGTTTCACAAGAAATGAGCATTTCAAGGCCTGATTTGCGCTCTGAGCAAGAAGCTTTGTTATAATAAGAAATGTCTACTCCCAAGTAAGACGATGTGGCCAAGCCTCAGCTAAACGATAGATTGTATGCTGCCATCCTTTCGACTGCTGGTCTTGATCCTAATCACAAGCCTCTTTTTTGTGCTGGCCTCGTTTATTCCCATCACGATCTGGCTTGTGCCCTTTTACCTGATCTGTCTTGGTGTGCTGCTGGTGATCGACTATCGCATCACCCCGAAGCCCAGCCAGATTGAGGTTGAACGCATTCACGATAGCAAACTCTCGTTGGGAGCAGAAAATCGCGTCACCTTGCTGTTCGCCAATCACTCAGCCCGCACTATTCACTGCACCGTTCGCGACGAATACCCCTATCAGCTTCCGAGCGATAAGCTCTTGCTGCAAGGCGATATCGAAGGTTTTGGGCTGTGGGAAGCTGTTTACCATCTGCGTCCGCTTCAACGTGGCGACTATCAATTCGGCAACACCAATATCCGCTACCCAAGCGTGCTACGCCTCTTCATTCGCCAACACAGCTACCCGACCGCCAACCAAGTCAAGGTCTATCCCAATGTGCTCGAAGTGCGCAAATACGACCTCTTGGCGCGCCAAGGGCTGCTGACCGAGCTTGGTCTGCGCCGCTCGCGCCTGTTCGGCATGGGCAGCGAATTCGAGCGCCTGCGCGAATACAGCAGTGACGACGAGTTCCGCCGCATCAATTGGAAGGCGACCGCCCGACGCGGCAGGCCGATCGTAGCCGAGTACGAGACCGAGCGCAGCCAACATATCTTCTGTGTAATCGATACGGGCCGCTTAATGCGCACCCCGATCGGTGATATCGCCAAACTCGACTATGTAATCAACGCCTCGCTCTTGCTCAGCTATGTAGCACTGCTCAAAGGCGATCAAGTCGGCATGCTGAGCTTCGCCGACGATGTAAGGGCCTATCTCGCGCCCAAAGGAGGCAAAGCCCAGTTTCAGCGCATGCTCGAAACGCTTTACAATGTTGCGTCCGAACTGGTCGAACCCAACTATCTGCTAGCCCTCAGCCAACTCGAACACAAACACAAACGCCGCTCGCTGATGATCGTCTTTACCGACCTTGTGACGCTCGACGCCGCCAAGAGTCTGATCGCCAGCCTAGCGCGACTTGCCAAACGCCACCTAGTAGTCTGCGTCACGATCAGCGACCCCAATTTGACCAATGTTGCCGGGCAGTCGAGCGAGACCTCAAACCAGCTCTATCGAAGGGCGGTGGCCGAAATGCTGCTCGACGAGCGCCAAGTTGTGCTCGAAACCCTCAATCAGCACGGCGTGCATACCGTCGATGTGCCCGCCGATAAGCTCACCATCAGCGTGATCAACAGTTATCTCGAGCTAAAGGGCCGAGGCGCGCTCTAGGCTTGCAACACACAAGCGCTCTGGCTGCGCAGTTAGCACTATCTCGCGTCCTTCAGTTTCTCTAGCGGCGAGGTCCATGGCCCAAAGAAGGCTCTAAGCGCGTCCGCCTACGGCTATCAACATCCCGCCCGCCACAAGAGGCTGTATCAGCCTGCGCCTACAGCCCCCAAAATCCCAACTATGCATAACTAATCTGCTTGTTCTCAACGCCCCGCGCTGGTGAGTAACTCATAGCAAATTCGGTAGATCACTTACTTTCTGGCCTTCGGCAGAGCTGAACGTGTCTCTTTTTGCCTTTCCCCGGTTGTTGTTTTCCTGCCTTGAGAGAGTACATCTCTTTTAACGGATTTGGTATCACGCGATCTCAAAGCAGAGCGATCGCTTTGTGATGGCAGTGAAATACAGCGCTTGCACAAAGCAGATCGCAATGAAAACAACGACATGCTAGAAACCCGAATGGGTGGAGGAATATTTTGTAGCCGTAGGCGGACGCGCCAAAGACCGAATGGAAGGGCGAGACCTTACCGCCAGATAGCAGGTTGTTCTGGCGTTGAGATGATTAGGAGGATTGCGTAGGAGGAAGGCTAGAGCGTGGTGATCGACACCACGCTCGTTCTATTGGCTAGACTTCATCGGCATAGACCATATCATCGTCCATGCCTGCATCCATATCGATGCCGATCAACATGGCGCAGGGGATGTTGAGCGTCACCACGATGCCCGAACCATCGTGGCGGTTGGCGATCTCGCAGGAGCCGCCCACGCTCCACAAACGGGTCGCGACCATGGTCAGGCCCAAGCCCATACCTTGTACCTCGCCTGTAAAGTGTTTTTCGGCTTGGTAATAGGGGTGCAGCACATTCGCCAATTGTTCGGGCGAGAGCACCACTCCATCGTCGATCACCTGAATGCGCACCGTCTGATTGTCGAGCGGGGTGATCGTCACATCGATATGGGGCGCGTGATGAGGGTGGAACTTCTTGGCGTTATTCAAAAGCTCGATAAAGATCATCTCTAGCGTCTGGCGCGGCAACATCACAATGTAGAAGCCCGCCGACTCGCTGGGTTCCACCGCCACATCTTGAATGGCCAGCAGCTCGCGAATCTCTTCGATCAGGGCGGGTACTTCGGCCAAGGGATACATGCCGTTCATGCGTCCGACGCGCCCGGCCTCGATATAGCTCAGAATCTGCGAGATCTGCTCGTTGAGGCGCTGCGAGCCGCGTAGCGCGATCTCGGCAACCTGAGACAGCATCGGATCCTCCATGTGGCTCAGACGCTCGTGCAGCAGATTCATGCTCACGATAATGCCGGAAAGCGGCGTGCGCAGCTTGTGCAAAATGCTGGTGTGGAAGGTCCACGAATCGTGTTGAATGCCCATCTCGCGCGTCACATCGCGCAAGCGCACCAAACGCTGATCGATATCGAGGCTGCTGTTGAGCTCGACATGCAGCCAGAGCGCCTGCGAGGTGGGCGATTCGGGCCGCACCAGATAGCAGGGCGGCAAAACTGCTGTGTTGATATTGGGCCAAGCCTCCCAGATATCTTGCGGCTCGCAACGATAGATGCCGTCGGCCAACTGGCGGAAGGTGGTTTCGCCGTTTAGCTCGCCCTTCTCGATCCCAAAGTAGAGCCGCGCCCGATCGTTGGCGTACAAGACTCGATCTTGGCTATCGATGATCAGATAGGCTTCAGCAGAGTGCTCTACCACCCAACTGAGGCGGGCGCGCTCTTCGTGCAGCCGACGGTAGCGGTTCAAGCGCGTGATGGTCTGAACTCGCAAACGCAATTCGTTGCGGTCGAAGGGCTTGCTCAAAAAGTCATCTGCCCCGGCGGCGATGCCCTCTAGGCGCGACTCGCGATCGTCGAGGGCGGTCAGCAAAATAATCGGCACTTCAGCCAACATACGATCGGCCCGCAAATGGCGGCAGACTTCAAAGCCGTCCATCCCGTTCATCATCACATCTAAGAGAACGAGGTCAGGTTTATGGGTCGCCGCTTGCAGCAAGGCATCGTTGCCGTTATCGGCAAAGATCAGGTTATAGCCCTGCTGATGGAGCAGTGACGCCAGCACCTCGCGGCCAACTGGCTCGTCATCTACAATCAAAATGGTTGGTATCGAGGTCACGGATCTTCTCCCCGCCATTGCTGGTTATTGGCATAACATCTCAACCGTACGAATAAGGTTCTGAAGGCTAACCGGCTTGCTGAGATAAGCATTCGCACCAACGGCGAGACAGCGCTCTCGATCGCCCGGCATCGCCAAGGCGGTCAGCGCCACAATCGGAACCAGCGCCGTTGCAGGCATGGCGCGCAGGCGTTGAATCGCTTCAAAACCGCTCATGCCCGGGAGATGAATATCCATCAGAACCACCGCAGGCCGTACCAATACGGCTTGATTAATCGCCTCTTGACCGTTGCGCGCCACCACAACCTGATAACCGATCGCTTGCAAATAATCGACAACGGTCAAAATCGCGAGCTCATTATCCTCAACCAAAAGAATGGTCGATTGTTTCGCCTGGAATGCTGGTCTTGAACGGGCATTGCCATCATCAAAAACTGCCAAACGCGAGCTGTTCTCGGCAGAAGTGAGCACAATTCGCTGGGGATTGTTGGAGGGTAGCAGCAACGGCAAGCTTGCGCGCAGTTGCTGGCGCGAGATCGGCTTGATCAAATAGGCCGCAGCACCGAGTTGTTGGGCCCGCTCTGGCTCGTCGATCTGCGAAAGGATCATCACGGGAATGGTGGTCGTTTCAGGCGCGCTCTTCAGTTCGGCTAACACATCCCAACCGTGCTTTCCCGTCAGTTGAACATCGAGAATAATCGCATCGGGGCGCAGTTCGATCGCGCGCTGGGCTGCATCGTCGCCGCGAAAGTGTTGAATGGCTTCGACGCCAAATTCGCGCAGATAGCGTGCGAGCTGTTCGTTCGATTGAGGCGACGAATCGATCAGCATAATGCGTTTGAGCAGGGCACGATTCTGTAAAGAGCTGTTTGTCGCCTCGATGGTATAGGTATCGCGCTCGCTCCAAGGCAGCAGCAACGAGAAACGGCTGCCCTCGTTAGGGCGGCTCACAACTTCGACTGTGCCACCATGCAGTTGGATCATACGAAAGACCAGCGCCAAGCCTAAACCCGTCCCCGCGTATTGGCGCGCCAGACTGCTATCGAGCTGCACAAAGGGCTGAAACAGATGTGGGATATGCTCGGGATCGATCCCGATTCCGGTATCCCAGACCGTAAACTGCACCAGCTCTTTCTCGGGCATGGCTATCACATCGATCCCGATCGAGCCGCGTTCGGGGGTGAACTTGACCGCATTCGAGAGCAAATTGACCAGCATCTGCTTAAAACGACGCTCGTCAGCCCGAATCACATTGACGCGATCATCGTAATTGGTGACGATATTGAGGCGTTTTTTGCGTGCCGATTGCTCGATCAGACGAATGCTAGCCTGGCAAACCTGCGTCACTGAAACACGGTCGATCTGCAGCTCAAGTTTGCCCGCTTCGATCTTCGACAGCTCTAAAATATCGTTGATCAAAGCCAGCAGATGGCGGCCGCTCTCTTCGATGCTGTGCAGCGCTTGGGCTTGGGCTTGGCTGATCGCTCCATAGACTTCCTCTTGCAGCGCTTCAGAAAGGCCCAAAATCGCATTGAGCGGGGTGCGCAGTTCGTGGCTAACGCTGGCCAAAAACTCGTCTTTCATACGGGCGGCGCGCGCCAAGGCTGCGTTGGCCGTGCGCAGGTTTTCGGCCTGGGCCTCAACCTGTTCGCTCAAACGGCGCTGTTCTAGATCCGGCACATCGCTCGGTCGCACAATCAAGGCGACCTCTCGTTCATCGAGGGCTACCAAACGGATCTCGAAACTGTGCGGACCGGTCGCTGTTTCAAACTTATAGGTTTTGATAGCATTTTGGTAGGTGGCAAGAGTGCGAGAGATCGCATCGAGCAGATCATCGACAACCGCTACGGGCAGAAAATCTTGTAGCCGATCGATATGGCTCTCGTGACCGAGTGCTTGGGCAAAGGTCGCAGCTGTTGAGGCTGTTAAGATCGAGCCATCGGCGCACACACGCAAGACAAGATCAGGGATCGCATCCAACAAAGCGCGAACGGTCGTGCGAGGGTCACGGGTCGCAGGCTGTTGTACTGATGTGTGAGCTGTCATAGGCGTTTCGCAGGTTGTAGTTTAGGATGAATAGAATACGCGCAACTGGCTCATTTCGTACACCCTAAATGCGCTCTCTCCAAGCATATTATGACATATGCGACAAATCGTTTGAGCACACAGCATGCCTAGCCGAAGAGCATAAAAGATGATGCGCTTTTTTCGAGTCCTAGCACGCCTAAAGCGCATCTACTCTATTATATAGTTTTTCCGCTAAAGACAAAAGATGCTGTTTGGTTCTCATACCAAATCCGTTTAAAGATGTGCATACTCGCACCAAAAGCGAGGGAATGAGTTGTGTGAGATGTCGCGCAGCAGCAGCGCGAAATCTCACATAACAAAAGCTAGTTAAGTTCCACTCTGCCGAAGACCAAATAGCAACAACATAATCGGATTTGGTATCAGATGTTTACCAAATCCAATAAAGGAGCAGCTTCTTCGCCGAAAGCGAAACAACGAGCGTTGATAAAAGTAGGAATCAAAAAGACCCCGGCAATGCCGAAGTCTTTCAACAAGCTCTCTACATCTGCTTACTGAGTTCAGCGCTCTGGCGGTGTCGTCCTTCCCCCAAGAACATCCCATACCAAATCCGTTTACAGACTTGCGCTCTTGTAACGCAAAAACGGAAAAAGACAAAAATGGTCAAGTTCCACTCTGCCGAAGGCCAAAGAGAACCTAATCGACCGAATTTGGTCATCAACCGCGTCCGCCTACGGCTACCAACATCCCGCCCGCCACAAGAGGTCGTATCGCTGTGTGTGGAAAGGCTGCCCCAAAATGAAACGATATCGTATTACACCACATCCACTTCAAGAAAGGGTGACATTTCGCGCTGTCGCGCGAAATGTCACCCAACAAACATAGTCACATTCCGCTCTGCCAAAGGCCAAAAGAGCAAGTAATCAAGCGGAATTTGGTATAGCTTAGAGCGTAACGCTATACGAGCGTGCGATATCTGGCTCGCTGTTGAGCAGCTTCAAGGTCTCGGCGGGCACCGGCTCGTCGAGCGTCAGCACCATCATGGCTTGCTCGCGCGGGGCGAGGCGGCCAACATACATACCCGAGATATTGACATCGGCGCTGCCCAAAAGCGTGCCCACCCGACCGATCATGCCCGGGCGGTCGCGGTGGTAGGTGCAGAGCAGCGGGCCATCGGGCACAAAGTCGACCCAGTAGCCATCGACTTGCACAATGTGGGCTTCGTTGCGCAGCAGCGTACCAGCGAAGGTATGGACCGTGCCATCAGCGCTGATCGCGTGCAACAGCAGCAGGCTCGAATAAGATTGCAGTTCGCTGGTGGTGCGATCGTCGAAGCGCATACCGCGTTCGCGCGCGATCAAGGGCGCGTTCACAGGCGTAATGCGCGTATCGCTGGTGCCTTCCAGCAAGCCTTGGATCATGGCCAAGCGCAAGGGCTGAGTATTCATATCGGCCAGCTCGCCAGCATACTCGAACTCGTAGCGCGAGATCGGATCTTGAATGATCTGGCGGCAGAGCGCGCCGAGCTTGCGCCCCAAACCGACGTAAGGGCCAAGCAGCGCCCACTCTTCGGGAGCCACAAACGGCGCGTTCACAGCGTAGCGCGGCGTTCCTCCCGACAGCGCGGTCAGCACACCCTCGGCCACATCGACGCCCGCCACGGTCTGAGCTTCTTCGGTCGAAGCGCCCAAGTGGGGCACACAGATCACTTTGGGGTGGTGCAGCAGCGGATTATCGGGAGAAGGCGGCTCGACTTGGAAGGTATCGAGGGCCGCGCCAGCCAGATGGCCACTCTCGAGCGCTTCGTAGAGCGCAGTCTCATCGACCAAAGCGCCACGGGCGGCGTTGATCAAAAAGGCGCCCGGACGCATTTGAGCCAAGCGGGCCGCGTTGACGATATTGCGCGTGCTATCGAGCAAGGGCATATGCAACGAGATCACATGGCTGCGCTCAAGTAACTCATCGATCGAAACAGGCGTCACACCATATTGGGCAGCACGCTCGGGCGACATCACTGGGTCGTAGGCCAAGACCTCCATATCGAGGGCACGGGCGCGCCGAGCCACTTCGGCACCGATGCGACCGAAGCCCCATAGGCCAAGGGTTTTGCCGCGCACTTCCCAGCCCATAAACTTGCTGCGTTCCCACTTGCCACTGCGCAGAGAGGCTTGAGCTTGAGGCAGTTGACGAGCGAGGCTTAACAAAAAGGCGATCGTCAGTTCGGCCACTGCGACGCTGTTGGCGGCGGGCGCGTTCACAACGATAATGCCGCGCTCGGTGGCGGTCTTTACATCAATATTATCGACACCCGTGCCAGAACGACCGATCACGCGCAGTTTCGTGCCTGCCATGATCACATCGGCTGTCACTTTGGTTGCACTTCGTACCACTAGCGCATCATAATTGGGCAAAATATCAATCAAAGCATCTTTGCTCAGATCAAGTTTCACATCGACTTCAGCAGCCTGCTTAAGCGCTTCGATGCCCTCTGGTGCAATCTTTTCTGTAACTAAAATGCGGTCCATAGACAAGGTTCCTCCCCGCTCAGCAAACAAAAAAGGGCCTCGACTGATTTGTCGTGCCCCAGCCCAGGCGAGCGGCTGTCTATCCAAACAAGTTGAGCTTCCTCGTGGTACATCCACGTCTCTCGCCAGTCACTCAACTATCTAATTGGCGCTATTATACCACGAGCAGAAAGAGTTTCAAGCGACCAATATTGTTGAAATCAAAGCAGAAAAGGTGCCTGCATGTTCAGCGAAAATCTTACAAAACTGCTCCAAGAGCTGGAGCCAGATGCCTACCCGATCAAGATCGAGCGCTTAGAGGGTGGTCTATCGGCCGATATGTACGTCGCCACCCTGCGGTTTTTCGAGGGCACCAAGCGCAAATATGTGATTCGCCAAGCAAACCACAAGCTTCTAGCGAGCAATCCAGAGGCCGCTTCGCAAGAATATCTGCTGCTGACCAAGCTCTATAATGCGGGCTTGCCAGTGCCAAAACCCTACTACTTCTCGCCCAACTCAGCGGGACTCGAGCGGCCGAGCGTGGTGATGGAGTGGCTACGCGGCACACCCTGCTATAACAGCGCGGCGATTCCCAATTTTGCCGAGCAGTACGCGAACGCGCTGGCCTCACTCCACCACAACACGGGATTGCTTCGAGAAGTCCCTTGGCTGAAACCCTACCAAGCCGAGCTGCCCCACATGCCAAAGCACAATCAGCGGCTGCCCAAGCTGCGCGAGGCCCAACGCAACCTCGCACGCATCTGGCCGATCCCTTCAAACAACCCAAGCGGCTTGCTACACGGCGACTTCTGGCCCGGCAATCTGCTCTGGAGCGCTAAAAGGCTGCGCGCTATCGTCGACTGGGAAGACGCCGCCACGGGTGATCCCTTGATCGACCTGGCGATCAGCCGCTTCGATCTCTATTGGATCGATAGCCCCGAGACCATGCAGCGCTTCACACAACACTATCTCCAGCGCAATCCGATCAACACCCGCTATCTGGCCGCTTGGGATCTGTTTGCGGCCCTGCGGATCGCTAGAATGGCGCTTGAAGATCTCAACGGTTGGGTCGCGTTCTTCCACGACAAGGGCCACCCCAAGATGAGTGCCGCCCATTTCAAGCGGCGCTTCGCTGAGTTTGTGGCTCAAGCGCTGGCAGCGCTCTAACAACGGGCAATGGTGCTTAGGCCAAAATCTGGCTTATAGCGCGCTCTTCCCACAGGGGCTTAGCCCAGCTAGGTGGCGGACGGCCGACTTTGTAGCCGTAGGCGGACGCGCTAGAGACCTTTTTGGGCTAGAGACCTCTCCGCCTTATCAAGGGCTAACACAACATAATCTAAAGCGATCGGCTGGATTTGGTATAATAGCCGACAGGATTTTACACAACTGAGGATTTTATGTCTGTTGATTACGATACATTCGCCGAACTGTATGAAGCCGACTTCGCCAACTATAGTGAGGACATCGGTTTTTATGTCGAGTTAGCGCGCCGCACGGGCGGGCCGATCCTCGAATTGATGTGTGGCACCGGGCGCGTGACGCTGCCTTTGGCCGAAGAAGGCTTCGATGTTACCGGCGTCGATAATTCCAGCGATATGCTGCGTTTGGCTCAGCAGCGCGTCAACGAGGCCAATCTGCAAGATAAGGTCACGCTGGTGCAGGCCGATATTCGCACCGACAAGCTGCCGAGCGGCTTTATGCTAACCTTTATCACCGCCAACTCGTTTATGCATATCGATAAGGTCGAGGATCAGATCCAAGCGCTTGAAAATATTCGCTCGACCTTGCAGCACGACGGCCTTTTGGTGATCGATGTGCTCAACCCCAACCCACATGAGTTGGTGCAAGCCGACGGCCATACCGTACTGGCCAATACCTTCGAGCTAGATGGCGACAAGGTGCTGAAGTTTGTCTCGACCAGCACCGATATCGCGGCCCAAACAAACTACGTCACCTTTATTTACGATCGCTGCAAGCCCGATGGGCAGGTGATTCGGCGCGTTATGCCGCTGACCATGCGCTGGTTCTATCGCTACGAGCTTGAGCATCTGCTGATTCGAGCCGGCTACGAGATGGAAGCCTTCTTTGGCTCCTACTACCTCGACGACTACGGCACATCGAGCGAGCGTTTGATCGCGGTGGCCCACGTTAAATAAGCATACTTCACAAAGCTAGCTTCTACCAACCCCGTTGTGAGCTTATCCAGCGGGGTTGTGGCATGAAATATGCTGGATTCGCTGCTTGAAGAGCGCGTAATTTGGTTTCTCTTCCGGCTACTACGAAAGGAAGAAACTATGCTGTATGGACTAGCTCGCAATTGGTGGTTGGTGGCACTGCGCGGTGCAGCTGGTATCCTCTTCGGCATTCTCGCCTTTGTCTGGCCCGGAGCGACCCTGTCGGCCTTGATTATGTTGTTGGGGGCTTATCTCTTTATCGACGGTATTACAACCATCGCCCATAGCATCGTTATGCGCAATAACGTGCAACTCTGGTGGCTCGAACTGATCGAAGGCATCGCCACAGTACTGTTCGGCGCGCTCACGCTCTTTTGGCCCGAAATCACTGGCCTCTTGCTGCTCTCGCTAATCGCAATCTGGTCGATTATCACAGGCGTGATCGAGATCCTTGCCGCCCTGCGCCTGCGCAAAGTGATCGACAATGAATGGTCGCTGATTGTGGCAGGTAGTTTCTCGGTGCTGTTCGGCTTGCTGCTGCTGATCTTCCCCATGGCCGGGGTTATCTCGATCGCCTTTATTATCGGCAGCTACGCGATTATTTTCGGGGTGCTAACGCTGATGCTGGCCTTCCGTCTGCGCCGCTTTAAAAACGATAGCTCGCTGCACCACCCGATGTCGGGCGCAATCTAAGCTATTTCATTCCACCAAAAACAGGAGGGCGCCGCTTATGGCGCTCTCCTGTTTGTATGTGCTCGACGGCACCCAAGACTTTAGGAAGGTCTACACGCTACGGATCATTGCGATCTCGTCGCAGCGATCTTGCTTAAAGCAGGTGGCGCAATCTTGCCAAATTTTATGGGGCAAACGCAGCTTGGGGATCTCGCGGAAGCCAAGGTTGCTAAAGAAACCCGCCTGCAGGGTCAAAGTGAACAGGGTCGGGATACCAAGCGCACGAGCCTCGTCAAACAAAGGCATAACAAGACGTTTACCCACACCACGCCCATGGAAATCGGGGTGAACCGCTACCGAGACCACTTCGGCCAGATCGCGCCATGTGATCTTTAGGGCGGCGCAACCGATCACCTCACCGTCAGCCTCAGCAACGTTAAAATCACGAATACGGTGATAGAGTTGATCGAGCGTCTTGGGCAGCATATCGCCACGCTCAGAATAGTAACGGATCATCTCATAGAGGCGGTTCACGTCGGAGACGCGAGCACGGCGGATAGTAACAGCAGCATCGGGCGAAACAGTCAGCTTCGGCAGCTCGGCTGGTGGTGTGTAGAGTGCAATCGGTGTAGACTTCATAATGATTTGAGCCTCAGGAACCCCTACATATATAGAAAACGATTGACAAAAACGCGGTCAATCTCTTTCATACATATCGTTTGTACTGCAATCGACCAGTACAATCCTTTACGTATTGGAAAGCGTCCCGTGTATTGTAAGTTCAGCATTATACACGATTCGCAACGTTTCTATTATAGCAAGTTTTGCATTGCTTGAGATCCGCCACTTTGGGCATCTTTAGGGCCTAAAGCGCGCCTTAAAGCGACCTTGCAGAAGCCTAAATAGCAGCTTTTATACCAAAAAGAACGCTCCTAATCAATACATAACGCAATTCACCACACGAGACACTGAACACACATTCACCACACCAGGCACGGAACACATTTTTCACCACACGAGGCACTGAACACACATTCACCACACGAGGCACTGAACACACATTCACCACACGAGGCACTGAGTCACAGAGTTTTGATAAGGATTTTCGCACTTTGTGTGAGAAATAACTGTACTACAAACACGAAATGTGCACCAATGATCTAGTCATCCTTTTACCCCACCTTAGTTAAGGATCAGCCGTACACCCTTCTCCCGCCGTGCCGGAGAAGGGCTGGGGTTGAGGGCCTTTGCTATTTATTCACCACACAAGGCACTGAACACACATTCACCACACGAGGCACTGAACACACATTCACCACACGAGGCACTGAGTCACAGAGTTTTGATAAGGATTTTCGCACTTTTTTGAGAAATAACTGTACTACAAACACACAATTTGCGCCAAAGATCTAGTCATCCTTTTACCCCACCCTAGTTAAGGATCAGCCGTACACCCTTCTCCCGCAATGCGGGAGAAGGGCTGGGGTTGAGGGCCTTGCTCAAGCCACTCTACCGAGAGTCAATAGCCTTTTGGTTACGGAAAAGCCCTCTTCACGCATCAATTGGGGGATCAAAGGGGGTGCAACCCCCTGCGGGAAGTCCAGAAGGGCTGGCCCTTCTGGGCCCAGCGCAGCGTCAAGCCCCTTCCAAAGGACTAAGCTTCACCACACGAGGAACTAAACACATCTTTCACTACACGAGACACACGAGGCACAGAGTTTTGATAAGGATTTTCGCACTTTGTGTGAGAAATAACTGTACTACAAACACGAAATTTGCGCCAATGATCTAGTAATCCTTTTACACCAGCCTTGATTAAGGGTTTACCGTACACCCTTCTCCTGCTTTGCGGGAGAAGAGCAGGGGATGAGGACGGCAATAAAAAACACCCCTTCAGCACTTGAAGGGGTGTCTTGAGGACTGCTAAAACGAATTAGGCAGCGCTTTCTTCAGCCAAACGCTTGCGCCAGAGAGCGACCTGCTCGGCCACACGCTCAGGCGAAGTGCTGCCATAGCTATCCTTGCGCGAGACACTGCGCGAGAAGTCGTAGATCTGATAGATCGACTCATCGATATTGGGCTGCACAGCCTGATACTCATTCAGCGGCAAATCGCGCAACTCGACGCCCAACTCGATGCTGCGGCGCACCAAACGGCCGACCTTGCCGTGAGCCTCGCGGAACGGCACGCCCAGACGCACCAGCTCGTCGGCCAAGTCGGTGGCCAACATCGCATCGTCGAGAGCGGCGCGCATACGCTTGGGCTGAGCTTTAAGCGTGGCAACCGTAGCTGTCGCCACGCGCAGACCGAGGTCGAGCGTATCGAGCGTATCGAAAAGCGGCTCCTTATCCTCCTGCAAGTCCTTGTTGTAGGCCATAGGCAGACCCTTCATCACCGTCAGCAACGTCACCAAGTTGCCGATCAAGCGGCCGCTCTTGCCGCGCAGCAGCTCCATGCTGTCAGGGTTCTTCTTCTGAGGCATAATGCTCGAACCGGTGCTATAAGCGTCGGCCAGCTCGACAAAGCCGAACTCAGCGCTGCTGTAGAGCACCAGATCCTCGGCCAAGCGGCTGAGATGCACACCGATCAAGGCACAGTCGAAGAGCAGCTCGGCCACAAAGTCGCGGTCAGAGACAGCATCGAGCGAGTTGCCGCTAGCCTCACTAAACTCCGGCAGGTTCTGCAAGAGCTGCAGACGATCGACGCCCAAACTGTTGCCTGCCAAAGCGCCAGCGCCCAGCGGCATAACACGCATACGCTTGATCGTATCGACCAAGCGGCTGCGGTCGCGAGCCAACATCTCGACATAGGCCATACACCAATGGCCGAAGGTGATCGGCTGGGCGCGCTGAACGTGGGTGTAGCCGGGCATTACCGTAGCGGTATGCTGCTCGGCCTGGCCCAACAGCGCAACCTGTAGATCATAAATGCGCTGATTCATCAACTCGGCCGCTTCCAGACAGAAGAGTCGGAAGTCAGTCGCAACTTGGTCGTTGCGCGAGCGTCCGGTGTGGAGCTTACCAGCCACCGGGCCGATCAGCTCGCCTAAACGGCGCTCGACAGCGGTGTGAATATCTTCATCGTGGGGCTGGGGCACAAAGCTGCCATCTTCGAACTCGGCCAAGACCAAACGCAGGCCATTGACCAACTGCTGATGCTCGACAGCACTGATCAGGCCAGCCTGCGCGATCGCGCCCGCCCAAGCGATGCTGCCCTTGATATCGGCGCGGTAAAAGCGGCGGTCGAAGCTAAAGCTATCGTTGTAGGCCGACATATCGGCGGCTGTCGGCTCTTCGAAACGTCCACCCCACAGTTTGTGCGATTCACTCATTGTTATATTCCCTCACTCTGCGCTTCAATTTAGCTATCGAAGGCAAGTCCTAAAAACGTTCTGGTTCTTGCTGACAAAAGGCTTCGTACAACATCAAAACTGCTGCATTGGCGACATTGAGCGAATCGACCCGACCGGCCATGGGGATAGCGACACTGGTCGATTGAGCGTCGTACCAAGCTTGCATAATGCCATAACGCTCGCTGCCCATCACAATCGCCACCCGTCCGGTGTAATCGGCCCGGCGATAGCTCTCGCTGGCATCGGTGTCGGTTGTGATGATGCGAAAGTGGTTGGCGCGCAGCCAGGCGATCGCTTCATCGATCTCGGCCTCAATGACGGGGAAGGTGAAGAGCGAGCCCATGCTGGCGTGTAGCAGCTTGGGGTGCGAAAGGCGCGTGCGACGATTGGTGATGATAACGCCATGCGCGCCCGAACTATCGGCGCTGCGGATCATCGTGCCAACGTTGCCGGGGATCTCGATGCCATCGAGCACCAGCAAACGCATCTGGTCGCGCAACTCAAGCGTCTCCCAACTATGGCGCGGCAGACGCACGATCGCCGCTAAGCCATCGGGGTCGTCGCGGTCAGCGATGCGTTGCATCACCTTTTCGCTCACAAGATAGGAATGAACGCCGCTTGCGATCACTCGCTGGGCCAAATGGTGCCCAGTATCACCACGCAACAGCTCAGGGCAAACAAAAAACGCTCGGAATTCGAGCGCAGTATCTAACGCGGTCGCAACTTCCCAAAACCCTTCAAGGCAAAGCAAGTTTTCAGGGTTTGATTTTGTATTTTTCTTTACTGCTAAATATTGTTTAATACGCGGATTTTGAATACCCGCCGGGATCAATCCAGAATAATCGGCCACCCTTTTCTCCCAATCCTTAAGATCATTTCGCGGCGATTATTGTACCACAGTCGCCTCATCGCGCATGCGATCAGCACCTTGTTGCATACGCTGGCGGAAACGTCCCTCCCTTCCAGTCGTTCTCAAGCGCGTCCGCCTACGGCTACCAAATCGCCGCCCTCCCATCCAACAGCATCCTCGCAGCTTGCGTTGCCTTCGCTGTTCTCGCAGCTTTCGCTGCCTTCTTCGCTTTCTTCGCGCCCTTCCTGGCGCAAGCACCAAGAAGGTCTCAACGCTGCATTTCGCTGCTTAAAGCCCCTTGGAAACCTTCCAGCTGCGAAGCTGCTGGAAGGTTAATGGTCAGGCCGTTGATAGCCGTAGGCGGACGCGGTGAGGACCGAATGGATGCTTATACCCTCGCCGCCAGAGCTAGAAAAAGCCAAAACGCCGCCGAAAGCCAAAGCCTTCAGCGGCGTTGAGAAAAGCGGAATAGCGCTAGCCGACCTTTTCGGGCTGGTGCGATTCAACCGAGCGGTAAGCGGCTTCGACCAAGAGCACCGCGCGCAGGCCATCTTCGCCGCTGATCGGAGCGGGCTTGCCATCGCGGATCGCCTCGACCCAGTCTTTGATCATCAGATAGTCGAGGTTGTCGCCCCAGTTTTGCCACTGAGCGCGCACGGTCTGGTTGTTGAATAGCTCGTTGTTCTGGTTGAAGACGTCGATCGAAGCCACACCATCGGTGCCGGTCACTTCCAGAGTCACATCGCCCCAAGTCGGGAAGGACTGATTGGGGCGCGACCAGCTCGGGTCCAGGCTGAGAGTGACGCCGTTGGCCAGTGTCGCCAAGAGCATACCGCAGTCATCGACCTCGGTATCGTGGAAGCGGGTGGCCGCCTCGGCGTATACCTCGGCAAAATCGCACTCCCAGATCCAACCGACGATATCGGCAACGTGTACGGTGTGGTCCATCACGGCGCCGCCGCCCGACTTTTCGCGCTGACCAAACCAGCCGCCCGGATAGGTGCCACGGTTGGTGCCGCGAATCATCAGGGTCTGACCCAAAGCGCCGCTCTGAACGGCGTCGCGCAGCTTGCGCACGGCATCGCTGTAGCGCACTGGGAAGGCGGTGCCCAACTGCACACCGGCCTTGGCACAAGCCTCGATCATCTCGCGGGCATCGGCCGGGGTGGTGGCCAGCGGCTTCTCGCACAGCACCGGCACCTTCTTGGCGGCCGCTGCCAAGACCAAAGGCTTGTGATCGACGTTGGCCGAAGCCACGATCACGGTATCGATCGCATCGAGCAGGCTATCGAGGTCGCTGTAGAAGGTGGTATTGAATTGAGCAGCATATTTCTGGCCGCGCTCAGGATCTTCATCCCAAATACCAGTGAGCGTCGCACCTTCGAGTTGGTTTACGGCGTGAGCATAGGACATCGCATGCAGGTGTGCGAAGCTGGCAATGCCTACACGAATCATTTGTTCGCTCATATTATTCTCTTTCCTATCACAGAAATAAGGATCTCAAGCAGCTTAGGAAGCGAAGCTAATCGCTTTACCTGTACCGATACTTTCGATGATTGCCAAAGCGAGTTTCAACGCTTCTAGACCATCTGCCGCTGAGGTACGCGGTTCCGGGCCGCCCTTGAACCAGCGCACGATATCGCGCATCTGCACGGTGTAGGGTTCGTCGTGCAGATAAGCACCGCGCGGAGCGGGACGCGGTGTGCCATCTGGATTCGGGAAGAGGCTGAACTGCAGCGTGCCGGTGTTTTGGTTGTTCGAGCGCAACAAGCCACCACTGCCTGCGATTTCAAACGAGGTGTAGAAGCCCGAGGGACGCGCCCAGGTCGCTTCGACATAGCCGATCGCACCGCTGCGGAAGCGCAGCACCGCCATGGCCATGTCCTTGTTGGGCAGACCAGCGTTCAAGAGGCCGCGCGCATAAACACGTTCGACTGCGCCAAAGGTCCAGATCAGCCAGTCGAGCTCGTGGATCATAACGTCGAGCACGACGCCACCACTGCGCGCGAAATCGCCGAACCAGCCGCCCGGGCGAGCTGGGAAGGCGCCGCCACGAGTCGCGCGGATCACACCGGGCACGCCGACATCGCCGCGCGCAACCGAGGCGTTGGCAGCCGCGTATTCGGGGAAGTAGCGCACCACATGGCCGACCGCCAGCTTCACGCCAGCCTTCTCGACCTCTTGCAGCATGCGCTCGCCCTGCTCGACAGTGCGCGCCAGAGGCTTCTCGCACATCACATGCTTGCCCGCCCGAGCGGCCTGAACCACCAGATCGCAGTGCAGGTCAGTGGGCACAGCTACCACAACTGCATCGATATCGGAACGAGCCAAAAGCTCTTCGGGGGAAGTTAAAATATCCGCGCCTAACTGCTGGGCCAGTTCACGACCCGCAGGGGGCATTTGGGGGTCAGCAAATGCCACCACCTCCGCACCGGGAATGTTATTCAGCACGGATGCATGCACTCGCGCCATGCCTCCAGCCCCAATCATACCAAAGCGCATATTAGTCTCCTTATCCTTATGTCAATTAAGCGAACAAGACGCGCATGGAGAGTATCACAGTTGAAAGATTGCAGAGAGTTTGAAGTATCTCCAATCATCATTGATCTTGAGCAGAGCGATAACACTAGCGCTCCCGTCGATACACTCATTATCCCTAAGCGAATCGAGCGAAGACTCGATTCGTTATCAACAAGCCGGATTGCTATTGGGGAAGGCAAATAGCACCTTAATTGCCTCGGCTTTTTTGGAAAGTGCCCTATTGTACCACAGACTATCTAGGGTCTCTGTACAGCCTCGGCGATCATATCGGCGAAGATCTGGGCACCCGCAGGCCGCAAATGAAAGCCGTCTTTCCAAAAAAACTCGGGGTGTTCGGCGCTGGCGGCGTGCCAATCGAGGAGGATCACATTGGGATATTGGGCGCTCTGTTCGGCCCAACGTTGATTATTGATATCTTGCCAGCGGCGCGGGACTTTGAGGTTCACAATCACCACACGCGGCACATCAGCCAGCAGGTCGAGCAGTTCGTTTACCCGCTCCGAACTGATCGTATTGTTATTACCAATATGCACCACCACCACATCGGCTAAAGCGGCGTTTTCGCGTCGCTCGCGCAGCAGCGTGATGGCGGCACCGATCTGACGGTTAACCTTAGCGTCGATCGTCAGATTCTCGATCCGCGCATGCAAGGCATCGGCCGCACCCAGCATAATCGAATCGCCAACCGCCAAAACCGTGCGCGGCTTGGGCGTGGCCGTCGGCTCGGGCGTGGCGCTCGCTGTAGCGGTCGGGCTGGGCGAAGGCAGCGCGATCGGCGTGCTTACAACCATCACCAGCGGCGTTGGGCTAGCTGGCACTGCGCTCGGGCTGGCGGTAGCTGTGCTGCTCGCGCTTGGCACAGGCGGATTGTTAGCAATCACAACGTTGGTCGCAAAGGCGGCGCTATACTCTTCAAGGCTCGGTTCGGGCTCTTCGCCCACAAGCGGCAGGGCTATCAGCAGCGCCAGCAGCCAGGTGCTAACTACGCCGAGGGCAAAGGACCAGCGCGTATCCAAACGGCGTTGGCGCTGACCCTTAGAGCGCAACCAGATCCGCAAACGGCGCTGGAAGCGTCCGGCCCGAATCGGATATTCGATAAAGCTGTAGGAGAGCTCGGCGGCCAGCCAAGTTAAGCCAAAGCGCAAAAGCAGCAGCGGCCAACCATCGAGCGGCAGATCGAGCTGTGGACGGCTGAGCATAAAGATCGGCCAATGCCAAAGGTAAAGGCTGTAGGAGCGTTGGCCAAGGTAGCGCAGCACAGGCATGCCCAGCAGCTTGCCCAAGGTGGAACGTTTAAAGCTGAGGGCTGCTAAGACCACAAAGCTCAAAAGGTCGATCAGGGCGAAGCCGCCTCGGTAGAGCAGCGGGTTGAATTCGTCGAAGCTGAGGACACAAAGCAGCAGCCCAGCCAACGCCAAGCTGGCTAGGCAGTCGAGGCCGAAGAGCTGCCAACGCCGAATGTTCTGCTGGCTCGGCAAACGTATGCAGGCCAAAGCCGCACCCAAGAGCAGACCTGCCGCTCGGGTGTCGGTGCCATAGTAGAGTCGCGACGCATCGCTATCGGGCTGGTACAATCCTGCCATCCAGAGCGTCGAAGCCGCGGCAGTCAGCAAAAAGGCCAAACAGAGCGAGCGCAGCTTCCACAAGCGCAGGCCAAGGGCCATAATCAGCGGCCAAAGCAGATAAAACTGCTCTTCGACGGCCAGCGACCATAAGTGATTAAATAGCGATGGACGTCCGACACTCTCGAAGTAGGATTTCTGGTCAAAGATCAGATACCAGTTGGTGCAGTAGAGCAGGGCCGCCAGCGCGTCGTTGCGCAGGCTGGCGACTTCGTCGGGCAGAAAGATCACGCTAAAGCTCAGCACAATCAGCAGCAGGCCGAACAGTGCTGGCAGCAGACGGCGCGCCCGTCGTAGCCAAAAATGCGCTATTGCGATTCGGCCCTCGTTGCGCCACTCTGCCAGCAACAACGAACTCACAAGGTAGCCGCTGATGACAAAAAAGATCTCCACACCAAAGAAGCCACCAGAGAAAGCGGGTACTTCAGCGTGGTAGAGCAATACCGCAATAACAGCAAGAGCGCGTAAGCCGTCGATACCTGCCAGATATGGAAGCAGCTTACGCTCCTTTTCGGCCATGAATTAGGCTTCCTCCACCCGTACTACTAAGAGTGTCATATCATCATGCTGAGCGACACCATGGCTAAATGCTTCAACTTCTTTCAGAATCACATCGATCAGTTCAGCCGGTGCAAGGTGGCCGTTTTCACGCAACAACTGCTCAAGCCGCTCGAAACCAAACAGCTCTTGGCGTGCATTGTGGGCCTCGACGATCCCATCGGTATAAAAGACCAGCAGATCGCCCGCTTCAAGCGGCACCTCCAAAGCGGCGTAAGGTGTATCGGAGATAATGCCGAGCGGCAGAACCGGCCCGGGCACATCGAAATATTCGACCGTGCCATCGCGTCTGCGGCGCAGGGGCGAAAGCTGGCCGGCGTTCGAGAGCGCCAAGATGCGTGTATCAACATCGAGCGTCGCATACGAAAGCGCTACAAACGAACGGGGCGGCACATCGGAAGCGATCAGGCCGTTGGTCTCGCGCATAACCGTCTCGGGCAGTTCGTGGTCGCGCGCCTCTGAGCGAGCCGTCGAGCGAGCCACCGCCATCAAAAGCGCGCCCGGAATGCTCTTGCCCGAAGCATCACCGATCAAGAGGCCGAAACGTTCTCGCCCCAGCGGAACCACATCGTAGAAGTCACCGCCCGTCTCGCGAGCTGGCACAGCGCGCGCCGCGATCGTCATACCGTTGATCTGAGGCAAGTGGCGCGGGAAGAGGTTACTCTGAATCTCGCGGGCGATCTCCATCTCGCGCTCAACGCGCGCGACCGACTCTTGGTAGAGGCGCGCATTCTCCAGCGCGACCGCCGCTTGGTTGGCGAAGGTGAAGGCCACCTCCATATCGCGGTCGCTAAAGTGACCTGGTGTATGCGAATCGATGTTGAGCACACCCAAGACTTGGCCTTTGGCGATCAGCGGCACGCCCAACCACGAGCGAATCGACTGGCGTGCCAGCACTTCGACCCAATAGGGCGAACGCAAGGTATCGTCGATCCGCAAGGGCAGACGGGTCTCCATCACACGGCTGGCCGCGCTTGGGCCACGCACCTCAAAGCTAGTGCGATCCATCTTCGCAACATCGAACAGACCACGATGGGCCGCCGCACGCAGCACCTCACCATCGGCCAACAGAATTGAGGCGCTGTCGTAGGCCACAACGGTGCGCAGCTGTTCCAAGATCAAGCTCAAGATCTCGTTCAAGTCGAAAGTGCTCGAAAGCACGCGCGCCACCTCGCGCAAGGTGTCGGCGGTTCGACGGGCTGCCTGCTCAGCCGCAAACAAGCGCGCATTTTCAAAAGCCGCCGCGATCGTGGCCGCGATCGTCATAAACGACTCTTGCTCTTCTTCGCTGAAGTGCCGATACGAGGTCAGACTATCCAAGCCGATCGATCCGATCACCTCATCGCGACTAACCAGCGGCGTCAGCATCATCGACTGAATCTGGAAGTCGGTCAAAAGTTTGCGCACACCAGGCGATAGGGGCGCCTCGTGCACCGACTCGATCACCATCGGTTTGCGCTGTTTGACAAGATCGCGCAAAGCCCGCCGACTGATGGCAGGCGTCTCTTTCAAGAGGCGGTCGCTGGGCGGATACTCGGCCACCAACATGCCCAATTCGCCCGTTTCATCAAAGAGCATAATGCCCACATGGTCAACTTGGAAGAGTTTGGCCAATTCGCGCACAGCCACATCCAAGGTCTCTTGCGGATCGACACGACTGTTGAGCAAGAGCGATACCCGTTGGATCAAAGCCATACGTTGAGCTTGGCGCTCGGCATTGGCAGCGTGCTCTTCCGCTTCGATCGCCAAAAGGGTATTTTCTTGCAAGCGCTGTTCGCGCTCGGCAAAGAGTTTGACCTTCTGCACACCCAAACTAAGGTGACCTGCCACTTGGTTCAAAAAGTCGATCGTATGCTCATCGTAGAGTCCGGCCCGATCGTCTTGTACCGAGATCACTCCAATCGGCTCGTTATCGCCTTCAAGCAGCGGCACGCCAGCCCACGAGCGCGGCACTACGCCATTATTCCAATAGACTGGCGCAAGCCCCATCTCGGCCAGACGCTCTTTCTCCTCGATCAAGTTATCAAATAAGAGCGGCTTGCGGTTGCGCAGTATCCAACCGGTCAAACTATCTTCAGGAGGCTGACGACCGGGCCAATCATCGGGCAACTGCACACCGTGCTCGATATAAATAGCTTGCGTCACAACTCCCGTTTTCGGATCGAGCAGAACCATATAGAAGGCCGAGGCGCTGATCAGATCTTCGAGCACTTCATAGACGATCTGCAGCATGCGGCTAAGATCAAAAGTCGCGCTCAGCTTGCGCCCGATATGGCCGATCGCATCAAGCTCGCGGATCTGACGTTCGCTCTCGTGGAAGAGCTTGATCTTCTGCACGGCCAAGCTCACATGGCTGGCGACCTGATTCAAAAAGTCGATCGTCTGCTGATCGTACATGTGCGATTCCGGATGTTGCAGCGAGAGCACACCCAAGGCTTCGCCCTCTTTGCCGAGCAGAGGCACACCGGCCCAAGAGCGCACCGGCCTGCCGCGCACAAAACGATGCGGGCGCAACGAATCGTCGGACGATTGTCTACGCTCATACTCCACAAGATCATCGAAAAGCAGGGAGGAACGTTTACGCAGAATCGCTTCAGTCAACGAATTCGGTATAGGCGGCTTGCCGATCCAGCCCAAATCGAGCTGCTCGTCGTTTTCAATAAAGATCGCATGAGTTACTAGCAGAGTGTCGGGTTCGCATAGCAAGAGATAGAAGATCGGCACATCCAGCACATCACGGATAGTGGTGTGAACCGCTTCCAAAATCGCTTCCAGATTGTAGGAAGCACTCACCAGCTGACCGATCCGCCCGATCGCATCGAGTTCGCGAATCTGGCGCTCACGCTCATCCAGCAGTATCATATTCTGCAAATGGAGGGCTGTTTGTTGGGCCACATTTGTCAAGAACTGTTCATCTTGCTGCGAGAAGGCGTTTTCGCTATACGATTGAACAACAATCACACCGATCGCATCGTTTGCTCGATTGAGCATCGGCACGCCCAACCACGAGACAGCCGTGCGTCCCGTTCCCGCCACTAAAATCTTCAGCTCTGGATACTGTCCGATCTCTTCGGGCAGATTCTTTAAATGTAAGGTTTGCTTTTTGCGAATCACCCACGCGCTGAGCGTACTCTCGCCCAAAGGCTCATTGCGTCGGAAGTATTCGTAGGTCTCGCCCTCATCGATCCCCAGCCCTTCGATGATCACATTGCGCTTGGGATCATAGACAGCCATCACAAAGGCATCGAGCTGCATCAAAGGCCGCAAAGCGTTGTAGACCTGGCGCAAGAGCATATTCAAGCTGAGCGACGTATTGGCGGCGTGACTGATGCGTCCAAGTGCGCTCAGCTCTTGAATCTGGCGCTCGCGCTCTTCCAAAAGACGGGCGTTTTCGATCGCAACCGCCAGTTGGTTGGCGATAAACTGGGCCAGATCGATCTGTTGGCTCGAGAACTGATGAGGTTTGTTGTCGATAAAGATCAGCGTTCCGACCGCGCGCGGGCCAAGCCGTAAGGGCACGCCTAACAGCGCTTCGTACTGGGCTGGAATCACTCCACCCGAGCTGGCCGACAAGCCCGATTCGACCACCAAGGGCCGATTCTCAGTCACAATCTTCATGCGACGGCTCGACTTGGGGATCTCGGTCACCGATTCTGTAGCCTGATCGGGCAAGCCTTTTTGAACCAACAGTCGCAACAGCTCATGTTCACGATCGTAAAACCAAAGACTACCGCCTATTACATCAAACAACGGCAAGATCAATTCGATCGCGCGGCTCAATAAGCTGTAAAGCGGCTGCTGCACCACCATCTCGGCGGCGATCAAGCTCAAAACATGCAGTTCGTCAGTGCGGGCCGCGATGCGCTGCTCTAGCTCGCGGCTCAACATTTGCTGTTGTTGGAAGAGGTTGGCATTCTCGAGCGCAACCGCCGCCACATATGCAATCCGCCGCAACAGCTCGAGATCTTCTTCAGTAAAGCGATTCGGCTCGTAACTTTGCAGCGAAATCAAGCCTAACACATCACCCGCCAAAGCTAAAGGAACGCCCATCCAGGTACGAGAGAGTTTGTTAACATTCCCAAAGGTCGTTTGATAGTTTTGCAGCGTTCCACGGATCTCATTCAGATCCGGCATCAAAAGCGGCCGACCCTCACGAATAATCTGGCCAGAGAGCGGGCCAAAGGGAACGTTCTCTTCGTAACTATACACACCCTCATCGTATGCATACGAGATGCGGAACGTATCAGGGCGAGTTAAATCGCAAAGAGCAATATAGCTCGAGTCATGGGGAAAGACAGCGCGCAACTCTTCGGTTAAGCGTTCAAAGATGGCGCGATCTGTTGCGACACCACGACAGGCCAAGCTGACCTGATACAGCACATCAAGCATGCGTTGATCACGCGCTCGCTGCTCTTTCAACAGCTTTAGCTCAGCTTCAAGCTGCTTCTTTGTAGGGCGAGTTATGGAAGATTCGCTCATGCCTTTGATTTCGTTCTTAGCGTTTGGAGATCATTTGTTGTTAGCGACGTTTGCGCTCTGTATTATACTCTGTATCAACAGGCCAAACCTAGCTTCATCAAAGCAAAATCGGCTCAATCAGGCCCGTTCTGATCTGGCAGAACCAGCTCGAAATCAGAGCTATGAGCAGCCAAGGTTAAAACGGGCACCAAGTCGGCCTGAGGTCGCAAAAAACATGGGCTTTTTGCAAACCGCAAGATACAGTACAATGATCTTCGCATTCGGGTAAGTAAGGGAAAACTTGCTTGGTTAAACCATACAGATCAGATCTATATGCAGGTTTAGCCAATGCTTAGCATACCACTTGCAGGCACTTCTCTGCAAGTTACAGCCTCAGCTCATCATCTGCTAAGGACACATTGTATGATTCTATTTTTCGGCACCCGCGACGTCTTACGCGACAATCCCCAAGGCATGGGAGGAGGGCCGCGCCAGTGCCCTCACTGTGGCCAAGTGGCGCTCTTTAAACCCAAAACTTCACGCACCTATATCCATGTCTTTTGGATCCCGATCATTCCGCTTGGCCAAGAGCGCCCGATCATCGAATGCAACAACTGCAAAGCGCGCTTCCATGCCAACTATAGCTTTTAAAAGGTTATAGATCATAAAACGTAGCGATTACGGTCAATTTGGTCATTCAACATAACAAAAAGGGCAAACCGAGACGATACACTCCATCTCAGTTTGCCCACTCGTTCTATACCAAACACCTAAGCTCTCAGTCGGGCAGCTGCACCCCACCGTCTGAGCTGCGCTGAGCTAAACCATCGCGCACTAAACCCATCACAATAGCCTCTAGCCACTCGCGATCGGCCTCGCTATAGTCATCTTTCACCTGCGGGCCGAGCATACTCAAACTCATGCTGGCACCCTCGGGAAGAGTGCGCAACGCAGCCACCACGCGCCCCCGAAAGAAGCGATTCGAGCCAACAAAGGGCTGCTCGCGCCGTTCCGTCACGCGCCGCGTCGCTTGCGCTTTGCGCGGCTGCTCAAGATAGCTCGCCTCAGAGAAGAGCGCGCTATCGGCGTTTTGACGCTCGCGATAGGCAGCACAAAACTGGCGCAGCGGACAACGCCAACAAGCCGGTTTGGCGGCGGTACAGATCGTCGCACCCAATTCCATAATCGCTTGGTTCCAGCTCCAAGCCTTGCCGACCGGAATCGCTGCCTGGGCGATCGGCTGCATGCTCTTATCGGTCATGCTCTGGGCGGCCGCGCTTTCGTCCGGCCCCACAAACAGACGGCGCAGCGCACGGCGGATATTGGTATCCATAAAGGCGACATCTTGCTCGAACGCAAAGCAAGCGATCGCGCCAGCCGTATAAGGGCCAACGCCGGGCAGGGCCAGCAGCGCATCCAACGAGCGCGGAAACTCGCCAGCATGCTCATCAAGCACGGCTCGGGCGGTGCGTTGCAGGTTAACCGCACGTCGGTTGTAGCCCAAACCCGACCACAAACGAATCACCTCCGAGCTTGGGGCATCGGCCAGATCTTCCAAACGCGGAAAGCGTTCGAGAAAAGCGGTATATTTGGGCAACACGCGATCGACCTGTGTCTGCTGCAGCATAATCTCAGAGACCAATACGCGATAAGGATCGCGCGTCCGTCTCCATGGCAGGTCTCGCCCATGCTCAGCAAACCAGTCTAAGAGCGCCAGTTGAATCTCGGGCAGATCTGAAAAAAGAACATTTGTCGTAGACATAGGCCTCATTATACCAAATCCCAAGTCGCGCTATTCGATCCTGCCCTATCTCTGCCATAATCTGCCCACACAGCCCAAGCACACCATCCAGCATAAGGCGTAAGCAGCTTCACCTCCCAAACGGCCTCTAGCGCGTCCGCCTACGGCTACCAAATCGACCATGCTCCCATCCAGTCCTTCGCAAGCTTGCTCGCTGCCTGTTGCGAGCAGCTTCAAGGCAGCTTTTCGATGCACAACACCGACACTCACCGCCAACTAGGCCATCGCTGCTAACAGCGTACCTCCCTATCTTTTGAGCTTACAGCACTGCACCGCACTCCAGCAGTCCAAACTTGAGCGCCCGCTCAGTCTCGCTGCTAGCTCGCACCAGCTTGGCGACCTCAAACATCAAGCCTGTCTGTTGCAAGCTATTACAAAACGGCCCAAGCGCTATAAGCCTAACGCTGTGCCAGCTTCCCCAAGCGCCGTGCAAGAACCCCCGTTCGTAGTGCAAGTCTCCCCAAGCGCCGTGCAAGAACCCCCGTTCGTAGTGCAAGCTTCCCCAAGCGCCGTGCAAGAACCCCCGTTCGTAGTGCAAGCTTCCCCAAGCGCCGTGCAAGAACCCCCGTTCGTAGTGCAAGCTTCCCCAAGCGCCGTGCAAGCACCCCTGTGCACATTGCAACACTCCCCAAGCGCCGTGCAAGAAGCCCCATTCGTAGTGCAAGGCCCAATACAGCCGCTCCTTCCAAAGGCTTCGATCCTGTTCAGCACACTAAACAGCAAGCTAAGGAAGGTATTTAAGAAACGGGCTTGAGATGCTCGCTTATATCAAATCCGGTTGATTAGGTTCTCTTTGGCCTTCGGCAGAGCGGAACGTGACTCTTTTTGCTTTTCCCGGCTTTTCGTTTTTCTGAGCGAAGAGCATGCACGTCTTTAAACGGATTTGGTATTACAGGGCAGATTTGAGGGTCTGCCAAGTCCTCATGCGAGCCAGCAAATAGTCTAAGTCCCCTTGCGCTGAACAGTTGGCGCTGGGCTGCGCGCCCGATCGACGAAGCTTGAGGCTTGATAGAGCTTTAGAGAAGGTGATACGTCTCGGGGGTTTTGAGGGACCATCATCCCCGGCCCATCTCCCGCTTTGGCGGGAGATGGGCGTCAACTGCTGATAGCCGAAGGCGGACGCGCTAGGAGCCGAATGGAAGGGAAAGACCTCGCCGCCAAAGCGCTAAAGACATCAAAGGCTTTGGCTAGCAGCAAGAACACGGTTTCGCGCTAGCCAACAGCGAGCAACAAAGAACGGTGGAAGCCCGAATGGTCTGTCGAGCCTCCACCGTTCTTCATCTGCACATTCAACCGTGTTTAGGCCACATGTTCCTTCTTAAGATTATTGACGACGGTATCGATCATATGAGCGGGCACATCCTCGTAGTGGTCAAACGTCATGGTGAACTGGCCGCGCCCTTGCGTGATCGAGCGCAGATCGGTCACATAACGCTGACATTCGGCCAAGGGCACGTGGGCCTGGATCTCGGTCTTGCCGTTGCCATAGGGCATCATACCCATCACTCGCCCGCGCCGTGTGTTGATATCGCTCATCACATCACCCGCATATTGATCGGGCACTAGGATATTGAGCTGATAGATCGGCTCCATAATGATCGGCTGAGCCTTGGCTGCGGCGATCTTAAAGGCTTGGTTGGCTGCAGTCTTGAAGGCGATTTCTTTGCTATCGACGGGGTGCTCTTTGCCGTCGTAGAGCGTCACCTTTACATCGACGACCGGGTTTCCAGAGAGAAGCCCTTCAGCCATGGCTTCGCGTATGCCCGCCTCTACCGCTGGAATGAAACCTCTGCTGATGACGCCACCAACGATGTTGTTGACAAACACCAGCGGGTCTTCCCGTTCGGGATCGGGTTCGAGCGGTTCGACCCGTATGGAAACGTCGGCGAACTGACCGGCACCGCCAGTCTGCTTTTTGTGGCGATACTGCGCTTCAGCTCGACCACGGATCGTTTCACGATACGGAATACTCGGCAACGTAAGGTCGATCGAGACGTCGAACTTACGCTTCATACGTTCTGCGACAATGGCGAGGTGGCTTTCGCCCAAACCCGACAGCAGGGTCTCGCCCGAGTGGCTATCGCGCGAGGTGTGCAGGGTCGGGTCTTCTTCGATCATGCGATGGAGCGCTGCTGCAAGTTTATCTTGGTCAGAGCGCGTATGCGGCTTAACGCGGCTGGTAAAGTTGGGCTGCGGGAATTGGATCGGTTCTAGCTGAACCGGATGTTCGCTGCTACAGAGCGTATCGTTGGTAAGTGTGTCGGCCAATTTGGTGGCGACACCGATATCGCCCGGGCCGATCGTTTGAACAGCCGTCTGTTCTTTGCCCTTCATTAAATAGAGGCTTCCGATGCGCTCTTCTTTACGTGTACGTGAGTTGTAAACCGTGGAGTTGGCATGGAGACTGCCACTATAGACCCGCACATAACTGATTTTGCCATAGGGATCTGCCAAGGTTTTGAACACAAGGGCGCTGAGGGGTTGATCTTCGCTGGGCTGCAGGGTGATATCGTTGCCAACCGCGAGGTCAACAGCCTTGACCTCTTTGCGACCAGCGGAAGCAATGCTATCGATGATGCCATTGAGCAACTGGGCCATGCCCGCTACTTGGATAGCGCTGCCACAGAAGACCGGCACAATACTGCCGTTGGCGATGCCCGCCCGAAAACCGAGCAACAGCTCTTCGCGCGTTAAAGCATCTTCGCCGTATTCGAGATACTTTTCGATCAGATCGTCGTTGGCGGCAGCGATCTTGTCGATCAGCTCGGTGCGCCATTCGTGCATCTGAGCTTCGAGTTCAGGCGGAACGTCGGCTTCTATGTAGCTGCCATCGTGTTTGGGGCTGTTCATCCAAGCGCGCTGCTGGCGCAAGGAGATAATGCCTCGAAAATCTTTCTCAAGACCGATCGGGATCTGCATCGGAATAACGGCGGCGTCGAGTTTCTCGCGCGCCTCTTCGATACAGCGGAAGAAGTTAGCGTTCTCGCGATCAAGCTTGTTGATGAAGATCATGCGCGGTACCCCCGCCCGCACAGCAAGATCCCAAGCTTGCTCGGTGCCGACTTCAACGCCCCCCGATGCGTCCATTACGATAATCGCACCATCTAAGACCCGCATTGCTGCGGTCATGTCCCCCACAAAGTCCGAATAGCCAGGCGCGTCGAGCAGATTGATTTTGTCGTCGTTCCATTCGAGCGGAGCTACACTGAGGTTGATAGACATACGTCGCTTCTGCTCGTCGGGGTCGTAATCGCTAACGGTATTCCCGTCCTCGACACGTCCTGCTCGCGTGATGCCATGGGAGGTTAGCAATAACGACTCGACCAGCGTCGTTTTGCCTGACCCACCATGGCCAAATAGGCCGACGTTGTGAATCCTCTCGGGTCCATAGGATCGCATAGTTGTCCTCCTTGACAGACTACCTAATAATCCAGATGGCTAGGGGTATTTATGTGCAGAGATAATAGTTATTATAGGTTGTTTCAAAGGAGAGTCAACGCCGATTTCGTTAAGATCTGCCTCCTTTAAGCTAGCGATTTCTTTCTTCAAGCGCTTTTTTAGCGCATCCACACCACTATTTACGACTTCTAGCGAAAAGCTTTTAATCCAGATAATCGCTCAGTTCTATCAAATAGATCCCTACATTCTCTCAAGTCTTGAATAAAAGAGTCGCAGTGCTTCCAGATAGAGGCCTATAGTTCAAGGAAGCAACGAATTTGACTCGCTTCAATCGCCGACTTACGTCAGTCCTCAGCCGCATAACTGAAAGTTAGACCTCGGCAGAGTAAGAAGAGTCCTTGTTCGCTACTCCTAGCTCACAAAATATTTGCTTACATTAATCAAATATGATATAAACGGTTTAACATTTCAAAGTCGGTAGTTGGTGGAAACTTCAAAATCTGCGAGAGAATTCGGGTCCAAAGGAGACTTTTATGCGATGTGCACCTCTCGTCTATTACGTATGTGCCATTTTTATCATAACGCTCATCAGCCCGATCCAAGCTCAGCCACAAGCTCTCCTAGCACAGCAAGAGACTAATCACTCTATCTACCTGCCTTTTGTTGCCCAACCGCTACCACAACCAAACATCAAGTTCGAAAGTAATGAAGGGGGAGCACTAACTGCCTTCGAAGTCTCAGGCAATTATGCCTACCTTGGAGAAGGCGTTAGTTTAAAGATCCTTGATGTTAGTGCAGATAGCGATCCCCCAGTTGTTGGTCAAGCCTTCATTCAAGATCTCGGCCAGATCAGAGACATCGCTATTGTTGGAACAGTAGCATTTGTCGTCAGCGACTTTCACTTTGCTGCCTTCTCAATCGCTAATCCAGTCGCGCCCAATCTACTCTCGCGTGTAGCGATAGAGAGCGCCAATAATATTCAGATCATTGGTACAAAGGCCTATGTCGGCACCAAGAAGCAGGGTATTGTGGTGGTCGATATTAGCAATCCCCGTGATCTTCGGCTGCAAGCTGATCAAACAATCCCCATCAATGCCTCCAATCTGCGAAGTTCTGGAACGCTGTTATTCGCATTTGCTTTCGATAACACTACAAAGCTCATCGACATCAATACTGGAGCGGTGCTCAGCAGCATTACACCTCCTACTCCCAATCCTCCATCTAGGTCATACAGACATTCGGATGCGATTGTTCGTGATGGCATAGCCTTCTTATTACATGATGAAAGACACTCTCAAGCCCAAGTCGCAGTAGGTACAGATCCTTCAAGACAGATTCCAAAAGGCTTCGATGTTGTTGATATCAGCAATCCAAGCGCACCTGTTTTGCTCAGATCCTTCGGGCTTGAGCTTCCTATGAATCCAAGTTTAAGTGGGTTCTTCCTTGAAGGAAATACGCTTTATCTTAATACGGGGAGCGACTTAAGCCGCTATGATATCAGCGACCCGAGCAATCCCATCCCACTAGACACACTTATTGTTAACCAAGCGCTAGGTGAATTCGTTATTGCCAATAACCGCATCTACGCTTTTTATTTTGATCAACTTTTCGGAGCCAGTGGATATCTCCATATCATTGCCTTTAATCCAAATGCAGAGTCGGGTTTGCCCCTGGTTGGCAAGTATACACAACAAAATCTAGCTGGCGAGAGTAGTCTCCAAGTTATTGGAGATAAGCTTCATTCGCTCAACAGGATCTACGATATTTCTACACCGACGCAACTGAAACTACTTGGCTCTATGCCAATAGAACCTGATGTTCCAGAGTATTATGTCATCAGCGATACCCTAAGATACGTAACAGCAAATGACTTCGATAAATACCACTTCTCAATCTACGACCAGAGCGATCCGTCCAACATTAAGCTAGTCGCAAGCACAATCATTAGCGGTACCTTTAGTTACGACATAGATATCGCAGGAAAATATAGCTTCGTCGCCAGCGACCTAGGCTTACAAGTGATCGATCTCGGCAACCAAGCTAATCCACATCTAGTAGGAACCATCCATAACGGTACAAAGGTGTTTCAAGTCGAGGTCGAAGGATCGCTCGCTTACCTAATTGACGATCAGAAGAAACTGACGATTTATGATATTAGCGATCCGCTCAACGCCACTGCAGTTGGCTCGATCACGCTTCCCTTCGCCGAAGCTGCACTACTTGTGCAAGATGGTTATGCCTATGCCTACGCAACGAGCGAACAAGGCGGTGGTATTCTAGCCATCGACATTAGCCAAGCCGCTTCCCCAACCATCGTAGGGCATTTCGCTAACAAAGATGGATCTGCCGAACGTATAGTTGATCTCGTTATCAATGGATCACGTATCTTCGCGCTCACCTCAACCGGCCTATCTATCTATGAACGATCCGCTCAAGACTTTGCTCAACTTGTTAGCGAGATTCCACTTTTAGCAGAGTCATACTCGCAGGCCAATAACAATGCGATAGCCTACCATAACAACTATCTCTACTTGTATAGCTACTATCTGGGTACGATCGTTATCCGAGTGGACTAATATCAGATCCGCTTGCTCACTTCAGGTGGTTTATTAGCTTGGCGGAGAGGTCCTAACCTCCCATTCGGCTTCTAGCGCGTCCGCCTCCGGCTATCAAAGCGGCGCTCCTTCCATTTGGTTGCTCGTCTGCCTGCGCCCAAGCGCCCCCTGAAAGGCCAAGCGTGCGGATTTGCTATAAATAAATCTAGCCTCGTATGACGAGAGCGCCAGCCTGATCGATCAGACTGGCGCTCGGTACATATGGGATAGAACAACTTGAAAATTAACGGTTGGCGTTGTCTTTACCCAAGACCACCACAATATCAGCGCTGCTCTCGGCGCCTTCGGGCAGCGGCCCATTGCTGACGCTCGCACCCAACGCTTTGGCGATCTGCCGTGCTGTGACAGGCTTGTTGTTGAGATCGTAAACTACAGTCGTTTCAATTGGGCTGCCATCGGGCTGGCTGGCATTGCCCGCGATGGTGACGCGATAGCCAGCGTTTTCAAGCTCGCCCGTGACGCGGCTGCCCAAACCGGTGACAGCGGTGCCGTTCAAGACCTGAATCAGCGCATTCTCGTCTTCGGCTCTGGGTTTACTGAGCAAGCGCGCACTCAGTTGGCGCACCTCTTGCTCGTCCCACAGCAGATTACCGCCATAGGTCTCGGTCATGCTCACCACATCGGGGCTGAGGCGCAACTGGCCGATCTCACTGGGGTCGAGGCGAGCTGCCAGCATCAAAATGCCCAACAGCACATCGGGTCGATCAAAGGGCAAGGTAGTGGTCACAGTGCCTTCCAACGCGCCTAATAGACCGGGCACCGCGCCGATTCGCCCGATCAAACCGCGCGAGCGAAACTCGTCGGCAATGGCGCGAATGACCTGCTGCTGGCGAGCGTTGCGGTCGAAGTCGCTCGAACCGTGACGGGTGCGCGCGTAGATCAGGGCGGTCGCACCATCCATGCGCTGTGGGCCAGGCTGGAACTCAACCCGCATCACGCCGAAATCGGGCGTGGGGTACTCATCATCTACAATGTGGTATGGCACATCGATCGTCACACCGCCTAGCGCATCGACCAGCGAGGCGAAACCATCGAAGTTGACTTGGGCGATATAGTCGACTCGCGTGCCTTGGGAGCGCAGGCCGAGGAACTCTTCAACCTTCTCGGCGGCACGCGCCATACCAGCCTGCTGGCGGGTTGTGCCCGGGCCATAGAAGCCTTCGGGATCGAGATAACCTTGGTAGTAGGCTGTATTGATCTTGGTGATGCCAATACCTTCGAGCTCGATCTGGGTATCGCGCGGGATCGAAAGCATATTGGCCCAAGCGCCCGCCGTATCAACATGAGCGAGCAACAGAATATCACTGAGCACGCCTTCTTCGGGGTGATCGGTGCGCTCGTCGACGCCAACCAGCAGCACGTTAAAGCTGCCCAAGGTTGAGGCCAGCGGCGGATTTCTACGCACATCATTCACCACAACATCGTCGGCTACGCCACGGATCTGCAGATAGACTAGCACTGTACCGATCAAGCCGAGCAGCAGCAAGACCAAGATGACATTGCGCACAATCGGCCAATACGAGCGTTGGGCAGGTCGACGGCTTGGGCGCGCGCTTTGAGAGCGAGGGCCAGTTGGTGGTGGCGGAGGTGGCCCTAACGGTCGTCGCGGCTGAGAGCGTTGCCCGCCGGGACGCTGGCCGGGCTGCTGATCTGGCCGCCGCTCTGGACGCCGCATAACCAAGGTTTCGTCAGTATATGCCTCTCGGCGAGGTTCACGGGGTTCTTGTGCCACAATCACTCTCCATGCGTAAATCTTTTATCGATTCTAGTATACCAGCCACTGAGACAGTTGTTCTATGCAAACAGGCTGAAAGCTCTCTGAAATCGAGGCGCTATGGTATAATGCAGAACGGCGATTATTCAGATGATGAGATGGATGTATGAGTTTCCAAAAGCGAGCTTCCGAACGCCAAATACAGCCTATCCGCTGTGCAACTTGTGGGCGTTTATTGATTGGCCGTTACTATATGTTTCGCGGTCGCTCGGAAGGCTTTTGTGCCGACTGTATGGACTTCCGCTCTCGCTGTTCGAGCTGCGGCGCGCCCCTCGAAGACAACCACTGGAAATTGCACGATGGGCGTCAACAGTGCAACCGCTGCCACAGCACCGCAGTCTACGATGTAGCGGAAGCACAACAGCTCTATGCTGAAACCGTAAAAGGCGTCGCGCAGCAACTCGGTCTGCGGCTGCAAAAACCGGTCGAATTTCGTTTGCTCGATGCACCAACCCTCAGCCAGCTCCACCGCAGCGGCAACACATCTACTCAGCTCGATGAGCATCCCCTCGGTTTATACTACTACCACGGCTCTGTACGTGCGATCTATATGTTGTACGGTTTACCCAAGCTGATGTTTCGCATCACGGTTGCGCACGAATACGCGCACGCTTGGCAAGCCGAATACTGCCCAACCCTCAGCGATGATATCTTTCGCGAAGGGTTTGCTGAATGGGTAGCTTACCACCACCTCCTCTGGCTCGGCTGTTCACTAGCGGCTGAACGAATGCTCGAAGAAGAACATCCTTATCGGCCGGCCTTGGAACGTGTGCTCGAACTCGAACGTCGGACGGGAATCCCTGGTGTCATTGCTAGTATTCAACGAGCGTAACAACTTATGACTGCACCACTTCGTATCGGCATCATCGGAACCGGTGGCATGGCCCACTGGCATGCTCGCCAATTTCTTGCCCTTGGAAACACCCAAATCGTTGCAGTCTGCGATATCGACGCAGAACGCGCAGCAACTTTCGCCAAAACCTATAACGCCGAGAAGTTCTATAGCGACTACAAAGAGATGCTGGCCCAATCGCAGCTCGATGCGATCAGCATCGTAACCTCCAACGATGCCCACCACCCGATCAGCATGGCCGCGATCGAGGCTGGCATTCACGTGATGTGCGAAAAGCCTCTGGCGCTCACCGTCGCTCAAGCCCAAGAGATGTACGATGCTTCGCTCAAAGCAGGCGTGATCACGGGCGTGAACTTCACCCATCGCAACACGCCATGCTTCAGCTTGGCCCGCAAAATCATTGCCAGCGGTCAGATTGGCAAGATCTACCATGTGCAGTGTAACTATTTGCAAGACTGGATGCTAGGTCTGGCGCGGCGCGGCAGCGACACCGTTGTATGGCGCACCGATAAACGCATCGCTGGCAGCGGCGAACTCGGCGATCTCGGCGCGCATATCATCGATTTGCTGCACACCGTGGTCGGCGATATCGTAGCGGTCAATGCGCTCTTACCGAACTACCCTGAGCTGCACAACGAAGCCCTGCCGCGCGAAGCGATCTCCGACGACATCGCAGCGCTGCAGCTGGTCGCCGCTAACGGCGCCGTTATTCATGCCACCGCCTCGCGCGTCTCGACCGGCCTTGGCAACCAGATGACGCTCGATATCTATGGGCACGAAGGCGCGATCAAGACCGACGATCTGAAAGAAACTGAGGCCGAGGCCTGTATTGGCAGCTTCCAAGTTGCCCGTCGCGCTTGGTCGACCTTTAGAATCAGCGATAACGAACGCGAGCTAAACCCGATCGAAATATTTGTGAACAGCATTCGCACGGGTCAACAATCGGACATGGGCTTTGCAGCAGGCTTGAAAGTGCAACAAGTGCTCGAAGCCGCCGAGCAGAGCGCAGTGACCGGCCAACGAATAAGCTTGGTATAAACACACAACACAAGGTGAAGGGGAAGAGAGATGGCAATCACACTCAAAACAGCCCGTCAGATCGAGCTTTTGCGCGAAGCGGGACGCATCGTCGCCATCGCCATGCAAGCTGTAAAACAAGCGATCGAGCCGGGTATTACCAGCGCCGAACTCGATGCGATCGCCGAAAAAGTGGTGCGCGATATGGGTGCGATACCTTCTTACAAAGGCTATCGCGGCTCGTATGGCGACCATCCTCCCTTCCCCGGCACCATCTGCGCCTCGATCAACGAAGAGATCTGCCACGGTATCCCTTCCAAGCGCAAGCTCAAAGAGGGCGATATCATCAGCATCGACATCGGCTCGATCTACCAAGGCTGGTGCGGCGACACCTGCGCAACCTTCCCAGTTGGCAAGGTCAGCCCTGAAATGGTTCAGTTGCTTGAGGTAACCGAACGTGCGATGTGGGTTGGGATCGAAGCCTGCGGGCCGGGCAAACGCTTGGGTGATATCGGTGCGGCCATTCAGAGCTATGTCGAACCCTTCGGCTATTCGCTGGTGCGCGACTGGACCGGCCACGGCATCGGGCGCGAGCGCCACGAGGCTGATCCAACTATCTACCACTTCGGCAAGGCTGGCACAGGAGCGATGATGCGCCCGGGCATGGTCTTTACGATCGAGCCTATGGTCAATATCGGCGGGCCGCGCACCAAAATGTTGAAAGACGGCTGGACCGTCGTAACTGCCGATGGGTCGCGCTCGGCTCAGTTCGAGCATACCATCGCGATCCGCGAAGATGGCGTTGAGATTCTTTCGCTACCCTAAGCAGCAATCCAAATGTAGTTGATTACTTCGGCTGTTTTGGCTGCGGCAGAGCAGAATTTGAAACACTCTTTTCCCATGTGGTGCTGTCCATGCAGAAAGCAATGGATGATCTGGGGGCGGTTTCGATGCAGCTAGCCCCCTCTTTAGTGGGCGGGATGCTGGTAGCCGTAGGCGGACGCGGTGAGGATCGAATGGCAGGGAGAGACCTCGCCGCCAAAGCCATAAACTAGTTAAAGCCATCAGACGGATTTGGATAACGAGACGCTGATTGCAGCTTTATTTTGGAAGTGGAAGAGCATAAGCGGATGTGGGAAGGCAAGCAGGAGCGGCGAGCACGAGGCTGAGTATGAACTTCACTATCAACCAACTGAAGGCGATCGAGACCGAGGGCCATCTGGTGGTGACGGCCGGCGCTGGCAGCGGCAAAACGCGCGTCTTGGTCGAGCGCTACCTGCGCCTGCTGGAACAGGCCAGCCCCGAGCAGCTTTTAGCCATCACCTTTACCGAAAAAGCGGCCCGCGAGCTACGCGACCGTGTTCGCCAAACCATCGAACAGCGCGTGAGCGAGGTTTTGAGCGATCCAAGCTCGCCAGCCGAACTGCGTGCCAAGTGGCTGGAACGCAGCAGCACGGTTGAAAGCGCGCGCATCGGCACCTTCCACAGCTTCTGTGCCACTTTGCTGCGCGCCCACCCGATCGATAGCGAGATCGACCCCGCCTTCAGCGTGCTCGACGAGGTCGAAACCCTTCTGCTGCGCAACGAAGCGATCGAAGAGACACTCAGCCAAGCCGTCCAAGAGCCGCTGGTGAACGATCCTCGCGTGGCCGCCTGTCTGCGCGAGTGGAGCTTGGACGAGCTGCGTCGTATGCTGCTTCAGCTTATGCAGCAGCGCTCCGATGCCCGACAGATCCTGGCCCGACCTAGCCCGCAGTTTGAGCCTAACGAGCTTCGCCGAGCCGTCGACGAAACCTATGCCATCTGGCAGCGCAGCCAAAACGAGGCCGCCCAGATTCTGCAAAGCTCAGCGGCGTGGCGACACATCTGGGACGAGCTTAGTATGCAAGCACGCCGCGCACGCAGCGACGATAAACTTGGCCAGCAAGTGCTCGATCTGGTGGCACTTTACCGCTCTTGGCCCGAAGCATGCTCTTTGGAAGAGCTGAAACGGCTACGGGCCCAGATCGCAACGATCGATCTGAAAGGCGGCAGCAAAAAGTTTTGGCCCGACGACTCGCTCGCCAGCACCAAAGAGGCCCTGCGCCAGCTGCGCGATCTGTCGAAAGCTTACGCGGCCTACCTCGATAGCAACTTCGATCGCAAGCTCGAAGAGCGAGCCGCTATGCTTGTGCTCGGGCTCAGCCTGCTCTTCTGGCAGACCGAACAGATCTATGGCGCCGCCAAGAATAAAAACGACCTGCTCGATTTCGACGACCTCGAACATAAAGCGCGCGAACTGCTCGAAAAACAGGCCCACGTGAGGCGCCACTGGCAAGACGAGCTGAGCGCGATCTTGGTCGACGAGTTCCAAGATACCAACGACAACCAACGCGCTATCGTCTATGCTTTAGCTGGCATTCCAAACAGTCAGACAGGGCCGAGCGAACAGCAGTTGCCGCTCTTTATTGTGGGCGACGGCAAACAGAGCATCTATCGCTTCCGTGGCGCAGATGTGAGCGTGTTCCGCAATGTAGAGCAAGATATCGCTCGCATCGGAGGCCAGCCGATCGCGCTCGATACCTCCTTCCGCAGCCACGCCGGTCTCGTCGAATTCTTTAACACCATCTTTGAGAAGATCTTCGAGCGCCCGGGCGGCTACCGCGACTACGAAGTGCCTTTCAGCCCACTGCTGGCCCATCGTCCTCAGCCCGACCACGAGCTGCACTGCCAGATCCACATCCTTCAGCCCCAAAAAGATGAATCGACCAGCGAGCTGCGCGACCGCGAGGCCGAGCTGTTAGTCGAACAGATTCAGAATTTGGTGCATGGCGATCGACCGATCGTCTTTGAAGGCGGACAGTGGCGACGGCCTAACTACGGCGATTTCGTCTTTCTGCTGCAAGCGTCGACCGTCTTCGAGCACTATGAGCGCGCCCTCGAACGAGCTAACATTCCTTACCAGACCACGGCGGGGCGCGGCTACTACGGCCGCAAAGAGGTGCTCGATCTGATCCATCTGCTGCGCGCGCTCGACGATCCTAACGACGAACTGGCTTTGGTTGGGGTGCTGCGCTCGCCGCTCTTCGCCCTGAGCGACGCCGATCTGCTGCGTTTACGCTTGGCTCATTCCTCCAGCCTCTGGCAGGCTCTGCAAACGTGCGAACAGATCGAAAACGCGCCCAGCGACTTTATCAGCCGTTGCGACTTCGCTCGTGATGTCTTGAATAGCCTGCAACAGCAGCGCGGCAAAGTGCGAGTGGTCTCCTTGCTGCGCCAAGCGCTCGATATGACCGGCTACCTCGCCACCATCAGCCGACTAAGCGATGGCGATCGTCGGCGCGTCAATGTCGAGAAGCTGCTGATGGCGGCGCGCAACGCTGGCGGTAAGGGTCTCAGCCAGTGGAGCCTCTACCTCGAGCAGTTGCTGCGCCAAGAGCCGCGCGAGAGCGATGCCCCGCTCGAAGCCCAAGGCAGCGTGCGCCTGATGACGGTTCACCGCAGCAAGGGTCTTGAGTTCCCGATCGTTGTGCTGCCCGATCTGGGCCGCGCGCCGCATAGCAATACCAACACTATGCTGCTTAGCCGCAACTATAAACTCAGCCTCAAGCTGCGTAACAGCGAAAACGATTTTGAGCCAAGTGTCACCTTTCAGCTTGCCCAGATCGCCGAGCAAGAGAGCGATCAAGCCGAGCGCCAACGTCTGCTCTACGTCGCTCTGACCCGCGCCCAAGACTATCTGATCTTAAGCGGGCGTAGCAGCAACAGAGGCGAAAACGACTGGCTCTCGCAGATGCGCAAGGCCCTCGAGAAGAGTGGCTATAACCGAGGCCTGGCTATCTTTGAGCATTAGCAAACGCTCTAGAAGCCGCAATATTATGTCGACTTGCATAAATCAGGATTTTAGGTATAATAACCAGCGTTGTGAGCGGGCTGGTAGCTCAGTGGTAGAGCAGGGGCCTTTTAAGCCCAGGGTCGTGGGTTCGAGTCCCACCCGGCCCACCAAGAACGCCGGCTCCTTAATTTTTGCCCAGTTTTCTGGTGCCGAAAATTAAGTCGGCAACACAGGTCGCAGGCTTAGGCTTGCGACCTGTTTGTTTTTCTTCAAGTGCGCCTCAACCAATCAGCATATCCTCAAATCGATCTCGATCAAAATAGTCCAAATTACAAATTTGACAAGAAAACATAGTGCTTTCTCTTGCAAGAATTCTTTGCCTAAAACAGGCACAATAATATCTGTCAAAAGCTCACAAAATTAACTCTATATATATATTTACAACAACCCCAAAAAAATGCTACAATATTTTTCCAAAGAACAGGGATCTTCTACTATCATGTCTCATATAAGCTGACTGTTACTAATCAATCCTACTGTTGGAGTTTTGGACACTAGGAAACTTCTACTCTGTTATATACTATCTTAGATAAACACTACAATATAGACGCATCATTTTATGTTAATTGCCCTTCGTCATTATGTACAGGAATACTGCGGGCATAAAGTTGTGAATGCACATGTCACACATATGTTCTAAAATATATCTGTGTGACCTGACACAACAAAAGTATGGAGGTAAATGATGCCAGTAGTAAATCCTGCTATCTTAAAATGGGCACGAGAAACAGCTGGTCTTACGTTAGAAGAAGCAGCAAAGGCCGTGAATCTTAATGATACAAAAACGGCAACAGGAGCTGAACGGCTCGCTCTCCTTGAACAAGGAGAAGAAGAACCTTCACGAAATCTTCTTCTGCGCATGTCAAAGCAATACCATCGCCCTTTGCTGGTGTTCTATCTAAATGCTCCTCCTCCAACTGGAAATCACGGGCACGATTTTCGAACATTACCTGAAAACATCTTACCTATCGAGAATTCACGCGTTAATACTCTTATACGCGACATACAAGTACGACAAAATATCATACGATCTGTTCTAGAAGAGGAGAATGCTTCACCAATACCTTATATCCATTCTAAAACTATAGAGGATGGAATAATAGAGATTGCAAATGACATTAAAACCGCAATCGGATTTGACTTACAAACATTTCGCAAAAAAACGCAAGACCAAAGATTGTCGTATGTTCGGAATCGTATTGAGAGCATTGGTATTTTTGTACTTTTTCTAAATGATCTTGGAAGCTATCACTCTGCAATTCCAGTGGAAGCATTTCGCGGCTTCACAATTGCAGATCCAATCGCACCATTTATAGTCGTAAACCATCAGGATGCAAAAACCGCTCAAGTTTTTACTATATTCCATGAAGTTACGCATCTATGGCTTGGAACAACAGGAATAAGTACTGTTATAGGGAATTCGCCTATTGAAAGATTTTGCAATGATGTAGCAAGTGAGATACTACTCCCATCGAGCGAAAATTTTCAAATATCAATTAATTCCACTTACACCTTTGAACAGCTTTATGCAACTATTGAAAATGCTGCTTCAGAACTAAAATTGAGTGCCACAATGATCGCTTATATTTGCTACCGTAAAAATTTTATTTCTGAACAGCAATGGTTAGATTTACTAAACTACTTTCGCACAAAGTGGCAGGAATACAAACTTCGTGAAAAAGAAAACAAGACTTCAGAGAGTGGGCCAAGTTACTATAAAGTATTACGTTATCGTCTGGGAGAGCCTCTTCTCAATCTAGTCAATCGTTCTCTTAATGATGGAACACTTACTCCAACTAAAGCAAGTAAAGTGCTTGGAGTAAAACCTTCTGCTGTTATGCGTTTTCTAGACAATTCATAGAAATAAGGTGGCAAGTAGTGCTTCACCTCCTTGATGCCAATATTCTTATAACAGCACATAACACATATTATCCAATCGAAAGAGTTCCTGAATATTGGGAATGGATACTATATTATGCAATAAATGGCTACATCAAAATGCCATTAGAAATGATTGAAGAGGTTGCTGCAGGTAATAAAAAGGAGGATAAGCTTGTTGAATGGTTGAGTATTCCTGAACACAGAACTGCACTCTGTCTTGATGCTGTTGCTAACTCTAGCACCGTTCAATATGTTATTGACAACGGTTATAACTATGAAACACACGAACCTTTTACCGATGAACAACTAGAAAGACTTGGACGAGATCCGTTTTTAATTGCTTATGCTTTAGATTTAAAGTGTGCTGTAGTTACGAATGAATCCCGTACTGGAAAGAAGCGCTATAATCAAAAGATCCCAGATGTTTGTACAGTATTAGGAATACATTGGTGTAATACATTTGAACTAAACAGATATTTTAACTTCTCTACATCATGGAAAAGATTCTTATGTTAACAAATATAATGACACCACATTAATTAATTAACTATCTCAGAAAGAACACTGAAACGCTATACAAAAACTTTCATGTCTTAGTCAACCCTGTTTTAGAGTATAAAAGAAAACCAAGAGTTTGGTATTTTCTGCGCGTTCCTGAACCTCAGCGGTTTCATAGCAATTGTTTAGAATACACCTCCACGAAGCAAGCATTATAGAGATAATTCGCAGGGTTATCTCCCTCCCCAAAGATCTCCGACGACCCAACCGAGAATCTCGCGCCTATGCTGGTCGAACCACGCCGCCCCCCAAGCCAAGATCGGCTCCGATCCAGTGCGCCTCCCGTCTGGATTCGCAATCGAAGTCGACGCCGAATACAACGGCTGGCTGCATATCGTTAAGCCTGCTGCTTGGGGCTGGGGCAAAGCCAATCTGTTTGAAGCCCTCTAGCTGCCTAACTCTCAACTACTCCCACACTGTTTAAAAATTTTAATATTCGATACCCAAATTTAATAGATTTGTACAGTTTAATACTCTAGCTTAGCTTCAACCCTCACAAGCATGCTCTTTTCAGATCGGCTAAGCGATCGGTTTAGCTACCCACAACCCTTAGATCTGAGAGGATGTCGCCATGGATTTCAGTGATCGTATTCGCGAACTTGCCGCCCGTATCCCTCGTCAGATGGAGCATATCCAAACAGAAGAGGCCACAAAAAACGCCTTTATTATGCCTTTTATCGCCGCGTTAGGCTACGATGTGTTTAACCCGCTTGAGGTAACACCCGAACTAAACGCCGATATCGGTATCAAAAAGGGCGAAAAAGTTGATTATGCCATTCTGCGTGATGCTAAACCGACCATTCTGTTTGAATGCAAACACCATCAAGCCGATTTAGCCAAAGAGCATGCCTCGCAGCTCTATCGCTACTTTAGTGTCACCGAGGCGCGCTTTGGTGTGCTGACAAACGGGGTGGTGTATTGGTTCTATACCGATCTTGAAGCGCCCAACAAAATGGATAGCAAGCCCTTCTTCGAGTTAAACATGCTCGATGTGCGCGATCAAGATCTGGAAGAGCTGAAAAAGTTCACCAAAAGCGCCTTTAATGTAGACGACATCCTCACAACTGCTAGCGAACTAAAATACACTCGTGCGATCAAACAGGTTATGGCCGCCGAAATGCAAGATCCCAGCGACGAGTTCGTCAAGTTCTTTGCTGGTCGGGTCTATAGCGGCAAGATGACCGCCAATGTGCGCGAAAAGCTGGCCCAGACCACAAAACGTGCGCTGCGCCAGTTTATTACCGATCAGCTCAACGAGCGCCTAAAAACAGCGCTTGGCAGCCAGAGCCCGATCGTCGATGAAGCGGCGGCAAGCCCAGCGGTGGCCAATAGCATTCCCCAACCTGATGCAGCCCTTAAAGAGGATGAGAAGCCCAGCGTTGTCACCACCGACGACGAACGAGAGGCCTATATGATTGTGCGGGCGATTTTGCGTGAAGTTATCGATATAAAGAGAATAGCGCTTCGCGACCAACAATCCTACTGTGGCATTCTGCTCGACGACAATAATCGGCGGCCTATCACGCGCCTCTACTTCAATGGAAGCAAGAAGAGCATCGGCATCTTCGACAAGCCGGATCGCAAAGAGGAGCGGGTGGCGCTTCAAAACCTAGACGAACTCTATAAGCTAGCTGATCGTTTCAAAACCAGCGTCGATCTCTATACCAAAAGCCTAACTGCCAAAGCCTAACAGCACATCTGCAAGCGGTCTACGCACACAGATAGACGCCCATTTTGTTGGGCGGGATGGTGATAGCCGGAGGCGGACGCGCCAAGGAACGAATGGAGGGTAGAGAACAAACCGCTAGAGCGCCAAACTCTTTAGGCCGCTTGGTAGCGAGCAAAAGATTAAGAGTTGGTTAGAAGAAGCAAGAAATAGGGCGACAGACCTCTTGAAAAATCGCGATCTGGTTATATACTTTATTTACAATTTAACAAGTTCCGGTTTAGCAAGCCGAAGCGGCCTAACAAAGAGAGTAACTACTCGGTAACCAAGAAAGCGAGCAAAGCAATGGCGCTCCTCGAACACACTCAGTTACAAGATGTAGGAACTGACGGCCCTGCCCATCGTTGGGAAGAGTCTAAGCAGACGGCCAAAACATCGCACTGGCAGAAGGTGATCAATCGCCTAACCAGCTATCTGCAGCGTAGCGAGCTTGTGGCTGCTTCGGAAGCCAAAGAGCTAGAGCAACAACCCTCGCTCTAGATGCTCCAAATCAATCGAAAGTGTTGTGCAAACAGCGAGACCTAGATGTATTCTGTCATCGATACATCTAGGTCTTTTGCTTGTACAAGTCTCTCGATCGCTTGTTTTGCAGGCTTGTCTGATGCATATGGCGGAGAGATCTCTTCCTTCCATTCGGGCCTAACCGCGTCCGCCTACGGCTACCACCATCCCGCCCCACAGGATCAATGCCCTTCGTCGCTTTCGTTGCTTTCAGTGCGACCTGTCTGGTGCAAGCAGCAAACCGGTTCACACATTGCGTTTCGCCGCCTAACGCTCTCCAAAAGCATGCCAAGATTTTGGCTTATACTAAATCCGCATATAAAGGCTACAATAGCTAAAGATCCAGGGTTGTGAGGAGGAGCTATGAGAACGATTCGAGCGAGTGAGATCGGGGAGTATTTGTATTGCGCTCGCGCTTGGTGGCTGCACCACGCCTTGGGGCTGGAGCCGCAGAGCCAAGCGCGTTTGGTGGCGGGCACACGCGCTCACGCCCGCCATGGCGCTAAGCTGGCGGCGAGCAGGCTGTTGTTGTGGTTGGCTCTGGCGCTGCTGGCCGCCGCACTAATCTTTGGGCTGTTATGGGGCTAAGTGTCGCGCTAGCGCTCGCTTTGATCGGGCTGGTTCTGCTCTGGTACGCGCTGAAGTTGCGGCGTAGCACGGGCATTCCGTGGAGCCGAGTGCGCAGCCAAGATGTGCGCGGTCGCGAGCTTGAGAAGCCGCTCTATGCGCGGCGCTACGGTCTTGCTGGCAAACCCGACTATCTGATCGAAAAGCGCGGCCAGTTGATTCCGGTCGAGGTTAAACCGACGCGCCGCGCCTCGGAGCCATACGAGTCGGATCTGATGCAGTTGGCCGCCTACTGTCTGCTGGTTGAAGCCTGTTATGAGCAAACCCCGCCCTACGGCCTGTTGTGCTACGCCGAGCAGACCTTTCGGCTCGATTTCGACGATAGTGTGCGCGATCGACTGCTCGATCTGCTCGATGAGATGCGCGCAGCCTTCGAGGACGACGATTGCCCGCGCAGCCATCAGCAGTGGCAGCGCTGCGCCAGCTGTGGCTTCCGCGAGCAGTGCGATGAATCGCTGGTTGATTCTTAGGTTTTGCATAGCGAGCTTGCTGTGGTGTATACTTAGTACAGCAAAAAGAAGTAATAGATATAGAGCACCCAATAACCGCTATGAGCGACGCCGAATCTTTGGCCAACGATAATGCAGAGTTGCCGCTACTTACCCGTGCCGACATTGTGGATCAACTACGCGCCTGTCGTGCAGGCACGTTGTCTCAAGCTGCGCTCGCCGCTTGGGCGTTCAAACAGTTCTACGATGAAGATCTAGAGCTGCTTGAATTCGAAGAAGAGGCTGATGAGGAGATTCGCGACATTCTAGATACCTTAATGTTCTGTGATGATCCACACTTTGCGTTAGATGATGCGGCCTTGGATGCTTTAGTGAAACAATTACAAGCATGAAAATAGAACAACATCCCCGCATGCGCGATATCGATGTTGGCGATGAGGTCTATTCTTATCAATATAATCTCTTCGCACGGGTAGAGGAGGTTTTTCCGGCCGCTGTCTGTGTCAAAGTTGGAAAGCTTTCTTTACAACGTCATCTCGATCTGCTGATCGACCCGCAACTTTGGCGAGCCGACGACATCGAGAATCTGAGTGTTTGCCGTTATTGTGGCAGCCGCCACGAATTGCATGTCGAATATGGCACGGGCATTCCATTCCGCGTCTGCAGCCAGTGTCTCAGCACTCCGCCTCGTCGTCGCATGCCTCCGGTAAGTTAGCGGTTCCAGCACGCTTTAGAAGTTTCTGACCAAGAAGGAACCTATGCAGACCAGCTTCAAGCGGATCAGCATCCTTGGTGTGCCGATCGATGATATCCTCCTAGATGAGGCTGTCGAGCGTATCGAGCGTTTTTTTCGCGATGGAGGCTGCCATCATATTGTGACGGTCAATCCTGAGTTTGTGATGGAAGCCCAGCACAATCAGCGCTTTCGCGAGGTATTGCAGTCCGCTGATCTTGCCACTCCCGATGGAACCGGTTTGGTGTTGGCCTCGCGCTGGCTCAAAACGCCCCTGCGCGGACGGGTCACAGGTGTTGAACTCTCCGAACGGCTGGCTCAGCTCTGCGCCACCCAAGGGCGCTCGATCTTTCTGCTCGGTGCAGCCGAAGGAGTAGCCGAACAGACCGCCGCGATCTGGCAAAAACGCTATCCGGGCCTCACAATCGCCGGATGCTTCGCAGGCTCGCCCAAACCCGAGCATGCTCCCGCGATCTGCCAACTGATCGCAGCTAGCAAACCCGATCTGCTGCTGGTCGCCTACGGTCATCCAAAACAAGACCTTTGGATCGCTCAATACCAAGCTGAACTTGGGGTGCCCGTCGCTATGGGTGTGGGCGGCGTCTTCGATTATGTTTCGGGGCGTGTGCCGCACGCTCCGGCTTGGATGCGGCGTCTCGGACTCGAGTGGCTCTATCGCCTGATTCGCCAGCCCCAACGCTGGAAGCGAATCTGGGTGGCCTTCCCGCTCTTTAGCTGGACCGTGCTGCGCCACGGTCGACGTTTTATGCTACCATAAGGTCACTAGCGTTCGTATCCCTGGTGTGCACTAGCGCACACTCTCTATTCTAGCGAGCAAGTACTATGCTGACGACGAAGCAGCAAGCGACTCTGCGGGCTGTTATTGACAGTGTCATTCCACCAGATGAATATCCGGGAGGATGGGAGGCAGGTGTAGGAGATTTCATTCTCAACCTGCTGGAGCACGATGCCCGCGAGCTTCAGCCAAGCTACGCAGCTTGGCTCGACGGCGTTGAAGCCGAAGCCCTTGTCCGCACTGGCCGATCGTTTAGCGAGCTTGATGCCAGCCAACAGACCGCTCTGTTGCAAGCCATCGAAGCCAACGATCTTCGTGCCGATTGGTCGACCGATCCCGCCTTTTTCGCCCAAGTAACCGAGCATTGCGCCGAAGGATTTTACAGCGACCCTGGCAATCTCGGCAATCGCGATCAAGTCGCTTGGCAGATGATCCGCTTCGAGGTGAATATATGAACCACTACGACGCCATTATTGTTGGAGCGGGAGCCGGAGGCGGCGTTGTAGCTGGGCTGCTCGCAGAAGCTGGAAAACGCGTGCTTGTGATCGAACGTGGCCGCGATCTCTCGTTTGAAGAGATCGGACGCGACCATCTGCGCAACCATCGCTTGGCCCACTACGGCCACAATACCGGCCCAGAGCTAGAAGGCAACCAGCGCGAATTCGTCGAACCCAACGGCGAGGTGCATGTGGCCAAGCCCCATTCGTGGCGTTTCAACAACAACGCCATGGCGGTTGGCGGCGGAACGCGTGTCTACGGCGCTCAAGCCTGGCGCTTTCTGCCCGACGATTTTCGTATGGCGAGCCGCTACGGCGTACCCGCAGGCAGCTCCTTGGCCGACTGGCCGATCAGCTACCACGAGCTAGCACCCTACTACAATCGGGCCGAATGGGAGATCGGTGTCGCAGGCGATAACGAAGGCAGCAACAAGCTATGGCCGCGCGACAAACAGTTCCCCATGCCGCATCTGCCGCTCAATCTGCAGGGTCAGACCGTACGCAAAGGCCTCGAAAAGCTGGGCTGGTCGGTCTTAGCGCCGCCTGTGCTGATCAACACTGTGCCCTACAACAACCGCCCCGCCTGTGCCGCCTGCCAACACTGCGTCGGCTTCGGCTGTCCGGTCGATGCCAAAAACGGCAGCCAAAACACCATGCTGGCGCGCGCATTGGCCACCGGGCGCTGCGAACTACAAACCGAAGCGATCGTCGATCAGATCACAACCAACCAGAGCGGCGTGGTAACAGGCGTCAGCTACTTCGACCGCGACGGCCAGCATCACGAGGTTCATTCCGATATCGTGGTGGTCTCGGCCGGTGCGATCGAAACGGCGCGTCTCTTGCTCAACTCGCGCTCGAAACAGCACCCCAATGGCCTTGGCAACCAATACGACCAAGTTGGGCGCCATCTGCAAGGCCACTACTATCCGGGCGCTTGGGGTCAATTCGACCACGATGCCTTCGATATGCAAGGCCCCGGTATCTCGAGCGCAACCTGCGAATTCAACCACGGCAACGATGGTATTATCGGCGGGGGTATGCTCTGCGACGAATTTATCGTCTTGCCGATCATCTTCTGGAAGCGCATGCTGCCGCCCGATGCTCCGCGCTGGGGTGCCGCGAGCAAGCAATTTATGCGCGAAAACTATCGCCGCATTATCCGCATCACTGGCCCGGTTCAAGAGATACCGAGTCCTGAAGCGCGCGTAACCGTTAGCCCAAACCAGCGCGACCGCTGGGGCATTCCGGTTGCGCGTCTCTCTGGCACCACCCACCCCGAAACAGTGCGCAGCGCCGAGTTTATGCGCGACCGCGCCGTCGAGTGGATGCGTGCCTGCGGTGCCAAGCGCGTCTGGACCAGCGATCCTCAGCTTGGGCTGAGCGCTGGCCAACACCAAGCGGGAACCTGTCGCATGGGCGACGACCCGCGCAGCTCGGTCACCGATAGTTGGGGGCGTGTCCACGGCCACGATAACCTGTTTATCGCCGATGGATCGCTCCATGTCACCAATGGTGGCTTTAACCCTGTATTGACAATTCTGGCCTTAGCCTTCCGCGTAGGCGAAGGTATTATCACTAATCACTAAGAAGGATCGCCCGTGACTCAGACCACTGCCGATAAAATCGCCGAACTTCGCAAACGTCGCGAAAAAGCGACAACAACTGACCCCAAGGCTGCCGAGCGCCAGCACGCCCGCGGCAAACTAACCGCTCGCGAACGAATCGACATGCTGCTTGACCCAGGCTCATTCGTCGAACTTGATGCGCTCGCCGTGCATCGTGCCACTGGCTTTGGCCTAGACGCTCGCAAACCTCTCGGCGACGGTGTGATCACCGGCCATGGAACGATCAACGGGCGACCTGTCTGTATCTTCTCGCAAGATTTCACGGTGTTTGGCGGTTCGCTCGGCGAAGTCTTCGCCGAAAAGATCGTCAAAGTGATGGATCTAGCCCTACGTATGGGTGTGCCCTGTATCGGCATCAACGATAGTGGCGGCGCTCGCATTCAAGAAGGCGTTGTGGCGCTGGGTGGCTACGCCGAGATCTTCTACCGCAACGTGATGAGCAGCGGCGTTATTCCCCAGCTCTCGATCATCGCTGGCCCCTGCGCTGGTGGCGCGGTCTATTCACCCGCCATGACCGACTTCATCCTGATGGTGAAAGACATCAGCCAGATGTTCATCACTGGCCCCGATGTAATCAAAACCGTCACCGGCGAAACGGTTGGCTTCGAAGCCCTGGGCGGCGCGATGACCCACAACAGCCGCAGCGGCGTGGCCCACTTCGCCGCCGAAAACGAAGAAGAAGTGTTTGAGCAGATGCGCACCCTGCTCAGCTTCCTGCCTTCCAACAACCTCGAAGATCCGCCCTACGAAGCGCCTAGCGACGACCCCAATCGCATGGACGAAGCGTTGCAGACGATCATTCCCGATAGTCCCAAAAAGCCGTACAATATCATCGATGTCATTCAAAGCGTCGTCGACGACGGCTTCTTCTTCGAGGTGCAAGCCTACTGGGCACGCAACCTTGTGATCGGCTTTGCTCGTCTCGACGGGCATGTTGTCGGTGTAGTCGGTAACCAACCGGCCCACTTAGCCGGTACACTAGATATCGATGCATCTATTAAGGGAGCGCGTTTTGTGCGCTTCTGCGATGCATTCAATATCCCGATCGTCACCTTCGTGGATGTGCCCGGCTTCTTGCCCGGAACCCAACAAGAGTACGGCGGCATTATTCGTCACGGTGCCAAGTTGCTCTACGCCTACTGCGAAGCGACCGTACCAAAGCTCACCGTCATCACCCGTAAGGCCTACGGTGGAGCCTACGACGTAATGGCCTCCAAACACATCCGAGCCGATTTCAACTTTGCTTGGCCAACCGCCGAAATCGCCGTGATGGGTGTCGACGCGGCAGTCGGCATCATCTTCCGCAAAGAGATCGCCGAGGCAGACGATCCGGTTACCCGCAAGGCTGAATTGGTGGAAGATTACCAGCGCCGTTTCGCAAACCCTTACGTAGCCGCAGAGCGCGGTTATATCGACGCAGTTATCGAACCACGCGAAACGCGCCCGCAACTGATTCGAGCGCTCGCACTGGCGCGTAACAAACGCCAGACTCTGCCAGCGCGAAAACATGGTAATATTCCACTCTAGGCATACCTATAGTTTTATGGCAACGTGGAAGTGGCGTAGATCAAAGCCGTAGCTACGCAAACTTTCCAGTCTACTTCCATCTTTTTACCTATTGCACGGCTTCATATTGGTATGTTAATATGGTAGCGAGCCAGCACAAACAGGTAGCACAGATAGGTAGCGCAGTATGTTAAACAAAAAATCTGATAACGATCAGAACAAAAAAGAGATAGAACTGCGACTGCCAAGCAAACTGGGCTACGAAAAGGTTGCGATGGATACAGCCTCGTCCCTAGCCCGGCGTATGGGGTTTGATGGCGATCGTGTTGAATCGCTGAAAACCGCAGTCAGCGAAGCGGTGACTAACGCCATTGAGCATGGCAATCAGCACGACGCCGCGATGAAAGTCGTTGTACTTCTCACCGTCCATGATGATGAGCTCGTCATCAGTGTTACAGATCAAGGGCGTCAGGCTTTGCAAGCCGACCGCACCCAAGACGTACCCAATCTTCCCGAGATTCTGCACCAAGCATCACTTAACCCCGGTGCCGATAAAGGCGGCTGGGGTATTTGGTTCATCCGTGAACTGATGGACGAGGTTGAGTTCACCACTGCGCCCAGTGGCGGCAATCAAGTACGTATGGTTATTCACCTAGAACAACCGTAACCATAGACTGAAACCTCCATATGTGTGCTCAGGTGCCAGACGTGTTGGTATAGTGTCCTTACTGCGATCTTTCAGCGTTCTACACTGCTAGAATGCTATGTTGTACAGGCCGCCGCATCCACCTGTGGCAGCGCCCAATGTACTTGTGCAAGGGAATGGCGAAATGCTCGAAGACGAACTAACGGTAAGTACCCGTCAACGAGACGATGTAGCGATCATCGATCTCGTGGGCGATGTTACAACATTTGCAGAAGAAAAAATCAACAGCGCCTATCAAGAGGTGACAGCCCAAGGCGCCAAGCAGATTCTGCTTAACTTCCGCCAAAATGATTATATCAATAGTGCTGGTATAGCCATTCTTATCGGCATCGTCACCGAAGTAAATCGCAACAATCAAAAGTTGGCTGTCAGCGGTTTATCGCAACACTTCCAAAAGATCTTCCGAATGGTTGGTTTAGCCCAATATGCAGACATCTACCAAGACGAAGACGAAGCAGTTGCAGGCTTTGCCAAATAATCGCTAGCACTCACCTCAGGTACTGGGGCGCTTTGTAGCATAAGCAAGGTAGGCGTGATGATGCGTCACGGCCTACCTTCTTTTTCCTATGCGCCCAAACCTCTCACAAACCCTTTCCTTGCCTTCAGCCTACGCCCTCTATCGCTCTAAGGGCGGCAACACCTCTCCCTTCCATTCGTTCCTTAGCGCGTCCGCCTACGGCTACCAGATTCTCTTCCTCCCATGCAAACCATCGCGCCTTCGCTGCCCTCGTTGCAAGCAGCCATGCACAAGCGCCGCATAATAGCAAATTCGTTTAAAGACTTGCCCACTTGTAGTGTAAGAAAACAAAACCGGGGAAAGGCGCGGCAGCGCGAAATCTCTCACAACAAAAAGAGACAAGTTCCACTCTGCCGAAAGCCAAATAGAGAGTAATCAACCGCATTTGGTATAACATCGTAAAACCCACTGAAAACAGGCCTTGCTATTTCGCACCGCAAGCGCGAGATAACACAACAAACCTAGTTACATTCCACTCTGCCGAAGGCCACACACAGAGCAATCTTCTTCAAAGCCTTTGAAAATTCGCCGGCCTCCTCGCGGCCTGCCACGCACAAACGCCATATCTCAAAGCAAAGCCCGGGGAAAGAGTTGTGAGAGATTTCGTGCGGTAGCGCGAAATCTCTCACAACAAAAAGAGACAAGTTCCACTCTGCCGAAGGCCAAAAAAAGCTAAGCGGAGCACCACAGGCAGGTGTCCGCTGCGATCCGCATTCTAACCCCTCAAAAAACCCTCAGCCGCTCTGAAATCAGAGCTGCTATCGGTGTTACAATAGGGCACGTTTTGTGGCGATAGAAAAGAACATACACCGATTAGGGAGTTTTTATGCATAATACAGCCTTCTTTACCAAGCCGCATCGTCGTCTAAACCTTCTGACGGGCGAATGGCTGCTGGTATCGCCACACCGCACGCAGCGCCCGTGGCAAGGACAGGTTGAAGACACGCCGCCCGATACGCGGCCTCAATACGATCCGACCTGCTACCTCTGTCCGGGCAACACCCGCGCTGGTGGTGTGGTCAACCCAAACTATAGTCACACCTTTGTGTTTGATAACGACTACGCCGCCCTGCTGCCCAATACCGAAACAGACGAGTTTCTGTTGGGCGTCGACCAAAGCAGCAAGGCCCCGCTCTTGGTGGCTCAAACCGAGCGCGGCATCTGCCGGGTGATCTGCTTCTCGCCCCGCCACGACCTAACCTTGGCGGGCATGGAAGTGGCCGATCTGCGACGAGTCGTCGATACATGGGTCGAGCAATACGAAGAACTGGGCGCCATTCCTTGGGTCAGCCATGTGCAGATCTTCGAGAACCGTGGCGCGATGATGGGCGCAAGCAACCCGCACCCCCACGGCCAGATCTGGGCCAACGAGCGCATTCCCAACGAATCGGCCAAAGAGATCAAGCAGCAGCGCGAATACTTGGCGCAGCATGGCCGCACGCTCTTGGGCGACTACCTCGAACTAGAGCTGAAGCTGGGCGAGCGCTTGGTCTGCAGCAACGATCACTTCGTTTCGCTGGTGCCCTTCTGGGCGGTTTGGCCCTTTGAAACGCTGATCATTCCGCGCGAACATCGCGGATCGCTCAGCGACCTGACCCCCGACGAGCGCGATGGCTTGGCCGATATTCTGCGCCAAACCACCCGCCGCTACGATCGGCTCTTTAACGTCTCCTTCCCTTATAGCATGGGCATTCACCAGCGCCCAACCGATGGTGAAGCGTACCCCGAGCTACGCATGCACGCCCACTTCTACCCGCCGCTCTTGCGTTCGGCCACCGTTCGCAAGTTTATGGTCGGCTACGAAATGCTCGGACAAGCTCAACGTGACATTACGCCAGAAAGCGCAGCCGAACGCTTGCGCTCTCTAGGAGAATAAAGAAAGAAGACAACAATGCTCAACGATGCGCAAATTCGCGCTGGTTTCACTCGTATTTTTGGCGGCGAGCCAAGCCAAATCATCTTCTCGCCCGGTCGCGTCAATCTGATCGGCGAGCACACTGACTACAACGACGGCTTTGTATTCCCGGCCGCTCTGACTATGGGCACAAGCGTCGCCGGACGGGCCCGCAACGACGGCATCTTGAAGGTCTATGCCGAGCGCATGGGCCAGAGCGACGAAGTGCCGCTCAGCGATCTGCGCCCCAAAGAAGGCCCCGACTGGACGCGCTATGTACGCGGTGTGGCCGCCTTGCTGCTCGAAGAAGGCTACGAGCTAGTCGGCGCCGATCTCTACATCGACAGCGATCTGCCGCTCGGTTCGGGCCTCTCCTCGTCGGCCTCGATCGAGATGGGCGTAGCGGTCTCGCTGCTCAACCTGATCAAAGCGCCCTTCGACCGCGTGAAGCTGGCACGTTTGGGCCAGCGAGTCGAAAACGAGATCATCGGCCTGCAGAGCGGCATTATGGACCAGCTCTCGGTTGCCAACGGCGTCGAATCGCACATTCTGCTGATCGACTGCCGCGTCTACAGCGTCGAGCCAGTTTCGATCCCGACCAGCGTCAGCGTGGTGGTGCTCGATAGCGCTGCTCCACGCACCTTGGCCAGCTCGGCCTACAACGAGCGCCGCGCCCAGTGCGAATCGGCCGTCAGCAAGCTGCAAGCGGTCGATCCCAACATCCGTGCTCTGCGCGACGTCTCGATCGAACTGCTAGAGGCCGAGAAGGATCGCCTCACCCCGATCGAATACAAGCGCGCCCGCCACGTGGTGACCGAAAACCAGCGCGTGCTCGACAGCACCGAGGCCCTCAGCCAAGGCGATGTGAAGCGCTTTGGCGAGCTGATGAACGCCTCGCACGCCAGCATGCGCGACGACTATGAGATCAGCAGCAAAGAGCTAGATACCCTAGTCGAGATCGCGCTGGCCACTCCGGGCGTCTTGGGCGCGCGCCTCACGGGCGCGGGCTTCGGCGGCTGCGCGGTCGCGCTGGTCGAAGCCGACAAAGCCCAGGCCGCTGGCGAGCATATCGCCGCCGCCTACCGCCAAGCGATCGGCCTACCCGGCAACGCCTACATCTGCACCCCCAGCGCTGGCACCTACGTGGTCTGGGAAGCCTAAAACAAGCGACAGCCTAAAACAAACGGCTTGGAAGAGCGTTCTTCCAAGCCGTTTTCTTATGTCAACTCACCCACCGATCACTCCCCTTAAAGAGCCGCTCGCTCGCAACCTGATACTAAATCCTGGGAAAGGATTGTGAGAGATTTCGCGCGGTCGCGCGAAATCTCTCACAACAAAATAGTCAAGTTCTACGCTGCCGAAGGCCAAATAGCAAGAAAGCAACTGAATTTCGTATGAGGAAAGGCAAAGCGAGACAAGTCGTCCGAAGGCTGAAAACAGGTGGAGTTTGAAGCTGCCAGGCGCGAGCGCCTGGCAGTTCGCTGCGCAAGCAGCGAGGGTAGCCGCCGAATGTATGGAAAGGATGTTGATAGCCGAAGGCAGACGCGCCAAGGAGCGAATGGGAGAAAAGAACCTCTCCGCCTTGATAAGCGAGCGCAAAATGGCGGACTAACTACGATCGAAGACTAACTCGCCGTTCGGGCCGCTCAAAATCAGCTGGTCATCTTCGATGCGATAGGATTCGCTCTCGACCAACAGGGTGGTAAAGATGCGCTCCTGCTCCATCAAAGGCGGATCGCAGGCCATCTCGGTCTGGATCGGGGCCGTGAAGCTGATGCTGTTGCCGCTCTTGGTGTAGTCAGAGCCGTAGCTGTTGCAACTGGTGCGCCCCGAAGCGCGATTCTCCTCGAACGTAATCGAGCCGCCCGGCAAAGCGGAAGAACTCTGATCGCCCTGCCTGATCTCACTTAGGCTCCAGCTGCTGCCTGCAAGCTCGTCGTCGGCGGGATCGGCGTCGGGCGGAGCGGCGTTACTGGGAACGTCGCTTGACACAACGATCGGGTCTCGATCGCTCGCAATCGGTTGATCAGCGTTTGTGCTCGGCGCCGTACAGGCCACCAACAAGGCCAAAACAAAGGCCGAAACTATTCCAAAACGTAGCATACTCGCTCCCTTTCGTTTCAAAGTTGCACCAGCAGAGCGCAACACAACGAGCGCAGGAACTGATTAGGCTCCCACGCTCTGCCGCCTTACGATTAGGCCCGTACAAAGCTTAGGCTGCCGCTGCTGGTCACAATCGTGAGTGTATCACCAGCGATGCTATAGCTTTGAGCATCACGCAACAGGCGCATATAGTCGTTCTCTTGCTGCATAACCGCCTCGTCGCAAGCCATCAAGGTCTGCATAAGCTCGCCGACGCTCATTTGTTGGCCGTTCAGCTCGTAGCTGCCGTTGAAGAGGTTACAACCGCTTGTGCCGTACAAACCACCTTCGTCATTAAACTCGAGGGTTGGCCTCGAACCCTCAACGGTCTGCGAATCTGTGCCGTTTTCGCTCCAGCCTACCAAATTCCAGGCCATTCCTGCTAATTCGGGCTGATTATTCGCGTTTCGTGAAGCCATTACTTGAGAACCTGCAAATATAAGCGCTATAACAACAACAACAAGGGCGATTATTCCGATAACGCGATATGTATTCAATTTCATTAGGAATGACCTTTCTTTGCTTGCAAAACATTCGATTGCATCGATTCATTCAGCTATCACTATCGCACAAAAGAGCGGAAGCACGATCTTCACTATTTTCACAATCACTTACTAGACGCCACTGGCTTTGAATTAGTTCCCATTCATTACAAATATTTCTTGACGTGATTTTTGTAGCTAGTTGTGGTACTATTTTTACTTAGGGAAGACAATTGTTACACTCAAATTTGTTCGTCGTTTTACTACACTACTCTCCATTATCCCCTCTTTTGTGTAACATATTCCCCGATTCGCTCGGAAATACTTCAAAAGGTGTAGAGCGAACGATGGATCGACAACATCGTATCGGTCCTTCATCAGCGCAATGGGGAATAGCAAACAAAGGAGATATTCACATGCGAAAGCTGTTCGGCGGGCTGATGGTGCTGCTCCTATTGGGAGCATTTGGCGCAGCGAAGCCCAGCGCGGCCCAAACAACACGCTGCTTTGGCGAAACAGGCCACTGTATAAGCGGGCGTTTGCTGAGCTTTTGGGAGGAGAACGGCGGCCTGCCGGCCTTTGGTATGCCGATCACAGCCGCGCGCTATGAGATCAACCTCGAGACGAATCAGAGCTATCTGACCCAATGGTTCGAGCGTTACACCCTCGAGCTGCATCCCGAGAACGCCGCGCCCTACGATGTGCTGCTGCGCCGCCTGGGCACCGCCAGCCTGATCGATGGCGCGCCCGCCGAGGCGCTGGCCCAAGAGCCCGAGGCGCTGGAAGGTTGCATCTGGTTCGCAGAGACCGGCTTCAATGTCTGCGACAATCAAGGCGCGGCCTTCGCAAGCTACTGGCGCTCGCATGGTCTAACCGGCCCGGGCATGGATAGCTATCAGGCTAGCTTGGCGCTGTTCGGCCTGCCGATCTCGCGCCAATTCACCCTCGAAGGCGATAGCCCGCGCTACGTTCAGTTCTTCGAGCGCGCCCGTTTCGAATGGCATCCCAACAATCCCGAGCCCTACAAAGTGCTCTTGGGCCTGCTCGGCAACGAAAACTACAGCGCACCCCAAGATCAGCCCGGCTGGTTCGAAAACCGCGACACCTCGGTCGATCTGATCGCCTCCTACTACAACGCCATCAACCGCCAAGAGTATCAGCGGGCCTACAGCTATTGGCGCAACCCGCCCAGCAGCTACGAGAGCTTTGTAGCGGGCTACAACGACACCATCAACGTGCGAGTGATCGTACAGCCGCCCGAAGCAATCGAGGCCGGAGCTGGTAACCTCTTCCAAAACGTCACCACCCTCTTGCTGGCCCAGCAGCTCGACGGCAGCTACAAAAAGTTTGTGGGCTGCTACAACACCCACAAAAACAATACCGAGCCAGACACGAAGTGGGAGCTTGAGAGCGCCAATATCGTTGAAGTGCCGATCGACATCACTATTTGGGACGCTCTAGCCCAAGCCTGCGCCCAGCAAACGGGCGGCGTGTTCGACAACACAGACAGTCCGCTCGATCTGATCACCTCCTACTACAACGCCATCAACCAGCGCGATTACGAGCGCGCCTATAGTTACTGGCGCAACCCGCCCATCGAATACGGCCCCTTTGTGGCGGGCTACCAAACCACCAGCAGCGTCCAACTGATTGTTCAGCCGCCCGTGCACTACGAAGGCGCTGCCGGCAGCCTCTACGCGACCATCCCGATAATGCTGGTTGCGACCCATACCGATGGCGCCATCAAGGTCTTTAGCGGCTGTTACGTGGCCCATATCAACAATCTGCAACCGCCCGATATCCCCGAACGCGACACCTGGCATATCTACAACGCCGCGATCGAAGAGATCGCCGACGGCACCGCTCTACCGAGCGCCTTAAGCGAGGGCTGTTCGTTTCCAAGCGACTAAGATACGATTCGCTTCGGACAACTTGTAAGCTACAAACAAAGAGAGTTCGCGCACTGTTGCGAACTCTCTCTTAATCAGGCGGAAGAGCCTCTCTCCCCAAAAAGGTCTTAACCGCGTCCGCCTTCGGCTATCAAATTCCCTTCCACCCATCCAAGCTGTCGAGCGCAGCGCGGGTAGCTCATAGCTTCCCTCGCAAATCAACGAAATCCGAGCGCTTGAAAGCTTTAGAGCTCGAGCTTGCGCACTTGCCCTGGAACCTTGGCTTCGCCGCTGTGGCGGCTGGCGATCGCCGCAAATGCAAAGGCCAAGCTAGCAAGGTTGGCGCGGGCGCTATGCTCCGGCTCGCGGCCATCTTCGAGGGCACACAGCAGCTCGGCCATAGCACCGTGGAAGCCATCGGGAAACCACGAGCCTTCCAAGCTCGGAGAGATCTTAATGCTATCGAGTTCTAAGGTCACGGTCTGCTGATGCAGGGCGGGGCCAGTGCTGCACAACGAACCTTCGCTGCCCACAATCAGCGTATGATCTTGGGTATCGGGACGCGCAAAAGCGTTGAAGAGCAGCGAAGCTTGCGCGCCGTCGTAATCGGCGATCACCCGCGCCAGCAAAGGTGTTTCGAGCGGCTGGCCCTTGGCCTTCTGAGTCGAAGCATAGACCTTGGTCGGCATTGCAGCGCCGAAGAAACAGGTCACAATATCGAACCAGTGAATGGCGAAGTCGTAGAGGATCAGATCGCGGATATGCTCGAAAGGCGTGCCGACCACCCACGAGTGATCCCAGGCCACCAAGAGGTCGGCGCTCAGCAGTTCGCCGATCAATCCGCTCTGAATGGCACGGCGCATATACGAGAAGTGGGGCGCCCAACGCGCATTTTGGTTCACAGCCAGCGTCAAACCTTGTTTGTCGGCCAGCTCAAGCAAACGCTCGCCGGTATCGAGATCGAGCACAAAAGGCTTTTGCGACAGCACATGCTTGCCCGCCAAAAGCGCCTTTTCGATCAAACCAGCGCGCTCGGCGGGGTGAGTCGCAATATCAACAACCTGAATATCGTCGCGCTTCAGCAATTCATCGACATCGGTATAGGCTGTTGCCTCGGGGTAGAACTCTGTGCGCCGCGCTTCGACCCGAGCCGGATCGATATCGCAGAGCGCAAGCACCGGATAGCCAGCCTTTTTATAGGCCGTCAAGTGGTGTTGGGTGATTCCACCACAACCGATCAGGGCGATATTCGGCACAGGGCCTTTAAGTACAAGCGGCTTATAGTCGAGATTGGCCGCCGTCATCAGCTTTGAAGTTTGTACCTCGTTGTTCAAGCTTCACTCCTTATTCTTTAAGGGATGGCGATACTATACCATAGAAAACAAGCGGGCCGATTTGCGCCTAGTCAGCGTTGCTATCCAATAACCTATACCAGCAGAAGCCCGAACTCAACCCAAGAGCAGTCTCCCAAAACCAGCAACAAAACTTGACAGATTTTCACGAGCGTGCTATATTTTAGGGCGTTGCGGGGCAACGCAATTAACAAACGATGTTGGGGTATAGTTTAATGGTAGAACGCCTGACTCTGGATCAGGTAGTTGGGGTTCGAATCCCTGTACCCCAGCCAAATATTGGGATATAGTTTAATGGTAGAACGTCTGACTCTGGATCAGATAGTTGGGGTTCGAATCCCTGTATCCCAGCCACACAAATAAGAAACCCGTGCTACGATTGTGTAGCACGGGTTTTTGTATGCTTGTAGGTTTAATCATTACATTCTATAATAGTGCTCTACCAGTAAATGCCAGCGCCGCTTTAGGCAAAACTATGCAAGCAGTATTCCTCGCCCTACGCCTTCCTCCACACTACTGCAATAGTCTTTCAGCTCTCACTCACAATTCATATCCTTTAACTCTCAACTAATCTTAAAGGTAGAAGGGAGGGATTTGAGGAAGATGCAATTCGAATTTCAAGTAACAGAAGATGATTTGCTTGGCTTCAATAATTACCACTACAAGCACTCGCCTGCTATAAAACGCCACATTTTCTTAACAAGATCCATATTAGCGCTGAGTTTTGCCATTGCAAGCATACTCATCAATCTGATCATAACTGATGGTATGGTATTGCTTGCAGTTGCTATTGGCTTGTGTATTGGTCTATTCATGTTTGTTATAACCCCACCCCTGATGTATCGGTCCATGCAGCGAAATGCTAAAAAAGTCTTTCGTGAAGGGAAGAATACAGCGCTCAATACCATCAATCGTTACGAATTTACCCCTGAAGGCATCACTCATCATTCGCCTATAAGTTCGGGCAATATCAGTTGGCAAGCGATCGAGAAGATCGAAGCAGATTCTAAAGCGATCTATCTCTATGCCGGGGCTGTCTCTGCTCTAGTACTACCGCGTCGTCTGTTTAGCAACGATCAGGAATTTCAGGAAACCTTAGGTCAATTACAACGTTATAAAACAGCAGCAGCCTAGTTCCTCGATCGAGGCTGTATCTTCCAAAGAAACAAAGCGGCGTTGCCCATGCTTAACGATGCATAAACAACGCCTCATCGCAAAACAGACGCCCTCATCACTTCACACCTCAGCATAGACACGCTCCAAAACCAATGTGATTAATAAGAAGAAAATGCTAATGGCCTGGGAAACACTAAAGCTATGGGGCGATGATGTCGTTCGCATCGAAGCGCTGACGGGCGGCGTGGCCAACGATGTCTGGAGCGTGCGCCTGAACGGGCAGCTCGCAGTGGCGCGGCGCGGCACTCGAAGCGACGCTGATCTGGCTTGGGAGACCGAGCTGCTTGTGTGGCTCGACCGAAATGGACTAACCGTGCCGATGCCGATCCCAACCAAGGATGGTCGCTTGTTCGCCGACGGCATAGTAGTGATGAGCTATATCGAAGGCGAAGCGCCCACGACAAAAGCCGATTGGCTGCGCGTAGCCGAGACGCTTCGTCAGCTCCATCGCTTGACCTTGGGCTGGCCGCAGCGCCCGGGCTGGCGCTCATCGATCGATCTGCTACAGGTCGAGAAGGGCACCAAGGTCGACCTAAGCACGATGCCAGCCGAGGGTGTTGCTCGCTGCCGAGCGGCCTGGGCGCGCCTAGCTGGACGCCCAACCTGCGTTGTCCACGGCGATCCCAACCCACGCAATATCCGCATCACCACAGATCGAGTCGCGCTGATCGACTGGGACGAAGCGCATGTCGATGTGCCCGACCTCGACTTGGCGCTGCCTTACAATGCCGCAGGTCTCGATGCCGAGGCCTATGATATCGCTGCGCAAGCATCGGCTGCTTGGGAAGCCGCCGTCTGCTGGAACGACGACTACTCACTCAAGCGGCTTGCCGAGGTTCGGGCGCTCTAAACAGTTGTATTTGGAACAAAAATGGGTATCAAAAACTATCTTATCGACGGCGTCTCCTGCGCCGGAAAAACCACAGTCTGCACTGAACTCCAGCTGCGCGGCTACCACGCCATCCACGGCGACCGCGAACTGGCCTATTGGGGCGATCCACAAAGCGGCGAGCCTGTTCCTAATGACGCCGAAACAAATCGTGCTTGGATCTGGGATCTTGAGAAGGTCAAAGCCTTAGTGGCCGATCACAGCCATCCTATCAGCTTCTTTTGCGGTGGTTCGAGAAATTCCGAGCGTTTTATTGAGCTGATGGATGGCGCGTTTGTGCTCGAGATCGATCTCGCTACCCTGAATCGACGGCTCGCCGCCCGACCGCAGGACGAGTGGGGAGGAACGGCAAGCGAAGGAGCCGACTTTGCGCGCTACCAACACGCAACCAGAGCAGGGCTTCCTCAGAATGCGATCCCCATCGACGCCACAGCACCCCTCGCAAGCGTTGTAGAAGCCATTCTTGAAAAGGCCAAATAGCTTATTGATTAACGTGATAGCGTAGTCAAGACGGCTAAACCTTGGAGGATAATAGATGAGTAACGAACAGGATAGTAATTCTTTCTATTGCGATATGACGGCGCTATCTCCACAAGAAAGGGCCAGCCATCAGGAGCGACTTGCTCTGCTCTTTGGGCAGCTTGTGCGAGAGAAAAAGGAGCTAGCAAATGGCTTTGCTTTCCGCTTTGAAGGCCAAGAGTATACCCAGCTAGCGGAGTTTATTCGCTTTGAGCGAAAATGCTGTCCTTTTCTAAGCTTCGAGCTCGAATTAGCACCCCACAATGGCCCGGTTTGGCTGCATCTCACAGGGCTAGGGGATATAAAGCCATTTCTAGAAGCGGAATTCGGCTTATTATAAGCAGGATAAGTTGAGGGCAGGCTGCTAAAAACTCAGACACAATTCGAACGGCTAGAAGGATCTGCTCAACATTATTGAGTGCCAATAGCTAAAAATAGGATTAGGGGTTTGTTTTTGAATAGTATTAGGACTTATGCAAAAAGAGGGTGTAATCGAAGTATGATAGCACCATACATTTGAATAAAAGCGATTTTTGCTGAAAAGTCACAATCCAGTTAATCGCACTATCTGCGTAACAAAAACTGCCGTACAAATACAATGAGAATCAGTTCGAGATAGGATAACGCCAACAATGTGCTAGAATAAGCCGCACCCAAGCTATACACCTCCAATAGCCAAATAAGAAAGGTTTTTACAATGACCGTACCAAGCCTTCGCCTCAATGACGGGCACAGCATACCCCAGGTCGGACTGGGCACCGCCTCGCTCAACGACGAAACCGTCGCCTCTGTGATCGTAACCGCTATCGAAGCTGGCTATCGACATATCGACACCGCCTACCGCTACGGCAACCAGCGCGGCGTTGGCAAAGGCGTCAAAGCTAGCGGCATCGCGCGCGAGGAGCTGTTTATCACCACCAAGCTAGACGGCGAGTTTCAGGGCAACGACCGTGCGATCGCCGGACTCGACGAATGCCTCAAGCAACTCGATATGGATTATGTCGACCTGCTCTTGATCCACTGGCCGCTGCCCCAGCGCAACGAATATATTTCGACCTGGAAGACCTTTGAGAAACTGCGCGAAAGCGGCAAAGTGCGCTCGATCGGCGTCTCGAACTTCAAGCCCGCTCACCTCGAGCGCCTGCTGGCCGAGACCACCATGCGCCCGGTCGCCAACCAGATCCAGCTCAGCCCGCGCATCACCCGCACCGATCATGTCGAATACGACCGCGCCCACGATATTGTGACGGTGGCTTGGAGCCCCTTAGGCCAAGGCAAAGATCTGCTCAACGAGCCGATTTTGGCCAGCATCGGCGCCAAGTACGGCAAGAGTCCCGCTCAAGTTGTGCTGCGCTGGAACATCGAGCTCGGCATCGTTACGATCCCGCGCTCGTCGAACCCCGCACGCCTAGCCCAAAACCTCGATATCTTCGACTTCTCGCTGACGCCCGACGAGGTCGCGGCTATCTCGGCGCTCGACGATGGCAGCGAGAAGCGAGCCGACTCGGATGTGGGCGGACACTAAAAAATCGACGGGGATATGGTGGCGCTTAGGCATCACCATATCCCCGCACTTTTTATGCTCTCTACTTTAAAACAGGCCTCCGGCAGAGCGGAACTTAACTTTTTCCCTTGTTTTCATTGCCTATCAAGGAGAGCGTTAAAGTATCTATCAGCCTTTAGCTAACGGCGCGCTGCACCAAGGCGCTGATGCGCTCCTCTTCAAGCGGCGTCAGCTCTATAAGCGCAAAAGCGGTCGGCCACATATTACCTTCATCAAGACGTGCTACATCGTTAAAGCCGAGCGTCGCATAGCGAGTACCGAATTTACTAGCGCTCTGGAAGAAGCAAAGCACCTTATCGTCTTTAGCATAAGCGGGCATACCATACCAAAGGCGCGGCATCAGGCTGGGCGCAGCCTGCGTAATGATCTCGTGGACGCGCGCCGCCATCTGGCGCTCGCCTTCGGGCAGCTCGGCGATCTTGGCTAACAGATCGCGTTCGCCCTCGGCCCGGTTCTTTTTCGCTCGCGCCTCGGCCTTCAGCTCCTTGGCGCGCTCTTTCATAGCTGCCCGCTCTTCGGCCGTAAACCCTTGGTTACTCTTCTTTGCTGTCTGGCTCAAAACGATCCTCCTGATCAATCAGTTAGGCGTTGTCTTAGCTTCACATCAGCTACAAACCCTAAACACACTGTAGCGATCTTGAGCGAACCTTAGCAAGAACGTTCTACAGCACTTATTATACGTGACCAATAGGTCACATGTCAAGAAGAATCTCAAACAAATTTGCTACAAAAATCGTTCCTCCGACTGGCTCCGCTCGGCAGCCGATCTGCTAGATTGATCGTATCGCACTAGGTTTTAGCGCTCTAGACAAGCCTTTTAGCGCAAAGAGGAGTACACTCGATGATCGCTCGGATTTGGCATGGTGTGGTGGCGCTCGAAAACGCCGATAGATACTATGAGTTCTTGCTGCGCAGCGGCATTCCCGACTATCAAAAGACGCCCGGCAATCTGGGCGTCCAGCTTTTGCGCCGTATCGAAGGCCAACAGGCCCACTTTCTGCTCACGTCCTTCTGGGAGTCCTTCGAGGCGATTCGCAGATTCGCCGGCGATGAAGTTGAGCGAGCCTACTACTACCCCGAAGATCAGGAGTTTCTGCTTGAGTTCGAGCCGTTCGTCACCCACCACGAGCTGTTAGAGCTCCATGTAGGCGCGCCGCTCCAAAGCTTTTCAAAGAACTGATTGCATTCGCTTAAATCTTAGGCTATTACACTCGTTACAACGCTGGCGGAGACGGCTCTAGCAGCCATTCGATCCCTAACGCGTCCGCCTACGGCTACAAACGGCCCCTCCTCTACAAAGGGCGTCTACTCAGTGCGTTGCATCAGCGCTGTCGCCCATGACGGCTCCGAGGACTTTCATTGCAGCACGCTGCGCCTCGCTGATGCCCCTCGCCCCAGCGATGTTCATGCCCGCATAGGGGCCTTCTGCGCTCAATACGCCTAAACAAGCGCCAGTATGCGGGTCCCATAACCTGATCGTTTCGTCGTCGCTGCCGCTGGCGAGCAGGCTACCATCGGGGCTGAAGGCTACACAGCGCACGCTGGCACGATGACCCTGCAGTATCGCCAGTTCGCTGCGAGTCTCGACATTCCACAAGCGTACTGTTTGATCGGCGCTTGCACTAGCAAGCAGGCGACCATCGGGGCTCCAAGCCAGCCATGTCACAGTATTGCTATGTCCTGAGAGGATGCCTACAGTCACATTGTCAACGATATCCCACAGGCGCACGGTTTGGTCAGCGCTGCTACTTGCCAGACCTGTGCCCGCTGGATTAAAAGCCACACAGCTCACACTTGCTGTATGGCCTTTCAAGACCGCGCGTTGTGTATAGCTCGCCATATCCCAGAGCCAAATCGTTTGATCATCGCTGGCGCTCGCCAATATCGTTCCATCTCTACTAAATGCGACGGCTTTGATCCAATCGTTATGTCCAGAGAAGAGCTGTTGGGTTGCAGCAGTCGCCATATCCCAGATCCGTATAGTTGTATCTTGGCTGCCGCTGGCGAGCAGCTTTGTGGTCGGGCTGAAGGCCACAGCGGTCACCCGCGCCGTATGCCCTCGTAGATCGGCGTACAACTGACCGCTAGCCACATCCCATAGCTGTACCAGGCAGTCGTTATTGGCGCTGGCTATAAACCTGCCATCGGGACTGAATGCCAGCGACTCGACCCAACCGATACGATCGCGCAGCGTGGTTACGATCTGGCGTGTCTGGATATTCCAGATCGTAACCTCTTTTGCATAGCTGGTGTTCGCCAGCTTTGTACTGTCGGGGCTGAACGCAAGCGCACGAATGCCCTGGGTATAGCCTTGAAAGCGTTGGCGGGTGAGGCCAGTCCTGATATCCCAGATGCGCACGGTGTGGTCTGTACTATCATTACTGGCTAACCAAATGCCGCTCGGATCAAAGGAGAGCGATACAACTGCGCTGGTATGACCCAACAAAACGCGCTGGGTTTGCCCAGTTCGCATATTCCAAAGCCGAATCGTCTGGTCGTCGCTCGCACTCGCCAAGATTGTGCCATCGGGACTAAATGCCAGCGCTGTGACCCAATCTTCGTGCCCCCGCAAGATGTGGCGTAGCTCGCCACTGATCACATCCCATATCCGCACAGTGTGATCGGCGCTTGCACTGGCTAGGGTGGTCCCATCTGGGCTCCAAGCGACATCGCGTACCCGACTACTGTGGCCGACGAGGATGTACCGCACCTCGCCACTGATCGCGTCCCATATCCGTACCGTATGATCGGCGCTTGCACTCGCCAAGGTTGAACCATCGGGGCTCCAAGCCACCGCGCGCACACGACTGCTATGACCACGCAGCAGGTGTCGCATTTCACCACTTGTAGCATCCCACACTCGCACCGTATGATCATCGCTAGCACTGGCAAGCAGGGCGCCGTCGGAGCTCCAAGCCACTGAACGCACCCAGCCTTGATGCCCGGCAAGCACCTTCCTAACCACTCCGCTTTCCGCATCCCAAATACGAATCGTTTGATCTTCGCTCGCGCTCGCCAGCCAGCTTCCATCAGGGCTCCAAGCCACCGACCAGATCGTCATCGTATGAGGGCAGAAGCGGCTGATCACCTGCATATCAGCAGCCCGCATGATCTGCACCATGCCCATATCGGAGTAGAGAGCGAGGAGCGTGCCAGCTGGATTGAAGGCAACACCTTGAATCGAATGAAATGAATCGGTAAACACCGATCCAGTGAAATCAGCTCTGGCAAATGTCGCATGATGGACATGCGCCCCGCGAAAGTTGGCCTGCCAAACGCACAGGTTCGAGAAGTCATAGCCCTGCAGATCGTAACCCATCTGAAGCAAAAGGTTTACGATATTTCCGGCGGCGTAGCCTGGCCGTCGTACACCTGTTGCTTGCAGACGAGCCAAGAGCCGTCGACACAGCGCGGCAACGCTCTCCAGACCCATTTCTGCCCCCAGTTGCCGTACAACTGGCTCGAGGATCATTCGCACCTGACTTTGGCGTACATCTTCATGCGCCTGGGCCTTGATCAAGGGATGGGAGTTGAAACGATAGATCGTTTCAGCCATCAACTCCTCAACAATCTGCGCTACAAATCGGTCAGTGACGTATTCCAAGACCACATTCTGCAGCGTAAAGCCATCGCCGACCTTTTCAAGCAGTGAGCGACGTTGAAGCGAATGAAGCGCCTCCAATAAGGTGTGCTGCATAACGGGTTGAACGAGATTCGCACGCAGTTGCTCGATTGTAACCGGCTCGCGTTCAATCGCTAACCAGATCACGATCTCCTGTTCCAAGGGGAACAGGCGTGCAAACTGCTGGTCCAGCACATCACGAATATCATCGAAGATCGGCGTTTGGTAGTGCAAAAATGCAGTGATATTGCCTGCGAACAGATCGCGAATCGTATCGGCAACCAAGCGCAAGGCCAGCGGATTGCCAGAATAGCGTTCGATCAGCGCCTGCTGATTGCCGTTGTAAGTGAGCACACCTTGTTCGCGCAAAATGGCCTGCCCAGCATCTGAACTCAGGCCAAACAGCCTAAATGAGCGCACCGTCAAAAGCTCGCGTTCCAAACGCACCAGATCGAGGGGACGCTCACGGCTGGTTATGAGCAAGCAGCTTTGATGGCGAGTTTGAGCGATACGCAGAATCAGTTGCCCGTAGTCCGCATAGCCTTGGCGAAAGGTGCCAGCCCGATCACCGCTTTGGAGGATGCTTTCAAAATTATCCAGCACCAGCAGAATGCGCCACTGATGAAGCGTGTCGAGGACAAGATTAAGTCGTGCATCAAGATCATCAGGAATATGTGTGAGCGATCGTTGGGTGAAGGTTTGCAGCAGGTCGATCAACAAGGTTTCCAGAGGCGGTGCGTTGAGCAGCGAGCGCCAAATCACGTGTGTGAAATCGCGTCGGCATGAGGCGACCAGCTTAGTGGCGAGTGTACTCTTACCGATACCGCCCATTCCAAAGAGCACTACAACCCGACAGCGTTCGTTCATTATCCAACGCTTAATGGTCAAAAGCTCATCTTGGCGACCATAGAAACTGCGCGGGTCGGGCGGCCCATCCCAATACATATCGGCGGCAATGTGGGATTGGCCCAGTGCCAGTTGGATAGCATCCGGCCTACCAACCTCTCTATAGAGTGTGCCCGCACGGATTTGTTGATACAGCTCGCTGGTTTCCACAGCGGGGGCGATGCCAAGCTCAGTGCTCAATAGCCGACTGAGTGTTTCATACTGCATCAATGCCCTGTTGCGCTGCCCACTGAATGTTAGGTTACGCATAAGGCTGCGGTGCGCGCCTTCGTTCAGTGGTTCAAGCGCGATCAAACGTTGGGCATAGTCTTGGGCGCGCTCGAAGGTCCCTTCTTGTTCGGCATACCAAGCGAGCCGTTCAAGCGCCTCTGTCACCTCGCGCTGCAACTGCAAACGTTTATTCTGAACCCACTCATCGAAAAGATCGCTGTCATCGAGCGAAAAGCGCGCGAGGAAGGGACCACGATATAGTGCAACCGCCTCATCTAAACGCTGCATGCAGGCCGCACAGGTGGTAAGGTCACTATGCCCATGCGACTGAACGGCTGCCAGCTTGTCGCTCAAGGCAGTTACATCGATCCAAGCACTACTTGCTTGGTTGAATTGGATTGTTTGACGTGATGTAAGGACGAAGGTTTGCATGGCGTCCTGCCCTCCAAGGGCTTGGCGGAGATAGAGCAGGGTCTGACTCAAATTATGCAGCGCCATTCGCTCCGGCTGATCGGGCCAAAGCAGCCCAGCTAGCTCACTGCGCGTATGAGGACGATGCGCCTCAACCGCGAGATAGACCAGCAATGCTTGAGTTTTGGCGCTACGAAAGTTCATGATTTGCCGATCGTCCAAGCTAACTTGGAGCGAATCAAGCAATGTGAGGCGCAAGCGACTCATGCAATTCCATCCTAGTACAAAAGCTCCCTATACCATACAAAAAATCTTGTCTTGGAGCTGCTGATGATGATGTGATGATAGTTTGAGGATAGAGCCTAACTATTATTGCACATACAACCAAGCACAACAAGACCATTTGTAGTGAAATTTAGAAAGGATCAGGGCATGATTAGCTACAAGATTTCACCCAAATGTGTCACCCCTAGCGGAGAAACTCTGTATCTGACGGTCAATAAACAAACCAAACAAGTGGTTGTATGGACCGAAATGGCCGATAACGATTCCGCGCAACTTTGGACACCGATACCCTGGATCAATGGCAATGGCATTCAGGGATTCGTGCTGCTAAATCAGATGACGAACTCGATTATTGCTGCTCCTAATAACAACGCTGAGGTGACGCTTATTGACCCCAAATATACAACGATGCAAGAGCAACGTTGTTCCTGGAACTATAGCGGCAGTACCGAGCGCCATGACGCGTTACAACTCTATCAGAACACGGACATGAACCTGAACGTAGCTGGCGGAGGATCATGGAACAATAATACGCCAGTCTTAGCCTATAAATGGGGCAATAATCAAGTTAACGAGTTGTGGAAATTCATACCAGTTTGTCAATAGAGGTATGACTACGCCTATCGACCCACAGACTCACGCAAGACTTGTAAAACGCTTTGTCCCATTTGTATGGATTTAGTCCAAAGAACCAAGCCAAGCTAGCAGCGTCACCTAGGCCTTCACAAGCGCGCAGCTATGAAATGCGGAGTTTTCACCTATAGCGTAGCGCTTTGCTTTCCCGCATATAGCGGCCAGCACTATGGCGATTCAGGCGACCATCTATATGTTCTTCAATTCGGTCAAGGCTATAACGCTTTGATCGAACGGTTAGTAGCTATAAGTGCGTATAAGGGCGATCGGAAGCCTAATAAATGCCGCAACATACAAAACGGACTGGAGTGTGCTAATTAGTGCAGCAATCAGTTACTGATGCTGCCCATTTTTGTACCTTTCAAAACGATCAATCTGACAACTCATAGGATTATCTATTCGGACTGCGTGTCACATTCAGCATTATTCCAGCTTGGCTGAATAACTGCCGCGCAGTTTTAAAAGCAGGGTGTAGCTAAAACTTAGCTCACATATAAAGTTCTCGACTTTGGCTGTATCGAAACTCGCATTAATAAGAGATAGAGGTGCAGACATGTGGAGGCACTGATAGAAGTTCTTTTTTGGCGGGCGGGATGTTGGTAGCCGTAGGCGGACGCGGTTAGAGCCAATCTTGGGAGAGAGAACTCGCCGCCAAAGCTTGAAGGTAATCAATTGGGTTTATTTTCACTGTACCGCTGTGGCACATACTGTATCAAACCGTAACCTGAACAACCGATGCTGGCTATTCTAGTTAAAACTCCGAGGAAGATTAGAACTAATTTTTCCTAGACAATACGAGGTCTCCATGCAGACGCTTCCCACGGTTCCGAATCAAATGACGGTACACACCTCTCCCGACGACCAAACGCTGTCATTTACCTTTAGTCTTACACCGCCCGATCAGCAGATCGACGTTGTGTATCTAGATCGCGTCCATGAAGTCCATGTCAATCTCGCCCTTGGGCGACTATGTACGATTGGCTGCCGCGAATGTAGCGCAACAAAGATCGGTCGCATGGCCCCCGCCGCGCTACGGGGGAACCTTTCGCCTGAAGCAGTGGGCCAAAAGGTGAGGGATATCGTTACGCATCTAGCCCCGATGCGCTATGGTCGATCGCTCGTCATCAGCACGATGAATGACGGAGATCCACTCACTCGCCCCGTAGACGACCTTATCAAAACGGTACAGCAGATCCAACAAGTCTGCGCCGATAAAGGTGTGCTTTTGGATCGTATCAACCTGTCTTCGTCGCTGGTTGCAAGCAAAAACGAGAAGCTTATTGAGCTTGCAGATCGCTACCAAGAGGCTTTCGGATCGCAGCTTGTACAGATCCAAGCTAGTCTATTGGCAACCAGTGTTAAACGCAATATTTTCGCTGGCGACATAAGCCAGCTCGCTGTGATAGCCGAAGCATTGAACTATTATCGCGAGGCCATGCGTTCAGCGACCGGGCGCGGCGAGGTATGGGTGAACTACGTGGCTGTAAAGCAAGGCGATTTTGGGCGTGCCGATGGAGCAGATCAGCTTGAATCGATCGCGCGAGTCGCCGAAACCCTGCTGCGGGCCGGGCCTCAAGTCAAGCTAAAAATCACCCGCGGGACCGTCGATGATCTTGATGGCTGGCAGCAGCTTGATGATGATGCCTACGAGCATTTTATTGATGCCGTCCTTGAGCGTTGGGGCGCACAGCTCGCGATTTACTGCCCTGATCGCAGAGCATGGCCATCTGTCCAACATCGCTGTGGCCGTATTCAAGGATGAATTTGCAAAAGGGAGGAATGTTGTATGGCCACGTTGATTGTGATCTCCTTAACTGCGTATATCGCAATTGCCTTACTGTTTAAGGCAGCCTCGTCCCACACACGGCCAGACCACTTAGTCATGGTTGCGCTCAGCAGTGTCGCACTGATCTCGGCGGTGATGATGATTATTCGCGGCGAGTGGGGCGGGACGTGGTTAGGCGCTCTGATAGCAATCGTTTCAGGAGCACTCTTCTACTTCGCCTCGATCTTTCGCGTGCGCGCCCTCGCGACAACGCCCGTATCGCTGGTTTTCGCTGTAACCAACCTCGATCTTGTGGTATCAGGCACCTTGGCGCTGCTCATTCCGATCTTCGGACAGTCGCTCACCATCTGGCAAGTGCTCGCGCTTATCACCGCTGCATCTGCCATTCTGATCGGTGGACACATCCGAGGCGTCGATCATATCTCGGCCGATACATTTATCTCGCTGGCGCTGCTTTCCGGCGCATCGATCGGCTTTGTGCTCTACGCATATTTCTTTCCAACGGCCTTGCTCTTCTTCATCCTGCTCGATCATCTGGCCGGCGTGGTGTTCAATGGCCGCACACTGTTGAGTGTGCAGCGCTCTGAAATCGGCTGGGGCCTTGTTGTAGGCATCTGTATGTTTGTTGGCTTCTGGTCGCTCTTGCAAGCCATAACCTTAAGTGCCAACAACGTGTCATTAGTCTTGCTTGTGTTGAGTTTAAAGACACCGTTTATCGCTCTGTTAGCCGTGCCGCTCTTCCGCGAACGTGTCACATGGGCGAAGTTCGGTGCCGTTATCTTAGCCACGCTCTCATTGGTCTTGTGGGAAGCTGGAACATATTTTTAAACCTGCTCTCTGATCATGCCAAATTCTGCTGACTACTTAGCAAATATGGCGTCGTGGTCCCAAGCTTCCATTCGGTCCCAACAGCGTCCGCCTTCGGCTACCAACATCCCGCCCAAAAAAGGCAGGTGTTGCCTGTGCTGTTAGGCCACCCCAAAACCCTACAAAAACCCCATTTTCATAACTCAACAAAAACGAGAGCTTTCGTATACAACTACGAAAGCTCTTTTCTATTCAGCCTTAGCTAGAAGGCTTTTTATTGCTTTACAATCGGCAGATAGAGATCCGAGCGCGTTAGAGTAGGCGTGCTAGAGGGGAGCGGCCCACCCGTCGCTGTAAGCTTAAGGGTCGCAGTTGCTGTTCTGGTCGCTTTGCTAGTGGCGCTTGATGTTTGGGTCGCCGTAGCGCTGGGTGTTTGGCTCGCTGTGGATGTGAGACTGGGCGTCTTGCTTGCGGTCGCGCTGGGCGTTTGGCTCGCTGTATGAGTTGGGCTTGGTGTTTGACTAGCTGTATGAGTTGGGCTTGGTGTTTGGCTCGCTGTTGGCGTATGGGTGGCAGTGCGTGTAGGGCTAGCGGTTTGGGTAGCCGTTGGCGACGCGGTATGAGTTGGGCTTGACGTTTGGCTCGCACTTGGTATCTGCGTTGGGCTTGGCACCACACTGTTATACTCGAACGCGCCGCTATCACAGCCCGCGCCCTGCGGTCGAGGCGCGCCACGTTGGTCGCTACTCAATACACAATCGGCACTGGGAATGCGGTTAATCGCCGGGCTTCCACTTTGCAAGGCGTATGTTAAGCTTGGCCCGCCGTTGTCAGCCAGTGGTCCAAGCAGCGGATCGATGTTATTAGCCGATGTTGCTGCCGAGAAGAAACAATGGTTATCACTGGCAATGTTGCCGCCACCATCGCTCGGAATAGGCTGAATATTACAGTCGCCTACCGCTGGGTTTCGTAAGATCGTATTTGTGACGATTGCGGTGTAGCCAGAAACAGAAATGCCGCCCGCATATTGCCAGCCAAGGTTATCAGCGATCGTGCTATGGGTAATTTCAAGCTGGGCATCTTGGCTACCTACACCAGCGCCATAGCTTGCACTGCTATTGCCGCTAATCGTACTGTTGATAATAATCGCTTTGGTGATGGTGGGATTGCCAATATTAAAGATGCCTCCGCCTGCACCACCAGACGTATTGCCAACAATCAGGCTATTGCTAATTGTGTTGGTGCCATTGTGGAGATAAATACCACCACCTGAGCCACTCGATGTATTGCCACTGATAGTGCTATTAGTGACTTTGATAGTGCTACCGATCCACGAGTAAATCCCTCCACCATTGCCTGCATGGCTATTGCTTACCACGCTGCGATCTAAAAAGAGCTTGCTATTGACATCATTCATGTAAATAGCGCCACCTTGACCACTCGGATTGTATCCAGCGGTCAGGGTTAAGCCGCTGATATTCACCGTCGCGCCGATATTTAATATACGCACTGCGTTATTACCGCTAATGGTTAACAGTGAAGCGCCCGGGCCATTGATTGTGAGGTTTTTGTAGATCGACAGCTCACTTGATAAGGTAATTGTGCTGTTGGCGGGCAGATCAAAGCTGATCGTATCGCCCGGCGCGGCATCGGCGATGGCTTGGCGCAAGGAGCCAGGCCCGCTATCGTTAGTATTGGTCACGATCAAGCTCGCGGCAAAAAGGCCTTGGAGGGGCGCAAGCATTGCCAGCAGCAGGAGGGCAACAACAAGCAGCACGCGCCATTGGCTACCCAAGCCCGGAGTATCCCTTCGGTTCATAAACAGCTTTCTAGATAGATTGCGGAATGCAACGATTGAAACCGTGTGATACTCCACTCAGCAGGCTAGCCATAGCAAATGACAACGATCCGTATCACAAATAGATAAGCGAATCTCACAACAGCTTTGGCTTTATACATCATCAAAGCCAAAGATAGGCTGAGATGCTAGAGTCACGCGATGCTGCACTATACCATATTTAGCTAGATAAGTTATTGACCAGTGCTAGAGAGCGCAGTACTACTAAGCAACAAGCCAAGCAGCCAATGCCACAGCGCAAGTCAAGGCTTAGCAATAAGCGCTCGATGCAGTCCGAGCAGTCGCTGAAAATCGCATGGCTACAAGCCGCGCTGGCCGCCAGCAGACTTTGAAACTCGCCGAGATCGAGCCACAGCCCGCTGACGGGCTATAGCTGAATCGTCTGTTGGCTGGCGAGCAAAAGGGCGGGGGCATCGGCGGGGCTTGCCATAGTTTGGGCCAGCTAGCGCAGCACATGGCGCAGATTGGTGCGGGCTAGCTCCTCGGGATGCTCGGGCCAGAGCAGGCAAACCAGCGTAGAACGCTGATGGGGACGGTCCGCCTCAACCGCCAATAAGGCCCACACCTTATTGGATTCAAAAGCGGCAATCGGCTTGCCATCGCGCTCCACCCCAAAGCTACCAAGCACAAATAGAGAAACTGGTACCAGAGCAGCCCCTTAGGCCTATCAATCAAGAAGCTTCCATTATAAATCTCAGGGATAAGTGAGGCTACATTCATCCTAAATAAATGCTTTCAAGGTGAACTTATAATTACACCCAAAAAGATAATACAACATTCTTACGGCAACAAAGTAATACCTTCGGGTTTTTTCTTTCAACCTAATGCCGAGCATATAAGTGCTGTGCTATTTAGCAATAGTGCGACTATCTCAAAATTTAATCGTATGGGTAAACTTGCAGGATTTGGTGATCCTAGCGTATCCATTCGTAGAGTTGGTTATCTACACGATCATGATCCTAATGCTGTTCGTCCTATACCATTTAATATAGCTGTTGATCCTAAATGCTATAGTGAAGATTGGAGCGATGGCCTATCTATGTATCATAATCCATGTGCCTTATATCCTATAGATGAAAACTTATTCCCAAGTATTTCACATCACTACTTAGAGGATAATCTACTGATTAGTCATTTTTCAGAACCTTTTGTTCATAATTCTTATACTCTTATAGGAATTAGTAATTAATTCCAAATATATACTAGGAGGATAAAGATGTATTATAAAGGTGAAGCACATCTTTTAAAAAGCATTCAAAAGCTCACAGATAAGGAACAACTTCAAACCAATTTAGTTCAGGCCTCCTTGTTCCTAACTGCATTTGAAGTACTTAAAACCAGTATCGTCGATCAAATTAGAGATTTTTATAGTCGAGAAATACATCCCAATGGAACAAGCATCGCGTCCGAAAAGTACAAAAGTGATCTACTGGCCTTACACAAAAATATTTTTATAGCATCGTGCCTTTGGTTGAAAGAAAACAATGCTATTTCTGAGGAAGATATAGAAACAATACATGCAATCCGCGATCACCGTAACATGATTGCACATGAATTACTAAAATTCCTCGCTGATGCAGATTATGAAGTTGATTTAAATCTATTCGCAAAAACTAAAGATCTGCTTGCGAAGATTGACCGATGGTGGATTATGGAAGTCCATATTCCTACAAATCCTGACTATGATGGGCAGTCTATTCAACCAGATGATGTTAAATCGGGACATATGATAGTTATTGATGCTATTGTAGAAATATTATCAAAGACCTCAAATTCAGAATAATGCTCTACTGTATCTCTTAAATACGTTCAGTATCCTATATATTTAACTCGATGTTAGAGCATTGCATTAAGCATCTTGCATTGGAGACCCAGAAGTACCAAGAAGGTATTGAATTTCGCGTTGGCAACATCCGCGCCGCTGCCGAATAGACGCTGGCCAAGGGCTGCGGCCTTGTGATCTGAAAGTCTGTCTCCTCAAGCACCCCTAACATATCTCCATAATGCAAAATAAAGAACAGCTTTTAAGCCTTGCTCGCCCATTGTGGCTATAGTTGTCGCAGATGGGCGATAGACTATAGCCAAACCGAGCCAGTTTGCTAAGCCAGCTTGCTATTGTAAGCTTGGAACCCACCATCGAGCCGACCTCAAATTACTCTGATGATCAGAGCTACAAAGCGTAAGGCGCAGAAGCACATTGTGTTTTGCAGAGTCAAGCATTGCAATTCATCGTAGGCATTGATGTAGACAATGACAGACCGCGAAACCAGCGCGAGTTAGGCTGCTATTGCTGGGCGAGATGTTTGTAGCCGTAGGCGGACGCGCTTAAGATCGAATGGGAGGAGAAAACTAAGCCGCTAGATCATTGAACTCAGCAAACGAATTTGGTATTATCAATTGTTGCGCGATCAAATACATGTTGCAGATTGTTAGGCGATACAGTTGATAAAGGCAGGGCTATGGATGGAGATAGAAGGCTGCGCGAGATCAGAAGATTGCTCGAAACCGCTCTCGACAATCAGGAAGAGTATCTCTATCAGGGTGAGATGAGCGAGTATATGCGCAGCTATGCGGGCGATGCGGCGCGAGAATTGCAAACGCTCTTTCAGCGCGCCAGCCCAAGCCCAAGCGAGCTCGAACTCTGTGTGGCGGCGCTCTCGCAGCCTCAACGCATCGCCGATGGACGCTCTAAAAGGCTGTTGCTACGCCTGCACGAACAGAGTCACCCTTTGCTTAGCGCCTTGGCCAAGGCTGATGATCCCCAACTGCGTCTGTTTGCGATCGAAGCAGCCAGCCAAACCATCGGTCAAGCTCATCTGCATGGCTATAAACCGCTGGTCTTATGCCCACTGATCGCGCTTGTGCCCGAACTGCTTGATGATACCAACGACGAGGTGCGGACGGCGGCGGTCGCCAGCTCAAGCTGGATGTGGATCAATCGCCATTTTATCGAGCTACGTGCGCACGAGCAGAGCGATCAGATCGTGATTCGGCTCTATTACAAGATCCTCTCACTGCTCGATGATCCAGCGGCCAAGGTGCGAGCGGCCAGCGCAAGCGCACTAGGCGATTGGGCAGCCAAGCTAGCACAGCCCGCCCTAGAGCAGCGCCTCGCCCACGAGCAGGAGCCAAGCGTGCGCGCTGCGCTTAGCAAAGCGCTAGAAGACAAAAACTAGATTATGCAAAACTCAGCCATCGTTAGCAAGTTTTACCATGCCTTAGATGAACTCCTGATTGTTGCAAAACGCGAAGCTGATTCGCTCTGCCAGCATAGATCTACCCTATCTAAGTGGCGATTTTAGCGATTTGTTATTGCCAGAAGAGCATATTTATCCGCTCGATGCCAGAGCAAAACAATCACTCGGAGTGGAGTAAATCAAAGAGCTTATCTATTGGGTTATTGCTATGGAAGATACAACGAAGTACAATAAAGAAAAGTAGCCTCAACGAAGGAGGAGATCATGAACCAAGAACTAGGATTTGTGTTATACGCTCACGCCCTTCTCGCAACCGATTAGAAATATTGCTAGCTATTACTCAAGTTCTGCAATAAAACTCCCTTCCAGCCTACGAATCCCCACATCCAAGCTATAGAGCAAGCTATCTAGGCGGCTTTTGCCGGGCTGGCGCGCTGGCATGTGCAACAAGAGGGCGCGTACTGCGGGCCTGACATGCTCGATCGCCCAGCGCACTTCAGCTTCGCCAAGCGAGACAGCGCTAGCCCCATTCAGCTCGTGTGCCAAAGCTGCGTAGGCCGCTGGGCCGAGAATATGCTTGGTCTGTTTAATATCAACCAAGGGATGAGTGTAGGCGCTGGCCGCTGCCATACTGGCTGCGTGGGCGGCGGCAGAAGCGGCAGAATCGCCTGCCTCGCGCGCGGCTGCATAGGCCGCCCAAGCCAAAGAGCGCAGTTTAGTGCTGCGCTTAGCTCCGCCCGCAAAACTCCGAATACCTTCGATTGCAGCGCGCGGCCGTGGATCGGTGGTTGCATAGGCCTCAAAGATCGGCAAGGCTCGCTCGGCGCAATCGGCGGCCCAAGCGCCCAAAGCCCGCAAAGTCTCCATGCTTAAGTCAAAATACTTGCTCGCTTGGCTCATGAGGCTACTCCAACTCTAGTTCATTTTCCTAAAAATGGCTCTGAATGCTTGTCCCAAAGCAAACAATTTATCTTTGAATATCCATATCTTATACCGGCTCTGGTTCTTTGCATAAAGTGTTACTTTTAGGGTACACAACAGGCCTTCGGCAGGTGGAACTTCTCTTTTTGGTGTGTGTTGAAAAAGACTTCCTGCAAACGGAACAGTGTAAATAATATAGAGCTGAAGGGATAACTGGAAGGGCTGATGCAAATGGAAAAAAACAATTGCGAAGAGTGTGGCGCAGAACTATCAAACGGTTTAGATTGTTGGAATACGTTTGGAGCGGTTATCGCTTGGGAGGCGCATGATCCCGAGCTGGTGGCTGAACACTTTCTGACGGTGGCGAGCTATAATCTGCAACACCCGTCCCAATTCGCCGATGGTGTGATTGCCCAATTACAAACCGGCTTTGTGGGCTACCTCGATGCTACACTCACGCTCGATCAGATCCGTAGCCAAACCCGCAAAGCCTTCAATGGATCGAGGCGTGTGCTAAGGCCGATCGAAGAGCGTCGCCCAGTCTTGCGCCGCTGGCCAATGACGATCGCCGATGTCTATTTGGGTGATCAGCCCAAAGGCGCTGCCGAGCGAGTGCGAGCTTGGGCCGCTTCCATTCGCCAAGAGCTTGCAAAAGTGCCCAGCCTCGAGCAAGCAAACGCCGCCAAGTCAACTCGTCGTAAGGTCAAGCGCTAACGGTGTATAATAGCAAATCTACTTGCTGAGCGCAGCATTTTGGCGGCCTAGGCTATTCCCCAACGAGGGTTTTAACCGCGTCCGCCTACGGCTATCAAGGTCCCGCCCGCCCCGAGGAGCTGCTAGCTGACGGTGTCGCGAAACCGCCCTCCAAACCCAACGGTACAAACGTATTTCGGATCAGCATTAAAAGGATTACATTATGTCGAGCTCAACTGAAGAGCAAATCGCGAGTTTGGTTTCACAATACGGCAGCGTTCCGCCACCTTGGGCGATCTTTCCCGATAAACACCCCTACAGCGCCGCATGGCGTATGGGCGATGGCGAGTCGCATATGATGCTGTGGTATCAGTGGTGGGAAGAACAAAACCTGCCTCATCAAGAGCGGATCGACTATTTTCGCGCTTGGTCGCCGCCCGCCCGCTGGCTTGAATGGGTTATTTCAGCGATCTGGGATATCGACGACCCTGAAGAGATCGACGACGGCGATTATTTTGAGCAACTAGAGGCGCTCGGCTTCGGCAGCCAAAATGATTTCGAGCAAGACTTCGACGATCCAAAATGGCTAGAACTCGACTAAGAGAGTGTTATGTTAATTGAGCTTGCGATCGGCGATGCCTACGGCGCAGCCTTTGAAGGCGTCAATAGCCAAAGGAACACAGCGTTTCAACCTGTTTGGTGCTTGCACCAGACAGGTTACAGCGATTACAACGCTTTCAAGTTCTGCTTTCCGTAGGAGCACTTTGGCGACAAAGCTTGCCACTGCCAACAGCGAAAAGCTTTGAGACAGCGTTAAGCATCGCAAGGCAGCGAGCTAGACAAGCCTTATTTCAGGGCGGGAGATTTTGTAGCCGTAGGCGGACGCGCTAAGGAACGAATGGGAGCTAGAGCCGTTTCCGCCAACTGCAAAAAGATGTTTCGCTAGCGAATCAAGCTGCACCTCAAGTGAGGGATTTCAAAAACTCCTTCTTTGGTCTGAATTGACATCGCCATTATTGCGTGGTAAGCTTGCAAACAATACAGGCTGTGATGGGGACCAGTAGGTTGGCGAAACGGAGCCCAGCGAGCTGCAGACGGTGAAAGGCAGCCTTACGAAGCCGATTGAAGACACCCCAGAGCCGCGACCTGAACCCGCAAGGTAGTAGGGGAAGCCGGGTGCGCCCGTTCTAGCGCAGGGATATGAACACGTATCCTGATGAGGTTGTATGCGTGAACATACAGCGAATGAAGGTGGTACCACGAGACCCTCGTCCTTCTTAGGACGGGGTTTTTTGCATTTGTAGCGCAATACGCCACCGATGCTCTGGCCCCACAGCTGTACGTGCGAAGAGAATGATAGGAGAAGACAATGCAACGCTTTCGAACAACAGAAGCAGCCCAGCATGTGGGAGAACAGATCGTTTTGCAAGGCTGGCTGCACCAATTTCGCGAACTCGGTAAGGTCAACTTTTTGATTGTGCGCGACGGTTGGGGCACATTCCAAGCCTTTGTCGACGACCCAGAGACATTGGAAGTGCTGCGCAGCATGCAGGTCGAATCGGTGATCGAAGTCACGGGCCGCGTCGTCGCCGAGCCCCAAGCGCCGGGCGGTGCCGAGCTGCACGAAACTCGTGTGCGCCCGATCGTAGCGATCGACGAGCCGCCGCCGCTCGAGCTCAACAAAAAAGAGATGAAGGCCTCGCTCGATGTCTTTTTAGAGCACGCCCCGATCGGCCTGCGCCACCCCAAACGGCGCGCTATTCTGCGCCTGGCCGCGGGCGCGATGGCAGGCTTCCGAGCCAGCTTGAACGCCGAGCACTTCACCGAGATCCAGTCGCCCAAGATCGTGGGCACCGCCACCGAGGGCGGCGCGAACGTCTTCGAGGTCAACTATTTCGGCCAGCCCGCTTATCTGACCCAATCGCCCCAGTTCTACAAACAGCTGGCGGTCGGCATCTTCGAGCGCGTCTACGAGATCGGTCCGGCCTTCCGAGCCGAGCCGAGCGCGACCACGCGCCACTTGGCCCAATACAGCAGCCTCGACGTCGAGTTCGGCTTTATCGAAGACCACCGCGATGTGATGGCGCTGCTGACCCGCGTGCTGGCTGGCATGTTGGGCTTGCTCGAAAGCGAATATAGCAACGAGCTGAGCTTGCTTAAGGCCGAGATGCCCAAAGTGCCCGCGGAGATCCCCAGCATCTACTTCCCCGAGGCTCAGGAGCTGCTCTTCACCAAATACAAGATCGACGCGCGCGGCGAGCCAGACCTCGCGCCCGAGCACGAGCGACTTTTGGGCCAGTGGGCCAAAGAGCAGTACGGCTCAGACTTCCTGTTTGTAACGGGCTATCCGTTGATGAAGCGCCCGTTCTACACCCATCCCAACCCGGCCGACCCGCGCTTCTCGAACTCGTTCGACCTGCTCTTCCGGGGCGTCGAGCTGGTGACAGGCGGCCAGCGCCTGCACCGCTACGCCGACTATCTTGCGGCTTTGCAGCAGCGCGGCATGTCGCCTGAACCGTTTATGGCCTATCTGGAAGGCTTCAAATACGGCATGCCGCCCCACGGCGGTTTCGCGATCGGCCTTGAGCGCCTGCTGATGCAGCTACTCAATCTGCCCAACCTGCGTCTGGCTGCGCTCTTCCCACGCGACCTCTCTCGCGTCACGCCGTAATCTGCTTAACCTTCGCCAAGCTTCTCTTGGTTGGAGAGAGCGCGACAGACTTTCCCCAGCCTTGTTTGCGCTCTCTAACCGGCTTATCAGCATCTGGCGGAGAGGTCTCTCGCTTCCATTCGTTCCTTAGCGCGTCCGCCTACGGCTATCAACATCCTGCCCACCCATCCGGGTGCTGTTTTCCCCCTGTGGAAAAAGCCGCCCAAAAACGAAACCCCCACCGAAGACCAAAAGACATAGCACTATCGAACGCGGTATCACACCGAATCCGTTTAAAGACGTCCATTTTTGCAGGCGGTAGAACAAACGGGGAAAGAGATGTGTGACATTTCGCACGATAGCGCGAAATGTCACACATCAAAAATAGTCAAGTTCCACTCTGCCGAAGGCCAAAGAGAACGTACCCAACCGGATTGAGTATCACAGCCGAAAAGCAGACGATAGGAGTATAATAATTGTAAGTGAGTTGTGCGGTGCGCAGCGCGGATGCATAGTAGCATTCTCGCTGTTGCACTTTTTTAACGCATACTTGGGTTTTGGAAGTATATCTCGGCTCGGCATTCGTAGGCTGTAGCCGCTGAAGCAGAGCGTTCGCTCTCTAGCACAAGCGTTAGAGAGAAGCGCCTAAAGGCAAGCATCAGTGAATCTGATCTATTTACAACGGATTTTAACTAGCCGTGTGTATGATGTTGCGATCGAGACACCCTTACAAGCCGCGCCCCGTTTATCGCAGCGTCTCAACAACGAAATCTTCTTCAAACGCGAAGATCTGCAACCAATTTTCTCTTTTAAGCTGCGCGGCGCCTACAACCGTATGGCCCAACTGACCGCCGAAGAGCGCGCGCGCGGAGTGATCACCGCCTCTGCGGGCAACCACGCCCAAGGCGTAGCTTATTCGGGCAAGGTACTGGGAGTGCGCACCGTGATCGTCATGCCAGCCACCACGCCCGATATCAAGGTCAACGCTTGCCGCGCTCACGGCGCCGAGGTGGTGCTGCATGGCGACAGCTATAGCGATGCCGAAGCGCACGCCTTCGCATTGCAAAGCCAACTGGGCCTGACCTTTGTACACCCCTTCGACGACCCCTATGTGATCGCAGGCCAGGGCACGATCGGCCTTGAGATCTCGCAGCAGACCCGCGCCACCAGCTACCGCGTCTTTGTGCCGATCGGCGGCGGCGGTTTGGCGGCTGGCATCGCGGTCTTTTTGAAGAGCATTAATCCCGCTATTCAGATCATTGGCGTCGAGCCGGCCGATTCCGATGCGATGTATCGCAGCATTCAACAGGGCGAGATCGTTACGCTCGATCAGGTCGGCATCTTTGTCGATGGCGTGGCGGTGCGACGGGTGGGCGAGCGTACCTTCGATCTGGTGCGCAACTATGTCGATGACTTTGTGCGCGTATCGACCGACGAGGTCTGCGCCGCCATCAAAGATATCTTCGACGATACCCGCTCGATCCAAGAGCCAGCTGGCGCGCTCTCGCTGGCTGGTTTGAAGCGCTATGTGCGCGACCACAATATCACTGGCGAGACGCTGATCGCACTGACCTGCGGCGCCAATATGAACTTCGATCGTCTGCGTTATGTCGCCGAGCGCGCTGTAGTCGGCGAGCACCGCGAGGCCTTGATGGCGGTCAAGATCCCTGAAGTGCCCGGCTCGTTCAAGAGCTTCTGCCGCGCCCTCGGCCCGCGTAATATCACCGAATTCAACTATCGCTATGCGCCGCGCGCCGAAGCACACGTCTTTGTAGGCGTGCAAATGGAGCACGAGCGCCAACTGCCCGATATCATCCGCCTGCTCGAAGATCAGGGCTACTCGGTCACCGACCTGACCTACGACGAGCTAGCGGGCAACCATGTGCGCCATATGGTCGGCGGGCGCGCCCCCGAAGCCACCGACGAGCGGCTGCTCAGCTTCGAGTTCCCCGAGCGGCCCGGCGCCCTCTTGGCCTTCCTCGAATCGCTCGACGCCTCCTGGAATATCAGCCTCTTCCACTTCCGCAACCAAGGCAGCGCCCATGCGCGCGTGTTGGCTGGCATTCAGGTGCCCGATGCGGATCTTGAGCGCTTTTATGCCTCGCTCGATAAGTTAGGCTACCCCTATCGCGATGAAAGCTCCAACCCAGCTTACCGCGCCTTCTTAACCTAATACCAAATCCGTTTAAAGTCTTGCATCCTCATTAGCGCAGGACAACAAAAAGACAGGAAAAAGGAAAAGAGACAAGTTCCACTCTGCCGAAGGCCAAATAGAAAGCAATCAAGCGAATTTGGTATAAATCAGCTTATCTAGCTGAAACAAAGGGAGATTTGCTTACAATGGCAAAATCTCCCTTTAACATATCTCCACCTCCAAAACCTATACAGGTCGACTTCATTTGCAATTCTTGTTTTGAAATCATAAAGAGGATCTATAAGGGTGTTCTTCGATATCGATGCCCTCGATGGCAGCATTCTTCGAGAGCACAGCGAAGAGCATTGGTCTGAATAGCCCTAGACAAAAAGCGAATGTTCCTCAGCTTCAAAACTCATGGCAGTGATAGGGAATCCGCTTAAATCATTGTGTTTTAGGAGGTCGCTCGGCACACAGCTAGCACACCAAGGTTACGGGTAATCTGTTAGTAGCCGTAGGCGGACGCGGCGAGAACCTTCGTTGGGGAAGAGAGCAAGCCGCTAGAGTGCGGAAGCGATCAAACGGATTTGGTATGATACAGCCAAGCCACCGCCAATCACTGCCATCTAGCGCTTAATTATCGCGCCAGTAACTAATCAACTGGCCCTGCGGATTATAGAGCGCACCATCGTCTTGCAACGTATTATTCCAAATATTGCCGGTATAATTTGGATAGGTGCGCTGCTCACCTGGCCCAAGCGTGCCACTTATACCATCGTGCAGCTGATTTCCTCGGATCGAGCACATCTTCCAACCGGCTAAATCGATCGTTTGGCCACTGAGATTGCGCAACGTAACCGTCTCGGCCTGCTTATTCACGCCCACAATCGTGATGGGATACTCGGGCGCTTGATCGGCGTAGGGATCCTCTTGGCAGGCATTGAAGCTCGGCGGGTTAGGCGTCCGCTCACGCGTTGGCGTGCGATCGGGCGGAAGGATGGAGGTAGCTTCTTGGGTTGGGGTCGCTGTAGCAGTGCTGGTCTCAGTTGCAGAGCTAGTCTTGGTAATAGTGCTGGTCGCGGTCACAGCGCTGGTTTCGTCGGGCTTAACCACAAAAGGCAGGTACTGGCTGCTCGAAACAGCATCGTTTTGAGCCAGTAAGGGCATACGAGTTGCCCCTGCAAAGGCAACAAGCATCAATAGCGTGGCAATAATGGGCTTGAACTGCATAGTCGCTCCCGATAGAAGATCTTCCCCAAAATAATTATGTCAATATAACAAGCGGACGACCTAAATAGGTTCGCCGCTCGGCCAAGGCATCTGTACAACACATCAATAGAGTGCACAGCCTAAACTTGGCCGCTGTTCAGAACTCTGAAACGAGTCGGGAGCATAGATTGGGGCGTAGATATTGTAACGAATCAAGTAAATGCCATCAAGTTTTAATACTATATATCATAGTAAACGTTAATGTAATACAAGGGTTTCCAAGGACAATTGATGCTTAAAAGCCCCATTTTTCTCCGTTCACTTCGATGTAACACATTTCCTCAACGAACTGCCCCATCCCTGCTCATCGTATAAGGCAGACGCAATCGTCACTTTTGCAATAAGCAACGACACAAAATCGGGAGATAGAAAAAAGACGTTTCCTCTCTACTATAGGCTCCAAACACAAGCTGATCAAGCAGATAAGCTATGGATATCAAAGCGCTATATGCCCGCTTAGCAAGCGGGTAATGAGCGATATTTTCAAAACACGAGGAGGGTCAAGTCAAACCACGCACTAAGGAGGTTTTTGCGCCAATTTATGCTTAGAGTCTGCTTCTTTTAACAGAGCAGTCTAAGTCATACTAAATCCGCTTAAAGACTCGCTCACAACAAAGTGTCACATTCCATCCTACTGAAGACCGAGATAATCATCGGATTTGGTATCACTCCCTGAAGGTTTGCGAGAGGTGTTGTCTTGGGTCGAACACTAAAAGCTAAAGCCAAATAAGTTTGAAGGAGTGAAATAATGGAACAAACGCTAGAGCGTCTCATCGATGCCTTGCTCTTTTCGGTAGCGGGCGGTATTACAATAATCTGGCACTATTTCACAAACTTGCCAGCAATTGTTCAGCTCGGCATTGTTATTGGTTTTGCATTTGTGATTTTTTATAAAAAAGGCTGGAACGACGCTATGAGCCATCTACGCGATGAGGGCATCGTACGATTAATTAATGATTACGAACGCCGCCGTCGCTAGCCTACACAAGCAGGCCCATTAAAAGAGCGATCCTCCTTCTATCATCACCCCAATAGCAGCCCCAAGCAGCTTGTTCACCTTCCCCTGATTTCAGCGATTCGGCAAGGAGTACTCTTTGCTTAATCAAAGCTGCCCTAAGACCCTAAACAATATAAAGGAGGGATCGAGGAACGTGCAAAGTGGATTCTCGATCCCTTCTGTAAATAAACATATTCAATACTCCACCAATGGCGCTAAAGGTTTTATTTTAGTAGCTCTTCAAGTTCCGCGCTCGCTTCTTGTACGCCACTACTACAGCTCATTAGTAGCTCCTGTCCTTGCCGCATAAGCTCAGCATCTTGGTTGTCTAAAACTTCTTGGACATACGGCACCATCATCTCGCAATCTTTCGAGGCAACTACAAGCAAATCATGGAGTCTGGAAGCCTTGCTTGGTATCGAATAGACCAACCTGAACTCCTCAATATACTGCTGCATATTTTCCAAAGAAAGTTCAATGCTGGCCCGCTCTTGTGGGTCATCAATGAAGCCATCCTTGATTAATTCTTGGTTGAACAACGGTTCCAGCGCCTGAGTAGTCGTATTCAGAGTCCGCACTAGCAGTCCGTCGTTTGTAAGATACTCATTCATGGTGATAGGTGTACGGCTAGGTGTTAGGGTTGCCTTAGTCGTGACTGTAGGCAGCTTAGGAGCATCATTCAGGGCAATCGCCGCGTTAGCTTCAAGCGTAGCAGAGGGCAACTCGGGAACAATTGTGAGCGGTCCATTTCGAAGCGCTGCTGTTTGCGGTCGTTTGGCCGGACCTGAAATCATTCCAATAACAAGCAAGTACAGTGCAACTAACAATGCTAAAATAGTCACAGCCACAAGGACTAAAACAATACGGATATCGATACGTTCCAAGAAGTTCAATATGATTCTCCCTATGTTGTAGCTAAAGTATAAGGCTCAATTGCCGATCATACTCATGCGATTAGCTCTCTATACCCCCTAAGTCAACGGCGATCAACACCTCGACCTAGATGACGCCTACAACACGATGGATGTTTCACACTATCCTAGAGACCACGGTCGATCTAATCGTAGCTTTATTTTCCCATCATCGATCAAAAGCTTATGGTTTCGATACTCCTCCTAAGCCGATGGCCAATCTAGAATGCTGAGTTTGGCTTTGAGCTTGAGAATAAGACCTTCTAATAGCCAAACCGTTTAAAGCGTTCTCTTTTTAGAAATATCTTTCAACAGGGACATTGATACGCAATGAGAATCAGGGAAAGAGAAGTTCCGCTCTGCCGAAGGCCTGTGTTCAAAAGCGAATCTGCCCAATTGTAAGTAATTAACAGGATTTGGTATAATGTTCTCTGCAAAGTCGACGATTAATAAAACTGAAGAACTCAGCACAAATACGGGATCGAGGAACACGCAAAGCGCATTCTCGATCCCTTTTTAATAGAGCGTATCTGTGGTTTTTAGCATAAAGCTCATTCTGAATGGGATCAAATTGGCCAAGAAGCTAAATCGACGTCTTCGGTTTTAATCGACTTCCCATTTTGAATGTCCTTTGCATATTGCTCAAGCCTAGAGATTGCAGCACTCATCCTATCAATACACTGTTCTCGAGTAGTCCTGTCAGGGAGAGCAACTATTTTTCTTAGTGATACCCCATTCTTAAGGGCTTCAAGATCTTCCTTTAAGCCACGAAGCTCGTTCTCAACATATTCAACTGTTGCAACTGCCATCTAGACCTCCTTTGTCATTACTACTAATGGAAATAACCCGTGCCTTATCCTCTACACCGCACAGGACAGAGACTCGCAGAGCATACCATTACCATCGCCGTCGCTGTCGAGCCAAACAAGCTCGCAGTGATGCAAGCCTCCTAGGGCTCATCATTTGAGTGTTGTGCGAATCTGCTCAACCAATCCTTCAGGAAGATCAACTATTGATGTTACAGGCGTGGGGTTCTCATAGGGAGCATCAGCTTCAGAGATGTCTGATCCTAATGGCTGAGCGCTTCCCGTGCCTGGGCTTGCTTGAAAGGAAACATCATCAATAAACAGGTTACTGTTTAGAATGGCATCAGTTGAAGCAAGTATGAATAAAGTGCGTGTCTGCCCTGCAAACTGCCTTACATCTATAGATCTGTTGGGATTGTAACGCGTTGCGCAACAGCAGTTGTTTCGTCATAGACGCCGCCCAACCAAGCGGCCCATACACCGCCATGAGCATCGACTGTGGGCGGAAACTCCTGAGTGATGATCGGGTAGTCTATAAAGACGCTCACCCATACCGTATCGCCCTCTTCAAAAGAGCCGTTACGTAGCTCTACAAAGGGCAAAGTAGGCCCAGGAGAAGTGGGAGACGGAGGCGGAAGTGTTGCTGTAGGTGTAGGTAGGTCCTTGAAGACAGCCGGGAGATACTGGGCTTGAAGGGCAGACAGATTTTGTGCAAAGCCCATTGGGATTTGAGTCAAGCCTAATAAAGCGACAACGAACAAGATGGCGATGAAGATCTCTTTGAATCGCATACTGTGCTCCTCGACTATATGGTTTATCAGAACTTGTGGTGCGTCGAGGGAGATGTAAGAGTGCAGAGAGTTGGAATGTTTGAAATAGGTTATGCTACAACTCTTAAACGAGTCGAGGGGGTCAGGAAATAATAAATCAGAGGCTTATAGATGCTGTCCGAATCGACCCAATGCAACTCGGCAGACGAGCGATAGGGCTAAGCACGTTTCGGAGTTTATACCAAACTTTTTGATTGATGTTATATCTCTTTCTAACACGCTTAGGCAGGTTTGTCTAGGTAGGTTTTTTAGATAACACTCCAAATTTGTTTTACAGACGAAAAGCAATAACGCTTCTGCTCGATTAAGTCGTATATTTTTGGCCTTTGTTATGCAGAATCTTCGCTTCCTTCGGTTCGCGTTGTCTTCTACAACTCCGTTCGATATGTACAGCCTGTTGGCGGCTTAGTCTCTTCCCCAACGAGGGCTTAAACCGCGTCCGCCTTCGGCTATCAACATCCCGCCCGCCGTAATAGCAAATCCGTTTAAAGACGTGCATGCTCTTCGCTCAGAAAAACGAAAAGCCGGGAAAAGGGTTGTGTGAGATTTCGCGCTGTCGCGCGAAATCTCACACAACAAAAAGAAACAAGTTCCGCCCTGCCGAAAGCCAAAGAGAACCTAATCAACCGGATTTGGTATAAGAAGGTGGTAGCTGTCTGCACCCATAAGGCTACCCAAAAATACTAACATTTTTCACCTTCGCAAGGAATCTTGAATCGCAGGCAAAACAAAACACCAACCTCAATCGAGGTTGGTGTTCTTGAGTTTAGGTGGGGTGGCTGATGGGCCTTAATACCTCTAAAAACAGCATTGTCATTCCGCCCCGCTGGAGGGCATGGCGGCAAACCTACACATAATTTCTGTACAACCGACTGAAAGGCTGACCCGGAGGAACACCCCTCTGGGTCACTTTTTACTCCTTCTCTGGTTCTTGGGCCGCAGCTGGCTCAAGTTTTCCCTCTTGTTCCAACCGCTTCACGTACTCCTCCACCGCGACATCGATCGCACGCGATGCGAAGGTGAAGTGCCCAGCTTTCACTAGGCGATCCAAGTTTTGCCAAGTACGCTTGTCTAGCGTAACAGTGCGGCGTTCTCTGTATCTGTTCATGCGACGCATGATATGGCTTAAACCGCTCATTGACAAGTCCATTCAATATGCGTACAATTTGTTCGTACAAAACGAATGAACAAATTGTACGCACAAAATCGATTTATTGCAAACAAGGAGAACTACGGTGAGCGAAGAATTGGAGTTTTTAGAAGTCCGACCGCAAACGACCATCAGCTATAGCCGCACATACAACCTGGTCAACTATGAAAATGAGAAGCTCTTCATCTCGCTGCTGGTTGAAGACAACGAAACTCCACAACAGACGATGATCCGCGCCCGGGCGATGGTCGACGAAATGCACAACCAGTTCCAGACCGAGCGCGAGCGGGCCTCAAAGTTGGAGTGGGCGCGCAATGATATCGAGCGATATCAGTACAGCATCTCCGAACAGCGAGCGCACTTAGCCAAGTCTAACTGGCCGATCCCAGATAGTGAACGCCCTGTATCGGAAGTCGATCCAAACGATGAGCTGGCTGTATTAGTGGCAGAACGGGATGCGCTCCAAGCGGAATACAACACACTTCAACAGGAAATCGCCAAGCTTCGGAATGCCGAGTGGGAAGCTCGCCAGGCGCAGCTTAAAGCCAGCCAAGGCCAAGACGATGATGACGACAAGGATTACGAAGAAGACGGCGAGATCGATCTCTAGGGTATAGGGTTGCAGTGGGCGGTAGATAGTTGCCGCCCCACACAAGAAATGGCGAAGTATGAAAGAAAGATGCTTTCAGATCGGCCAAGGCGTTCTTGTTATTCGTCGCCAGGCATTTTGGTCGTTTTGGATTGTATGTGCAAATAACGTATTTGGATTATCGTTTGGACCTTTCGTCATTGCTTATTCTTGGGAGCAATTGTGATGACTGAGCAATCATTGGCAAAATGGGAGACCTGGCCGCTCTGGGCTCTTGGCTTATCCAATGGCTTGAATCTCGCTCTGTGGTATGCCATTAGTATGATCGGCCTCAAAGCGCCTGGGATTTTTATGAGTCTCCCTTCCTTTGTTGGCGATGTGTTGCCGCTTGTCATTGTGGCCGGTGCGATCGCTGCTGCCATCTCTATGGATGGGGTATTAGTAGCAACCCTTGCAGGTGTTCGCTTAGGTCGTTCAGGTAAGTGGACATGGATAACACTGATTGCCGCTGCGGTTTTTTCTGGTCTGATTAGCTACGCGATTCACGCTGGTGAAGATTGGCCGTGGCTCCATTGCGCAATGGTTGCGGTTATGCTGCCTTACAATTTTCACCTTTCCCAGCCGAAAAAGTCTTTACATCAGGAGCAAAACCCTGTCGGAAGCGACGGGGAACGCTTAAAACCGCATTTTATTGGGGTATGCAAGGCGTGCAATGGCACACACGAGACGTTGGCAGAATACTCGGCCTGTTCAAGACGCAAGCGGCAGATAACAGGTAAAACCATTGTTCTGTCTCCTGACGTATCTGTTGTGAGACAGCAAGAACAGCCGACAGACACAAATGGTGTAAAGGGTTAGGAGGCGCGTATGTTCTCGGGGCGAACAACAACCACCGTTTCAGCACCGGCCAGCGGGCCAATGGATCTCAACGAAGCAGGCCGGCCACAGTGGCGCGAGCTGCTCCCGCTCTTCGGAGTAGCCCTGCTCGGTGTGGTGGTCGCAGCGCTTGGAGGAATCCTCTTTATTGTGTCATTGCCTAATGGCGAGTGGAGCGGCTGGAATTCGCTTGGTGTTATTGTCGGCGGGACACTTATTTATGGTGGAGCGTCGTGGTTTTGGAGCTTACGCTCTGTCTTGACCAGCGGGGTTACACGCTATTATGCGCGCGTCGACGATTGGCACTACGCTATGCTGGAGCAGTTCACTGCTGGTGATGGTCGCGTGGTAGCTCAACAAGTTTCGGAATGGGAGTACAACCCGCTCGATCTGCGCTCGATGCTGTTAGCCTATGCTGCTCTTCTGGTTTCGCAGCCGAGCCGCTTAACGGTCGACCAGCTGCAACAGCATGGCTTATGGGTGCGTGTCGAGCATCGCGATATGAAGGTGATGACCTTTACCCAAGATAGTGCAGCGGCCTTTTTGAATCTGTTAGCCCAGGCGAAAATCATCACAGGCCGAGGGCCACGCCAAGCAGGCCAGCTGTTGGTTACCGATCCTCGACAGCAATTAGGAAGCTTGCTACGCATCCTTGCAAAAGATCCGAGTGTGATGGCAACTATGCATACTTTGGAGGCGGAATGATGGCAGAGATCATCTATGGCATTGGGCTGGTTATTATCTTTATTCTAAGCATTTTCTGGCATCTGCTCCAAACCCTACCGCCTCCCGTGCAAGGTTGTCTCTTGGCGATTATGTTCTCGTTGTTTATCTACAACAAAGGCTGGAACGATGCCGTAGCGCTGATTCACCACGAAACGATCGACAAAGCCGACGATGACTACCAGCGACGGCGGCGGTAACTACCTCTATGGCGAGAGTCGCCTAGTGGTATGGCACCCACTTAAAGTGGGAGTGTTGTAGGTTCGAGTCCTGCCTCTCGCCTCATCAAAAACCCCTACCGATTCGGTAGGGGTTTCGCTTTTGATCCTATCGCCGCACGGCGTTGAAAACGTCGGCGATAAAGTTCTCCTTGAGATATGTGTGAATGCCTGCCGCGTTACTGAGCACGTTATTCATCATGTCTGCGCGGCATCGCGTCTTTTTTCGGTTGTATCAATTGCCATGTAATATCTCCTAAGTAATAACAAATCTACAATGAACCGTTAGCATAATTCTAAGGTCCCCCGGCGATCCTGTCTTTGTCAGAGCAAGCCTGAATGCCGATCGGCCTGCGCTGATTTGGGAACTATCTATTGGTTGAGGTCCTCGGTGATATGAGTTCGGCGACATTCCTAATGTCGTAACGTTCATCACCGATGTAAAAGCAGTATGGGCATCATTCATGGCCTGCAGTTGAATCGTCCAATAATTACTCGCATTGTTGGTCGTGAAAACCAACGCCGACATGGTAATTTTGGTGACCCTGAAAATATCCGCTGCGCTAACAAGTACCGGCGCAGTGTTCGTGTTCGCTGAAAACTGTGTTTGTGCTGTGATTGGAATAACAGTCTCAAAGGTTGTTACCCAATACCCTCCATCCCAATAACACTCGAGACCTAGATCGGTCCGGAAAAATCGGCGCCCAGTGAAGAGCGAGCTGCTCGGAAAGCTCGCTCCTGAGTCGGCGAGCGGCCGACTCAGAGACTCTATATTCTTGAGACGCTGATCAAGATCGATCAGTCGTAATGCGGTTTCTGCGTCCATTTAGATGCTCCTGAGTTGACCGGTGATGGTTTCAAGACCATCTTGAACGCGGATTGAAACAGCTTCGATCATACAATCAAGAGTCGTGTCAAGTATCCGGCCGCGCACCAGGTCGCCCAACCCCCAGTGCTTCTCAAAAACTGTTGTGGCGTTCTGAACGATCGTACCATTCAAGGTCTGGCGCGGTCGATTCGCACGCAGAGCAGCGCGCGCATAGCCAAGCACGGCCTGAGCATCCTCGGATGGTGCATTCACAAATAGTTCACGTCGCGCGAACGGACTACCCAGCAGCCCTGCTGTGTTAGTTGCCGTTTGAACAACACGGTTCGCGCCCTGGCCACCACCACCTGCGATCACCAACGTGCGCTCGTTCTCAGAGTCTCGCGCCCAGGTGACATTGTCGAGATTCCCAAATTCAGGCGAGAGCGTAAGCTGCGAGCGCCGATCAAGTCCCACCAAATTAGTCCAAGTGCAGAGTGCCAGTTTTGATGTACCAGTGATATCGAAATAAAGTCGAGTGCCAGCGCTGGCCGAGTCTTGGGCAATTTCTTTGCAGACTTGTAGTAAGGGCTTTCGACTGGCTGCAGCTGCTACGTTTGGTGCTTGACTGGTGTTTGTTTCGATGTCGAGATATGCGCTCAGGTCGCGCGCAGCGCCCGCCAGCGAGCCGAGCGCTTCGCGACAATATGCCTTGATAACGTTGTCAGCCGGTCCGCTCTTGTTGGCTTGCGTACTCCCCTCATATGCGTCGACGATGCGCGTATCGAGCAGCGAGAGCGCCGATTGCGCGTTGATGGTTGTGGTATAACTGCCGCTTCCATAACTTATGACCGGCTTGCGACAAAACCAAGTTTGATTCAAGACTGGCTTAAGTGGGCCATTTGTAACACTCCTCCAGACCTCGATCCGTGTGTCAGGTTCAACAAAATACGATTCGATGATGCCAGTTGGAAGGGTCAGCGCAAGTGTGCCGATTGCATTGAGCCCATGGGTGATTTGGAGGCTGGTAAAGCGGTCAAGAATTTTTAGGAGAACGCCTTGACTGCTGAGAATGCGAACTTCATATCTCGTCGTCATACCGCGCCTCCGTCGATCGACCAGTGCCGCTCCTGCCACACAATGTTAGCAGTACAGCCAGGTGCTAGTACACTGATCGTATTTTCACCAGGCAACAGTCTGAACGTTGACAAGTCTGACGCCGGACTGAGATAGGTTATGCAGTCGCGCATATTGGATCGAAATGTCTTTATACCGATGCGCAGATCGATCAAAAGTATCTCGTTCGCCTGGAGTGTGAGGTTTGAAAAATAGAGTGCGTCACCTGTGGTCTGGTTGATAATGCTGGTCAACTGGCCCGGGCCAGTGATGCTCAAGCGTGGCCACGCTACACTCGTACCCTCATTGAGCACGCTGGTTTGCGCAGCGCCATATGCTGTCGGCGCACTGTTAAAGCTGGCGAAAATACTGCCATCAAGCAGTATCTGGATAAGCTGCCCTTCTGTTGAAGTTAGCACGTCAACAGGAATGAAGTATGATCCAGTCCAGATCTGAAACGGTTGAATGCCGCCAAACTTGGTGATCTGACCGGCCAGATAGGCAAACTCGTCGTCAACACTCACACGCCGAATGATATCGGTATTAAATGGCTCTAACCGTCTCCAGGCGACACCGTTCCACAGCGCGCCCTCTACACTTGTGCCGGAAACAGGATCTGTGAAGACTGCGTTGTTAATGATAGCGCCGTCGGCTCGAGTTACTAGTCCCGAAGTGGTGGCTGATGGGCCACCTGGGACAGCATTCCATAACTGACTGATAGGATCCCAAGCTGCGTTATTAGTAAATGGAGCGGTAAAAGTACCGCTTACATAAACCTTTCCATCCAAGCCGACAGCCATACTACGCGCTTCCGATCCGCCACCACCAGACAAGCCACTGCCAAGAGCAGACCAGCTCGCGCCATCCCAGGCAGCAACAAAAGATGCTGACACACCGCCTGCGGTAGAGAAGTTCCCACACACATATAACAACCCGTTAGGGTGGAGCACCCCGTCATATACGGTATTGTTACAGCCGCTGCCAAGAGCAGACCAGGCAGAACCGTTCCAATGCGCGATTCGGTTCACGGTTGTTCCACCGGCGGTGGTGAATGCGCCGACCACATAGATACCGCTATCGGTTCCGTCTCCGATGATCTTTACAACCGGTCCATTACAGCCGCTGCCAAGAGCAGACCAAGCAGAACCATTCCATTTCGCGATTCGGTTCACGGTTGTTCCACCGGCGGTGGTGAAAATGCCACCCACATAGAGCGCCCCGTCGGGCGCTCTATACGCCGTCAGCGCGATATCGTTGAGCCCTGTTCCTAACTTGCGCCAAGCGCCATCTACTTTTAAGAGGGCATAGTTCGGGCTGCTTAGCGTTGTGCTTGTCTGGAGCACCTGGCCCGAATCGAATTCGCTAAACCAGTAGGGATCATATGCAACGCAGCGCAGGCCGATAGTTTGGCTAAAGCCTTTGTGGTCTTGCCACTCAAGGCCAGCATCGTAAAATGCCGCGATGCGAACAGGATGCTCGCCGCCGATGTATTCCAGAATAAACGGCTGCTGCTGGCCGAGACGATCCGGCTTGATCACGTCGATCACATCTTGGCGTAGCTGGTGCAGACCTATCAGCGAGTTATTCGATTCGTTGTACCCGCTCAGCATGAGGGTGAAAAAACGTGGCTTAGCGATTGTGCGCTGAAACAATCCACCATTAGCCATGCTAAATGTAGTCGCTACATTTGTTACGCCGGGCATACCCGTTCCGCCGACCTCCTGAACGTATACGTGGAACTCGTCGAGATTCCTAACGATGCCGCCTGCGCCGCTCTGGCCAGAGCGCTCTGAGCGTGAAGCTTGGGCGAGGCCGCGCCATTTACACCCTGGTTGATCACCATCGCAATAGGTTGTTGCGCCAATGAACACGCCAGGCAGCTGACCATCGACTTCCTCCAGCTGCACACCGTCGATGTAGACATCCTCCTGATTCGCGTTGTTGTCTTTCGAGAGATAGAGTCGGCGTGTCGCTGGAGCGGCGTTGGGCAAGATCACGATAACCCGTTGCCACTCGCCAGTGGCTACAAAACTTGTTGGCGTGCCGATCACAGTCCCGCCAGTGCTACCGATATAGAGCCGATAGGCCACACCTACGGCGGCCTTCACATAGAGTGAAAAGGTATAGGTGAAGCCGTCGGCTAAGGCCACATCACCAAACGACACGGCGTCAAATGCTGTTGCAGCTGGAGTCCAGCGCAGACTATGGAGCCCAAAGCGCTGCTCATTGGTCGAGCGCGAGATACTGCCGCCAGCGGCGCTCCAGCCGGTTATATCTCTCTCGAATGATGGATTAGACACCAAGTTGACCGTTCCATATGGTTGAATGATGTTCCATAGTCCCATAATTAACCCTTATGTTGATGGATTCATGGCTGCTAGTTGCATAATGCTCTGTATGATCGGATCTGTTGATGTATTGGCATTAATGGTCACGCTGTAGTTGCCAAAATTGAGTTCCTGAAGACGCTCCACAAATGCAGCGAACTCCCCTACGGCATTTCGGAATTCAATGCCTTGGCGCATACTGTCAGGATCATTTAGAGATTGCTGGTCATATGCTTGTTTCGTTACAATCACTTGATCGAGTAAGTCGGCCAGTACGCTTTCCCGATTCATCTGGTTGTTCAGACGGGCAAGCTCAGCCTCGTACTTCTGCTCAGTCAGTGCAATCTGACGGTTTAGTTGATTGACCAAAACTCCATCGCCAGTGTTGCCAGCCTCGATCTGCTCGGCGCGCATCTGGGCCAGATCGGTGATGTATTTGGAACGTAGGCTATACAGCTTCTCAGCAGCTTCGGGGTCAAACTGCGCCAACTGGTCAGCTTCTTGGCGTGCCTGGTCAAGTTGCTGACGGGTTTGAAATGCCAAATTGACGCGCTGATCGCGGATGTTGGCTAGGCTGACAATCTCAGTTCGTAGAGCAGCTGAACGTGCGTTTAATTCATCTAATTCGCTTTGTAGTCGCTGGCGTTCGGTATCGCTAAGAGAATCGTCCTCAAGTTGGCTATATAGCTCGCGCTGCGCCGCCCTGTTCGCCTCTAGTTCACGCTGCTTCTCTTGGCGACGCTTAGCAGCATCGCCCTGAATGTTGGCGAGTGCTCGCTCGTTTCCTAGGTCGGTATCGAGCAAGCCAACATTCGCATTCAACTGATCTTCAAAGATCGCACCAAGCGTCTCATCGAGCATCTCGCGCATTGTGTTGATCTCTTTTTGAAGATTGTCCCCAACCCTGCGCACTGCATTATAGAGAGCTGCTTCGCCGCGCTCGATCCCAACAACGATGCCTTGTATAAAGGGCAAGCCGATCACCTCAGCCGTAACCTTAGAAGGCGATGCGATCCCAAGTCGCTCCTTCACCCAATTGATCACGCCATTGATCGAGCCCCAAATGGCGTCGATCACGGCTTGGCGCGAGCGCTTAAAGCCGTCGGCGATGCCCATGGCAAAGTCGCGGCCCACATCAATAAAGTCTTGAATGTAGCCGGTAACTGCATCGATGGCATCGTCGAGCGCATCACCAAAGACGGCATCGAGGGTGCCTAGAACAGTTTCGACGATCGAGATAATGCCGTCGACGATATCGACACATACCTGCTTGATATTCTCCCAAGCGGTTCCCCAATCGCCCTGGACGATTGCGATAACGGTATTGATCGTGCCTTGAATGACGCTCAGCGCCGTGGTAATAACGGTTGCGATGATATCCCAAGCGCCAACCAGAAGCGCCTTGATCTCTTCGCTATGGGTGGCGATAAAGCTGCCAATCCCTTGCAAGATCGGCACAACCGTTGCGTTGATCAGCTCCATCACAGATTGGATCACTTGCCCAATCTGGCCATAGACCTGCGTAACAGTCGCCTGAATCTCGGCCCCGTTTTCCGCCCAGAACTGGGCAATGATTTGCAGAATTGGCTGAACAACTGCCCAAATACCATTTACAACATTTTGAATAGTGGTATAGAGGCTCGACCAGACAGAGAATACGGTGGCCTGAATCTCGGCCCCATTGTCAGTCCAGAACTGAAGCACCCCTCCTAGGATGTTCTGGATAGTGCTTTGAACAGCCCCGAGCGCACTTTGAACTGTTGATCGAATGCCGTTGAAGTCAGATTGCCAGGCGTCGCGTAGTGAGGAAATGACGCCCATGATCACATCGATTGCACTTACAACGCCGCTTGAAAAATCCTCGATAACAGACGCGATACTCTCAAAACCAGCCTGAATGCTTGGCATCAAATCGTTTGCGATATCAAGCAGGCTATCAGCGATTGGCTGGAGCGCACTTAAGGCACTGCGCTTGATGCCCTCCCAAACTTTGCCGAGGTTGTCATATTGGGCGCTTAGGCCAGCTGTCGCGCCGTTCAGGTCGCTAAGTTTGGTATTGGTTGTATCGATCGCCAAGGCCGCGCCCAGGCCAAGATCTTCATATTGGGTGCCGAGCAATCCGACGGCGAGCTGGTCGCGCGCAACCGCGTCATCCATCTCGCTCAGCCGATCGATAACCAGCTGGAATACATCCGCCTTGGTCATCGCGCCGCTATTGATCTGATCAGCGACAAAGCTCGCGCTTAGACCAATACCTTCAAGCGATTCGGCAGTTGACTTGCTACCATCAGTGATGCGCAGCGTGAATTCTTTGAAGAGATCGGCGGCCTTATCGGTGCCAAGCGCTCCCGATCCAAGACCAGTCTCAAGAGTAGAGAAGAACTGCTCAGCAGATGCGCCGCCCTGGGCAAACTGAGTAGAATACTCGCCGATGGTGTCTAGGAAATCGCCAGAGGCATTCATGCCCGACTGCATGCCGCTCGTGATAAAGTCGAGCGCCTCTTGGCCAGAGATACCAAACTGCTCCATTAGCGTTCGTGCTGCGCTAATGTATTCAGTTGTCTGCCCGCCAAAACCATCGCGCAGGGCGATTGCGCCTTGGACTAGCTCTTGGGTTTCGTCGCGGCCAATCCCACCAAGCGTCTCGAACTGTTGCTGAACATCAATAATGGCAGCATTGACATCGTCGATCGAATCGCCCCAGTTGTTGACGAAGATCTCCTGAGCCAAGCCGCCCCATTGTTCGGCCTCTTGGCGGGTGATCCCTAGCTGAGCTTGAAGGTCGGCAATAGCTTGGCGACTATCAGAAGCAAACGAAAAGATCGAGCCAACCGCATCGCCGATCGAGGCGGTGATTGATCCGATCACATTGGCAGCCAGAAAGCCAGCAGCGCTTTGCAGCATGCCCGAAAAGAAGCCAGTCGTTTGGCCGTTGGCTTGATTGGCCGCCTTACCGATATCATCAAGTCCATCGATGACACCGGTAAAAGCGGAACGTGTTTCGTCTGTACCTTTAATGGTGATCGTAACAGCCATATACACCCCTAGCGCCCTGTTTTGTTCAGGGCGCTATGACAACTTATTCCAGTCGTCGGCATCGTTTAGGGGGATGCCTGAGGGGTGCAATGACGCACGTGCATTACTGAGGAAGCGATAACGTAGCAACCAAATAGCAGGTAATTCCGACTCGATAATGTCGGGGCGGCCCCAACCTTGTTCAGCAAGTGTCAGCGTCTCCGCCCATGCAGGGGGCGCGATACCTTGGAAGCCTTGGAGGGCGAGAAGGAGGTCGCCCCTTTCGCTTTTGGGATTGCGCCACCCATTTGGGTTTCGACCGCGCGCATGGTCTCTTCAAGCTCGACGATATTCATTTCGTCGATTTCTTCGCTGGTGATACCATCGATCAACTGAGGCAGCAGATTCACCAAGTCATCCATTGTGAAGCCTCGGCGCTGGGCGGCTTCAAATGCACGCAGGGTTTTGACCTTGACCTTTGTCAGGTCGATCGTATAACTCCGAACCTGCTCTTCTTGCTCTACCTCTTCTTCTTGCTCTACCTCTTCTTCCAGCTCTACTTCGGATTCGTCATACGCATCTTCGAGACGGGCGGGTACCAGTCTGGCCATTGTTCTATCCTTACTATAGCTAGAGAATCTCCAACACGAGCGATCGCTAGGGCAGCGCTGTCAGCTCATTGGCGACAATTACTGCACCAGCGTTACCGGCGGTTAAGTTGTAGCGGCTGCGGAACGACATCACCACGATATCGTTGCCGTTCTGGTCGCCAAGCACACCGATCTTTGTGAACTTAATCGGGAGGTCCAGAATAAAAGTCTTGTTCGAGTAGGCAGTACCTGGCGTGCCAAAAGCTGAGCCTTCCGCTTTGAGCTGGAGCAACTTGGCGGTTTGGTTTCGGTAGAACTCCTTTGCGCCGCCGGTGCCACTCACTGCGGTATCGTGCTCATAGGTGAGTTCGCCAGTCGCCTTGTACCCCGTGAGCATCACATAGCTATAGTCAAGGCTTCCATCGAGCGTATACTTGGGCTCCCAAGTCAATTCAAAATTGATCTTGCCAGCCAGAACCGCATTTGATACCTGCGTCGTACCGTAGCTACCCGACACATCGTCGAGGTAGACCTTAAACTTGCTACCAAGCACATCTTCAACCTCAGGCAAGGCCAAGGCTGGTGTGAAGGTGGTCACCTTGGTTTCTCGACCTAAGAGCGACGCGCTCATAGTGGCCGTCTTACCAGCCGTGAATTCGATTCCGATCTTGGTGCAGACGCTATAGGTCATAGACTCCGCCTGGAAGTCATCGCCTGCGCGAACGCTATAGGTCACAGGAGCTGCTACGCTTGTCGTAGGCAGATTGGTTGTATAGATGAAGTCGCTTCCGGTGCCATCTGCCACACCGGTGGTAGGACCACCAAACGCCATCGCAAACAGGTACGGCACCTGCTCGAAGGTGAGCGGCGTGCTCGATAGCTCCAGCGTCGATTTATAGGCGGTGATGTTGGTGCGATCCGGCCCCTCGAAGATGCCCGAGAGCTCTTCGATCTCTTCAAGGGTACGATCGTCGCTGATGGTTGCGCCAGCGCCGCGCCAGATTGTGGTCGCAGGCACTAAAGTGCCAGCAACGGCCTCTTTACCAAGCTGGATTTTTTGTAAACGTTTTCGGCCTGGTGCCATTTATTTCTCCTTCGCCTTTTCAGGCGCGGCTGGCGCAGCTGATGTAGCTACGCGCTCATACACCCCACTATCAAGGAGCTGCTTTTGGGTATATGGCGTTGCGCGGATATCCTTGGCGCTAAGGTCGCGAGCCGGTACATCAGGCAACGCACCGTTTCCACGCCAGCGCAAAACGATCATCCGATCGTCATGCTGATTTTCTCGGTCACTGGTAGTTGGCATCGAATACCCCAATATTCTCCATCAGCCCAACTGATTGGGCCAGACTGATAGGTGAACAGGCGGCGGCTATCGTCTGGATAGCCAATAAATGCAACCTTGCCGCCTAGCGTAAGATCGGCGATCAGCGCTTTGGCGATCGGTTCAGGCCACAATAACGAGCGGCTATGCAGCTCGGCCAATGGCGTTGCCCGCTGGCCGAGAAAGACAAAGATACTCACGATATAGTCATGGCGCGCTAGACCCGGATCGCCGACAGTTTCCTCGACCCAGGCCTGCTCGACCAAAGGCGAGAGGGTGAGCACTGCACATGGGAACTCGCCAACGCTGACCGCCTCTTTCGGATCGGTATAGATCTTTTTGAGCGCTTGCGGCGTGGTGATCGTGGCCAGTCGCGCGCCGATCGCTGTGAATGTGTCTTTGAGACTCACTGAGCTACCGCTGGTACATACTCTGGCCAGTGCCAGGTTGCCGGCGCACCCTCGGGATCGAACGCGGCCACAAGCGCACACTCGCCCTGGTCGTTATGGTTCGGATCGGTGATCAGGGCCGGTACGTGCTGGTCCCCATTCACGAAGTGAACGACGCGCCCAATACTTGGCTGTTGCTTTGGTTTCTCTGACATGCTTTTTCATCTCCTACATCGGTATCCAACGCACATAAGGCTGGAGCATCTGCTTAATATGGGTTGGCCAATTCGATGGAATAATGACCATGCCTACATCGGGGTAGGCGGTCTTATCGATCGGTGCAGAGCGCTTTTGGTAGGCCCACCAACAGAGGGCGGTCACGGCCCACTGAAAGTTTTGCGGAACTGCGGCAAGGTTGGCCCAACCGCCGGTGTAACTTAGTCGCACCCGTAAGTTTGGCCGACCGCGCAGGCCTGCGAAGCTTTGGCCCAACACGCGCACAACACACCCAAAACTGTTTGCTTCAATATCGATAGTGCCGAGATCGATCGGAGAGAAACTCACACCAGTGCGCACCCCCATAGCGCTAATTGCGCTGATTGTTGGCACAGCGGGATAGCAGGTCAGTACGCCGTTCTCGTCGACGAGCGCGCGCTCGACGTGATTGGTGTAGCTCGCCTGGCTAAACACCTGATTGCAGTACTGATCCACAGCGCGGCTATAGGCAGTGACCAACTGGGCCATCAGCGCAGCCTCGTCGACCGGATCATTGCCTGCACCTGCGCTATTGCCGTATGCAAACACGGCGGCTGGTGTGGTGTAGTCGATCACGGCTTAGCGAAATCCTGCTTGCTTGGCATGTTCAACATGCCAGGGATTGACCTCGACCGCTCCAGCTACAACCGGGTAGCTGGTCTTTTCACAAACCAACTCGCCATCGTAGTCGATCGCGTGCTGTAAGCGCACCAGATCGCTCTTCTTCTTGGCTTTTTCAGATTTGGTATTGTCGGGTTGCTGCCCGTCGTTGTTTGTATCGCTCATAGCATGCTCCTTAGGAGTTCAAGCGCGTATTCAAACCGATCACCAGATCGGATTAGGCCGGCGCGATATTGGTTATAGTGGCCAATGCGAACGGCGCGTACACCTTCAAAACTTCCTCGACATAGACGCCAGTTTCGTTGGTACGGGCGATAATCGGCCAAGGGATCTGGTAGTAGTCTCGGCGGCACTGCACCTTGGCGACCTGTGGCACGTTGGCTGACTGGTAGTGGGCTGGCAGATCTTGGCACCAAAACAGGATCGTGCCAGGGGCCATATTCGGGTGCAGGCGGATCGGGATCGATTGGCCGCCGTCAAGCGAATAGGGGTTGACGTAGGTGCCGATGATCGCACCAGCCGTAAATTCACTAACCGACTGACCAGGGTTGATATTGAAGCGAATGAACGGGTTCGAGCCATTCACAAAGCAGAGCTTGTAGATCGTGGTCAGTTCCTGAGCGCTGACATAGATCTCGTCGGGCGAGATCTTGTAGAGATCCCAGTACGAACGCAGAACCTCGTCGATCTCGGTGACCGTACCTCGGCCTGAAGCGGTTAAGGTAGTGCCGGTGCCAGCCGTGCCGGTGGGCATAACTTTGTAATAGGCGAGTGGTGACTTCCAAGCGGCGTAGAGTAGACCATTGAAGGCAGCGGCCTGGCTGCCGTTGCTGGAGCCATCGTTAAACGAGCGGTCAACGGTAGGATCGGTGATATCGGAAAGCGGCTGACCGGTGCCAAGGAGTGGTTCAGAGAAGGCGGCACTATTAATAGTGGTGATCGCCTCCAGCTTTTCGTTGCCAGCCGTGCCGACATACCAGGCATAGGCAACCGCGCCTTTGATAGCAGGAATGCTAGCAAAGAGGGTTTGGCCAAGGGTTACGGCTTGGGTGGCAGCCGCACCGGCGGCGCTTGAGCCACCACAGAGGTTATAGGTGCCGCGATTGTCCATGCTGGTGACTGCTTCCAAGCGTTTGATACCGCCGGTGATTGACGCCATAAGGTAGCCCTCATGGGTCAATGCGAACGCCCGCACGCTGTAGGTGGCAGCCGGCAGAGTCGCGTTTGACCCGCTGGCGCTCAGAGTCGGCGTTGCGGTTGTGCCGAGGGCAACATTGCAGTTTGCTCCAAGCAGCGCGTTCTCTTCGATGATCATGGTCTGCTGAAGCAGGCGCATACCCGAAGCAGCCAACTCGTCTTCGAAGCCAGCAGCTGCGCTTTGGGCTTCGAAGGTGACATCGCTCTCTAGGCCAAATGTGACATAGGAGGCCGAGCGATCGGCGGTCGTGATCTCCATACGGGGAGCGCGCCGACCTTCAGGCACCCATCCCATAAACGGCAAGGCTGAACCGCCCTTGATTGCTGAAACTTCTTTCCAGTGGGCCGCAGTACCAGCGCCGCTCGACTTGGTTTCGCGCGGAATACGGTTGCGCAACGGCGTCTGTACCGGATAGAGGTTCTTGGCAGGGGCTTCAAGGTCGTAGGCGACAAGGTTGTTTGCTAGCGTAACCGTACCCGCAGCCTTGCGCAGATCCTCGGGGCCGCCCTCTGGACCAACGCCAGTATCGTGAATCATTTTGTGAATGGATTGCAGGGTTTCGGCGGTCACATCGCGACCATCCTGATTAATCAGCGGCATGTTCTTTTTCTCCTCAGAACTCGAATAGAAATTGAGCGTATTTCGTCGCTAGTACGAACTATTCGTATTGCGCTTTCAGATCGTTGTGCTGCTTCAAATAGTCTGACCGCTTCGCAGGATTCGGATCAGTGTGCGCTTTCTGCCACAGTGCATCTAATTGAGCCTTGATAAGGTTAGGCATCTGCGGCTTTTGCGACGTCTTGGTCGAGCCGAGCTGCTTCTCGACAGCTCGCAGCACTGGACCACCTGCTACCGGCTGTGCTTCCACTTTGCTCAAACGAGCATCGATGCTGGTAAGCACAGTTGCGAACGGCGTCAGCACTTTCTCTAGCTCGCTGCTGATCGCTTTGGCCGCCAGTTCGACACCTTCTTCGTTGGTCGATGCTCCAACACCAAAGGCCTTCAGCGCTGCCATGCACTCTTCATCGCCTGCATCGGCAGCCATCTGCACCAAGGCTTTGGCCGCCTGCTTGAGCGCGTTCATGCGCTCGCTGCTAATCGCCTTACCTGCCTTCTTGAGCGTGGCCTTTGCGGCCAGGGCGACCGCGCCTGCGCTCTCTACGACCTCGCTCGTCTCTGTCTCGCTCGTCTCTGTCTCGCTAGCTTCCGTTGTTGCGTCAGCCTCACCCGAGGCCTGCATCACCAGCGCGATCGCTTGGGTGTAGAGTTGCGCGCCCTGCATATCGCCGCCCAGTTCGCACTCGTTGCGAGCGGCTTGGATCAAGGCGACGATCTTGGCCGGGTCTGCACTTGCTTTTTGGAGCTGGAGCTGTGGCGCAACCTTTTCGGCCAGCTTCTGGAGCGCTGCAAGTGCTTGGGGCGACTCTTCTGTCTTCTCTTCTTCTTCTTTGTCCATCGCGGTTCCTTTAAACACGAGAATGCGAGCATCCGGATTCGCTGGCCGATCGACCAGGCTGATCTCTGTCAAAAGCAGTTTCAGAATGCGGCGAACGTAGCGACCATCGGGCAGTTTTTCAAGAACCGCCTTGAGAACCCGCCCGCCGATCGAGAAACCCTTGTAGACGCCCTCTCTAACTTTCTTCCAAGCAGTGTCATCAACTACCTTGACGGCTAGCATCAGCTTGCCGTTGATCACGTCGGCAGCGATTGCGGTACCGGCCGCAACCGGGTTGTGCATCTCACGCACGTTGGCCCACTGCAAGTAATCGTCGAGCGCGTCTTTTACTGCGCTTGGGTCAACAATATCGCCGGCGTAGGACACGCCGTCCATAACACCCGGCTGATTATCAAGGGTATCGGTCGAGGCGATGCCATAGACAATCCGCTGCTCGGTATCTTGTTTGGCAATTGGTGTAAAGAGATAGGGCATAGCTGTAATCCAAATAAAAAGTACCCACAATCCCGCAAGGGAAAGGGGTACTTACAGTACTCTAAGATATTTAGGCTAGCTTGCTAGCTTGAAGGAATTGGCGTAGATCGATGCGCTCTGGCGCTTCGTTCTTACACTTTACCTCTAATTCGAGTGTTTGTAGATTGAGGCGTCCATACAGCCTTCCTGATGGTCCGCGTAGTTCAACAATGTCGTTTGGTGCGCTCGTTTGTTCGTCTCTTGGTATTGTAGCATATTTAGTTTGCATACGCTATCTGCCTAATTCTAGGTTGATATCCTCTATGGCGGCTTGTAATCGCGCTTCAATATCTGGCTTATGTTTTTGTAGAACCTTCTCGGCTTCATTCCACCAGCCGCGAAATGGGCGAGCCTGCGGCGATCCTTGAACAAAAGGAGCGTAATGCAGCTTATTGCCAACACTGCCTTCAAAGCCGCTTGCCAGTGATGTAAATTCAGGTTTGGCGGTTGTCCAAAACTTCGCTAGAATGCCTTTGCGGTCACTTGTAGGGCGCGCTGGCGGATAGTCTGCCAGATCTGGCAGCAACGATAAGAGCGATGCTTCCATCGCTGGTAGCAGCAGCTCTTTGATCAGCTCTGGTGCCTCTTGGCAATCCTTGATTGTTTCATTCAGGCCAACTACTTCGATTGGCATACTTAGCCTCGCTTGGGAATCGGCTTGACGATCGGCACAATCCAACAGCGACAGCGCGGGTGCGCCGGGGGAATGGCCGTGCTATCAAGCGCTAGCTCGCTATTGTGGAGCGGCCCACAGACCGGGCACACCCGTTCATCGTTGGCGGTCTTCCATTGCAGCGATTGCACAACGCCCGAGGCCTGCCAAGCAGCACGGTTGCCAGCGGCAAACAGGCGAGTCACTTCTGTGATAGCGGCTACATCAGCACGCGGCCCGCTCCAAACGCGCCCAACACGCTCGATCAGTTCATCCATGGTGCCGCCGGTTTCGATCCAATCGGCAATAAGCTTGGCGGTCTGGGCCTTGCTGGTCTCGCTGACTTCGCTTGCAAAGCGTTGGGCCTCTTGCTTGGCTAGATCGAACACCGCGCTATTAACCAGATCCCAGTCAACGCCGATCGGCACCTCGTCGAATGCCAACACAGCGGCATTGCTGAGAATGTCATCATAGTGGGGCAAGATATCGCGCAAGATGGCCAGCGTCTCACTGGCAAAGATCTCGTCAATATTGATTGCATCGCCAGCCTCGCGCAGCGCGTCGCGAATCCGCTCAGCCTGGCGGCCATAGATCTCGGTCAGCCAAGTGAGCAACTTGTTCTCCCACTGGCGGCGCTCGCGCTCGTGGGGCGGCTCTTGTTCATCGCCGACCTTGCTAATCTCGGCTTTGGCCATTTGCTCGATAGGAGCAGGATTAGGTGCAGACACTGGAGCAGTTGGGGTAACAGGCACACCGGGCGCTTTCCCTTCCAAGTCGGGATAGCGCATAGCGCGCAGTTCGTCGCTAGAGACTGCGCCAGTGTCAAAATAGATCCTGTCTTCTTGGGCCTGCTTGAGCGAGTCCGCGCTTTCGCCATACTCGAATTTCGCTTCCAGCTGAGGCTGGCCAAGATATTCAGGAGATTGAATAATCGGATTAAAGATCGTTCGTACCAACCATTGTGTCAGCGGAATAATACAGCGCCGATAGAGCGCATTCTGCTGAATCTCACCGGTGGCCTTGTTGATATCGGCGGTGAAGCCAAGCTCTTGGGGCGGCACACCGTAGGCTGCGCAGGTTACTTTGAGCATCCACTCGTCGAGCGCACTTTCGTAGCGACCACCTTCAGACAATTCGCTGAAGGGAATAAAGTTACCCTTCCAAGGCGAAAACACAATTCGCGATCGCGCAACGTCGCTACCGGCCAGCTTGGCATTCCACCATTCTTCCCAAGCGGCCACCTGTTCAGGGTTCATAATGCCGTCGGGCGGTGACATCACACCAGCGGGGATATTGCTATCGGTGAAGCGGCTCAGGTCTTGGGTTTGCTTGCGCAGCGCCATATTGACGCGAATAATGATGCGCTCTGTGGGTGGAAAGCCATAGGGCGTGATGGTACGGGTCCAACGCGGCTTATACAGCAGCTCTTGCGTGCTGAACTGCGGGAAGTCGTCATCGTCGGGCGCGCCGTCGGATCGTTCGTAGTTGCTCCATGGTGTACCAAAGAGAATCTGCTGATAAGCGGCTACTTGGCCGCGTGTATCGAGCAGCGGCTTGATCGTCGAGCCGTCGACCACTTCAAGGCCCCACAGGCCGCCGCCCTGGGCTCGCCTTGGATAGATCGTCAAGGCATCGAGCACCAGCTGGTCATAGATCAGCATGGTGAGCCAAGAGCTTAAATCGTTGACTTTATCGGGCTTGCTAAACCAATCGCGCAGCGCGTCGCAGGTTCCATTTTCGGCGGCCTGCTCTTTCTTGTTCTTGGCAACGATCTGCAATTCGAGGTTAGACACAATGTCAGTGATAGTAGCAATGCACAAGGAGGCGACGTCATACGATGCCGCTAGGCTGCGCAACTGCTCAAAGGGCGTAAGTTGGGGATACTCGCGCCGAGGCGTGACAATGTTGGTATTGACCGCAACCGGATATTGGAACTGGCGCGGCCCGGCGGCCTGGTCGCTTGCGCTCGCCGTCGGCGCGATAGGCTGGCCCGGCCCAAAGCGCGTCGCCATCAAGCTGCTGAAATTCGAGCCGATCACGCGATCGGCGATCCGCGCAGCGGCATAGCTTAGATCTATTATTCGTCCATTAGGTGGCGTCGGCATGTTGGCCTCGTGCTGTCTGATATCGTTGAATCCATTGACTTACATCTAGGTTATTTTGTAGCTGATAGGCACCGATCGCCAAGCTCATAATCTCGTCGGCGGTATGGTCATCATCCCAGGCGGCTTTGTCGAGCTCTGATCGTTCGCGCTGATCCCACTTGGCTTTGAGGCGACCTTTTTCTAACAACAGCTGCAGCGCTTCGATCGCCTGCACTTTGGTGCGGCTGCTGGTTACAAATGGCGTTGCTGGCACCCTCAAGTTTTCAATGACTGGATCACCAACACCGTTCGATTCGATCACCAGCGCGCCGCCGTATTGCTTCCAGCGCCGTTCGATATGGCTTTGAATAACGGGATAAGGTACGCGCTCTAGGCGCTCGAAGGCTACGCGCTGGAATGGCTCTTTTGTTGTGTCGAACGTGTTGATAATGGTTGCATCTTGCCGGCGGCCAATATCCACACTGGTCAGATAGCTATGGCCCTCTTGCTTAGGCTGATCACCGACCGCATCGATCTCGGCGTGCTCAACATCGACCAGGCGAAAGAGGGTAAGACCATCTTCAACAAACTCGGCATTCCACTCTTGGCGATAAACAGCGTTTGGAATACGCTCCCGGGCCAGCTGGGCCGCTCGCTGAATGCGCGGGTTTGGGTTGGCCGAGGTCGGCGCTCGCCAGCTTTTAATCTCGCTGTTTGGTCGTTGACCACGACACCATTCGTTGTAAAACCAGTTTCGACCACGCGGCGAACTGATCAGCAGGGCGCGCCCGTCGTAGTCGGCCAGTGTCGGCAAGAGGGTTTCGGTCCACACCTCTTCAGCGATTCGGGCGGCCTCGTCGATAACCACTAAATGGAACGAGTCGCCCAAGATGCTTGTTGGGTTGTCAGCCGAATAGATCCCCAGAAATCCTCCCGATGGAAACGATATCATTCGCTCCGATCGGCTGATATCGACGCCCAAACGCCGCACGGGTGCAACGGTGGCCTCGGCCCAACGCCAGAGCGGTCGACCGTTTTTATAAGTCGGCACAACCCAAGCAACTTTCGCGCCAGCGTTTGCGCAGGCCAGCGACAGCGAACCGCCAAGCGTTGACTTACCCCATCGCCTCCCCATCGCCAAGACTTGCGTCTTCGCTGGATGCTTCGCTATCCTCGTCTGATCCATCCGCAATCGCGGCAATAGCAGTGCCATAGTCAAATGTTTCTACTGGAATAGGGCCGCGCTCTGGTCCGCTGAGCTCGCGCCGCTCGGTTGGCTTGCCCATAATGCGATCAATCAAATAGATCAAAGCCACTCGATCTGGAGGCCGTTGATAGACCGTTTTTTCTCCGCTTAGATCGACCTCTTCAACCATGACACCATCGGCAAGATCGAGCATCTTGTCGATCAGGCTCGGCAAGCGATCAGCGATGCGCTTTTCTGCTTTAGCGATCGGCTGCTTAAATTTCTCTGCTTTTGGTTTGCGACCAGCGCCGGGCCGCGCTCCGCCTTTACCTGCCATTGAAAAACCCTGTAAGAAATCAATAAATCAAAGACGCCCTTCGGGCGGGTGGTGGTGGTTGCTTCACCATCTACTTATATCAACCTCAATCGGCCCATATCGCCCTTCTTTAAAGTTCCATTCCCACACAGGAGGCCATAGAATAATATCGATCAACACGCGGTCTGTTGAGATGCGAAACAAGAGATAAAGATTCACTTGATAGTCTCCTCACTACCGGAAGCCACAAGCAGCGCTGCTCGGCCACCACTCGACCATCAAGAAGTAGCCGGCTATCACACCAGTTCAATCTGAATGCTATTGCGCCGTGAAATTCGTTGCCCTGGTCCAAGATCGACACTGTGCCGAGTTTACCATTAACAATCTGAATACTCGGTTCGCGCCCAAACCCCTCGAAGCCTATGACCATGTGTACGCCATCAGATGTCGGGGTGTACTGAATTCGGTAGATGCGCGGCACGGCGGCCCGTGCGGACGGCATAACCGCTAAAAATGCAAAGACCAAGATCAGCAGCAGGACCGGCCACTCGGTGCGCCGGCTATACCGTCGTTTTTGCTTCATTGCTCGAGCTCCCGCTCTGGCTCTCCATCCTGCTCGACTCGCTCGGTGCGCTCAATCTTCGAACGCAGCTCAATGAGCTCCCGATTGCGCTTGGCCAACGTTATTGCATATGTACTCAATTCGTCCTGTAGTTGTGCAATGACACTCTCTTGTTCTGCGCTCGGCTCCGCTGCTAAGCGCTTCTGTAAGCGTCGTTCAGCCTCCTTCAGCGCTGCCAGCAGAATTCCGATAATCATCAAAAGCTCTGCAGGCAGATGAACGTTATAGACTTCGGCGTAAGGCGGAATGACGGCAAGAACGATGATGATAAACGCAAGACCGTCAAGAACGTTTTTGAGCGTGAAGTATTCAAGGATGCGGTCGAGCATGTTCATTGCAGGAAAAACTCCGTCACTTGTGTAAAAACAGCCAGTAGAAACAAACCAATCACTGATACCAGGCCAATGCACATAGTGGCAACAAAGAGAAGAAGAAGAGCATATTCTGTTTTCGCTTGCGCTTTTGCCTTCGTTAGTGCTTCAATTTCCATTTTTAAACTGTTAATACGTTGCTGAGCCTCTTGGCGCAGCGCCTCTTTCTCCTGCATTTGATTACGAATATGTTTTTGCGCAGCGCCGAGCTGCTTCTCTCGCTCATCAAGATCTCGCTTAACAGCGCGCAATTCATTCTCTATTTGAGTGTAATGTGCACGCGCTAGGTCCATGTCGACTTGCAAGTCATGAGCTTTCGCAAGCGCCTGGTCGCGCTGGAGTGCGATACGGCGAATATATCGATAGTAGAGTTCGTTGCCGTAAAAGCGCCAGCGCGCCATTCGTCGATCTAGAAAACTCAGAAGCGATAAAATATTCCAGAAAAGCAGATTGAAAAGAAGAACCAGTATAATCCGTCGCTCAAAAGGTGTAATCCCAATCACAGCAGCATAGGCGACTAGCAGCACCCCTCCTAGGGTTACAACTAGGGTAAACAGCGGCTTACCCTCTCCAGTTATCGTGATTTTCAGCATCGAGCCGTTTTTCCAACTTGGTAATTCGCTCCTCGTAGCGCCTGGTCAGCGCCAGCGCCGCCGATGCCGCCATGGCGGTGTGACGTTCAATCAGTCGAACAATGAAAAGCTGCCAAGCCTCGGCCGCTCGGCCAGCTGACGCATCAATTTGTTGCTGCTCTTGACTCGCCAGCGCTTTCAAAAAATCGTGATAAGCCGCCTGTAAATGCTCTTGCGCATCGCCCAAATCACTTGTCACAGCGACCTCATCTCTCTCATGTCGCGCAGCACGGCCTGAATGTAGCTCTGTGGCTGGTTGTTATCTTCAGCCGGTGCGTACACAGGAATAATCGTCTCAACATCAAGTAGCCCAACCGCGCCATAGATCTGCTTTAGGTGCACAACAAGATGCATCAAGCCGAGCTGGGCCGACTCATACTTGTTGAATTGTCGCCCATTGTGGGTCACACTCGGCCAACGGCCGTAGGCGACGATCGCGCCCGCGTTATTGCTCTTTTTAAACAGATCTGAACTGCCAATCACGCCGGGCGTTTGGCTGGTCTCGTGTGCCCAGATCGCAGCGATGAAGGCGGGATCGATATCGAGCCAGACAGAAAGCTGGTAAATGCGCTCAATCACGACATCGACGATCGGCGCTTTGCGGCGCTTCAGCCAGGCGGTGAACTGCTCGTATGTGACACTTGGGCCCGTGCCGATTACACGGGTATGTGGCTTAGGATCGGGCGGGAAAATGTCAGGCCAATCGAGGCCGCGAGGGTCGGTTTTTCCTCGCGTATCGATATCGCGGTGGAAAAAGAGTAAAGCCTTGGGGTAGCGAGCGCGCAGAAAGTCAAGTAGCTCGCGAAGGGCGGCGATTTGTGCGACCGGATAGGGGTCTTTGCCGTTGTTGAGATTCTCTAGCTCGATCCCAACCGAGATTTGGTTTGGGTCTGGACTGGTGCTTTGGCTGTAAGTTTTGCCATCAACGGTGATCTTACTGTAACCGCAGTGGTGTGCCGCTCGATCAAGCGCGACCAGTTGATAGATCCAGCCATCTTTGCGAATAAGGTAGTGAGCACTGACTTGATCGGGATTCTTGATCAACCAAGACAGACTGTTGGTGCCAGCAGTTGCGTGGATAACAATGGCCAGCACTGGCGCGCCGTTTCGGCTGCTGGAGTGAGTTGAGGTAAAAGAGGTATCTATCTGCATCGCGCGCTCCTCGTCTGTGATTGGATCGAGGAACGCGGCGCATAAAGGGATCGAGAATTCGCTTTCCGCGTTCCTCGATCCCTTCTTTTAGTATAGCATATCTGTGCGTATTATTGGAATTATACTGACAATGGTGAAGACTTAATCAAAGAGGCTCTTTTGTCCCCTTGAAGGGATATAGAGCATTTTTTCTAATCGATAGCGCATCGCGATTGGCGATACATCAAATCGTGCAGCTAATTCACGTACATCTGCACCATATTGATTGACCGCCTCTTCGATTAATCGAGCAGGCATCAATAACTCAGACCCAAAGGTGTTAGCCTCTATTTCTAGACGGCGTTTGTCTTTGTCTGACAAAACCCTTGGTCTAGGCGTCATAGGAACATCGAAACCGGGAAGAGCATCATTTGCAAAGCTGCTTTGTTCACCAATGGCCGCAATTTGTTCATGGTTACACATAAAGCCCTGTAAGTGGAGCTTTTCAGCTAACACATGCAAACGATAGTGCCCTATTTCATGGGCTACCGTAAATCGCTGACGAGTTGGTATATCACTATCACGAACCTCGATAATACGATCCTCAACTTGGAGCCGTCCAGCCATCTCAGTAGGTAGTGAGTTAGTAATATCAATAGACAGTGTACATAAAAGATCTGCTATATCATCAACAGGAACCGGAAGAGTGAGTGCGCCAAACTGCCTTTCCCATTCATCAATAATGGAACGCGCTTCACGAACTGCAAATCCCTTCCAAGTTAGTTGCATAGCTTATTCCTCTTTTGCTTCATCAGATGGAGGGGTAATTCGAGTGAAGGCTGCCCCCATTCGAGAAGGAGCAGGCGTTGTCGCATCTCGAACCAGACTTTTCAAATACTCAACAGAGGTAGATAGCGCTTTACCTAAGCCTTCAAGAAGAGATTGCGAGATACTTGATGAAGGTAACTTATTATTCTCTAGGTTACGAAGCGTCTGAATATCAACGCCTACCTGTTGCGCTAGGGCGGATTGTGTAATTCTTTGAGAGCGACGTTGCTCTTGAATATAGCTTCCTAGGGCTGGTAGAGGCTTCTCTGTCAATCCCAGACGTGTTGCACATCGTAAGGCTCGTTGTTCGTTTTGCTCTGAGCATTGTGTCCGTTGTTGAAACACGGCAATAAGCTCAGGAAACTGCTCAAAATCTTTGAGCGCTTCTGCTCGGCAAATCTCTGTATATGGACATTTAGGCATAATCGCCTCCATTATTCATTGTCTTCATAGGCCTCCATAGTCAGGCCAGTCATTGGCATCAGAAAACCATTTTGCTAGTGTTAACGCACGTTGAGCAGCAGTTTCGCGATCTTCAGTGAGGCCAATACGTATACATTCTCTCCAGATCGAGTCATGTAAACCTGAACGCTCTGAATTAAGCTGCTCAAGTTCCTCGGTGCTTAAAGTATACTCCATTGTATAGTTAATAAGTTGTATATACTCACGGGCCAACTGAAATAAGCGCCAGAATGGTGAAGCAGAATCTATTTCCGGCATACTTCTCCCTATCTTATTTTAGCACAACCGTTCTAAAATACAATGATAGAACATTACTGTTATACTCTCCTACGTTTTACGCTTCAATCTACTAAGCCATTGTGACCCACTGCCTACGGCGCGCCTGGCAGCGACTCGCAGGGAATACCATCGCCATCGCTGTTAAGGCGGTTAGGGTCATCGTCGATCCTAACCGCCTAAAGCTTTATTGCCCCAGTCTAGTGCGAACCTGTTCAACTAGCCCTTCAGGAAGATCGATAGCCGATGTTACAGGCTCCGGATTTTCATAAGGCGCAGCGGCCTCGTCTGAAGCTGTACCCGAGGGTTCAGCCTCTCCCGTGCCAGGGCTTGCTTGAAAAGATACATCATCAATAAACAGATTGCTGTTCAAGAAGCTATCTGTAGAAGCGAGTATGAATAAGGTTCGCGTCTGGCCTGCAAACTGTCTTACATCTATAGATCGCTTTACCCAACCTAGGGTACTTGTGTCATCGCACAATTCAAATGCATCCACAATTTCATCGCTAGTAACCCTTCCATCATCATTCACCAGTGAAACACCAGCAATATCATCTTGAAGGCAGTAATCACTTGATGCGATCCAACGCCAATAGGTGAGATAGGGCCGGTCTGCTGGAATTGTGACGCGCTGCGAAACAGCAGTGGTCTCGTCATAGACACCACCCAACCAAACAGCCCATGTACCACTATGTGCGCGAACAGTACTAGGGAATTGCTGAGTGATTACCGGAAAACCGGCAGTAACACTAATCCACCCCGAGCTACCTTCTTCAAAAGAACCATTACGCAATTCCATAATGGGTATCGAAGTGATAGTTGGGGCCAAAGTATTCGTAGGGATATTTGTCCGAGTAGCCGTAGAGGTTCTGGTAGAGGTGCTTGTTGGAAATGCCTTAAACACTGCTGGAAGGTACTGACCATGAAGATTAGACACATTTTGGGCAAAACCCATGGGAATTTGGGTTAAAGCTAATAAACCGACCATAACAACAATGGCGATACCAAATTCTTTGACTCGCATAATGACCTCAACACTAATAAAATATTCCAGAACTCTAAAAGAGTCGGTACAGGTATTGGTTGCACAGTGTGAGGTTAGTCTACCAGTACGGAAGTACTAAACTATTACCGTTTCAAATGTAACTCTTAAGCGAGTCGAGGAGCACTGTAATTCAGATGTAACGAAACCTATACCAAAAACAGAACATTTATGCTATTCTATTTCGCACTTGGAGGTGTTATGCGACCATTACTACTTTTTGTGCCCTGTTTAACTCTAATTCTAGTTGCTGGACTACCCGATGTTCGCTGGCTAGTAGCACCTCTCGGTTGCGCTGCAGTGTGGCTGCTTTGGCGGCTCGCCGAGCGCGAACGCGAAGTAGAACAAAACAGCCTTCGAGAAGCTATTTGGTCTGATATTATCGACGTTGTATCATCTGCCGAGCAAAAGCCAGAAGCGCCTCACGCTGATCAGGATTGAGAGATTCAAGAAAAGCGCGCTGCTCGTCGGTTAGGCCAGTCCCTTTTAAGCGCTGTTTCGCCATCTCTCTCGCCATGGTATCATTGGCGTCTTCGAGCATGAGACGTTTTACATCATCCCAAGAACCCTGCAATATGGAGAGAAGGGCGTTCATCAAGCTCACCTTTGGCTCGTGAACCCCTTTTTCCCAAGCGCGCACAATCTTCTCGGAAACCCCTATTCGTTTAGCTATTTCCTCTTGGCTAAAACGGCCAGTGCGCAAAGTGGCTATATAAATTCCAACGTGTGTCATACTCATACCTCAAAGTATAAAAGTCCGGCACTTTTTTTCCTACACCCAAAAACTTCCCTATTGCACTCTTTTTATTACTCCGGTATACTTCCATAATAGGAAGTTTTCTACCGGAGTATATTATGATTCAAGTTAAGTTATCTGACATTCCCGAACTTGAGCAGGCCATTATTTCTTTAGGCGATACCGATATCGAGCGCGCAGAAGCTTTGGGTATCAGCGAAAGAACCCTAAGAAATTGGCGCTTAGAAGCCATCCCCAAGACTCTAACCCGATTTCTTTTACATCCTACTCTGGCCGCCGCTCTTGCAAATGCGGCAACTAATCGCTCGTCCTCAAAAAGTTCTTGACACGGAAGAAAACTTCCTGTATTATGAACAGGAAGTTTTCTTCCCTATGTACCTTAACAACCGAATAGGAGCTAAACGTGAAAGTGCGGCTCAAAGCGATGCGTGACCGACGCGAGCAAGCAGCAAGTCTGCGCGCCATCCTCGCTAGTCGCAGCCGCACCCGCACCATCGCACGCCACTGGATTAGCGAACCAAGGAATAGCGATGATCACCATTGAGATCGATGGGCCTGGCCTCCAACGCCATTCTATTCCGGTCGAGGCCACGAGCACCATCTCGTTGGAGAAGCGCACCATAGACGACTGTCTCTGGTATGTGTTCCGGGTCGATGGAACAGACTACAAGCTTGTTCCAGTCGATCAGCCCGGATCGTTTCGCGCAATGCAGCACGCTGTAGACGGCGTTCTTGGTCGCCTCTATTTAGAAGCCCTTAGCGATCTGGCGAACGCAGCAACCGTAATGTCGATCTGTCGACACTGCGGCGAAGAGTTGAATGACGACAGCTACCCAGAAGACGATTGTGCATTGGCCCCGGCCAAGACCAGCAAGGAGCAAACCGAATGCTAGCCACTCTCACAACTTTGGACACAATGTCCAAACCGCGCATCTACCAAGAGCGCGGCCAGTGGTGGGCCGACATCAACGCCGCGACGTTTGGGCCGTTCCACCACCAAGCAGAAGCCCAGGACGAGATCCAGTACCTTACCCGCGAACTTCGTGCACCTGCTGTACTCAACCAAGTCCCAAGCTTCGAGGAAGAGATCGACGCCCCCACTCGGGCGGCCGAGATCTTCGCCAACACCCGCCAGATCTACTGGAGCGGCGCGGTTGTGTTGGCCCGGGCCTGGGAGCAGAGCCTTGATGATCCGAAATCACTAGCAGTTGTGCAGTATCTGATCCGCCACTTTCACCGAGTGCGCAAGGCCAAAAACGGCATTTTGATGCCGAGCGATTCGAGCAACCGGTACTACCTCGTTTCAGCCAGCAGCTGCAGCTGCCCTGCTCGGGTCGCTCGCTGCAAACACCAGCGCGCTGCCACCCTTTGGCTGCGCTGCCAAGTCGACTAGTGCCCGTTTCTTTAGCTAGTGTAGTAGAGAAAGCAAAAACTGTGTACGAATTTGTTATAGGCGCGATGGTTTCAACATCCCTACTCATTCTAGAGCACGCGCTTCTCTGGAATGCTCGTCTCTCGCGAGTCTCGCGCTACACCCTTGGCACAACTGCCCTATTTCTAGGCATTAGTGTGGCGCTCCTTTTACTTGGGGATATCCAAGTGTTGATAGGGATTTGGGCGATTGTAGGAATTGGCGGCGCGGTAGTGGGCGGCTTACATCTGTGGCGTACACATCGCGGGGAACAACCGGGGGAGATCGAGTCGGCCTACCTGGCCGGGCAACTCACCAAGGAGGCAATCATTGGCACGACGCGAGAGCGCTGAGATTGCAGCACTAGACGACATTGCAGCGGCGCTCGATCGTCAACGGGAGGCAATCGCAATTGTGGCGGCAAGGCAGCGCAGCAGCCTAAGCCGAGAGGATTACAACGAACTACGTGAAGTTCTTGAAGCAGCAGAGGTTATTCGGGAACGTGTAGCCGACTTACGTCAGAAGGCAAGCAAACAGTATCAGCAAGGACAAGTCTATGCGACTACCAAAGTATGAAATGATCGACGGTGAAGCACATTCACCAGAGGAGTTGGTAGAGAAGTTATACACCGCGCATTCAGGCGAGACTCGGCGCGATATGTCTGGGCGCACATTTCTCTCCAAACGTCCTGAACGTCGCTTCTATGAACTGGCGAGTATCACAACGGACGCGGTCGCAGGATCGCGGGTGATGACAAAAGACGAGGCAAGCAAGACCAATAGCGAGCTAGAGCAACGCGGCAGTGACTTACGCTGGAGGCTGCTGATCGACCAGAACGAAACATACGGGATCACCCAAAAGGGCGATGAGTATTTAGGACAAAAGAAGGATGGCTAAACAAGCACAACACTGGAGCGTGCGACAAGTCGGCAACAGCTTCTATATCATCGATCGGCAAGGGGTCTGTATCGCCGAGGTGAATCACGAAGAGCACGCCAATCTGATCGTAGCAGCGCCCAAGATGTTGGCGGCCCTGCAAGCCATTGATCACTATATCAAAGCACAGCCGCCATTTGATCACGTGAAACACAAGCACGATTAAAAGCGGAGTGCTTATGTGGTGCCACCACATAAGCACTCCAAAGGAAAAACTCGAACATGTCAATCATACCACATTTCAACACTCTGGCGAGTCGGGACGGCGAACAGAGAGACGGCGAACAGATCTGCAACAAAAGTGGCTGGCTGTTGTTCTTCCGCAAACGAGCGGAAGAAGCTGAGCAACAACTTGCAATCCAGACCGAGCGCGCTAACGACCTAGAAAGCCGGCTCGACGCGCTGCGCGAGATCAAGAACAGTGCCGAAGATCGTGTTCGCGAGCTGGAGCACGAGCTTGAGATTGCATACCACTGCATCGAGCTGAGCCAGAACCAGCTCAACAACGCAATCTACGATCGTGAACAGACCGAGTTTATGCTCAGACTGGACGGAGGGGCGCTTCTATCGGCCTGGAGCGAGATTGCCGATCTCAACCAGGGCATCAACGATCTCGTTGAGCGCTGCCGCGAAGCCGAGCAGGCAAAGGCGCACGCCGAGATTCACAGACAGCAAGCCGATATGCTCCAGTGCAGTTTTAACGTCGCCTGGCAAGAGCGCAGGATGTGGATGGACGAAGCACAGCGCGCCCAGACCGAAGTGATTGAACAAGCCAAACGAGTGGCCCAATTACGCCAACGTTTGGAGGCCTGGGTCGATCTGTGTCAGGAGTTGGAGCTGTTTGTAGAAGCAGACGAACACATGCTGCTGGAGGCGACCAAGCGTCAGCTGGCCGAGCTCGACGAGGTGAAGTAGATGAGCGACGAATACACGCAAGACGAACAGAATCTACCGCCGCCGAGATTCACCATTCACATCATTCTGGACGATTTCCCGATTGATGTTCAGATTGTTGGCAGCGCCAAGCGCCTGAGGAATGCGCTCAAAAGCCTGCGCGAGATCGGTGCGGTGGCCCCTGCAGCTGCGCGCCAAGCTCGCACAGAGAGGGCCCGAGAAGCGCCCATATGTCCGTATCACGGGCCTATGAAGGAGAGCACCAAGCGCCCGGGTACGTGGTATTGCAGTCACAAAATGGGCGATGGCAGCTACTGTAAAGAGCGCGCCTAGCCCACTGGACAATCCGAGAGAGGTGGAACGCGTTCCACCTCTCGCCTTCAAGAGATCAGCTATGAACTACACCCAAGTTCCAAACTGGATATTCGATCAAATCCCAAATTGGCCAAACGCGATGACCAAGATTGTGCTGGTCGTCGCACGGCAAACCTACGGCTATCACCGAGAGTTCGACGAGATCAGCATCAGCCAGTTCCAGACCTGGACTGGTCTGAGCCGCCAAGGCGTTGTGGCGAGCATTCAGCAAGCGGTCAAATTGGGTGTTGTTCGCAAGATCAAAACCGACGAGGGCTGCAAGTATGGCCTAATTGAGCCTGTTCAGGCAGTCAACTCAGTAGACCAGACCAGTCAAGAGAGTGGACTACCCCTAGTCAACTCAGTAGACCAGCAAGAGCAAGGGGTAGTCAACTCAGTAGACCAGACTAGTCAACTCAGTAGACCAGAGCTAGTCAACTCAGTTGACTCACAAAATAAAGAGAAAGAAATATTAAAGAAAGTTTCCACCCCCCTACCCCCCAAGCAAGAACCGGTTGGTGGTGGTGGTGATCAAACTCCAGAGTCTCTTTCTGAACAAGCCAGACAGCCAGCAAAGCCGAACTTCTACCCGGAAAGCTACCAGCTCCTTGTACAAGCCGGCTGTGTAGCCACTGGCCTCATGCAGCAAGCAGCAGCCTTGCCACCCGAGCGAATCGCAGCCTTGATCGAAAGCATAACCCGCTCAGGCGGAAGAGCAGGCGCAATCATCCGAGCAGCCCTCAACGAGCTAGCACTTCCACCTGAGCTGAAATACCAGGAGAAATCCTATGCAGTACCGCAGCGGACCATGGGACCGGGGCGAGGGCGAGCACCAGAAGCCCAGCAACTTTCGACGGATCGACCACAACGATCTGAGCTTAGCCAAGCAGAGCTCGACGAGCTCGACCTGGTCGAGCAGCGAGAGCGGCAACGCTATGCCGCCGCCGTCGCCGCTCGGAACGCGCAGCGCCAGCAACGGCAATCCCAAAGCGGATCCCACATGTGAAATCTGTCGAGGTATTGGCCACTTCCTGCTGGACGTTCCTTTTGGCCATCAAGATTGGGGAAAATTACAAGTGTGTTGTTGTATGCAAGCAACCCTCCAAGCAGAACGAACAGCAGCTGCAGCTGCGATCGCAAGCCGCTACACGCAGCAGCTCCATGCCGATCTGGGCAAGTTACGACACTGCACCTTTGAAACTTTGGATCGTGCTCGACCTCTTGCGCCGATTAGCTGGAATGGTAAGAGCTTCAGCGAGCAAGAGCAACGGAAGGCGCTTGTGAAGGCGCTTGGAATCGCTCGCGACTTCGATCCGCAAGGGATTGAGGGCCTGTTCTTCTACGGGCCTCCAGGATCGGGCAAAAGCCACCTAGCCGCAGCGATCGTTAATGCTGCCTGTGCTACTGGTGTTCCCGCTCGCTATGGCACAGTCAGCAGCCTGTTACGCCTGGTGCAAGACGGGTTTAGCGATGGCAGTGCAAGCCAACGACTTGAAGCGCTGATCAATTGCCCACTCTTGGTAATCGACGATCTTGGCACCGAAAACACAACCCAATGGTCAGAAATGACCTTATTCGAACTGGTGACTGGGCGTGACAATGCCGAGCGCCCGACCATCTATACCAGTAACTACCCTGTAGACCAGCTGAACGATCCGCGCATTCGTTCACGTATCAAGGGCTCGTGTACCTGTATCGAACTGGTGATCAGTGATTATCGCGCCTTGCGCCAAGCAAGCCTGTAGGTGTGCAGATGATGGAATATTTAATGTCAGTAAACATCGATAGTCTGAAGAAGGCGATTGACCAGGTCGTCTTTGCAGCAGATCAGGACGATTGTCATCCGGTCTTCAGAGGCGTGCTCATCAGTCTCAAGGGTGAACAGGCAACGTTCGTTGCTACCGACAAGATTCGGTTGGCTCGAAAGATTGTCACACTGGCCGAGCCGGTCGCTAGCTCTCGAGATCTGCTTGTTCCGGCACGAGAGCTAGACCAACTGTGGCTGGCACTGCGCCGCGGCAGGCAGGCCGTGAAAATCTACAGCGATGACTATCAAGCGCAGTTCCAGAGCGGAAGCGTCGATCAGACAATACAGCTGATCGACAAAGAATACGTCAACTATGAAAGCGCTCTCCCGAACTGCTACAACTCGCGCTGTGTCGTTAACGCACACGAGCTGGAACGGATTATTCGACCGTTTAGCAAGGGTTCGTTGTCTGTAATCAAATTGGCGCTGGAAGCTGGACAACTGACAGTGTTGACGTCCCAAGCATACACAAAGTCCAACTTTGAAAAGGTTCGATATGACCAAGAAGTGGGTCATATCGCGTGCGATGTTGAAGGTAAAACACCAACTACCGTCGTCTTGGACGGCAAATATCTACGAGACGCACTTGATCATATCGAGGGCTCAGTGGCGATCGAGTGTATCTCGCCGCGCGACGTCGTGATATTCCGGTCTGTGGATGACGAAGGGTATATGTTCGCCCTGATGCCGATGATTAAACCTTGTAGGTGAGCGAGGGCTCAAGTGCCAATCGATTACAAGCTGTACCCGCCCAACTGGAAACAGATTCGCGCCCAGATCCTTGAGCGCGCCAAGCATCACTGTGAACGTTGTGGTATCGCCAACTATGCCACTCGCTACAACGACAAAACAGGCAAGAATGCACGAATTGTCTTGACGATCGCACATATTCAAAATCCTGATCCTATGGATTGCAGACCCGAGAATCTTCAAGCGCTTTGCCAGCGCTGTCACAACAGACTCGACGCACCAATGCGAGCCAAAAAAGCAGCCCAGACTCGCAAGGCTCGCAAATCTCAGAGAGGTTTGTAATGCGCTTCCGAACTCACTCACCACCGCAACCCGCACTAGAGCAAGTGCAACGACTCGAGCGGCGACTACGTGAGCTATATCATTCTTGGCCGGATCGAGGAATAAACCGCGAGCAAGCGGCAAGCCTGCGCGAGCAGCTGGCTCACGCCTGGGAGCGGCGCCGCCGGGAGATCGCTCGCATCAACAACTTGGGCCTTGAGGTCGTACCCATGCCGCAGCCGACGCATTCGCGACGTCGGCCCAGGATTCGCCGAACAGCAGCATAGGAAGAGAGATACCAGTGAAAGCTGATGTGCAAAACACTAAGGCCGAATTGACCATCACCGCAAAGCTTGGCAGCGATGCAGACCGTCGCGACTTTCTCGAGCGCTTAGCCGATATTCTTGAAGTTGAAGCGGGTAGCGAGATCAAGTTCAAGCTCTACTTTCTCAGCACCGAGGATCTGCAGCGGGCAAAATCCACTATTGCGCAAAAGCTCTACCGTCGCGCGCCTGGCATCGAGGTCAAGTTCAATACCAAGATCGAGGACACCGTTCTGCGAGAGAAGAAGCAGCCCGAGGCCACCCCGCTGGAGCGGGCGCTCGACGAAGATCTGTACAACACAGATGAAGAGGATTTTGAGCTGGAGGAAGAATACTCGTGAGCTATTCCAAGTACGGCAACCAGCCAGTTCACGTGGATGGCCGCCGCTTCGCAAGCAAGGCCGAGGCACGAAGGTATATTCAGCTCAAGAAGCTGGAGAAGCAGGGCGCGATCGCGCATCTGGTCTGTCAACCGCGCTACCCGCTCGACGATGGCAAAGGCGCGCCCGTCTACATCGGTGACTTTCGCTACTCTATCGGTGAACGAATCATTGTGGAAGATATCAAGGGCGTTGAGACTCCGGTATTCCGTATCAAGGCGTGGTTCTTTCGCAAGCGCTACCCCAACATTGAGCTGAGAGTCTTAAAGGTGTAACCATGGCCGAGATCATAATCCTACCCAGTGATACTGAAGAGAAAGAGCAGCAGCAGATCGAGGCGCTGTTACAAACTCTGGCATCGATCGCCTTGGCGATCGCTCAACGTGCTGTACAATCTAGCCAAGATACGCCACAGCACACAGCACGAGGTTAAGCATGGCTATGTCTACACGAAGAGCGGCGATCTATATTCGCCGCTCCACAGAAGAGCAGAGCGAGTACAGCACCGAAGCGCAGGAGCGGCAATGTCGCTCCTACGCCGAAATCCTTGGCTTTGAGGTCTATCGTATCTACATCGACGATGACTATAGCGGTAGGCGAGCCGATCGACCATCCTTTAATGAGATGATTCGCGACGCTCACCTTAAACGCTTTAGCTGTATCATCGCCCATAAGATCGATCGGCTAGCGCGCAATACCGCGCTGCTCCTCAAGCTGGTCGAAGATATGGAGGCGATCGGTGTAGGGGTGCTCTCGGTAAGCGAGCAGATCGATTTCCGAACGCCCATGGGTAAGGTATCACTTGCAATGCTGGCCAGTTTCGCCCAGTATTACAGCGATAACTTAGGGACCGAAACAAAAAAAGGCCTTCAAGAGAAGGCGATGCAGGGCGGTTGGGTTGGGCCGGTGCCCTACGGCTATGAACGCGATGGCTCGACACTGCGGCCGTCGAATGATGCTCCAGCGGTACAGCTGATCTTTTCGCTCTATACCTCTGGCTCGCACTCCTATACCTCGCTTGCAGATGAATTGAATCAGCGTGGTTGGCGCACGCTCGATTGGAAGACCGGAGAGCGCGGACTGTTTGGCCGCGAGAACATACGCTATATTTTGCGCAACAAAGCCTATATTGGCATGGTTAGCATCAACGACCAAGAATACCCTGGAAAACACCCGGCCTTGGTTAGCAAAGAGACCTTTGAGCTGGCCCAATCGATCCGCGAACACCGCACCCATAAAAAGGCGCGCTTTAGCGTAGGTTTACCTGAAACGGGCGGATTACTTACCGAGCTGGTCTGGTGTGCCAAGTGCGGCGAACGCATGTGGAGGCATACCAGCGCAGGCGACGGCAATCGCAAGCGTCGCATCTACTATGTCTGCTCTGGTCGATCGCGGCGAACCTGCGACGCACCCTTTGTAAGCGCCCAAGTTGTTGAGGATCAAGCCATATCGATCTTGCAACAACTCGCTATTCCAACGGACTGGCGCGATCGTATTCTTACTATAGCCGAAGGTATGATTGGTGCGACTCAAGAAGTAAAGGTGATTAGCCCCGAGCAGATCGACGAACAAAAGCGACGCTTGTCATTGGCGTTTTCATTGGGAGGGATAGACGAGGCGACCTACCGTCGACAGCTTGAAAGCCTGCAAGCGCTCAAAACAGCTCGGCCAAAAACTGTTAGCCAGCTCGACTTGGTCTCGGCGGTGAATACGCTAACCACAATTGGTGATGCACTCAAGCAGGCTGATCCAGAAATGCAACGGCTGCTTATTCGGCGGATTATCAGTAAGTTCTGGTTATCAAGAGGAAAAGAGGAGACAAATAGCATAGAGGCCATCACTCCAACCGGAGCTTACGCTCCCTTGGTTGAGGCGACGACCTCTATGCTGTCTATGGGGTGGCTGATGGGGCTTGACCTCGCATATAGCCCAACATTTCGCCCGTTTTGGAATACCTATCGAGAGCCGATAGTCCTTTAATCGGCTCTTATTTGATTCAAAAGTGCTGAAATGTTCCAAGTATCTATAGCTCATGTTACAACACCAAAACTCATAACACCAGTCTATGTTGGCCGCGCAATGCCAGCATTTAAATCACCCTATATTGATCCTGATCTATTGGCAAGCATTCGCACAGGATCTCCTCTAGGCAACCCTTTTCGGCCTGATCAGTCATTAGATCAAGCTATCAAGAAATACAACGACCATTTTCAACGACAGATGCTTTCTGTTAACCCAGTATCAATGGAATTTGCGCGCTTAATTGGCTTGTTAGCAGAGCAAAAGCATATCACTCTCTGCTGTTGGTGCGCAAAACAACTAAGGCCGCCCTACAAGCATACCAATCATCGAGCCGATGCATGCCATGCCGATATAATCGGCATTGCTCTCTTAGAAATCTTGGGCGTTGAAACAATTGAATATGTGCAGGTAGAGCTGCTATGAAAAGCAAAAGCTATAGTGCGTTTGACTTTTGAGCTTCAGGAACGTACCATCAAACTGCATGTGCGTCGCAAAAATAGTGCTACCGAAAACATCCAGCACTGAACTAATGCAAAATCTTAATATGGCTATAGAACGCATTCGCAAAGAACATGCTTGAGGAAGCTATGAATAACATAGAAGAAGACAATAAACCGCTCGATCCAATTGTACGGTTACAGCTGCTAATGCAGCTCGGCGAGACATGTCCAGTTTGTGGCCATGTTTTTGAGAGCATAGAAGACCTTATCGCTCGTGATGTCCAACAGGTAGAAGATGAATCGTTCTGTCAAGCATGCTTGACAACAGGAGAAGCACTATGATTGTACCTTTAGCTATCCGCATCGGTATCGACAGCGAGGAATGGAATAAACTAACAACTGAAGAGCGCTTGGAGCAGATCAACATCATCCATGACATTTTGCAAAAAATTGCAACCGAGGAAAACCCTTTTGAGCCTGGAATGGTTATTGCAGCCTCGGTAGACGCAGTTACTGCCTAGCAGCCTGCAAATTGGCAGGTTAAATAAAAAACAACCTCTACCGAATTCGGTAGAGGTTTTTGTTTGTTTGCATACCTCTTAATTCCCTCCGTATTCTTTCCACCATAAGTCGCTATTCCAAATCACATCCCCATTTCGAGAAAATTGTAAGTGGGCATGCGGCTCGGTAAAGGGAAATGGCCCAAGCTGGCCAAGCTGCTGGCCAGCTTCGATACGATCTCCTCGCTGCCACCCCAAAGGGTTAACTGTCTCTTGATCGAGATGGCCAACGTAGACTTCAAGCCCATCATCACGCAAAAACATCATATAGGCTCCGAAGTGCCTCTCATCTGCATAAAATCCCTGCCCTAAAAACGTGCCAGCCCACGGCGCATGAACTGGAGTGCCTTGAGGAGCACACCAATCGTATGCTCCATCATGAATCGGCGTACCAGCGCAAACGGTGGCATTCGGCCACAATTCAGCTTTAGTGCTGCCTTGCGAGCTGCTTTGGCTCTCCTTGCGCCAGCTATCGACTAAGCGCTCAACAGCGTTCACATAGGCTTGAACATCGTTTTCAAAGGAAGGCGCATAGATCGGAATGATCTGGGCCACCGTTACAGCACCTCGCCCCTCGATATATTCCACTGCAATAAGGCGATACCAATCCTCTATGCCTGCGGCCCAGTTGGGATAGTCACGAAAACGACCAAAACAGGTCGAATAACCAGCACAAATGATGTTGCCAACATTATGGGTACTGACACGGTTGCTGTAATCTTTCCAGCCAGCCCACGCCGGATTAGTACCCGCCGAACTTTCGTGAATAAAGAAGGCGATCGCATAGGCCGGATCGATATTGTATTTAAGACCCAAGTCATACCAGACTTGACCCGTTCCAGCGGCAGGAGAGCCATAGGATTGCAAGATCTGATTGATCTTATCTGGCCCGATGCTAGGAGCGCTCTGCACTATTCCTAAATCGGCATAGTTGTTTAGTATCGGTTTTTCTGGTTGCTGAAATGAAAATGAGTTGGCTATGGCATTGCTTAGTGAGGTATTGCTTATCTGGATCTTTACTGCTCCTGAGCCAACAGCAGCGCCAAGTAAAAGTATCACAACGAGCAAGGTTGTAAAAGCAGGAAAGCGTTTATGATAGCAGCGTGAAGTAGCATGCAGCTCTTCTTGCTCATAAGCAGCAGGAACATGCCGGATCTCATATACCACCCGAACAGGTTCAGGCTGTGGCAACAACGGTTGCGAGGGTTGCGAGGGTTGCAAAGAACCAGAACCGCGTGCTCTTGAAATAGAAATGGCTTTGGAAGGCGAGGGGAGAGTATGGCCGCTCTCCCCTTCGCGATGTCGTCTGACTTCCATGGCTATCGCCTTTCAAATGAGAAGCCAAAGTCATCTTGATCACTTTCAAGTGGTTCTACAGTAAATAAAGCAGGAGATACAGGAGGATTTACAGGAGATACAGGAGGATTTACAGGAGCTTGTTGTTGCTGTAGTTTGTGCCAATTTCGTGCCCATTCAACCAACGTAGCAGGGATGCTTTTTCCTTCTTGCTCTGCCTCTCGCTTTAGGGCTTCAAATAAGGCAGGTGGAACCGAGCATAAAACAACAGGCTTCTTTTGCGCCATCGCTTACTTCTTTCGCTTTTTAGCAGCTCGCTTTACATCACCGCCAAGCATGCTCAAGTACGCAAGAGCGTTCAAGAATTCCGATTGATCAAAGCTCTCGAATGCGATCGGCGCGATCTGATTAAGGGCATCGATCAGGAAATATGCGCCGCCGCCAACGAGTACAGCCTTCTGCACCTTGCGCAGATCAATCTTCTTACCGATGATACGCATCAGATCGGCAAGCAGCTGGCTAAAAACCTTCTGGGCCGCATCATCAACACGCACACGCTGATTATTGACGATGATGTAATAGGCTTGCTTGTCGCGAAGTGCGACTAACAGTTCTTGGCGTTCTAAGATCGTAAGAGGGCGAAACTTAGAGGATACAAGCGCATTATCCAAAACATCAAGCATTTCCTGAATGCCCAAATATTCGACTCCCGCATGAGCTGGTGAGTTCAAGATTTCATTCTCTGTAATCTTGAATACCCCATAGGCCGCCGTGTATGCGCCAACATCAAGGCAAAACACCACTTGATCAGCTAAGCTGAGCGTGCGCAAAGCGCTCTCTCCCTCAACAGCAACATCCACAAAAGCCACGTTGAAGGTGCGTGTCTCATTGTTGATCGTAACCGCATGACGACCGCCTAGGCTCGTTCGGATCTTCTCAACCATCTCGCTTGACCAGAATGATGCTGGCACGCCAGTCATAAGATGGATTTCAACGTCATCAGGCAGAACAGGAAACATCGCGTGCAGAGCTACAAGCATCAAGCGTCGCGTCCAGCCATCAAAATAGCGAGACTGAGCGCCGCGAGCAGTGTTCGCGTCGAGCGCGTATGCCTGAGCCGCACTGCCAACCAAATACTCAATCATTCCCTCTTGGAGGATGTAGAAGTCTCGCAGCTTCGATTGCTCTTTCAGTCCAGCAACATCGCCATAAGCAACACGATGTCGCTTGTATAACTCCTGAGAGCCAGCGTGCCGCGCACCAATTGCGCTTGGAATTGTGACCTGAGCCTGAGCACGAATGCCCAAGCGTTGCAGATCTTCTTTGTTTGCGACCAGCTTCGTCGCACCATTGCCAAAGTCGCCGCCGATCCGAATGATCTTCTTATCACCCTCTACCAACTGCGTAGCAGCATTCTCGACTTCTTGGATTGTCATTTGTCCAGCTCCCTCTAATTCGATCAGCAATTTACGTCCTACTGTTGGTCGCAATGTATACAAGACCCGTGTCATGTTGTAAGTCATATACGTTCCTGTATATAAATCTATATAGGTTTATATAAATCTATATATGCTTTCGCGTATAATTTTTGACACTTTCTGGAAAGTGGAAAGTCCTCAATCTTGCCGGAAAGTGTCAAAAACCTTTTCCGCTGCTTCCTAAAGCCTTGGAAAATTACTCGATTTCAATACCGATGCTTGTTTCCCTTTCCAGTGTTAAGATTTCTCAGTAACAAGCGGCTTGATCCGCTCAGTCTGGAAACGTCCGTTTGATCCGGCATCGAAAAGTAATCTCGCAATAGGCTGCACCTTCATGCCTCGCTTAGCAGCCAACTTGATGAGGCTCTGAACTTGTTTGTTCTCAATCTCCACCAGTGCCAAAGGTAGGGAAAACCCTAATCTTTGTGCCACGCTCGTTACAAGCTCCTCAACTGGCAAGTCGTTCGTTTGGGGAGTTTCAACATGAGCTACAAAGCCTAGCGTCGTCTCGCTTAAAAACACGCCGATGTTTGTTCCTGTGAGTCCATATGTTTGCAATAATCCTTGGGTGACTCGTGGCACTGATACCAGAGCAATCCCAGACCGAGCCTTAGAAAAGAGATACCAGTCATGTAATCCACCTTTGGGCAATGTGAGAGCTTCTTTCCCCAAAGCGTTTTCTAGCGAACGATCATCGCTTGATGGATGGATCAGCACCAGTCCAAGGTTTTTCATTTCTGCCCGTGTGAGTGTTACCGACCCACAGTAGCAATCTTGTGATGCAAATATGACATGCATATTTGCCTCGCGTGCCATAATAAGTAGGATCTTCAGATAACGAGAAGCCATCTTCTTGTAGGTCGTATTTCCTGCCTTCTCATCCCCTAGCAGCTCGAAAAAGCCCTTCAGTTCGTCTAAGAAAACAACAGCCTTTTTCTCTGGGAACCAACCTGGCTCACTTCGCATTCGATTGTATCGAGCCATCGCATAAGCAGATACACGAGCCAACCAGCTCAAAATGTCATTCATATCGATGGCTACAGCTTTGCGATCAAGACCATCTATCAATGGCCGTTGATCTAATTTGTCGATAGGATCAATTGGCACATACTTACAGGTCGCATAGAACATTTCAATCGGTTCGCCTTGAGCCATGAGATAACGCACCTGCGCCATCATCAAAGCGAAGAGGTTTGTTTTCCCACCTCCAGTTGGATTAATGACAGCACCATGAGCTAGAGGGGCATAAATCCATTCTCCATCTACAGTACCAATACCCACATGAAGCTCTCTCATCGCGCCTTGGCCTGTCATATAAGGCTTTGGGTATGAAAGAGATGGTTTCACAGGTGTAAGATCCTGTTGAGCCTCGATAGATGCCTCAAAAGGTTCTTCGATAGAGACTTCCAAAGGAGCCTCAAAGGGAGCCTCAAAGGAAGTCTCAATAGCAGGCGTTGGCAGATCAATCCTGACTGACCGCAGCGAGTTCGTTGTTGGCAACATCTTGCGCAGTGCAGGAGCTGGGAGCATGGGCCTCGTTACTTGATGAGCAAAAGCAAGTGCTAACCAAATCCAGCTCCCAACGGCGTAACCTTGTGCAAGCTTGAGAGATGAAAGATAGCGTGTAATGCGTTCCTCGTGCTGGTTGTGAATCTTAATTAAGCCTATGGGAAAAGATCGATCGATCTTGAAATAGACGCCTCGTACAACCGCACCGCGCTTCTCCAAATTGCGAGCAACTTGTTGCAATTTTCGTAATGCAACACTTTCGGTATCTCCCTGTAAGTGATCAAAATCGATTTGCTTGAGCAAGTCCCAAACCTGTGGGATGTCCTGCTCGGCGATTGGCTCGATTAAACACTTGGGCTTTGACTGAAACGCCTTCAAGAACCAATCTAACAAGGTGAGTCTCGGTTGTTCATAACGGATAATCGCCGTCATTGCTTTATTCCTTTATGGTAAGTAGCGAGTCTCCCGCTTCAAAACCCGTATGTCTTGATTAAGTTTTTGTTGATAGTCGTACTGCGCAAGGTGGCGCTCAAGTTTGTAGCGGTTGATACTCAAAGCTGCTATTTTCCCTGCTTGATTCGGCAGCCATGTCAAAATTGGAGACAAGAAGATCACATTGCCAACGAGATAAAGGATGACGAAAACGGGTAGAGTGTAGAGACCAATCACGATAATAGGATGAGCAGCTATCATGGCCCATGAAGCACCGTCAAAATAAGCGTAGACAACGCTAACAAGGCAATTAATTACTACGATAACAATTACTGCTTTTCGGGCAGGTGGGAAGAGAAACAACAAATTGATAGCCTGCCAAGCCAATGCAATAAGAGCTGCAACGTAGTAATAGTCCCCGTTCGGTTCCAAATTAAGCAACAGCTTCTCAATTGGTTCAGCGACAGCGCTAGTAGCAATGGCCATAATGCGCAATACGCCCACCAAAAGGAGCAAGAAAACACCAAACAAAACCATTCCAACGCTCTTGACAACAGGATTTTGGCCAAACTCAACTGATGAAAATTTGCTACAAAACATCCAACTCCATTCGAAAACCTTTGGAATTTCTATCTTGGAGCCAGGTGCATAGCCTCGATGGATAGTTTCAATCGCATCAGCTTTGGTCATAACCCACATTTCTCCCCGTTCCGTTAAACACAGAGCTGGAGGAACTTCGTAGATGTCAGACAAAAGCGCTAGCAGAGGCTGAATAACAGCTTCATTAATCCGTTTGTCATTTAGCACGTCGATATTGGCATTCTCTGCACGATTAACGTCATCTATCTGTATCGCTAGAGGATCGATCGATATATAGAGGGTGCAAAAGGTTGGGCGTTCTTTAAGATCGAGGTGGCCATAAAGACCATTCCAGATGGTCTTACCATTTTTGAATGGAAATTGCGTGGGTTCTATCGGCGGTAGTAATCGAGGGCGTTTCGATTGCTGTTCTGTAGCCTGAAACATTTTTCACCTTCAAGTGGTGTGCCATATCTGGTATAATGGCACACGAAGCTAAGCACGCAAAACGTGCATTCTTCAACCTGCTAGCGGTGGCGTCGTTTTGACAGAGTGCCGTCACCGCTAGTTATTTTGAGCTTGATCGCGAAACCGTCGTACCGCTTCTAATGTGAAGCGGTATTCTTTTTTTAGACCAATCCACTTAGTTTGATAATCGAGCAAGCCGCAACGTGCATAGCGTCGTATTGTTGCTGACGAAACCCCAAGCTGATCAGCGACCTGCTCGGTACTCAGTTCGGCTGTTTCTACTTGATCTGGTGTGTCCATAAAATCCGTACAATCCGTACTGTGCGTATCCATTGATCAAATTATATGCCAGATATGTCATTGTGTCAAGAAATAATGACATATCTGGCATATACGACTTAAAAAAACTAGCTTTCGTTCAAGAGCTGCTCATCTCCCTGCTCAGGCTGCTCGTTAGCCTCGTTTTTCAAAGCAGTCAATGCTGCGATGGAACCATCTAACGAGACCAATCGCTGATACTCATCACTTGCACAAACGCGCAAATAGACTTGATCTCGTTCAGCTTGATATTCTTTAAGCTTTTGGTCTAATGCTGCGGTTAACACTATAGTTATTCCTCCTGACCTTCTAAGTCGCCTTGTCCCTCTGGGTCTTCAATAGGCTCTAAATTGATAGCTGCTCGATGATTCTTCTCCCAATCCTCGATTAACAAGGAAATTGTCGTTAGCATTGCAGCCAGCTCGCCTTTTTCCTGCTCATTATACAAGGTGTCAATGACAGCATTAAAAGTAGGGTCTGTTCCTTCTGAATAAAGGTTCAGAAGATGTTCTACACTCTTTGCTGCACTATATATCGACACCAAAGCATTGCGTAATCCAGAAGCTTGATAGATCGATTGAATGGCCTCAGAATCTTGAAAAAACATATTTTCTCCTATGCAGTCGTATTGTTGTAAATAAGGCCGTAGCTGTCAAGTACAATTAGCAGACTTGTAAGCGCAGGATTTCCATCACGTGACCCGATAACGCTCGGTCGATTGGCGTAACCAACACCCGCGAAAAATGCGGCTCCGTTTGATAGCCTGACTGCGCTGCCGCCCGAGGCTGAACCGGTAATATTGCCTGTCACACTGAGATTTCCTCCTATATACGCGTTCCCTCCCGTACCTAACGAGTTGGAAGCACTCAAATTCTGACCACTGATATATCCGTTTACAGCAGAAATACCTCCGCTTGATACGATTAGAGTGCCACTGGTCAGAGTCAGGTTGTTCCCGATACGGAGATTACCATTCACATCTAAATCTCCTGCACCAGTTAAACCTGTATCGCGGCCAATAAGCACCGATCCAGTTCCTGTTACACGAAGCCGAACCGTTCCACCACCACCTTCTGTAGTGCCATGATCACGGAAACCAACGCTGTCATTACCAATGCCTCCCAAATAGAAGACCTTTGTAGGTGTGTCTAGATTGTCCAAAGAGAAGACCGATAGGAAAAAGCCAGGCAATGCGCCGTCAAGTCGCTGGAATAGCATTGAAGCGCCTACATGCCTAATGTGGACTGGTCGGGCAGGCGTTGTGACACCAATAGCAAATAGGCCTGCAATAACATTGCCCGAAACATTTAGATTTGGTGCATTTAATGTATTACTGCCATAGGTCAAATTGCCATCATTGCCAATCTCATTAGCATTCGACCACAACGCAACACGACCAGCTGTGCCACTGCCAGAACGCAAAACAGCTGTGCCACTTGCAGGGATTGTAAGAGTGTTGGAGCCATTGTTAACGCCTGTACCTCCATTGGCTGCTGGCAGGACGCCAGTAACATTCCCACTAGCAACAGAGGTAGTTGTTACCCATACTGATCCGTTCCAGACCCGCTCTTGAGCTAGATCAGTACGATAGACACGTAGATTTACTATTGGACTGCTCGGGTAGATTCCATCAAACGAACCGACGCTTGTCTGCATCCACGTCGTTCCGTCATAAACAAAATCGGCGCGAAAATCTGATCGATACACACGCTGATTGACCGCTGGTGAAAGCGGCCAGTCTGTAGCCTGCTCGCCTTGGAATCGATGCAGGTACAGTAGGGAATTAGAGACATACTGATTGAGATCGCTTGCAGGTAATGCAGTCGTCGATTCAAACTCTTTAGTTGCAAAAATGGGAGATAGGGCCATCAGAACCTCAATACAACAAGATGTCAGGGCCATCCAAAAGAGAATGATCCAGAATGAAAATATTTGGCTCTGCGACAGAACAGTTCCACACTGCTTGCCATTGGCCTCTTTTTAGCGTAATTGTAACACCTTGGATCACCAGATCCAATTTGCGAGTCACGCTAGGCATGGGTTGATAAAATAAAGTGATTTTATCTGCAAGATCGCAACTGAAAAAGACGGGCCATAAATTGTCTGGGTCTAGATCAGGTCGCAAGATCAATGCGTTAACGCGCATTGTTGGCTCTTTATAGCGGCCCAACAAATAGCGAGCACGGCTCATGGCCTCAAGATTTGTGATGATAAGCATGCCTGATTCGCTATATGTTCTGATGAAATAGCGCTCGATGCTTGATTGATCTTGAATATTCTGCGGAACCCCTTCAATAGCCTGCACGGTAACGCTATTTCGGATATAGCGCTCGTCGTATGTCAATGACACACTCTCAAAAGGCAGGCCTCCACTACCACCAAAGACCGCCTTGCTTTCACCGCGAGATGCAGCTCGACTCTTGAAAGTAAGAGTGCCATCACGAGCCACAAAGACCTTACCGCTCTCGCTGCGCGCTATCAGGCCAAGCACATCAAGCATGCTTTTTCCAACAACGTTGACAGATGCTAACTGAGATATACCTCGTTCAGCTTCAATGTTACCCTTCCATCCAGCCCAGCGAGCAGCTCTTCGAGCCATAATCCCGCTATAATCCGATGCAAGATCTCCATTAAGGATACTTACTTCAGCACTATTTTCCGCGTTTCGGGAATCGGTATAACCTTGGATTGTGACGCGAAACACTTGCGAAAATTCCGCCGAAATCAAGATGATCCGAGGATCGGCATTTGTAAAGGTATGCCACTCCATGCGTATTTCGCGAGAATTTGCCACAAGCCCAGATACACCAACACGAAGCGATCCATAGATACCTCGTGGAGTGATGAGACGTACTTGAATCGGCCTACCTTCAATTCGTTGAAGTACACCAACCACGGTCGCATCGGGAATATGCTTTCTGAGATTCGTATTTACTCCAGATGGAGTAATAGCTATATCTGTAAGCCTGACTTGAATCGAAATATCGCGATAAATATACTCTCCACCAAAGTGGAGAATTGCGTCACTAAACAGTGGATTGTTTAAATCCACGCCAGTAGATAAGAGCGTGCTGACAAAGATGGTATTTGGCTCTACCATGCCAGTACCCTCAAGAATGTCTATTGTTTCTTGAATGGTAATGTTATATGGTAAATCTGGCGTCTCCTTGTCAAATATCTTTATTTTGAATGTTCCTCCTGTCATGCTCGCAATGGAGTTGGGAAAACGAACATTCGTCATATACGATCCAGTTGGATTGTCACCAGGTAAATCGGTCGATCCGTTTAGCGCGTTATAGGTTGTAGCCTGAAAAGGGGCATTGCGCACAATGAATAGCTGCTCTGGGAACTTTGCTTGTGCTAGCGCAGCGCCGAGGGCGTCTACAGCTGATACCATTGTGAGCGCATAACCAAAACCTGCGCGCATTGGGTTCCAAGATTGTACATATCCATCAAAGAGCGGCAGGTATTCACCATCATACAGCGCTTGAACACGGATATGTTTCATAGGTCGAACGTTTGGATAAAATGGACTAGCCTCATTTTCTGGATCAAAATGAAGTAGGCGATTATCCAAGACCAGATTAAGTGAAGACGATACTAAGGGTTCCAATTCATCATTGCTACCACGTCGGATGACAATTCCATCGTCTTGCACATAATCTGAAATATCAGTCCACACATCAGCTTCTGAAGGTGTAGACGTAAAACTTACTTCAACTTTAATATCAGGATCGGCCATACTACACTACACCTGTACCTCATAGCCATTCACACGGCCACGCTCTTTAAGACCTTCACGAATGAATTCGATCAAGTCTCGCTCGGTCGTAAACATAGCTTGCGGATAGATCTGAATAGTGATCGGCTCAGAGCGCGAACCGTTGTTACCGCCGTAAGCTGCTGCCGTGCTACTCGGAACCAAACTGCCTGCTGGCAAGATAGTTCCATCTTGATAAGGCATGAAATACTCTTGGCCAGTCTCATTGATCTCATAGACCTTACCTGCCTTGACTGGGCCACCACTTGCACGACCTTCGATTGAGTTGTTTGATCCAGAGCCACCTCCAAAGAGCCAGCTCGGAAAGTCTAGCAAGGCGTCGATCCAAGTACGTGTACCTGTGGTCGTTCCTTGCAATCGACTCTCAGTAGTGCCTAAGCGATTGTTCATATCATCGAGCTGAACAATGTAAGGCTTACTAGCACCAGTCCAAAAGTCAAGAGCCTGCTTTGAATCTTCCAGCTTACTGTTATAAGTCTGGGTCGCATCAATAGCTTTAAAATTCGCATCACGCTGCTCTAAGAGCCGATCATGAAGATCGCGGATCTTAGCTGTTTGGGCTTCCATTTGAGGAGTAATCGCACCAGTGGCTCGAAGCGTGTACTCAGCAATGTTGGCCCAAGCCCTGTTGGCCTCGTGATCGATTAGACCGTACTCCTCTTGGATCTTCTTGCGTTCTTTTTCGATAGATTCAACTAGATGAGGATAGCGCTGTTGTTGAGCGGCCAAATAGTCATCAAGCATCTGGCCCAAATGCTTCAACTGCGCCTGTTCTCGCTCTGCATAATACTCGTCAGCCCGCTGTTGAGCTTTTTCATAAGCGAGCTGTTCGGCCAGCAGCTTTTCATCTAAGCTTTTTTGCAAAGAAGCTTGTTGCTGGAGATATGCAGCCTCTTCTTTCGATCGCTGCTTTGCGAGCGTCTTATCTAACTCATCTAAGCGCTTTGTATAAGAAGTGTTGGCAGTCTCGATAGCTTTATCTAGGGCCGATTGCAAATCAGCTTGTCGTTTTTCGTAAGAGGCATTCTCTTTCTCTTGCGCCTCTGCCAAACTCTCATCTATGTCAAGCAAACGCTCTTGATAAGCCGCTCGTTGTTTTGCGGTATCGCGTTCCAGCGCTTTATCAAGATCGGCACTCTTCTTATCTAAGGCAATTTGAGCTTTTTCAATTTGTTTGGCAACGTTCTCATCCAGATCGATAAGAGAGGCTTCATAAGAAGCTCGTTCAGCTTCAATCTTGGCCTGAAGCGCTTCAATCTGCTTAGAGAGTCGATCTTCATTCATCTCCTCATTGAGCGCCGTTAGCTTCTTCTGGTGCGCGCTTTCAGCTTGAAGAACGCTTTCGCGCCATGCATCTTCATATTTGAGCAAGCGCTCTTTGTGCTCTGCTGTTAGCGCCTCAATGTTCTCTGCTTGATTTGCAAGAATCTGCGCATTGTTAGCCGCATGGGCTTCCTGCAATTCTTCAAGAGCTAGTTGGTAGTCTTCATCGATCGCCAACAATTTAGCTTTATGTTCAGCTGCAAGCCTCTCATAAATAGCTTGCTCATTCTCAAGATTTGCTTGTGCTTGCGCTAATCGCTTCTCTGCGGCTGCTTGCTCAGCATCTAAGCGCTCTTGGAGGTCACGCTCCATGCGACCTTTGCGCTTTTCATATGCAGCGATCTCGGCAGCCTCTTGTTTTGCTACAGCATCAGCTATAGCTTGACTCTCTTTCGCGTATGCTTGATTGAGCAGCTCTATTTCCTCAAAGATTGCTTGTTGTTGCCAATAGAAGCGTGCCTGTCGTGCTTCTTTCTCAAGCGCAGCAATCGCTTCTGCATGCTCAAGATCGAGAGCAAGCTGCTTGTCATTACCATTCTCGCGAATATTAGCTAGCCGATCCTCGTGATCTTCTGTGTAATCAGATATTTGCTTCTGACCTTGATAAAGGATCGAATTCAAACGCTCCTGATTGGTTTGGTATAGTTCCTCAAGCTTAGCAAGAGCCGCAGCGGTCTTGGCCTCTTGATTTGCAAGACGAGTTTCGTAGTTCTGTTCCTCGGTTGCCTTGAGGTTTTCTAAACTGTTTTGTAGTGCAATAAGGCGATCTGCATAGCTCTGGCGTTCTTTTTCAAGCGATTTCTGCGTGTTTTTCTCTAGATTTGCGAGACGCTTCTCAAATTCTTTTTCTTCAGAAGCAATACGGGCTTCTTTAGAATCTTCTAAATTCGCCAAGCGCTCGGCATAGCTCTCATTTTCGGCGTCGATCTTCTTTTTAATAGCGGCGCGTGCCTCATCGTCGTTGAGTCCTGCAATCTGTCGCTCTAGATCTGCAATTTTGGCCGCTGATCGCTCGGCAAGATCTGCTCGCTTTTCGTTAGCCTGTTCAGTAATATCAAGCAATTTCTGCTGATAATTTGCTTCAGCGTCCAACTGTGCTTGCTGGTGCGATGCAGCAAGTTCTTGCAGCTTCTTTGCAAGAGCTTCTGCTGCTTTTTCTCGGTTTGATGCTGCTTTCTCTTCCAGCTCTAACAAACGATCAGCATGCTGAGTTGCAGCCTCTTCCATACCCTCTTGGTATTTCTTCTGGGCCGCCTGAATCGCTTCAGCGAACTGCTCGTTGATCGCCTCTCGTTTCTCTTGGCCAGAGTCCTCGATCTCGGCAAGCTTGTCTAAGTGTTTGGCTAGCTGCTCCTCAGCATTTTCAGCAGCTGCTTCTTGGATCGCTAGGAGTTTCGCCTCGTGTTCTGCCGCTCGCTCCTCTGCCGCCGCATCTTCTTCTGCATACAGATCCTGCAAAGAGCGCCACGATTCAGCACCTTCAGCGTTAATCTCCTTAATTTGCTCGTTGTACTGCCTTAAAGCCTCTCCTGTTAGAGAGAGACTCATGCCTAAGCCCTTCTGTGCGTTCGTTTGGCCTTCTATAGCTTGTGTGCTCTCAGAAACAGCCCGATTATGGGCTTCTAAATCTGAAATTTGACCACGGATCAGCTCACTGTCTGCTTCCAACTGCTTCGACATGTTGAGCATCTTCTCATAGGCTTCGGCATATTTTGGTGAATTTTCACCATAAATAAGGCCAAGCCGACCAACATTCTCAATCTGCTGCTCAAAAGCTTCTCGATTATGTTTTAAGGCATCGATATTGCCTTGAAGGGCTTCCTTCGTCCTTACTGAAGCTTGCTCAAATTCGGCCAACACAGCAGAGCTATCCCTGTAGCCCTCGGAATGATTTGCAGCTTTGGCAACGCCCTCATCGATCTTCTTGTTGAGATCGTTGATGGCCCAAGTTACGCCAGCTACAGCAGCTGCAAAAGCGATATAGGGTCCAGCGGCCAGTGCTGTCGCTGCTGCACTAGCTCCAATAGATGAAGCCAACGTTGTAAGGGCAGGAATGAGCTGTGTCTGTGAGGTCGCGGCAAAGAGTGCAGTTTGTATATTCGCTGCGGTAGTCGCAGCGGTATAAGCGACAATCGCACTGGTCGCACCCATGAAGAGAGGGCCTGCTTTATCCCCAATTAGGTCTACAACAGCTGAACCTGCTGAATACAAGGTTTCAAGGGCTTCAGCTGTCTTGCTTGCTCCATCGATCAACATGGGGAGCACAACAACAACGCCTTCGCCAAGCCTTTCGCCCCATGCGTTGATCTTTGCTAAGTTATCTGGATCAGATAACGTGTCAATGAAGTCTGCAAGAATAGGGGTTATCGCAGTGAAGGTTGATTCAAAAAACTCGCGCAGCGCCACCTTGGTAAGATCGTCCATGGCATTCTGAACACCAGCCATGGTGTTGGACATGCGCTCGGCAGCCCCTTCATAATCGCGCTCCATCGACTGAACGATCGCCAAAATTGCATCGTTCGCGGGGATAAGACCTTTCTCGCGCATCTGCACGATCTCTTCTCTGGATTTGCCAAAGGCATCTGCAAGGATTTTATCGACGTTGACACCAGCCTCGACCAATTGCAGCACTTCATCACCAGCTAGCTTGCCTTTCGCTTGGATCTGGCCCAAAGCGAGCTGGAGCCTGCTCATCATCTCTTCACTGTTACCAGTCGCAACGGTATAGTCGATGAGCGCTTCCGTTAGCCGCTTGGCTGAGATGACATTCTCATTGGCACTTTCAGTCACAAAGCCGAAAGCCTGAGCCATCTTGAATGCCTCCGCCACGCCCTCCTCGCTAAAAGGAGAGTTCAAGGCCAACTCTCGGTTCCAATCTAATAGCTCTTTTGCTTTTGGAGCCGCTAGCGCAAGTGCCTCAGACATTTCTGTCACGGTTCCTGCATGCAGCAGCTCTCGCGCGGTCAGCGCTTCAAGCGACTGCGAGAGCATAGTGTATGAGTTGTGCGCTTCGAGGCCAGCAGCAACAACGCCCTGAATTGGCGCTATAGCCGTACTAAGTGCTGCACTGATTTCGTTGAAGGAGTTCGCAATCTCTGTAGATGTGTCTAGAGCGTATTTAAGGAACTCTTTAAGGGCATCTTTTGGCTTCTTGGTGTCTACATCTGGCTCAACTTTAGGCTGGTTCGCCGCAGCAAGATCGCGCAACTCGGTAAGTAGCGCTACCATTTGCTGAATAGAAGCAGCTTCGTCTACTTGAGGGGTGATTGTAGGTGGTTCGGATTGGTTGTCACCTTGGAATAAACTATCGAGAGCAGCTTTCGCATTATCAGTATCGACAGTGATAACATAGTCGAGGCCAGATCCAGCAGCATTTTCCATACGCTGAATGATTGACCACACTTCATTCAGGTTTGCGACTGCCTGATTTGTGTTTGCTACAACATCCGCTCGGATTTCTGCTGCCTGAATTGCCATGGTGTCTCCTACAAAACAAAAAACGCCTGTGTTAACAGGCGCTCTAGGCGCATAAGTTTAATATCTCCTCTCATTCTTTTAACAAAGGAGTAATCTTATGAAATTTTCGCTCGGTCTTATCGTTGGGTTCGTCGCTGGCATCCTTGTAACAATCGGTTTTGCTGTTGCGGTTGACCAAATTCGCAACCGAAATCCTATTCCCCAGGCTCGTGTTCAGCCAACAAGTGTTTCCACAACAACAAAATGGCGCTTTGAACGAATTGGAACCACGTCTGTTCAATCAAAGCTAACTTTAGAAGCAGATATGGTTGTACCCGAAAAATATCGAATGCCTTACATTGAGTTCTCGTGTACAGACGGCAAACTTAATGGCTTCTTGGAGACTCAAGACGGTATAACAGGCGGTAGGATTGTTCTTCGATCAAGCTTTGACGGTTCCGAGGTTGTAGAAAGCTATCATAACGTCTCGAAGCTCTCAAGAATACACCTCAAACCTACAACGGCGATCAATACTTTTCGGGATACAAAGACCTTTGTTACCAGCTTCATCAATTACGAGGGGAATCTAGTCGAGATGACCTTTAATACCCATGGTATTGATGAATTTCTCCCTCAACTTTTCCGTGATTGTCCTGATGGCGAATAACTAGCTTTGCTTAGCTGCGCCGATCTCGGCCATCTCGCACATCCAAGCAATCTCTTGCCAATAGACTGGCTGTTTTGCAAGCTCCCAAGGTGGCACACCCAAATACCGTGCCGCCCTAATTAGCTTGTAGTACGGCGGGAGCGAGCCTATTTGGCCGCCATGGATCAGGAATCGCTGAAGCTCCCACCGCTCTTCCGCTTTGGGCGAATATCCTCTACAATAGCCTCTACCAGTGCATTAAGGAAAGTGCCTGGGAATCGATCGATCGCATCATAGCATTCAAGTGCATGTCGTATCTTCTCAAGCTTCTCTTGTTTGATCGTAGCCTTTTTCTGCTTGGTAAGCTCTTCATCCTCATCGCTTTCGCCCTCCTCTTCAGGAAGAAGAGCAAGAATGCGTTGGGGCGTGGCAGCCTTACCCTCTGACACAAGCTTCTCTCGAATTGCGTTGACAAGGATACCAAACTGCCCCGCGTGAGCTGGTAGGGGATAAGGCTCTCCATTATCGCCCAACACGTCCCAGTCCACTAAACAATTCTTGAGATACTTAGAATTGAAAAGTGTATTTTGGCCTTGCATGGAGAGGATCGACATCTCCTCAAGTTTCGCTGGCGTAATTAGACCTGGCCGATAGACCAGCGTAATAGAATGACCTTGCCACTCCGCCTGCACCTTACGTTCAGGAATAGCATCCTGCGACAATTGGATTACTTCTGAAAAGCGTAGAGCCATTTCTACAAACTTCCTGTTGTATTGATTATCTTCACTTCGGTTGTTTTGCCCCAGCCTGCGTCGTATGCTCCTTCAGCACTAAAGGTGGCAGCATAGACACCACCATTGTCAGAAAGAGCACCAATCGAAGCGACCTTCAACGCAGTATCATGCTGGAATTTATAGGTATGCGACCCACTAATAAGTGGCCCAGTTGCCACAGTACGGAAAAACACCGTTTCGCCGTTTCGCAGCTTATTCAACAGAGCCATACCATTGCTGTCTGACTTGACTTTGAAGCTCAAATCGATCTTTGGCTCCAGTTCTACCGAACTCTGGAAGCTCTTATAGCTCGAACGCAACGGCCACGACTGGCCAAAACGATTGCTGATCTTCCAGCTCAATTCAAACATATAGTCGAGCGGGATGGCATAGTCCAAGCCCTCGGCGGTCTGCGAGAAATAGCAGTCCACTTGACTGGGCACCATGGGGATCACGGGCAAGAAGCCACCGCGCACGCCAGCTTGAGTTTGCATTATTGACACCGAAGGTGTTGTATCGCTAATAAGATCGCTGGTATCAGCAGTGATAGTGCCCATGTCCGTAGCAGCAAATTTGCCTACGAACATGATTACTAGGGGGCCTTCTGGCAAGGCCGTGCCAGTAACAACAACATTGCCAGCGCCAATATTACTCATGCCTTCAAGGGCTGTCTGAACCTGTGCAGGAGTTGCATTGTATGGAATATCGCCGCTCGTGACTGAGCCAATGGTCAACGTGAAAGTGCCACCAGTCACGTCACTCATAGTGATCGCGTTTTTCTGGTTGGTCGGCTGCGCAATAACCGATAGCCCAAAGCCGTCTTCATATTCTTGGCCTACTGCGTTGCCGCTCTGCGTCCAAGCTGTTCGGTTCAGCGTATAGCCAAACTCGGTCAACTGAACGCCCTTAGCACGGGCTGCTCGCTCTGCACTACCATGCTCAATAGTGAATGTTGCGGTCGTATCCGCCGCAAAATTCTGCATCGAAAACAGCCATTCATAGACACCTGCCGTGACCGTGGTTGGCGTTGGTTTGCAAAGCACGCTTGCCCAAGCATAGATCTGCTCGTCAAAGGTCGGTGTACCAGAAATGGGTACGTTTGTCCATTCACGCCCAACTGTCTGCACGGTTGGCGACTTCGAGCCTTCTGGCCGAATGCGCTGCGTTTCGATATTAGCCGCCAAGTTAAAACTTAGCGATTGAAGCTGCTTCGTTGCTGCAACTGCTGTTCCTGGGGTGCTTTCAACGCCCAGTTGAGCACGTTGAAAGACCGTTGCTCGTTCTGCTACCATGAGAATTCCTCACTCAAAAAAACTACTGCTCATGGCAGATGACTGGCATATCAATCAGAATGAGTCTGATTGAACCTGCAATTGATACTGAGCACCAAGCTGCCGATATAAGCTACCGCCCTCGGCAGGGATCACGCGCCGGAAGCCGCGAATGCGCGTGCAGGAGACAATCTGGCCTCCATTCACTGTCGCCTGTTTGCGATCAAGAAGCTGATCAATGCGATCAGCAAGGTCTATAATTCCCTCAAATGACTCTGCTTCAATTGTCGCAGCGATCGTATAGGTTGGCGAGGTCAAAATGCGGCCACCACCGATACGTGGCAGATCATTCCCTACACTTTGTTGCCAAAAAACAATATAGGGAGAGACTGCATCAAGCGCGATCTCGGCATGAACACCTCCAAGCGCAAGAGATTGAATAATCGGGTCACTGGATAAGGTCTTATAGATCCAGCGATCAGCCAATGCAAACTCATTGCTCATAGTTTGAACACATTCTCTTTCAGCTCCTCAAAGAATTTCGGGGCAATTTCGTCTGCTGCTGGAGTCATAAACGGCCTCGGAGCCATGTGCTTGGTGCCATACTCCAGATAGGCAGCAATTTGGCTATCAGAATAGGCGGCCCAATGCCCATCAGCAATCTTTTCGCTTTGCAAGCTCTCGTATAATTCGCCATCGCCAGAGCTAGCAGGAGCTTCGCCTGGGGCCGACACGGGTTTACCTTGAGCGTCACGGCGGCTGGGTGCGCGCATCGATGCCTTCATCGATGCCTTCATTGTTTCGACCATGCCTTCAGCAGCATGTTGCGCCGCTAAGTCTGCATTCTGCTGAATAGTTGCGATCAATTCAGGAAAGCGAGATGTAACAGTTAAAGGCATGAGCGTCCTCAATTCGATAAATTAGCAATAAGCACGCGAGTCGCCGCCGCATCATCGGGCTGAATGACTTCAATGATCTCATAGACCACAGAATTGATCCGAATTTGCTGTTTTGTGCTCACAACAGCGTTCCAAGGCAAGACCACAGCCATAATCGATTTCTGTGTTAGGCGTTGGGCTAGCTCCAATTCACGCTGCGAGGGGTTGCCGAGCTTGCAAGCATATGTAGCAGCAACAGAGCTGACTTTTTTGCGGCCTCCTGCACCATCACTCTCATAGCTGTAGGTCAACACTTCGCAAGTTTTTCGCAAAGTCTGACCGATTTGTTCGCGCAAGTTAGCAAGATCGTCTGCTTCAATGGTTGTTACGGCCCGAACATTCATACTCATCGGCTAGCCCTGCCCTGTTGCGTCGCTGCGGATCATTGTTCCATAGCGAAGACGCGCTTTGGCTCGATAACGATCCGCCATGCTTCGATAGTTCTGTAATACTTGTGATCGTCGAAAGCTCATACCCGATGTGGAATCGCTAGAATCGAAGCGATGCAGCTCGCCAGTGGCTAACCGTTCGCACAGATCGGCAGCAGCTGCGTACACATCGTAGACAAAGCCAGTCACAAAGACGCCACTATTCTGATGCTCAGCAAAAGTCCAGCGTCCGTTCTGGTTGTCACTCTCAACGGGAACGATATATTCCCAGTTGTTGCCGCTCTGAAAAACACAATTATCTTCCCAGAAGCCGCCAATAGGCGAATACCACGATTCCCATCGGATCTTTCCGCCTGGCTCGATCCTGTCGATCGGTTCCAACGTCGCTACTCGATATTCATCACGATGTTCATCAAGCAATTCCTGAATTTCATCATCGTCGATGATCGTTAAACGATCTCCAAGCAAGTTAGTCATTTGTCGTAGGCGCGTGATCAGCGCCTGCATGCTGGTTCGTGCCATATCGATATCCCGAGCAAATAAAAAGAGCGCCTATCTCAGATGAGATAGCGCTCAAGGCACATTGACTAATTGCATTATAGCATGTTACGCAATAGATTATGTCTTGTCAGGCACCAAGGGAGCATAGGTGCAATAGTTGTGATCGAGTAAGCGCCCGTTGACTCGCAGCGTCTCACCACAATGTATCCTTGCAACAAGCGTTGCGCTCCAAAGCCCATTGTATTGCACTGAGTAAACGCGATAGCTTTTTACGCCCTCAACTGCAATAGGGCCTGTGGCGTTCTCTACTCCATAAACGACATACCAAATCGAGCCGCTCTGATGTTTCTGGATCAAATAGATCCGTTCTCGTGTTGCAGCCTGTGTTTGAGCTTCGCGCCAAGAAAGCAAGAATATAAACACAAAACAAACAAAAAGCACCACTAAAGGGAGTTGGCCTTAGGGATTTACGAAAACAAGTAATTTTTGACCGGCTCTCTTCAAGCGGAGACAGCAAAGAAAGGACTGCACTGAAGGATAAAACCTTTGGTGCAGTCCTTCTCGTTGAATATATTATCTATATCGTGCCCACAGTATTGCTAACACCCAGAAGTCTGTTACAACTTCAAGTAACCCTGCTTGAAAGCATCTGGGAATAAGAAGAGTTTTTCCCCAACCGCAAACTTCACACGAATGTGTTTCCCAGCTTTATCGAGCTTTGTAACTATACCATCACCGAAGCTCTTATGCTTAACCGCATCGCCTTCCGAAATCTCCGGTATAACAAACTCTTCCATTTCCTCATCGGCTTGCGTGCTGGTGCTATAAGGTTTCTTATGCTCGGCTACTTTCGACAGCGGAGGCTTAATTCCAAACTGCCCCGTAACATATTTTGTAGCAGATGGTTTTGGATCAGGCTTTGGCACAGCCGCAACGGGCTTAACATCTTTTTCAATTGCTTCTTCGAACGCCGAGTTGATGGATTCCATTGTAGCCTGTTGATTGTAAAACAGTCTATCATATTCTTCGCGTTTGATGACGGTATCCCAGCCACCGACATCTTTACCTTCGTGCTTGTCGATACCGGTATAGGAAAGGCTGCTGTCTTCGTAACGCTTGAACTTAAAAATGGCATCGTTCATCAGGCTTGCATTAAATACCCCAAGGCTGCAAAGAAGTTCAAAGTCCTTAACATTTAAGCCCGTTACCTTTTTGAACAACCCCGGTTCAAGCTGAGTTATAACATCTCGGAGCGACCGCTCGCGATAATCAGTGAGGTACATAAATATCGGAATGCGGGTAGCAAATTTGATGAGTTTTTCCTGAATCTGCTTCCGAAGAGACTTATATTCCTTTTCCTCTTCTGAGATTTCCTTTTTCTCCTTCGGAGTCATCTTCTCGGCTTCTTTCTTGGCTTTCTTTACCGCTTCTGACTTGTTGATGATAGTCTGAATATCTTGATTCAACGAGCGGAAACCTTCAATGCTCATAAGAGCGTCGAGAGCTTCTTTGTTATTCATTAGGCGTTGCAGAGTGTCATTGTCAACATTTACCAGTAGCGCAGATTCCCAGCGTTTTGCAAGCAGAGTAGCGGAAGTTCCAGCCATTGCGATGTCGAGAATGTCCTGCGCATTAATTTGACGCATGGTACTGCCGTCGTAGGCCAACACCGGCAGGAAATTAATGAACTCTGCTACCTTCTTTTCAGGATTGCTTTCATCCACATTCAAACGACAAGAATAGTCTGCAATCTGCCGCAGTGCCCTGTCCAACGCAAAGTCAAAAACATAGCATTCTTCTTTCATAATCAGGTCTTTGCCTTCTTCATCTTTTACCACCCACGGAGATTGGACTCGGAAAGCTGCTTGGAAATATGTTTCTGGACTCTTTAGGTTTCGCAACATAAAGATACCCGTCCACGGCTTTACGGTAACACCCGTAGTTAGTTTACCACAGGTGAGAGTGATGGTGTATGTCTCCAATGGATTTCCCATGGCATGTAGTACCGGATAGAGAGCATCTAGACCGATACCGGCTTGAGTTCCGGCGCAAACGATGATTTTATATTTCTGATTATAATAACCATTCTGCTTCTGCATCATCAGGTTATACATTGCTTGGCAGGATGCTACATTCGGCAAAAACCAAATTGTATGATTTAGAACATTCAAAAGTCGTGTATCAGAGAAAGGCATCGGAGGACGCTTGTCATGCCCGAGTTTTAAATCATCAACATTGGATGGAAGGTATGAACCGCGAATCAGATCAAGCCATTTCTGCACTTCATTCTCGTAAACAAACCTGGCCTCTTTGCCTTTACCCTTGGCTGAAAAGAACACATTTAAGTCGAACTCGTTAAACTCGCCTTGCGTGGCAATCTGGCGAATGCTATCCGGTATCCGATAAGTGAGCATGACCATTCTCGGCAGCGACAAATAGGGATTACCAGGGCCTTTCCAGCTTTCCTTTGCACGTTGCTCGTCAGAATATGTCCAGTTATATATTTGATCTTCTATAAATTCGCCGCTATTAATGGCGCGGAAAGGTGTGCCAGAAAGGTATAAATAATAACTGGCTGTAATGGGAAGGAAGGTTTCGTTATAGGCGTTATCGGCCTCATCCTTCTTGTACTTCTCTATATCAAAGTCGACTATTTCTTCCTCATCAGGATTCTCAAAGAGCTTTTTGGCATTTTCTCGCCATGCGCCAAAGTGATACTCATCAAAAATAACCAAGTCCCAGTTTTCCGCATGGATAAATTCATTCTTAGCTTTTATGCCACCATTCTCATTGGTACCCAACAAGTCTTGAAAGGAACCAAAAACAACGATAGGCTTCTTTTTATCACACTTCGCGTAGGCCTGATCGATATTAACGTTATTGTTGTGCGCGTCCTTATTGGAAACAAACTGCCATTCTTCGAAATCAACATGAGAGCGCAAATCATCTCGCCATGCGGATTCGACAGCGGGCTTAAAGGTAAGTACCAACACGCGCTTAAAGCCCATCTTTTTTGCAAGCTGATAGGCTGCAAAGGTCTTACCAAAGCGCATCTTGGCATTCCACAAGAATTTTGGAGCTCTGTCCGGCTCGTCGTATTTGGCCTTAGTAAAATACTCTACCGTGCGTTTTACGGCTGCCTGCTGCTCCGGACGCATACGGAATGCAGCTGTCCGACTATCAGCAGTGATTTTTCCGGTTTTAAGCTCAACAATAGCCGCCTTGACATCATTTAGGGAGCAGTTGTACCACTCGTTATCGTCAGCGACTGCATTGAGCTGTCTGAAACCTCGTCGCTCCAAAATTCGATGTATATCCTTATCAGTAAAGACAGAGCCATCCTCCCTCATGGCACTCTCTTGATAGAGGATCTTAAACGGAACAGCAGCAGTGTGCAGCTGCTCCTTGATACGGGTAGCAACATCTCGTTCAGTATATCCGATTTTTATGTATCCCTTGTGAGAGGCTACGCCTATGAGTTCATACACATAGATGGTTGGTACAATCACAGGTCGTTGTGCAAAAAAATCAGTTGACATCGTCATCACCGTCCACTTCACTGATTTTAGAATCAATGTATTTCCATTCATCTTCAGTTATACCCCATAAATCACATAATTGACGGTCGCTATACACACCTTCATAATGATTCATAGCAGGAACAAACTTAAATTTCTCTCTGGTGACATCCTGTGAAACAACACATTGAAGTAAAAGAAATCGAACAGTTTTAGTATAAAGATATGTTTTAAAGGATTGTACCTCATCTTCTGAGTCAGAAGCAAATAAAACAATAAAAGATTCTGTACAACATGTACCAGGTGGAACAATTTTAGTGTTTCCATCATAATAAAATTTTACCGGTTTTGAAAAATCAGTTTGACCAGCGATAGGTGAACGTGGCGCCAAAAACTTCCACTTGTTTAGTAGATTAAAATTATCAGTTACATCAACTGGATTAGCATATTTTAGTCCTATTCGCTGTATAAACTGGCAAGGAATACCTTGTTCCTGTGGTTCATAGAAAGTCCGCAAGCCAAATGGTTTTGACGCAGAAACTGTTTTGTCCATGAATGGACCAGTATGTTTTTTCAAAACTTTACGGATGATGGAAAGAGCTTTATTCGATCTTATGAAGACATCAAACTCATCTAGATATCTGGTATCTACTACATCATCAGCTCCATTTGCACGATTGATTACTTGACACATTCCTTCGTGTTCCCTATCCCATAAAAAATAACAAGCACCACCTGCAAGATCAACACCTGGGAAAATATCTTTAAAATTTTCATAATCAACAAGGGTACTAATACGTTTATCCGAAAGCATTGTACGTCTAAAATCCTCAAGACCACGTCCGCCTGAGAACCATCGAGAAGGTATTACCATTGATAGATAGCGTGGATTAAGTTGAATAGCTTTTTCCACAAAAAGCTGATAAATAGGTTTAGCACTTTTTCCATAACCACCATCACTCAGTTGGTAAGGTGGATTTGATATTATTACATCAAACTTCATATTGAAAATTTCCTCCGGCTTTTTTGTATGGATAAACTCATAAGCATATGTTTCTAGATCTGTACTTCTATCGTACTCGCTTTGAGTAGCTCCGCAATATATACATTTACCTTCTTTCCACGTATGTTTAGTACGCACAAAGCGAATATTTCCTTGTGCGTGATCATCATCAAAGTAACTTACAGAAAACTCGCTGTTCGGGTATTTGGAGCAGTAAACTCCCCTGCGTGAAAGCAAACTGGTGAGTTCTGTAATAGCAATACCATAAAGCTGATTATGAAAAATATGATCTATACGCTCCTGTAAATCTGGGAACTGCGTCTCCAGTCCTTTGATAAGCCTTTTGGCAATTTCACGAAGAAAGACACCAGTCTTGCAGGCAGGATCAAGAAAGGTGGTATGAGGATTCTGAAAGAGCTCCTGCGGCAGCATATCAAGCATAGCGTTCACTACGTCGGGTGGAGTAAAAACCTCATCGTTTGAGAGATTAGCAAGGCAGGACAGCACGTCCGGATTGTATACATTATTAAATAATCCTGTATCAGCCATTTTCCTGTATCCTCCTATAATGTGAGATGTATTTCTTCAGGAACACTCCTTCATCCGATGGTGCCTCTCTTATATCTTCATCTAGCATGAGTGATATTTGCTCAGGCTCGTCTTTTTTCTTTTTACGTTTAGGCCTTTCCTCTTCAGCAGCTAGCAGTTCTGCAAAGGTATAATCACTGCGTTGCATCATAGCATCATTAAAAGGAAAAGTCCATTCGGAAAAAACTATAGGTTCATTAGTATCCTTTCCATTTTCATCGACACATTTAAGTGTCAACGCATTACCGCAAACGATGTTACGGGAGAGGATAAACTTGGCAGCCTCGCGGGTGTCATCATTGCACTCTTTTTTACATATAGCCTTATATTCCTTATCCCACATTTCAAATAGCCGCTGCCTACATTCAATACAGTTGTCGATCAGTAAATCCACTCCATATAAGCTGCCCAGCGCCAGAAGCGAATTGCGCTCCCAATCATAAGGGCTTTTTTTATATTTTTTCCTCACAACAGCCAGTTTCCTTGAAAGTATTTCTGCAAGGAAATTTCCATTACCGCAGGCAGGCTCCAAAAATCGCGAGTCAATTCTTTCTGTTTCCTGTTTCACCAAGTCGCACATGGCTTTAACCTCGCGTTCGGCTGTAAAAACCTCGCCATGCTCAGCAACGCGCTTCTTGGATTTTACCTGTTTCGTCATTTTTTCATCTGCTCCTCGTCCGGAACAAACTCCAAAATATCATTAGGTGTACAGCACATTGCCAAACAAATGCTTTCCACTTTATCTAACGCTATATATTGGCCTGTTCTAATTTTCGTGATTATATTTGCTGATATGTTTGCTCTACGCATAAGTTCAGCATTAGATATATTTCTATCAATCATTAAGTGTTGCAACTTCTTATAACTTACAGCCATAAGCTATACCTCCAATTAAGAGAAGTTATACAAAGGATATCACATTTCTGTTAAATTTTCAATAAATACATGAATAAGTTTTATCCGAAAGCATTTACAACGTCACACTTATACCAAGTGGCTGGTAGCGAGTTCAATTTTTATTTCTTGTTACCTGCTTCCTTGGCTTTCTTCCGGGCATAGCTGGCTCGTCTGTTTCTGCGATTCCGCTCGGCTTGGCAATCCCAACTATTACAATATAGCTGGCGGCTTGAATGCCGCACAAAGTATTTCCCGCAGGCAAGGCATGAAAGTATGGAGCCTTGCGATTCAAAATAGTTTAAATCTTCATCCACCGGCGGCGCAACGTCAGCTACCATTCTGGAAAAGGTGTACCAGCAAATATCGAATACCGATTGAATGTCTGCTCCGTACATCACTTTCCTGGTTTTCTTATCCAATTTCAGCCTCATACGGAAGTCCGGGAACATATCAATCACTTGGGATATGTGTTCATTGTAATTCTCTAATATACGGGCCTTGTATTCCTCGTCATCCTCGTATTGTCGGTATCTTTCAAGAAAAGCGAGGCTGTCGCAAAGCCTGCCTTCATAATAAAGATTCCTTGCGCAGTCAATCTCTCCGTAGTATTTAACCCTTCTCAAGGCAAAGTAAAGCTCAAATACAGTACCCAGACCGCATAAATCCTTTATGAATTGATTTACATAGAATGTGGCATCTTTCTGAATCAAATCCATGTATGTTATATGCGCAAACTTCTCGCTAACCAGCATTTCATAAAGACTGTCTATGTTGTAAGGATGAATATTGTTTCTGCACCAATCCCAGACGGCATCTGTAACCGGAACAGTGCTGTCTGGGTTATTTAATTTCCCGTAAAGATTACACAGACTAACCAATAGCTCCTGTCCGGTAAGCGAATAATCAGTACCGCTTTCCGGAGCATGAAGCCCTGTGAAGATAGGTTTAATTATTTCGCCGTCATCGTCATAGTCCGGAACATACTCGGGAAATCGCACAGCCCTATATATCATCTCTCCAGCGCCGCCAATTTCAACAAAGCCGAGGTTTTCTACCGGCAGTTTTTTCATGGCAATCATCCTTTGAATGTAATCGTTATTGTAATCGATGAAAATTTAACATCACTTACATTGTATTATACAATGGCATTGAAAACAAGAACAAATTGTAAAACCACTTAAATTCCGGTTCCTTGACAACTGAATAGTCCACCCGCAAGAGATACTTTTGCAGCGTAGCCGCCACGATGGTGAAAGCCGGAGCGCTTCTGCTGCAATCGGATACGGGGAGACCACGAGCAGCAGGCTCTTGAGAAGCGAGTAACGGAACTGAAATCCATTATGACAGAGGATAAGGAAAGCGCTCTCAATGTTGACCACTTCCTCTCACTGGTAAGAAAGTATACGGACATTAAGGAACTCACAGCGGAAATTATCCGGGAATTCGTTGAAAAGATCTATGTGTACAAAGCAGAGCGCATTGATGGCAGGCGGGTACAGCGTATCAAAATTGTATGGAACTGCATTGGCGAGTTTGATCCACCGGTTTCTACATCCACCACAAAGAATGAAAAATCGGCATAGCCGGTAAATACATACCAAACTATGCCGATATTTTCCGGAATTGAAAATCCCTAAGACGCACCCTCAAAGGTGCTTACATACAAGTAATCTCATGTGTCCTCATCACTTGTGATTAGTGCGCTCACAACAGGCATATTTTACTACCTTTGATTTCACGACCTCTCAGGAGTTAAGAGGCCAGTTATACCTCGAAGATGAGCCAAGATATAACATCATTGTGAGCGCAGTGGGCTAAAGCGGCAGGTACTGTTTGATCGGATCTCGGCCTGATGACATATTTGCCAATTCACTGGATTTATGCGACAAATTTGTCAATCTGATTATAGCATATTCCCAAAAAAGTTGTTACAGTTTAGCCGACTTATTCGTCCACTACCTCTAATACGCCAGCAGCAAATTCTTGAAGGTTTGTAAGCGGTATCCAACGAATGTCTTCTTCTCCTGGTATCTGAATGCCAGCTTCGTTTTTTGACAATCGGATCACGATGCCTAGCTTTCCATACGCGAACAATTGCTCGTAGGTCACTGAGTACCTTCTTTCGTGTCTACACGCCGACGCGCTATGATCGGCCCATCGGCCAGCGTCTCTTTGTTCCCTTCGATCCCTTCGCACGCCTTGCAAGTCATCGAATACGCATTATCGATCTCTTGCCTGAAATGCTCCAGCCTTGCCTTCCATTGAAGACACATTGAACAACAACGTTCGACGCCCTGCATGTTGTTAGGGCCACGCGGTACATTGCGCTCGTTGGGGGCAATGACTATACCATCTTGTTTCTTTGCCATATGTTTCAATTGCATATCAATAGTGTAACGATGACACAATTATCGTTGTCACACGCATCTAATAAGCTTTTCAAGGCATTCTACTGCCTTAAAACTAGAATATCAAGAGGCAATCTTGAATAAAATAAGGGCTTGTTTTCTCCATAACCAAACTTGAAACAGGATAAGAGAAAAAGAAACAGGTTTTGTAACTGGTTGTAACTTTTTGTAACTATTTTTGTAACCACAGTTTAAGGCATTAGAAAGGCTTATATAGATATATGTATATGTATAGTTACAAGGTTACAAGACTTATACTATATATATTTATTTTAGTGAGATCACTCTATAGAGACCAAAAAACCTTAATACATATTTTTTTTACTTGAACTTGTAACTACGACTTGTAAAGACTTTTTTAGGGCTTTCCAAAGGGTTATACACGGGTTACAGGAAAGACAAGATTTTGTAACCTTTTGTAACCATGATTGTAACTAGGCTTCTTAATAGGGTTACTGGGTTTGTAACATCAAAACACTACTGTAAATATTTTATGATATATTTGTCATTATTTTAAAATTAAACGACATATTTGACACTTTTGTAAAAATGAATTATAATGTAACTCAACGTAACATCGTCAATATGGAGCAACTCAATATGGGCATACACTTGTACCTGTAGACGAAGTGTTGCGGATCATCAAGATAGATGAATAGCTGTTGCACTCAAAAGTTTTGAGCGCGACGTAAAAGCTCACAAGCGGAATGGGGAAGAATATCACAATGAGCGCCATCGAGCATGAATTGAATGGCGAGACAAAATTCTCGCCAACCCCGAAGACTTTAAAGAGGGCCGCATCCAGCCCCACACAGGTCGAAAGACCAAGAGGCATGGATCGTAGCAAGCCTATCAATTCCCTGATTATAGAAGCGCGAACACCAAAGCAGCTGCGAACGTTGGCAGCCGAATTGAGGACATTAGCAGATACATTAAATCAACGTGCTGAAGCACTGGATCGCCAGCAATATCGGCCAGTGCATGAGCGTGTGCTCCCAAAAAGTCCAAGAGCGGGTCAAGGAAGAAAGCCAACGTCAATTATTCGATTTTGTCGTGTGGATCTTGAACAAGTTTGTACGGCGGCTTGTATAGTAATAACACGCCAATAATAATAAGAGCTACCTCTTGAACCAGAGGTAGCTCTTATTCTTTTAGGGTAGCTCGACTAAAAGATCTCTTTGGGCAACTTATAGACGCGGATCGCGCCAGTGAAGCCGTTCTCAAAGTCGATAAGAACGACACCACGGTCGCCACTATCGGGATCTTTGGTAACGTGACGAGCGCTCACGAGGCCAGCCAGCATCATATCGCCGCTCGACGCAACCGACGTAACAATATCCCCCTGTGGAGCAAGGAATTGGTATCCTCCCCCGAGAGGGTAGCCATTCTCAGCAGGAGCCGCCTTGACCGTAAAGGTTTTGGCTGCGCTAGCGTGGCTATTTACCACGCGAATAACTAAGCGTTCAACATCGCCATCCGCGTCGATATAGACACCATTGCTCACGAGCGTGCTATCAATGGTGATTCCAGCACCACTCGCAACCGCATTCTCTGCGGTCAAGAGGGTAGGTGTAATTTTTGTTCGGGCCATACTATTTCTCTTTCCACTTCAACTTAGGGCCAACCAACTAGCTAGATTGTGCCCTTAGAGACTGTAGCCACAATGACACCAGAAGGTCGCGTAACCTTGGCACCTTCGAGCTTGAGGCCCTTCACGGCATCGCCGAAACGCTTTTCCGGCTCATAGCCAACAATGCGCGTGAACTGGGTAGCAAGTGTAGTACACATGCTGTGCGAGGCGATGATCTTCCATTTCGAGCCGCCACGAACAGGGACATTGTTCGAGCGCAGAACGGTCATGCCTGCCACAGAGCCAATACGACCACGCTGGAGCGTGTCACGGTTCGCTTCAGTACCGTAGTTGGTGAAGCGACCATCCTTGAGCAACAAGCCATGAACCCATGGCGAAACGATGACATATCGTCCCTCTGGCGGCAGGTTGGCCTCGTCCATCTTAGTCGAGAGATCGACTAACAGCTCATAGGCGTTCTTGTCACTGCTTCCAAGGCCAAGCTGGATCGGATTGGCATCTGTGCCGATGATGTTGCCGCCACCGTTGCCAGTAGCGCTATTGCCAGCTTCGGCAACCATCTTTTCGGCCAGCCACTTGTCAGTGTCGTTCGCCATGGCGTAGCCGGCTTCCTGCATGGCGGCGTCCATACGAGCGGGGTTCGCTTGTACGCGATCGAGGTTGTCAACGTAGAAGTTGAAGTAGCGAGAGTGATCGATGATCAAGGTCGTACCAGCGTCATCGAGCACCTGCGGGGGATCCATATCCTGATTACGAGCGTAATCCCCGATCTCGATGCTGCCGATCGACAGAATCTTGACCGAATCACCCAATTCTCGGATCTCTCCCTCATAGTCGTTGTTCACGACGCCAGTTTGACCATACACCAAGTTGTTCTGCAAGTTTTGCAGGAGACGAGCTGCCCATACTGTTGGGATGAAATTGTGTGTACTCACAGAGAAACCTCCACACATTTAAGGCAGCTCTGTGGCAGCTCTAAATAGCTCTAAAAAAGAGCAGCCTTCACACAAGAAGGCTGCTCTTTGGCGGCTCAAACTAACTATAGGATTTAAAAAACAATTTTATTGACTGTTACCGTTGAACAGTGGCACTAGATCAGTCACGATCAAGCTCGATACACGCTTGCGTCGTGTCTCATCCCAAAAAGAGAGACGGGTCTGGATCAAACCGCGCTTGCGGTCGATCTTGAATAAGAGTTTGCCTGATTGCTGATCCCGCACCTCTTCCCACTGTTCACGAGCTTCAGGGATAGTAATATTTTCCGAAGTCATATTATAGTGTTCCTCGTACTATGTCAAGCTATTTCAGCTCTGTGATGCTCTTATGCCGTTTGCGAACTCAGAACTTTCTGGACTTCACCCCAGTCCAGTTTGGCGATCTCGTCTTGAGACATGGTGCGAAGCATCTCTAAGGTCAACGACTTACCACGGCGGTTGCTGGCAGGATTGCCTGGGTTCTCAGGAGCCGCTTGGCGCACAAATTCAGGGATCTCTTTGACAAGCTCGGCGACCAGCTCGGCTGCGTTTTCGGCCTCGTTGTCATCGTTGAAGGTCACATTGGTGGCCAACAGCTTACGAATGCGAGGCAGGTGTTTGGGCTGCACGCCAGCTTCAAGCGCAGCCTGATCGATGGCTTGCGTAGCCAAAGTCGAACGCAGCTTTGTTTCAAGATCTTGAGCACGTTCTATAGCGGCCTGATAGTCAGCTTCGCGTTTCTGTTCCTCGGTCAGCTTCTCACGCTCGAAATCCGCAATTCGCTTTTTAAGCTCTTTAAGTTGCTTGTTGAGATCCTTGGCGGCGGCTGCTTCTTTGCGCAATCGCTCGATTTCTTTCGGATTGATACTCGACTGATCGGCTTGTGCTTCAGCCTCTTCTTCAGCCACCTCTTCGACGACCTCATCAGCCTCGGTTTCAGGTTCTACTGGAGGCTTGGGCCGAGGTGGTTCACGAAACTGCTTGAGGCGCTCTGCTTCAGCGCTTGTTTCAGGAGTTTCGGTTTCAGCTGAATTCTGCTCTTCTGGAAGTTCTTGTTCAGTTGTTGCTTTTCGTGCCATTTTTCTATCTTTCTACTTTGAGATGAAGAATGCCTGGGATTTGGGTTTTGACAAACCCAAATCGTTTGTAAAACTGTATGAGTTCTTGATCGTTTAAGCCTTGGTAGCCAAAGGCTTCAACGAGCAGATAGACTTCTTCTCCTATGGTTAGTTGCTCCAAGAGCGAACGAACTACCTTCGTTCCAAGATGCTGGCCGCGATGGGTATCTGCTACCCAAACATTCGATAACCAATAAACACCATGGCGCTGTTGTAATTGAGCTGTTGCAATTACTCGGTCTTCAGGCCCGTAAACCTCGCTAACGAGCTTCGGGATCGGCTGATTCAGATAAGCTTTCGGTTTCTGCTTGTTCTTTTTGGCTTTCATCAACCTTTTTTCGTTTTGCAAGCTCGGTTTCATAATCGTAGCCAAGTTTGCTAAGGATGGTTTGTATGCTCACTCCAAATTCTCTATCGATTTGAAGAAGTTGGCGTTCAGTCAAATCATCGATCGGCAGCAGCTCTGGCCAAATGTTTCGCACTACGACATCATCAACGCTGTCTCGAAAGCCGCCCATGACGAGGATAGCAGCATTAATAGCCTCTAACATCTCGCCATACAGAGATTGTTTTACTTCTGTTTTATCGATGATCGGCTGATATACGATTTTGAGTGCAACGCCAGAAAGAGCACCAACACTTGCAAGATTGCCAAGAGCAATTTCAGGAACGCGCGCCTCGGCATATAGTGTTTCTCTCAGTAGGTTTAGAAAGTTCATAGCCGCGCCCAGATCCGATGCCATCTCAAGATTGTAGAGACGAGCATCTGGATGTGGTAGGACAATGGTTTCGTCCGTGTCAGCTTTAAGTTGTTGTGGGTTGATGCCAGATGCAATAGTTTTGGGTGATCCGTGATAACGAATGATTTTTCGGATCGTTCCCAAGACGAAATTCATCGCTTGAAGCAAGTCGATAAGATCGTCTTCAACATCTGCAATGCCCCAAAACTCATTTGGAGCGGGCAAGTTTTGGCAGTGATAAATCGGCGGGAAGGGCCAAGGCCATTCCTCTCGGCTTACTTCATCCCAACGTCCATTTTCAGCATCAGGGTCAGAGATTTCTTCAGTGATGACCCATTGATCCGGCCCAACACGTTCAAAACGCTGGCGATGGGTTATGGGCTTGCCGGAACGATCAATTGCTGGATAAGAATGGCTAATCCATTCAATCTCATCCATGTCGTTGGGGTTCCAACGGACATTTATGTTAAGTGGATCAAGAACAAGAATTCGTGGCACTGGTCGGCTGGCATTGGGCGGCATAAGGCGAACAAAGACATGTCCACATAATGCCCCATTCACAGCCATGCTATGAAGTGTGTAGAATTTTCTGTTCTTTTCCCAAACTCGCTTGAGATACTTTTCCTCTTCTGTATTTTCAACAAGATCGATCTCGAACGTGAAATTTTTATTGAAGAGGAACTGCGCTGATTTATCAACAAGCAAGCGAACAAGGCCAAGGCTAATATTGTCATCAACCTGCCCAGGCTTACGCCGAAGCGTTGGCGGCAGCTTGGTATAGTAGGCATCGATTGCGCGCCGGAGCCGCGTCAATCGTTGCTGTTCCTCATGCTTGGCCATATTCATAATGTGTTGGCTGATGACCCCTCGGTTCATGCTGAATGAAATTCCCTCTCATAGAGCACTTTGAGATGCTCATATAGTGCGCGCTTTTCTTCGACTGGCGCTTTTTGCCACCATTTTTCAATCTGCTTGAGAGGCGATCCTCGCCCTTGAGCGACTGGTTGTGGATGTCTGCGGCGACGAGTCGCACTCTCTTCAGACTTCTGCTCTTCTTCAAGCTGGCGCTTGATCATACTGACCATAGCGTGCGAAACACCAACATGCTCGGCTAATTTGCGGTCACTAAGCGAAGCTGCATACGGATGAGAGAGAGCTGCGATAACAGCCCGACGTTTTTCCTCATTAGATCGGCGTAAACCGTGCTGAGCATTGACGCTCGTGGCGATCCAGATCGCTTCTTGTAGATTTCCGTTACGGATTTCGCAGGGAACTTTGTCAAGTCCAGCTTCTTTGGCTGCTGTAAGACGATGGAAACCATCTACAAGCCAGAAGTTGGGGTGTTCCTCACTGTCTCGTACAACTATAAGAGGGCTACGATTCCAATCCCACAGATCGTCTCTCATGAGATCAGCGTATTCACCTGCAACCTCGGTATTGAGACGTAGTCGCAGTTGTGTTCCACCATCTGTTCTGATTTGATCAAGGTTGATTAGCTGTATGTTCATCGTTTGAAACGCTTTCTATAGACAGTTAGGCTACTATTCGTATTGACCTCTCAAAAGGCTATTGTTGCCATTGTGATAATCGAAATAATCGAGCACAACAGAATGATTCCCCAACACACTATCAATTGAACTGTATAGCGACGCCTACGCCTCATGGCCATTTGCTTATCTCGATCTCAAGAGGGCCAAACAGTCCGTACTTTGGTTGCCACTTCCAAGAGGTGGGCCAAAAGACAAGATCGATCATTTTGCGCTTTGTTGATATGCGTACCATGAAATAGATGCTCAATGCACTTCCCCCTTATAGCTATCTGAGCTTTTTCTCGTGTTGTTAGGCTTTCGTTGTATCTACAGCTTCAGTTCCACGAATTTCCAGCTCCTCACTAGGCTTGGTTTTTAGCGCGTTTAATGCGTTTATTGTTTCTAGCAAGCGAGCATTTTCGTCCTGTAGTCGTTTGATGCGTAGATTTCGGTCACTGATCACGTCTTTGTAAACAGCATTTTCTTTTTCAAGCTTCTTGTTTACTTCTTCTTGCTGGGTACTTGGCTCTTCAGCCAAACGTTTCTGAAGGCGCAACTCAACAAATTTGAGAATAGCTACGATGATGCTCATACTCATGAGGAGTACAGGCGGTAATGAAATGTTGTACACCTCTGCGTAAGAAGGGATGATAGCGAGCGCTACAATCACAACTGCAATGACATCCAAGGTATTTTTAAGAGTTATACGGGCAAGAAGTTGATTCATGGGAACATACCTACTAGCTGTTCAAAAACGGATAACAGGAAATTGGCTATTAGATCGACTACTCCAAAACATATGCATGCAACGAAGGTTAGTGTCAGAGCATATTCAGGTTTAGCTTGAGCCAGTAGCTTCATCATCGAACCTCGACTGTCGTTGTTTGTAATGATTAAGTTCAGCACGAAGGCGATTTATCTCGGCCTGCATTTCTTGAGCAGCTAGATGTACATCCTCGATATGCTTTCGTGCAGCTGCTAAATCACGCTCGCGATCAGCTAACCTGTTTTTGTGTTCTCGTTCTTGCCCTCTTAAGCTTCGTAGCTCTTGTGTAAGTTCGGCAACATAAAGCTTTTCTTCTTCAAGCTTTTGTTCGGTTTCTAAGCGCTTCTGATTTTCTAATCGATAAAGACCATTCCAATAGCTGACCTTATGAAAATAGATCTCAAGGCCGTAACTAAACCAGTTAGCAAAGCGTCGATCAAGAAAGTTGACTAGCGACAGAATATTCCAGAAAAACAGGCCAAAAAGTAAGACTAGAAAAATCCGTCGTTCGTATGGATTGACGCCAATGATCGCAGCAAGTAATGCGAGAAGCGTACCGCCTATCGTCATGACCAGAGCGAAAAGCGGCTTATCCTCTTCGTCGATCATTGCTTAGCGAATATCTATGTGTTCCGAATAGCATTGACTAGATCAGCTATTCGTTTCCCATATTCCTTGCCATCCCATGCCCAACCTGCGACCCACCTTTCACGCGGCAAACCCGCATTTGCAGGGTTGTGGATCGCGCCGAGGTGTTTAACATGCCTACAGCTACCCCAAGCTCTCATATCCAAATCGCGCCATTTGAGAGCTGTTTCCATCAAGGCTATTTGCTCCGCAGTACCTTCTCCGATTTTCAAGAAGTAGCGCAACAAACGCCCGACCTGAGCTTCGATACTATCTTTCCAGCTCGGAAAGGAAACACCAGCACCAGGCGCGCCCGTCACCCCAATGCCTGCCGAATTCCTACGGGGCCGGAGCGCCCAATAGCTAGAGAACGGCTCAAGCTCTGGATCATCGTCGGCCTGATCACTTGTTTCATGAATTGATTGTGCTGCCACAACGATTGGATCTACGTTGACTGGAGTTGCGATGTCAAACATGTGGCCAACGATGACCTTAACATCAAAGGGGACGTAAGCTGATCCTCGATTTAATATAAATTTGCAAACAGTATCGAAGCTTGCTGAAGGAAAACCAAAGATGCTATCGTATTCCGTAAAGGTTGTAGCATTTTCAAGCGAAATGCGACTTTTTTCGACAAAGCCTATTCCTCCTGTATGCCAGACGAAGCCATTGTTTTGATCAATGCCTTCAAATGTATTGCCATGGCCCATCACAGCTTTACCCGACCATGCGATCGGAGCCAATATGCTTGGTGCTTCGTAAATTGGAGCGACTGTAGCGATGACGTGATACATCTTTTTTTCTTGGGTCTGCTTTAGCCACGCTTCAACTTCGCCCCAAACCCACTCTTTAGTTATAGCCCAGCCAGGACAGCTTTTCTCGTTAGTGTAGTCACGATGGAACGAAACGAGCTTACGAGGCTCAATCCCCGTTTTACGTGAGATGCTGCCGATTACTGCTTTGGTCTGTTCCCAGACCGCTCCCGATGGGCGTACTTTGTCGAAGTCACCTACCATTTCTAGGCCGATTGAATACCAAAAGGCACCGTTGGTGTTTCCTGAATTACCCTTTCCAGCGTGAACGCCGACAGTATCTAACGGTGTAAAGAGCCAAATACCGTCAGGAGCAACATAAATGTGGGGGGCAGCCGACCAGCCTAAGCCTGCATAGTAGCGCTGCATGCCGCGCATCGAGTTGATGCCATTCCACTGCGCTTGGTTTGGCACATAGGTGTGGTGCAATACAAGTCGAGTGCAGCTTACTGGCAGTTCATAACCTTCGATATAGGCAAGCCACTCTTGGAGCGTCAGGCATTGCCCGATCATTGGAGGGCGGCCAGTTGCCGTAAATTGTTGGTTAGTAGCCATAGAGGTTAACCTTAATTATAAAGATTAGGTGCGTATACCAAATTGGAAGGAACTACACTACTTATGACATAGCGAACGCAATCTAATTTGTGATATTTGTTTTTGTCTCGGATTGTTTCAAACACATTGCCCTGATCATCCATTTCGCGGCTGTAACCTCGAAAATCCGTTATTAGATCAGTTTGATCACTAAAAACAAATAGTCTTTTTTGTTTTAATAGTTTGGTAACACGATCGATACCACTCTCTATATCGCTAACAGCTGGACGCATTACAGGAATGCCGTAATTATTCCAATCCCAACGCTGTTGCTGCTCCCCAGGTGCGCCGCCATACCATCCATGTACGTTCTCAAGAATCTCGATTTCTCCATCAGGCAATACGCGACGGGTATATGCCAGATTCTCTAAGCAGTGTTCTTCGGTTGTTTTATTCCCACTGAGACTACTACGATAAATGTAGTAGCTATCTGGTCGGCCTCGTTCCCCATGCTGATCATAAGCAAGCCACACAAGCGCTTGATTGATAGCTCCAAAGTCAATACCAACATAGCGCGGCCAGTGCTTGGGGATCGGAAAGGGTCGTACCACTTGATCGTCTGGCAGATCGTAAATTTGGCCAGGCAGTTTAACGAATCGGCCACGATAGAACAGCTCAAAGCGCCAGTCAGCCATTTCTTCTTTAGCACGCTCGAATTCCTCTTTGCTAAATGCAGGGTTTTGTGTGCTATCGAATTGAATGACATCGTAGTTTGTATCGCCTGCTTCCCATCGATCAGTCAGCCGCTTTAACCAGCCTTGCGTTTCGTACAACGTAGTTGTGATTAATGCTCGGCCTTGCACCAACGAAAGACGGCGGAGAATTGCTTCCCAAGTCTCTTGTGTAAATGCGCTTTGGCCAGCTTCATCAAGCCAAGCAGCTAGTGCAGTTGTACTCTCCAAGCCGCCTTTTGACATTGCGGATCGGAGAATAATGCGGCCCCACATTCGGCTATCGGATCGATCAGCCCAAAACTTGCCAGTTGATGGATCTGCAAGTTCAATAACACCAGCTCCAGCCCAGTATCTCCCAATCCCGAGAATGCTTTCAAAGACTTCTCGCATCACAGGAAGCATTTTGAGTTGAAAAAGCGAGAAACTAGCTGTGATTGCTAGATAGTCTCCAGAGCCATTTCTGAGAATTTCGCGCCAAAGCCACCATGGGCCAAATGAAGTCTTTCCTCCTTGCGTTCCTGCAAGCATAGCGACAAAACGTCGATTGCTTTGCCAAACACGAGATTGACCTGGGTGAAAGGAAAGCTTGAGCTGCGAACCATTGATAGACCAGATCTGAGGGATTTTTTTTGGAAGTTGGAGCACTCTGCGTCATTCCTCATTTGGATCTGTTCTGTGCGGATCACCATGCAGCTCAACAAGCACTTCAGTAATTTTGATCTGCTCGGTTGTACCTCCTGAAGTAGTGACACTCACACTAGCTCCACGAGGCGCTGAAGAGGTGTTGCTGGTGCTGATTCCATGGTACATATCCATTTTTTCCATAAGAGCTAGGACGCGACTAATTGCAGTCGCATCACCCTTGATAGCATGCTGATATACGCCTACAAAGATTTCATCAAGTCGCTCCAATTGCAAGCGTTTATAATGTTCAGCTTCTTCTTTTGTTTCTTTGATCAAACGATCAAGGGCAGCTCGAACATCTTTATATGCTTGAGAACGGTTGTACTTTGGCGAGACATCAGGTAAGGAGCGCATTTGAGTGGCAATTGTTTCGTAATCGCCACCCTGTCGGCGTAGACTGAGCGCGTTGAGTTGTCGCTCTAGGATTTTGATTTTTTTATCTGATGTCTGAGACTTAGGCATGATGAGATGACTACGGACTAATGACCTAGATCGTATTAACTCGATTTACGCTTTGCTATTGCTCGTTCAACACGTCGTTTTGTGCAGGCTCTAATCATTTCGGGAGACATCTTGAATTGTCCCCCTCGCTGATGAACCGAAAACGTTGATGGCTTCTCCACTTTTTGCTCTTGCATGAATTGTCTCTATCTCCATTTGCGTATTATGTGAAGACTTCGCCCGTTAAAAAAGGGCGAAGTCTGAAGGGCTAAAGGCCTATGGGCGGCGCGTGCGGCTGCGACCAACGGGGCGAGCCGTGGCGGTTGGGCGACCAGTACTCGTCGTTCTCGCAGCACCAGTAGTAGCAGCGGCGGCAGTAGCAGGAGCACGACCGCTCGCAGGGCCACCAGCAGCGGCACGACGAACGCGATTACTCATCGCACGAGCTGCACGACGAAGGTTAAACACACGGTTCTGAGCACTTATCGCTCGGCGACGAGTGTTCATCGGTTGAAGGGGAATCGGGCTATCGGGACGACCCGTTTGCTGAGTGGTACCAGCAGCAGTGCTGGGTGCAGCACCGCCGCCACCGACAGGGTTAGTTGCCATGAAAAATACCTCCAATTAGATTTCAGAAAGCGCTAAATTAAACAAGCGCTTTTTTGGTTCGCTTCGTTTTACGTGGAAGCGATCTTCGGGCATTGGGAGGCTCAAGGCCCGTGCTAAGTGCTCTCCACAGATGTACTTAGTACCAAGTGGTAAGAGCATACTTTCTAGGAAAAAATCGAGCTTTTCTTGATCTTGAAAAGCAAGAGTGAACCAATATTCTGAGTCTGCGTCATTAACAAAGTTTTGCGTTTCTCGGTTAATCAGCTTGTCTAGCTCTGCTTTTTGAGCTTCAGATAATGCGTTGGGATCAGGTTCTGGCTCCGGCTCCGGCTCACTACGCTTGAGTTGTAAGCCTCTACTTGATTGAAGCGATAAGGTCGTTGTTGTTGTATTGATCTGCAAATCGCTTCGCTGCAAGTTGGAAGCGACCTTATACCCCAGTTCTTTTGGTGGCAAAGGCATTGAAATGCCAATGAGATTAGCAAAGCTCTCTCCAACAAGATATTTGTCATCGAAGTCGATGATGCCGAGGGCATCTAAAAATTCCTCTTTATTTCCTCGGGTCTGGAACACAACACAGACCCAAAACGATGTCGTTCGCGCACTGCGATAGAGATTGCTTGCTTCATCTGGATTAGCCCATTTTTTAGCGACAGGATGAAAATAATCGCGATAAAAAATGTCTTCTAGATCGGCTAGTGTTTTTTTCTCTTGTTGAGCTGTCTTTAAAGACAACTTCAGGTGTGAATTAACAGGTAGCATTATTGACAGAAAATATAATCAGGGTCTGAATTAAGTTCAGGATCATTCAATTGCTCCAAACACGCATGTCGAAAAGCATCAGTATCTACCAAAGGAAACCAGAAGTGAATAGCTTCATAGTCATCTGGTACATGTTCTCTGATCTTTTCTGTGGTCGTGTATGAAATATCATCAAACGAACGCTTCCACCAGTGGTAATCAATTGGCAGTTTTACGTTGTTTGCACGTAATTCATCTTCGAGGCGATCAATAGACCAATCCCAAACAGGAAAAAACTTTCTCTTCATGGGATGAACAGAGCCTTGCCCTTGGATAGTCCGGCGACGTGTCAGATTGTCCTTTGCTCGAATACCTGTAGCAAACCAAGCATTTTCCAGCTCTGCAATATTTTTAATTAACCATTCATTAAGGTCATTGGCCGTATATTCAGGGAATGCCTTATATTGAAAAACGAGTTGATCGCGCATAGGTAGCAGCTCAGGAGAGCAATACATACCATAGCGCAATTGTCGAATAAACCCAGGATGCGGGATACTGTAAATCTTCGTTTGGAAGATCTGTTCATAGTAAGCAAGAGTTTTAGCGACAAAACCTAAATTTCTCAGCCCATCAGTGCTTACAGCACCCGAATTATAGATGGGGACGATTTGGCCTGGTTCAGTCCAGAATTTGCGCAATTGCAGCCAAGCTGCAATGCTATCCTTACCTGTACTGAACGCAAGAACAACTCGATCTGTTTGAGATCGAACGTATTCACATGTCTGTTCACTTGTATCGAAATGCAGACCCATTACGCCACTTCTGTCATGTTATGTCTAGTTCTTTCGTTACTATAGCATTCGTCTCATGATATGTCAATAATGTCATAAATAATCTAATATATGACATATATATCATATATTGACAGAGACTTTAACAGCATGTTATGCTGCATTACAGGTACTTATTTAGGAGTAAAAAATGCAGCGAACAATCACGTATTACAAATTCCGGATTAATATATCGGATCTTAGAGACCAGTTTGGAGAGCGATCGAACGCTGCTCTCTTTCGACGACTAGGATTCCCTAAGCAAACATACTGGGATGGAGAGCTGATTAAGCGTGCTAGTGCGAAAAAGTTTATTGATGCACTTGCAAAAGCGCTTGAAAAGCCCGTCTCGTTTGATGAGATATTTGAGACTGTTCAGCAAGTGCAGGTATTGCCCGATCATGAAAAAGCAACCCTTCAGATAGAGGATATAGATCCTCATGGGCTGTATACGACCGCGCAGGCTGCTGATGTGCTGCATATCAAACAGGATAGCGTCAAAATGCGGTGCGTGCGCGGGACTCTGCCTGCTGAAAAAATTGGTAGAGACTGGATGATCAGAGGCGCGACGCTCCTAGAGCTGGCGTAAGCCACACTGGAAGAACATGCGTGCTACCGAAAATATGTGCTATATTGACTCTTGCGATAATCGCCCTAGACATTTTTAAATAGTTTAAAAATAGTTAAAAATGCCTGGTAGCACGTTTTTTGATCAAAATGGGCGAACGTGGGCAAAAAATGCCAGCTTGCCCACGAGCTTGCCTACGAGCTTGCCCACGAGCTTGCCCACGAGCTTGCCCACTTTCGCCCTGTTCGCCCTTGCGATGATCGCCCACGAGCTTGCCCACTTTCGCCCTGTTCGCCCTTGCGATGATCGCCCACGAGCTTGCCCACTTTCGCCCTGTTCGCCCTTGCGATGATCGCCCACGAGC